>Ga0265798_10000548_pt1 | contig 61995 bp, 66 predicted proteins | sample P3T30metagenome_FD_192430 | JGI IMG/M metagenome (GOLD analysis project Ga0265798, IMG submission 192430) | Plant litter microbial communities from East Loma Ridge, Irvine, California - P3 T30 | ecosystem: Environmental > Terrestrial > Plant litter > Unclassified | place: USA: California... | reverse complement strand
GGGCTGCAATGGGCGGTATGTTGAAGCGCATTTGGCAAACGGCGCAATGGGATGTGTTGCATGGGATTCAAAATGGGGGAATCTCACTGAGTGTAACAGCCAAAATTACAGTGCACCTGCGGTTGTCAGCTATCTGTGATCGCTCACACCTTGATCATGTACGGCGAACAAGTGTACTCACCATAGAGAGAATGCCAGGAACAAGGCGCCTGGACCGCCATTCATGAGACCACGACCGATCTGCACATACAGTGCTGTTCCGATCGTACCTCCAATACCGATGAGCTGAATGTGACGGCTCTTCAGCTTTCGGTGAGTGTGGTCGCCAACTTCTCGAACAGAACCGATGGTGCTGGCTTGACGAGGGCGTGCGCCATCAAATCTTTTCTCTTCATCGACTTGAGCGCCCTTGACTTCATACTGGGTGAAGTCGTTACTGGTAGACGCCATGATGTTTGAATGTGGGGTTGGAAAGCCCAGTTCACAGTATGGCTTTAAGTAGGAGAGCGAAAAATTGCAGAACAAATTCCATGTGCCGGGACTTGGGTTTAAGGTCAGATGTAGGCTGGCTTGGGTTTTTGAGTACACAATCGCGAGCTCGAATTGTGAATGATGGCGCGCGGTCAGAAGATAAAGACCCCAGCCGCTCTAGCGCATGTGGTTAGAATGCCTTCTGCAGGCTGTTCGCCTTAGACCAAATGCTGATTTGATGCGCTAGTACATCTAGATCTTTTCCGGGCTGTGGTTCGTTTCGTCGCCGTTGCATGCTATTGATCGAGTCGCATTTCGCGTGTCCGATCTTACTGTAGGTAGGGCTTATTTGACTACACGCATGCTTTGTTTTGCGCCAATGCTTAAATCTCGAAAAATGGTCCTGCAACACAGGCAAACGTGGGAGTGGGTAAACTGTCGTTAGCTTGGGTGGTCGGACAGATGCCCAGGGTCGTGGTACCCGGTGCCACTAGCCTCAAAACAAATCTGCAATGCGGGGCACAATGCTTTTCTCGATCACTTTTCTATTCACCGCATGTCTTCGTGCTGGTTCTGCTTCATACGATTGAAACTCGCTGAGATATAGATCAAGCGGTCGCGCAGGAGATTGTCAAGCAACCTCGCTATCGCAGCCTGCGATTTGGTCTGTCGGGCACCCCGAATCCTTGCGTCTCAAGAGAGTTAAAGACCCTCTCCATCGCTTGTCACTTTCTTGGCTCGCAAGATTTCGCCAATGAAATCTGCGTTAGCAACTCCTACTCACATCATTTACCCTTGGCGGGACTGGGCAGACGGGTGGGCCTCGAGAGCTTCTCTCCGCTCTCAATTTACGCCACAGGCTTGTCTGCACTCCCGGGCTCGTGTGTGGCGTGAACTACCCACTAACGTCAAGTACCGGCTACTAAGACAGCAACAGAAGTGCTCTCTGCGTTCGGTCCGACCGAGTGAGCCTGCCAGTATACACGGTAAATAGCGTGCGGTGCCAAACGTCTCACTGGCGAGAAGCGCTGGTGAGTCGTACCGCTATAACGCCTCAAGATAACGTGCTTGTGCTGAGAGTCAGCCTTGGGTTACTTCCGCCAGCCTCTTTCTGCATCCAAGACATCGCCCAGGAATTCGTTGCTCGAAGAACTCCAAGCTTTATTCGCACCTCTTGACCGCCCGGACGAATGAAATGAAAACTCCCCCACGCTTTGCTCACACTCGGCTAATAACCTTGACCACGACTTTAGTCGACTTTGAGCGCTCCTGTAGTTCCAAGCCTTGTGGACATGTGCAATACGTTTACCTAAGCACATGCAAGAGTTACCAATGCACGCCGTCGCAAGATCACTCATGCACTCCGCAATACTGTACAGCGTGCGTACTCTGCGCTTTCGTCTAGAATTTCTCGGACTTGTGGTTGGCGTTCGCCAGGAGGGCTCGCTCTTATATCTCAAGGCCAGCGTCATCGCAAATTGTGCTCAAGAGCAAAGTGCGTTATTGATGCTAAGATTGAGTGATCGACATCAGGTGCTGTTGCGGCACGGGAGGAGCGCCTTGGTGAGAACGGCGACGATGAAGTGTAGGACGCGTCTTACTTCATGCACAGATGCGTGTTACTGATCATATATTTTACGTAGAGTTTACTACGGTCGATAACCCAGGTATTACTCAATCTCCATCCTACACAGCAACCGCGATACCGTCGTGAGTGCCCGGCGCTCTCTGTCGAACAGGCTCTTGGGCATGGAGTGATCTACGCTTCGTTTCTGGACTTTGCGACAGCGTTGGCACCTCGGACACCCCCGGCGTAGCTGGTAAATGAGCAGGCATTTCCATCGTCGAGGCCGGGTCTGCCACTGCTCCCAACTGCTCTCTGAGCTGGTGCATCGTGCTTATTGGGCCCAGCCAACGCTTCCCAGTCTTGTGATCGAAGTGGACTGGCTGCACGACACCCTTGTAATCTGTCATGTCTGCCAGTGTTGGCGGGTGTATGATTGTGGTTTCTTTGCGTTCGAAACCCTCTTCGTTGATGCGCGTCGGATGCTCGAAGATTTTGGGTTCGGTACGCCACGGGATCTGCGCTGGTATTGTAAGTTCTGACTCTTCGAAGACGATCTTCCAACGTCGGTTATTGCCAGTGCGTGAAGGCAATTCATTTGCTGAGATCTCGAGAAGGCCATCACCCTTGGGATCGGGTATCCAATGGCGCGGAGGGAGGACTTCTATGTCGTATACGGGTTGTAAGTGATGGAAGTGCTCGTAGTTGTGAATCTCGCGGTAGATCTTGTGCTGGATGATCTCGTGTTGGTGGGTCTTTATGGTCTCATGCGTGACCGCTACAGTGGTGTTAGCTCGCAAATTTGAGTAATGCCGGATACTGAGTACCAGGCGCCCAGGTCACATCTTTGTCTTCATCCACTGTGTCTCTGAGATCAACGACTCCATCGAAGAGCTGTTCTATCTCCCTCTGGATCTTGTGTTGCCCACCCGCAGAAGTCAAGTCTCCGTTGGGTTTGGTCTTCGGCCTCATGGGCAGCGAGCCGTCGTGTCTCAGGTCGTCGGGCGGCGTCCGCGGCGCGTCTTCCTCACTCTCTGATCCCCTGGGCTTCCTCCGACTCCAACCCACTCGGGACTCCTTCCTTGGGCTTCTCTTCGGCTGATCTGTGCTCTTCCAGTGGTTCGTCTCGTGCGCGCTGCCTTCGGCGTGGGGCAGGATACTATCTATGAGGCCACCTTTTGTCGTTGTTGTCCCGCCAAGTGAGTACTTCCCAGTACCATGTGATAAGTTCGTGCTTGGCTTTGAGCTGAACGATCCATTACCAACTGAGCCATTGCGAGGAGGCCCTTCATTTGTCGTATTAAGACCTGTCAATACGTTAATGTAATCCTTAGTCTGAGTTGCTGAGACCGCCTCGGCGAGAATATTGGGTTGATGTGAAAACATACTCGGCGTTTCTGGAAGAGGTTTACGTTTGGAGACATTCAACGGTGATCTATATCGATCAATGTTCCGATCTGCCACGTCCTAGTTGTGTCAAAAGGGTCAGCTTCCGTCGAAAGTATCCCCAGTGCGATAAAAGTGTCTACCTCTTCGTGCCACCCTCCGCTTTCTCCTTTTATCAATTGCCTGTCCCCACCTAGAGACATACTAGGCTCATGAATCGAATTGTCGGTACAGGAAAGACCTGACACATACGCTCTATAGTCGTTGGCAATAGGGTCGTTTGCTAGATGTGAAGAGCTGGGTGGCGCGTGGTCGTATGCGACTGGCCCAGAAGCGCCGCGAGAATCAAAAGCAGAGCTCAGCGGCCGACTGCGTCCAGTGTAGTGTGCACTTCCTCTCTGAAGATCGCCCGATTTCCGGCGGCGCTGCTCATCGAGAGAGTTTACCTGACGGCCATCGCGTGATGAACGTTGTGAACTTCGATTATCTTGGTCATCGACTTGACCCGATCTTTTCCTGCTCGCACTGCGAAAGACAGCTTTCAACTTGTGCTGCATCGCACAGGAGGTGTTCAAAAGATACGACGAAATGTGTGAGGTGAATATGAATTGGCAGGACTTAGGTATGAGGAAGTGGTGTTCTGACCGAATACGGCTCAGGATCTCGTGGTTCACCTGCGATGTTTACCACGAGCTGAAGATGGAAGGCTAGAACCATGACGCACGTAGTCAATGCTGATTAGCTCTGCGCGCGGGCAACGCGAAGGCAAGCGCACAGCAAGTGGCACGCCCGCCCGTGCTCTGCCAAAAAGAGGGTTCTAGGCCACTCTCAAGCCCAAAGGGTGATGCAAACGCTGTGCTGTCACGAACATGGCATTGTGCACGTCTCCCATGCGATGGCATAAACGCCAGAGGCCTGACAGCGGAACTTTCACCACACGTCTTAGATGTCTGCTTTCTTGACTTCACGCAATGCAGTCGATTGGCACTTAGCTACAATCCACTCGACGATGGATGGCGCTTTTGTATGACGTAGGAGTACCAACATGGGACATTTGTCTCGTCGACAGCAACTCAAATCAGATGCACCGCGGAGCCATAAGGGACTAGACAGCAGAAGGTGGAGCCCCAAAGATGGGATGACGATATACAGCGGCTGTTCACTGGTGCTCAAAGCGGGTGGCTCCATGCGGATCGTCGTCCCTGAAAGAAGGATGATCGTCAGCGCGTCGATCTAGACTCAGCCAAGTTTTCGGGACCAACGACAAGGGAGGCAAAACATGCAACAAACACAACGGAAAATGCTCGACCGTGGCTTTGGACCCTTGTGTGTCGTTGGATGTTCGATGTGCCCGTGCACGGACACGTTCCCATTTGGACGATCTGAATTGCCTTTTCCAGCCACATCAAGCACATGCCTGACATAACGTACGCCGTCTATAGCTTCACGAGCCTCTTTGTACATGGTTTCAAACAATGAGACCCAGGGAAATGCACGATGATTGCATTTAGCCCTTTTAGGCACACTTCAAGCTAAGTAACTCTGCACGTGTAATCAGGGAAGCAAGCGTACCGCTGCTTCCGAGATGTACTGTTAAACAGTGGCTGAAGAACCCAGATGCTAGGGTCCGTGACGTAGATCAGCCCCTCGCCGTCATAGAATCGTGGACCCTTCAGAGGTACTATCATGCGGGGCCAAGCAGGACGCGTCCAAGAAGCAGAAACAAAGACTGACTGGCCTGAATAGGACGAGCCCGGCGGGACGATGTCAGAGCTAGACAGTGGCTCGATGTTGTCCGTGGGCACAATCAAGATCTTGCCAGCTTAGCGCTGTCAATTACGTCGTTGCGCAGACGAGACCAGCTCCTACTGAGTGCAGAGGGGAATGTATAAAGATTCTCTTACTGCTGCTCCCTCCACATGATCACAAACCTTCATACTGCAAACATATTAGCATCTCATCATCTATAACGATCGTAACATTTTATAACATCAATTACCAACGACAAAATGGATAAAGTCAAGGCAGCCCTCACTGACTTCACCAGCCGTTCAGGCCACCATGACACCACTGTTCATGAGGCTGTTGCTCCCGCGGTTGTTCACGAGACCATCAAGCCCCACCAGCACGAGGAGGTCAACACAGCTGTAGACAAGGAGGTGCACCAGGATCACTACCACCGCACCGTTCAGCCAGTTCAGGATCGCGAGGTACTGCCAGAGCAGCACACCGCGAAGCTTGGAGCTGTCCAGCACCGCGAGTTTGACCACCGTGACCATGACGCTACGAAGAAGAACCTTGTTCAAGAACAGGCACAGTTCAAGGACGAGAGGAGCATAGAGGGAACCACGCAAAGCCAGAGCGTGGCGCCCACTCTCGGAGGCGAGCACGTTCACCACGTAAGTACCTTGTTATCTTAGGGATATCATTTCATTCTAATGCTTCCAAGCATATCCACGAGACCATTCAGCCAGTTGTTCAGAAGGAGGTCATCCAGCCCAACGTCGTGCACACCACAGTTCCAATCCACGAGGTTCACCACAACGCCGCCACTCACCACGGAACTACTGCCCTTCCCGCCATGACTATGGGCGAATTCAAGACCAAGGGAGGTGCGCTGACTGGTCGCGAGGAGCGTTACGATGAATTTGAGGGTGTACCAAAGAGTAAGCAAAATCGTCGATGCACATTGATCATTGCTGACATGCGAAAGACCTTGGGAGTGGCACAGCTGGTGGATTCGGTGCTGTCCGCGACACCCACGATCATTCTGGATCTGAGCACCACAAGCACGGCGATCTCGACAAGAGTTCCAGCCACCGCTCTGGTGTAGCAGGCGCCAGCGCCATTGGCTCAGGTTAGTATATTTCTCATCAAAATCCTCACACGTCTCATGAACCATCAGGCAACACTGGGCATCACGTCGGCACTGATGGGCCAATCGGCTCAAGCACGACTCGTGATGGTACAGCCCATTTCACTACAACTCGATCTTCAAACAATTTGTGCTAATAACTGCGCAGGTCACCACGACTCCACCTCTTCTTCGCACTCAAAGCCATCGCTGATGGACAAGCTCAATCCCAAGAAGGATGCTGATGGTGATGGCAAAGCTGGCTGTAAGTGATCCATCTCTGCGCTACTCTTCTCTATGCTGATTGTTTCCAGTCATGAAGTGAGTAATGAGTTGTTCAGCGTTCACAAAGTAGAACGTGTTGCAACACATAGCGATCTTAGACGCCCTTGCGTATTATACGATACCATAGTAATGAATTGTTTTGCAAACACACGTGACAGCTATGACGTGTCACATTATGCAAAATATGAGGATCGGTGAATGAAATTAAACGGCAAATATGAAATATCTCACTTCTTTCAAAGCGGGGTCGGAAGTTGAAAAAAGTATTTCAGTAATGCAACCACAACCGCACTGGTCCTCACACCTAGCTCGTTTAGAGACTATTGACCGAGGTCCATTGCGAACTAAGCCTCCATCCACACTACAATTTCCTAGACGCGATGGGTATCCACTGTGCGATTGGCTTGTCAGTGGGTACAAGGACGATTCGCCCTCCGCTCCAGCCGCCGTGACCGCTTTCCCCAGTGTGATCTACACCCGCCTTCCGTGCGAGTTGCTCCACCTCCGACAATCCTTCCATGCCCACTTGATGGCAGTCATGGTACAGCAGGCTCACATGCGGATTGTACTGATCGTTCGCCCACTTTGAAGCCACTGAGTCTTCTCCGAAGCCTTCTACCTGTCGCCTGCAGATTGCGGCTAGCTTCTTGATACCATCCGTCTTGACGCACTGGATGTCTTCGAGAAGTGTAGGTACGAAGTTAGTATTTGTCTCACATACACTGCGTGCAGCGTACATGTACACTTACAGAGTTTGCGGAAGAAGATGTCTTCACTGGCGAGCTCTTTGAATTTCACGTGCACTTCGTCCCTCGAATGCAAGTTCAGTGAGTCGAGCCATGCTTGTGGGTCAGATGAGTATTTTGCTGGAAGAACCTCCGAAGTCAGAGTAACGTGGGGTAGAAACGTGTGTGTAGAGTGGAAGTGTAATGACGTCTGCTCAATGAGACAGGATAACACGGTATCGAGGGACTCTGAGGGCGGGAGCAGCCACAAAGATGAGCCTGGCATGATGTCCAAGATCGTTGCTTGATGGTGTTCGTGTTGTGGTGCTGCTGTCTGCTGTCGTCCCCATCCCTGCACCGCCACAGTGGCTAATGCTCCCCTCCCCGCACGGCGCCTTCCCTCCCAGCTGGCCGGTCTTTTCTGACGCGCTGGACGCGACTGCAACCAAAGACAAACACTCTTGCATGTGACAGCTATGCGCTTCGCCTTCACTTTCAACCACCTTTCCGACTCACTGCGAATCTCTGCATCAGCATCAGCGACGAATAACTATGCGACATCTCTCACTCCATCGCCATCAACATCATCCCATCGCTATTCATAACGTGTGAACATGACCGAACAAATGGTGCAGTTCCCAAACCCTGATTACAGTATCGTGAAGATCCCGCAGTGGTTCTTGGACCGACATGAGATCGAATACGGACGATCGAAAGAGCCAATGCCCGCGAACCCACTGGCCGCAGCGTGGCACGTCGTGTGCTGTCTTTGGTGGGGCGTTGTTTGGTTCTGGCTGAAAGTGCGTCCATCTGTTGCCCGTCGTGCTCTTGAGCATCATGCTAACACGCCGAAGCGATTATGGAAATGGTGCATGTCCAAGCCGACTAAAGAAAGAGCAAGATACTTCGATGCCATAGGCATGGCCCGAACGTATGAAGACTGGATGGTTGAAGCGAATGTGTTGGATCTCAGTCTGAGATATGACCGATGGTAGGTCACATACTCCACCTCGAGTGTTGCCACTACTGACTGTCGTGCCAACAGGCGTGGCGGAACTGAGAGTCCTTACTACAATTGGGATCTCATCCTAAAACGTATCGACGCCCTCCGGCACGTGCGAGGCCGAAGCGACATCACCGCGACCGCTAACCTCCTACGAACTGGCCTCGTCCGAAATTACGCCAACATCACGTCTACACAGCTATACAACCAGGCGTATAGCGGTACCAAGGACCTCATTGAAACGTACATCAGGGAAGTTGTAATCTGCGTAGATCAGATCTCAAATGCCCCAACAACAACCACGTCTGACAAACAGCACAAGCTGAACATCTTGAACGACACAAAGCGCACCTACGGACAGTCAGCACTTGTCCTACAGGGTGGTTCTATCTTTGGCCTCTGCCATCTCGGCGTTATAAAGGCTCTGCATTTGAGGGGACTTCTTCCAAAGGTCATCTCCGGCACCGCTACTGGTGCGCTCATCGCAGCCTGTAAGCCAATCCAGTACACTTCCTACATGCGAGACAAAGCTAACTGGTATGCAACCCTGTAGTGATAGGAGTAAAAAGAGACAGCGAGCTACTTGGCGCCTTATCGGGCAGTCGCATCAACGTCGAAGCTTTCACTAATCAAGCAACCGGTGGTCGCTGGTACCAGACACTGATTCGACGCGTGAGACGATGGTGGAGGACGGGCCACTTCCTTGACATTGAGGTGCTCGACAGGCTGCTCCAGGCAAACGTCGGCGATATGACGTTCGAGGAAGCACACAAGAGAACCGGAAGAATTTTGAACATCACCGTCACGACTAGCACCTGCGTCGAAGGGGGCAATTCCGCTCCAACTGCTCTCAATCACATAACGGCTTCTAACGTCGTGAGTACACCTTTTTGCCTAGCACTTCGATATTATGTGGTGCTAATGAACGCAATCAGCTGATACGCTCGGCGGCTCTTGCATCCAACGCTACATCCTCCTCAACACTGTACAACCCCGGGGTCACCGTCTTGTGCAAGAATTTCGACAACACCATAATACCATGGCCCTTGGCTGTGCCCGCATCCTCCCGAAACCAGCCACGGTCAATGCATCGCGACCGCGAATCTCCACTGGCTCCCTTGAAGCGACTATTTGGTGTCAACCATTACATCGTTAGCCAGGCGCGCCCATATCTAGCGCCATTCTTACGGAACGACCTTCATCAGCCGAACCCGTATCAAGATGAAGATGGTCGCTGGATCATGCTGATCCTCCGCCGGATCGTCACAGAAGTCCAGCATTACTTAACATTGTTAGACAATTTCGGACTCGTCCCTGCATCTACTCGCAGATTTCTCCTCGATGAGGACACACCTGGCGAGAAATTGCTGCTTGTTCCGGAGATAGCACCCACCGATTTCTTCAGACTCCTCGAGAATCCGACCCCGTCAGCCGTCGACTACTGGATACTCAAGGGCGAGCGGAGCGTATGGCCGGCCGTCTCGGCACTTAACGTCAGATGTGGTATCGAGATTGCGATTGATCGAGGATATGAAACCGTCAAGAGACGGCCCAAGCAGAATGGAAGAAATAGCCAGCCAGGATCACAGATATGAACGTACCCTTCGTGGGGGAGTTCGGCGGAAAATTGACAGCTGTTCGCGGTGGTTCGTAGTACTCAGAGCATTCAGATTTTCGAACAGGCTCTTTTTGACGATTCTAGAAATGAAAGCCAAGAAAATACTGCAATCGAACTTAGTCACATGGACTGAAGACAGTTTCAAGTATGGGTGCTGGTACAAGATACTCGTATTGCGCAATATTTATTGCTTGAACTCTCTGTCCAACAACAAATTTGCATGACTTTCAATACGCCCCGTTCCTTTCCTGATACGTTTGTCCCTCGACCGTCTTCACCTCGCCCCGTCCACTCCACACCAGTCCATCCACAGTCAATTCCAACCCCTGCACCTTTGTCGCGCCACCATCAAGGCCCCAAAGCGACACGCCGAGATAGTTCGTGCCGTGGTAGTTCAAGATGCCCTCTGGAACGGGGTACACAGTCTGTGGTCCCACGTTACTAACATACTTGCCGAATTGCCAACCGTTGACGTATAGCTGCGCGCGATACGCTGAGACGCTGGACCCAGCGGTACCGTTCGCGGAAGTGGCATTGCTGAATGTAAATGACAATGGGATGTCGTAGCCTGAAGGCATGTTGAGATCGAACTCCGTTGCGAAGAAAACAACACCCGGAGCTGGTATGCCGTCTGCCACGGGCCCTCTACTTTCTTTCCAGCCTGCATCCGCCGAGACCGCACCAGGCTGGTGAAAACCCTGACGTTCGACGAACAAGCCACCCTCATTGAGTGGACCTCTGGAGATGTCGACGTAGTCTTCGCCACCAAGATTGCCGGTCAATTTCCAGGTTACGTCAGACTGAGCATGGCCGGAGAGCTTGTAGTCGAGGATACCGCGCGGGTTCTTCATCGTCTCGGTGCCAATGGTCCAATTTTGGTCGAGACCTTGATTGTCGATAACAACGGTGATAGTGTACTTCTTTCCGGGTGCTAGGTTGGGCATGGTGACGGTAATGTTTCCGCTCACGCCGGCGTCGTAGCCTCTCCAGCTTCCGACAAATTGATTACCGACCCAAGCGGAGAAGCCGAATGCGGAGCCTCCTTGAGTCGAAAGGTAGAGTGTCGACTCGTTGCCGGTGGCTGTGAAAATTCCGCGGTAGAGAAGTGTCCCGGTATGAAACCCGTAGTCGGAAGAATACAGAGACACGGGTGTGGTCAGGGGCCGGAGAGAGTTGTAAGTCTTCTTCAGATCCGCCGTCTTCCAAGCGCTATCATCGTAGGAGCTCTGTACTTCCGGCAGCGAATCGATGTACTTCCACTCCAGATCCTGAAGTTGAGGTACGGCGAATTTCGGCCTAGGGTAATCAACCGTTGCAGAGATTACGCCTTCTTTTGATGTCGCAAATTCGACGTCTCTACCGTTAAAAGTCAAGCTAGTGAGACCAGAGGGTGCGCCGCCGATAATCTCGATTGGCGTAGTTGCGTTGAGGTCGCCTGTAAGGGCCAGTGTTGTACCGTCGACCTTGGCTGTTCTCATTAGATAGCCTGCTTTGAGTAAAACAGGGTTCGCAGAAGAGTGCGGCGCAGTATCGATGGACCAGTAGTTGTATGCTTCGTAGCGATCTATGATGGAGTATTGTCAGTGAAGGTTCCCAGATCTTCCCAATGTGACTTACCAAGCATATGAACGTAGATGAAGTTGCTGCCAACTCCGACCTTGGCGACCTTCCTCGTGCCATCGGCCTTGAAGTTGAGCATTGTGTATCCGCGCGTAGCTGTGCTCTGCACGTCACCCTCGAGTATTTCAAGACCAGTAACAGCAATTACAAGCTCGTGAGTCTCTCCAGGACCGCCGTATACGACCAGTACCGTCTTGTCTGCGTACTTATGCCACGTGAATACTTCGGCGGTGGAGTAGACGAGCGTCGCGCCTCCAATGTCGTAATCGCTCACATGCGTCTTGGAATCCCGACCGTTCAATGTGAGCGAGACATTACCCATTTGCGGAACAGTGATGTTCCCAAACGCTGAAGTCTGTACCTTGAGCTTGTAGCTCGTCGATGCGCGGGTGGAGTAGTCCGAGTGGCGTAAGAAGTAGAAACCCGTACTGCCACCAAATGCAGGAGTAACAGTCAATGCAGTTGTGGTCGTGAAGGTAGTGTTTGTTGCATTCCCACGTGACGCAGTCAGATACGCTGGGCTGACTTTGAAGAAGTTTGCCTGAACCTTCTGCTCGGAGTACTTCTCTCGATCCACCCGTCGATCCTCGCGGATTGGTGCCGCATAGTCGTACGATGTGTAACCACCGGGGTGTCCGAGATTTCCCCAATTTGTACCGCCAAATGTCATGTAGAAGTTCAGTATAGTAGCGCCGAAGCTGTAAAGGTTCTTGTAGAAGACCCTTTCGAAGGCTGCTCCCACGAGAGTGTAGCACTTGTCGAAACCAGGTCCACCCCATGGATCGAAGCTACCAGCTTGGAACTCTAGGATGCCATATGGTGTTGTAGGACTCTGTTGCAGATGCAAATCTTTCCAGTTCGTAGGCAGTTTACCAGCGGGCCAGGTATCGGGGTTCGCGCAATCGAAGCCGAGAGGGTACCTAGCTTATGTTAGTTGGGGGTTTGAGCGGCGTGCATGTGCAATCGCTCACCCATCATGCGTATAAATGTCGACAGCTGCCTCCTGGCCGGGCGCATTGTAGCCCTTTGGAGACGCATCATTGTTGATCAATGGCACAACGATCCCAGCAGATCGCAGCTGGTCGATGACATACTGCATGTACACTGGATCTGGGAAAGGCTTAATGGCCGAAGTCGCTTGGGTGTACTCGTTCTCGGGCTGCACCAGTATAACGGGTCCGCCATTAGTGACTTGTGCTTTCGCGATATTTGCTCCTACGTTTTTCATGTAGCTAAGGCTAATCAGCAGTGTTCTGTCAAGCTCGATATTGGCTTCGTACTTGTCCGTAGCATTTAGAAAATCGGCGGCGCTCGTTCTCAGAGTGCCATTGATTCTCTGAATCCATCCTGGAAAGCCTCCACCAGAAGCTTCCGCATTGATGTAAGGCCCTGGTCGAGCGATCAAGTATATTCCAGCTTCTGAAGCGGCGTCGTAGAAAGGCTGCAGATCAAAGACACCTTCAGCGCGATATACACCAGGCTTGCCTTCGAGCAGTGCCCAGTCAACGTAGAATGAGACTGCATTGTAGCCGAGAGCCTTGATCTTTTGGAAGACATCTATGTGGAGGTCTGGCACGGGTAACCTTGAATCAATTAGCATTTGTTTCCGATTTTGCGGAGAACGACGTACCGGAAAGGATGCATTTCGCCGCTGTACAAAAATATGCGCTCGCCATTAACGAAAACTGAATGCTCGTCCCACGTAACCTAGGCTATTTGTTAGTCGAAGTGCTTTGCTTGATACTACAGGCTGACCTCACGATGCCCTGCAGCGCTTCGCGCTTATACGGCATGATCCACTCATTCGGAGAATATCCAACGGCTCTCGCAGCGCCTTCTATCGCAAAACACGACAGCGCAAGCGCACCACCGAGTTTCAAGAAACCTTTCATCTTATGCTGAACAGATGAGCAAATTGCGTCGCGGCATGCAATGTCAGGACCGTTGGGGGCCTGCGAGACTCAAATACCACCGGGCCAATTTGTACGACGAATATTTACCATCCGATCATCCACAAAATACGAGTCCCAATGACAACATGCCTTCGCCTTCATTTGTCCCGACACCCGTCCGTTCCTCCTTATTGCGCGTGCAGCTGCCATTACCCGTCGTAGCACACGAGCTAGATCGCGAGCTGCAGGTACTATTGTCAATTCCACCAATGTGATGTTGCCGAAGCATCGCGAAAGATGACGCATTGTGGGGACGCCGCAGCCGTTGAAGTAGCTGCAAGGTCGATCGGGCGGGGTGAAGGCTTGTTTCTGCGGATGTGGAGCTTATGGTTGCTAATTGCTTCCGATCTGTTTTGGGAATGACATCCGCAACACTGCTGGGGTAACGACCGAGGTTATATGTTGTGCAAAAGGTGCAGAGGTGGGTCTTGATGAGACATGTTGACGAGATGACGAAAGCAAAGCAATTTGCCGTTGGTACATGCCTTGTGCGTTGTTCATCTGAGTTTGTACAAACGAGGTGAATCAACCTGAATGCCGCGAACCTGGTTAACGTAATAACATTATCTGCTCTCGGCCACGCCTTACTCATTTTTCGATGGAACCATAAAACAATGCCAAAAAACAACCTCCAATCTTGCATGCCAATGCGCAACCTCCCATTTTGCCTGCTAGAGTGCAACTTTGCCTTGGAAAATCTAGCCTGCGACGGTCGACCCAGAAAAATTGCTCACAGCTGGCAGGCTGAATGGAGCGAAACTTGTGCGTTAAGCTTTTACACCGCGTTCGGGTCCGGATGGGTCTCGAATCTTGTACCATCCCAATTCGAGAGCCGTACATCTGATGACGGCATGTCGAACCAACATGAGTCGGCCAAAGTGTGCTGGAGATAAACGTCGTTGCCGCCAATATGGGTTTCAGCACTTTGGATGAAATAGAGGTCACCGTTGCCTATACTTGTAGTTCCTGAGTTCTCCAAATTGTTGATAGTTGTTGGATTGAGTGGTATGTGCTGGCTCGGATAATTATGGCTCAAATATGTACCGTAGCTGGGTGCCGTGGTGAGCATTGATGCTTGTTGTGCTTCGAGTGAACTATACAGTGGTTGCAGAGTTGGACCACGTGGGTGAGGATTTTGATAATAAGCGGAAGACGATCCTACTTGCTCGGTGGATGGCAATAAGCCCGGGTTGTGATTTTGCGTGCTATATGGTTCGTCATACGCACCTCGTACAAAGATTGAATCGGTGCCGGGCAGGCTCGGCTTCGGAGATGGTGAGATCATATCTGTAGGCTTGTCCTGAGACTTCGATAAATTGACGGGAGTGAAAGATGGTGAGGGCTCGACCTTACCGACGAAGACAGGACTGGACGCTGCGCTTCGTTCCTCGGACTCCAGATCGTGTTCGATGTTCAGATCCTCTCGCTTCACCGGCCCAATGATCGACCTAATGGTCGTCAAAGTGCCCACGTCTTTTTGGGCCCTCTCAAAATCACCCCAATGTTCGAGTCCTCCACCAATTTCACTCTCTGTGCTACCAGGCGTACTACCAGCGCCACCAGCCTCTTTCCACTCGACACGCTTGTCCCTGATAAACGCATTGACACGAAGTAGGAACTCAAGCCACTGGGCTGCCATTTTCATGCGGCTAGCTACGTCGAATATATAATCAGTTGCAATGTCCCATGCACCAGGCTTCGCGCCGGGCTTTCGTTTGGAGTACAAGGCCTTTTCAGGATCCATGTTCGGGAAGTGGTTACAGTAACAGGCTGCAAAAGTCAGCGATTTGCCGCAATATTGGGAAGATCCATCTCACCACACCACGCAACAGTGTACACGGCGAAACCTGCGAATGGTGCATCAACGGCCGCTTTTGCGAGCTGGCATGCATGGAGTAGATCGGCAAGGTCTTTAGCGGCCCCGAAACACGTGCGTGCCTGGTGAATCCAATATGCGCGCAGTTCTTCTTCTGGCTTTGTTTCCTTGATCTTGGGCTCATCCAACGGACCTTTCGGTTCATCAACAGTGAAAGGTAAGAACGCCATATACTCTCTGTACAAGGCTATCGTACAAAGACTGTGCACTGCGTGTATGAGGAAGTAGGTCCTTGATCTGCGCTCGTCTACGCAGGTGTCGGTGTTGAAGGGCGTCAGCCGAAGATGACTCGGCAGTGCGGCTTTGAGGCTATTGTTAGCGTCCTCGAGTGGTTTAAATCCAGAATCTGCCAACCATGGCGCGAACTCTTCACCACTAGCTCATGTCAGTCACCACATATTGCCGGGATCCATAGAACTCACCGCCGGCCTACATCAATTGACCACTTCATGACCCGGCCAAAGTGGTCCACCAATTGTACGTACACACTCAAGTCACCTTCCTCCTTTCCTACCTCCCATTCAATCTTGTCGTTGTTGAGGTTATCCCGGCAGTCTTGGTCGCTATGACCAGAAAAGTTCCGCTTCGGCTCCAATCTGTCCTGCCACTTCTGTCTGCGATGGGCGTATGTCTTATCATCCTCGCCTAGATGCCGCGTTCTGACGTGTTGTCCATGGCTGAAGGCTTTGTCACTGCACGGGAGCTGTATGTGCAAATTTGCCGTGTTCAGCATCTGTGGGCGTTTTTCTCCACAGCTTAGCCACCGATCCATGATAAAACAGCTCCAGAAGGTACGACGTTCGATCTCGCGGTCGATGATACGCTCGGCGCGCGCATAGTCGTCACCCACGTCCGCTTTGGTATCTGCTGCTTTGAGATCGATGTACTGACATTCGAGGCGCTGGACCTCTCTTATAGCGGCTCCAATCGTAGCCCAACCTCGCCCACCCTCCAAATGTGTCACTTCGTGCCAGCCAACAAGCAGAAGAGCCTGCACTCTCTCCAACGAGGCTGTGCCTTGCGATGGTCCGAGTTGCGTACGAGTAGCCTTTGCGAATATTTCAGCGCATGCGATAGGTTTTTGACCCACTCGCAATACGATCTCACGATGATAACGAGCGGTCAAAGTAAGGAATGCCAAGAGCAAGGCGGGGTCGGTAGGCCTAGTTCCGCCAGTGGAGTTACTTGACTGTGACGGTTGCTTGAATTGTCGTAGGAATCTTCTTTTCTGGAGGAACGGGAAGTCTGTCGCAAAATGTTGTTCGTAGATGTCGAACTTTGTCTGTCAGCAGGGTCAGATACTTGAAACGATGAACTTACCAGGTCCTTCCAGATCTCAGGAGTAAGCCACGGAGAGTCTAAAAGTCCTTTGTGTGAGCTTGTAGGTTCGATGGACCGATGTGTAGTGATTCCAACCGGCGCTAGAGTCCTTCTACGTTTCTTGGGTGAGACCTGTGTGTCCGTAAGTCAAGTCAACACCCAGCCAATGTAGCTTTCCACATTGGGACGTGCTCGTTCCGTCAATGCGACCTCAACCTTCTCATCAGTACAAATAGAGAGAACTGAAAAAGTGGCATGAAGGAGCGAAGTGCGAGTCCGATGGGGGCCAAGTCGAGAGTTAACCCACAAGAAGCTAACACTTGAGCTGTATTTGATGTGATGTGTGTACTTACATCAGCTTCTCCAATGCTGGTCTCGCGTCGAAACGGTGCATATGCATCTGAATACTGGCAAGGTTCTTTGACTCTCAGACATGATTGACAGGTGGTGTTCCTGTCGCCTCTGTTGTCGCATTTGGTTTTGTTCTTACGGCATCTTATACAAGCAATAGACGCGCGCATCCTCGGCGTTGGCTCTAGTCGTGGTCCAGGGGCTTCCGCATAACCATTGGCAATCGGAGGAGCGGGAGTATGCTGCGGGGATGCGTCAACGGTGGATGGCGAGTACTGGGACTGGGACTGGGTCACAGGCGATGGCTGCTGCACGGGCAATGAATGATGCGCCGGCGGTGAATGCTGCACAGGGGGAAGAAGCACTCTGTTCCACTCGTTGGCTGCCAATTCGCTGACTGGCGGAAGGCGATATGGTTGTGGTTGTGCTGTAGCCAGCCGCTGTGCGCTGCTCTCTCCGGCTGCTGATGAACCTGGAGATGGCGCACCGGCAGCGCCGGCTTTCGATGAAGGCTGAATTTTGGCGACGTTGTCAAATGAGATGCCAGTGTATGGAAAGCAGGTCCCCCAGCTTGCAAGCTGCTGCGCGTCTCGTCCACTCGCAGTTCCTCCGTCTGTTGCTGGCTGAGCAGTGAGATGCGGGCCGAAGTCACTCAACGATCGGGTGTCTTTGGAGCCGAGAATCGAGCGGGGCGAAAACTCCAGGCTGCCGATGATCCACGCAACGTCGAAGGTGCGGCCTTCCGTTGTAATGTCCTATCAACGAATGTTATTGGTCTGTAGGCTGCCGGTATCGAGCTTTGTAAGATCTGAAGATTGTATGGCTTTTGAGGATTTGTGGGCAGACGGCTATTAACGTTGCCTGCATCTGCTCTGCGTCTGCGTCCTCCCGACGACCGATACCGTAAATTCAACGCTAATTCAAGAGCCCTTGCAGAACCACGTCCACGGAAGCGACTGCCACATAAAACTACAAGTCGCCGCGACTTTTCTTCCCGCGGCATGCGCTTCAACAATCCTGACTTTTCCCTCGAAGTCAGGGGATACCTCGTCCTCCTGCTCAAACGACATGAATTCTTGAAGTTCTGAGCCTTCACACCGCTCCCAGTGGCCCTTAATACGTACAGTCTGCGTCCGTCGAAAACACTTGATGGATACAGACGCTTCTCAATCGCCAGACTCTCTCAGCCTCTAGGCTCTGGAGCTGACACTGTGCACATGTGAGTTGTCGCCGCGAGCTCTGACACGTGGGATGAGTATCGTGCAGGAGCAGGCGATGACAACCGACTTACGCGCAATCGGGAGCGCGACCCGGCTGCAATAATTTGGCTCGTTTACCGCCTCGGACGCTTCATACTTCACCACCTCCGTCATGTGTAATCGAGGCTGTCAAGGATTCGCCCTTGGTCTCTTCCAATCCATACACCGCGGGGTTTGGCGCGATGCAATAGTCAGGATCCTGCATCTGACCGATGGGGTCGCACACGCAGATTGGCCGCACAGAAAGAGCATGGGTTCGATGGCGTACCAGCATCTGCCATTAGGCGATCGAGGCGCACGCGATGCTCTTGCTCTGACTCTATTATTGTCAACAGCGTGGAATTCATACTTGTCGACCACAATTTGAGACTCGGGGTATCACAGATCGTTTGGGCGTCATAGGGCGTCATAAATCGCCCACACTACTCGATTATGACGGCCAGGCACCCACTGTCAGAAAACTTGCAACTGCCCAGAGCCAAGCGAGCTTCGACGTGTCGGCTGTTCTAACGATTTTCACGTGGCTGGAAAGATCTTCGTGCGTCTCATCACAACATGCGAGCAGCGAGCCACCTGCGCTGTGTCGAGGATGAGGAAGCCCTGCAACGGCCACCGCCGGGGAAGCTTCGAGCTGTCCCCACCACTTTCGTACAACTGGCGGCTTATGTGGTCCTACTACGCAGCGAATGAAAGCGTAAACATCCCACCACAAGACTCACTGATGCGGCTTGAGCTGTTTGTGATCGGTGAAAGTCGATGGCGGAATCCATACCGCCAGCCGCACCGTTTCAAGAGAGATTTGGCCCACATCATGCTGCGTGACAGTGCGCATGCGATTGCATGCAGGCTTCCCCAAACAGTTGCCAATAGTGTATCAACACCACACCTATGTCACACAGGACTGAAGCATGAGGTTGAAGAGCCTTCCGCTTGATGGTTACACAACTTGGGTGCCAAGACAACACAGCCTGGAGCCTTGCAAAAAGTGATTCACGTGCTTGTCCCCCAACTGAAAATCACGTTGACTAGCGTGAGTTGGGCGACAAACACAGGAGAGTAATTTGTTTGTCCAACAAGATCCATGCGTAGTGTCAGAGTCATAGGAGTACAGCATCGATCGAGTTCGCAATCCGTTTTCAACAAGGATCATGTTCAGCACATACTCGGCCGTCTCCACCACGACCCGTCATGCAAGAGACAGGTTCCCGAAGCGGTTGACACAAGACATACAGTTTGCTCCATGAATCGGGACAGGCTGAGCTGCCGAGGTGTTCCTGAGACCACCCCGCAAGCCGCCTAGGTAAGTGATGTTCGACCACAGTACACACGACTTCGCGAAGGGCTGGTCGTTGTAGTAGGCTGTCGCGTAAGCTCTAGTGATTTCAACTCAACGCTCGACACTAGCGTCACCTCGAAGTCCATCAGTGAGTTTTCACACGCATTCAGCCCAACATGACCGTTTGTGAAAGGCAAGGCTCCGATTATAGCACTTTCTTACTGCTTCTCACGGTCCAGTTCAAGTCACAGCCCTCTCCACTAGCGAGCATTCATCACCTCAACTACCCATCAGTCTTGCGCACCCATGCCCAACGATCAGTCAGGCATTTCCGAAAGCACTGCAAGAATGCGAACCGACAATTCAAACATGTCGTCTACCAGCAACAACGCTCTTTCCCGAGCCACCATGCCACTTAACATCGTCGAATGCCCCTCCACCGAGATCCGACACATGGTCTACAGCCTTCTGGGCTTCCCAGTCGGCACGCACGTCTGGCTGGACTGCCCAGGTCTACCACGCTGCCTCGACAAATCACACATCATCTTCCACGAAGACGCAAAGTGGCCCATGACATGGCACGCTCCCACTGGACATTTCGAGATCAGGAAGACGATCGAGCAATTGACCTTCCTCTTGCCTCGCAAAGGCGCCAATGGACCTTTTGAGAACCTGCAGGTCACTTCTAAGATGGGCGACGAGAAGGTAAGAAAGTCCGCGCCAATGTGGAAGCTCGGTGGACGCTGATATAATACAGCTACATGCCGCCATCTCCCTCGACGACGCATTACTACGCGTCAACAAAGCCACCCGACACGAGCTACCAGCCCACACTGGTCGATGCTTCAGGAGTACCATCATGTCCCTTGACCCTTCAACCCACGACGCTCGCGTACATAACCCATCTCACTCTATCCCATCCCACGATATCCCATCTATACGCGTCCACCGAGAAACCGTTGCTCATTGATATGGCTAAAACGTCCTTGCTCTTTGTAGCAAAGCACTGCCCGGACTTGAAGAGCGTTACCTGCGCTGCACAACAACTCATGTGCGATCATCGAGGGTATGACTTGGCGGTGTTTCGAAGGTTCATAGAGGAGTTCGCGAAGGCGTGTCATGTTTTGATAGCGCGCTGTTGGGGCTTGGAGGAGATGGTTGTGGATTGGCGTAAGAGTGCTGAGTGGGGCGACGTGCATGTTCGTAAGAGCTTGTGTAAGGGGAGCTGGAAGGGAGAGATGTGGTGGACGCTGGATGTGCTGGATGTACTGGATGAGATGTTGAGGACGTCAGGTGCCTGAAGGGCTGGATGACATGTAGTTGTTTGCCCGCGTAGACTGGTGATAGCCCATGGCTTCGGCACAAGAACATTAATGTCTTGGAACGCATTCTTAGATTTTCAATACAATCATGATGACATCACTGTGGTTAAAGCTCGAAGAACTTCCCTCAGTGGGCTACCCGGTTCGTTACCTCGACAAACTTCTCCCACTGCCGATATGCCTCGCCGCTCTCGACTGCCCACTTCGCCCTCCTGACACCTTCTTTCCAGCGCCCACCTCCTGGTCCGACTTCCCTGATGACCTTTCCATCGTCGCCGTGACCCATGTCGCTCGTATCCGAGTCGCAGATACCGCTGACTACAAATAGCGCCGCCGTGTTGAGGTACACAAAGTGCAGGATCGGGTCATCTGGCGGAACCTTCCCCTGCAGAATGTCCATCAAGATCTCGGCATTCCGTTCTGGCGACTGTCCTGGCGAGACCTCGGAGAGTGGATGCGTTGGAAGGCCAAAGTCGGCTGGCGTGATGGTGAAGTAGTTTATCTCGACGTTACCCGTCGATGGGTTCTCGATCAGGCGCCAGCAGTGTGTTGAGCCGGCGCAAGACAGCTCGTCGAGCTCCTCGTCGCCGCAGATGACCAGGCCTTTTCGACATCCGGACTGGCGCAGTGACTCAGCGAAGTCAGGCCCGATCTCTTTCCTCGCTACACCGAGGACTCGTGCTTCGATCTGGTCGTGCAGTGGATTGGCCAATGGGCCGAGCAGGTTGAAGATGGTGCGCCAGCCAAGTTGCCGCCGGATGCTGGCTGCGTGTCGAGCCCCAGGATGGAAAATTGGCGCAAAGAGAAAGGCATAGTTGGTGCTACGATAGATCTCGAGGATGGTGGACGGAGCGATCGCAGTGATGACAGGTGGCTTAGGAGGTGCGCAGGAAAGAAGATCTGCAGAGCCGGACCGTGACGTTGAGGCCTTGTTGCCGTGTTTGGCGATCATGAGTAGTGATGAGGCGAGGATGGATGATGTGGTGCTGATGTTAAACGTGTTGTGAGAGTCGCCTCCTGTGCCGACTATGTCGCACTGTGTAGATTGTAAGTCGACTGTACAGATGACCAATGTGAAAAGCTTCTGAAAGCAAGAAATGAGATGGAAAGAACAGCGTAAGAAATACATACCAGTCCGCCATTATATGCACCCTCTTTCCTCCCTCGCTCTTTCAGTAATCGCTCAAGACCTTGAACGTCGATACCCGTCGCAAAGTCTCTCATAGCTTTGGAGCACTTTGCCAATACCTCTGCCTGCCTGTCTTGGTCCGTGAAGTGAAGACATGTCAACAACGCTCCTGTCTGTACTTCAGACAGGCTGTTGGTGAAGATGAGAGATAGCGCTGCGGCGATCTCGTCGGCGGTTGGTTTTGTGTCCGGAGATTCATGCCAAAGTCGTTTCAGTAGCGGCGTGATGGACGTTTTGGAGTCTCCTTCACCCAAAGCTGCTGACATTGCGGTTGAGCTACAGCTGCGCCACAGCTAAATAAGCATATGCAGTCTTGGGAGGAGTGAAGGTCCCGGAATATCGAAGCTTTGCTGGTGCCACAGTCGTTGGGGAGTCTGAGGAGTTGAACTTGGATCCTATCTTAGTATGAAGTATTTCTTGCACAGTGTGAGTGTAAGCAGAGAGAGGACACGTTGAGTCATGCACCCACACGGAAGTGTCAATAAAGGCAAGGGACTTCATGATGGAAGCGCCCAGACGGGTTAGCGCACGCGGCGAAAAGGAAGAATTGATTCGCCGCGCTTTGACGCAGCGCAGTCCCATATTTTCCTGGCTCATGCACACTCGCCTCGAATTCAAGGTCATGACGGGTCAGAGTTTCTTCTCTGACGGACCTTGCAGCCCACCACCCCGCGACACTCACGACACCAAATGGGGAAGAAGCGGACCCATGACGAAACCAAGGATGGCTTTGCGAAGCCGTCACCGGATAAGAACCGGACGGGCGTGAAGGCCGATAAGAAGGACAGGCGCAAGAACGGCGAGCACAAGGCGCGCTCTGCCCTGGTATGTTGACGCTTCATGTGATATGTGTGGACGAGATGTGCTGATGCGCCGCGCAGTTGTTCCAGCCGCAGCCCGAGTGGCACACCGTCGAGCTCCCCAAGCTGCGCGCCGTTGACAACCCCGCGATACCTGCCCGCTACGCCATCGATGCCGTCCACCAGTACGCCGACCAGCTTCTGGAGGCTGAGGCGACCGAGTATGCGGCGACGCACATGTCCAAGGACGCGTCGCACAAGTTCATGTCGTCCATCATGAACGCCGGTACCATGGAGGACAAGGTGTCGGCGCTGACGCTGTTGGTCCAAGAGTCGCCGCTGCATACTATGAAGGCCTTCGAGCAGCTTCTGGGACTGTCCAAGAAGAAGAGCAGGAACGCTGCCATGATGGCGCTGGCGGCGCTCAAGGATCTGCTCGGACAGGGCGTTGTTCTCCCACCGGACCGGAAGCTGAAGGCCTTTGCGCGCCAGCCCGGCCTCCTCTCGGCGATGCAGGGCAAGGGCGCGCAGTGGAAGGCCGGCGAGAAGCTGCCTGGCGAGCTGCAGAAGATACACCTGATCGCATGGGCGTATGAGGACTGGCTGAAGAAGCAGTACTTCGAGATGCTCAAGATCCTTGAAACCTGGTCCAACGACGAAGTCGACTACTCGCGCAACCGGGCGGTCACATTCGTCTGGGAGCTGCTGAAGGAGAAGCCGGAGCAGGAGGAGAACTTGCTGCGACTGCTCATCAACAAGCTTGGAGACAAGGAGAAGAAGGTCGCATCGCGTGCATCATACCTACTGCTGCAGCTGCAGATAACCCACCCGCTGATGAAGAACGTCATCATCAACTCGATCGAATCGGACCTCCTGTTCCGTCCAAACCAGAGCGGAACCGCAAAGTACTACGCTGTTATCACGCTCAACCAGACCGTTCTCAGTGTCAAGGAGCATGAGGTTGCCAACAAGCTTCTGGACATATACTTCACGATCTTTCTCGGCCTCTTGAGGAAGCAGAAAGACCACGAGAAGGAAGAGAAGCGCCTGAACAAGCACGGCCATGTTCAAGGTGGCGGCAGCCAGCCTGGCAAGATGGCGAAGAAGAAGGCTGAGAAGGAAGCTACACGGGCCTTCATGGTTGAGGACGAATCGAGGGAGAAGCTGATCTCAGCCATCCTGACGGGCGTCAACCGTGGCTTCCCCTTTGCGAAGACGGACGATGCGAAGTTCGAAGAGAAGCTCAACACTCTCTACGAAGTCACGCACTCTTCCAACTTCAACACGAGCATTCAGGCCATGACTCTCATCCAGCAGATCTCTGCTTCGAAGAATTACTCGGCCGACCGCTTCTACCGCACGCTTTACGAATCTCTCTTGGACCCACGACTCATCTCGACTTCAAAACACATTATGTTTTTGAATCTTTTATACCGAGCGCTGAAGGCAGACGTTAGCATCAAGCGCGTCAAGGCTTTCGTCAAGCGCCTTCTACAAATCATTCACCTACACGAGCCACCCTTCATCTGCGGTGTCCTGTATCTAGTCAACGAACTCATCACGACTTTCCCTACGATCAAGACGATGTTGTCCTCACCAGAGGACCACGGCGATGACAGCGGAGACGAGCATTACGAAGACGTTGAAGAAGATGCCGAGCCTAAGGCCAATGGAACGAAACAAGCCAGTGGACCTAGCTATGACGCGCGGAAACGTGACCCAGAGCACGCACAGGCTGATCTGTCATGCTTGTGGGAACTGCTGCCGCTGCAAGCACACTACCATCCGTCTGTGCATGTCCTCGCCTCCAGGATTGTCAACCAGGAGCTCATCAAGGAGAAGCCCGATCCGACCATCTACACTCTCATGAACTTCCTCGACAAGTTCTCCTTCCGCAACGCCAAAACCAAGTCTCAGGCTGCTCACGGCTCTTCCATCATGCAGCCCATGTCTGGAACCTCCAAGGCCGCAGACTACCTCATCACAGCGCGCGACGGCGACCGAATGCACGATCCGCTCAACTCGGAGCAGTTCTGGCGTAGGAAGGTCGACGACGTGCGAGTGGATGAGGTGTTCTTCCATACCTACTTCGAGAAGGCTGGCAAGGCCAAGCAGGCGGATAAGAAAGCGAGGAAGAGCAAGAAGGCGGAGGACAGCGAAGACGAGAGCGGCGAGGACGAGATCTGGCAGGCACTTGTCAAGAGTCGACCAGAAGTGGAGGGCGATGGTGGCGACGACGAAGGCTTCAGCGACATCGACATGGAAGACATGATGAGCGATGACGAAGAGGGTGGTGTCGGTCTTGGTGAAGGCGTCGAGCTCAACCTTGGAAGCGATGATGAGGAGACTGGACCGGCTGCACAGGAAGATGATGACGAAGACGACTTTGAGAACTTCGACCTGGATGACGAGGATGGCTTCATGGACGACGAGGACGAGGTGCCAGTTGACCTTGACATGGACGACGATACCGATGTCGATGATGACAAGAAGGCGGACAAGAAGAAGGCCAAGAAGAGGAAACTGAAGCACCTGCCGACGTTCGCATCCGTAGAGGCATACGCGAAGCTCATCGGCGACGATGACAGCGAGTAGTGCGGTCGGTCGTACCGAATTCAGTGCATGCATTCGCGCTGGTCATTCACCTTCTCCGTACCTTCCGTTGTAGATATCCCATACTTTGTAATTGCATACCTGCGAACATGGACTCGTGCCAGGGAAGGTGACCACATTCCACAAACAACCACCCGCTGCAGTACACAACAACCCATGATTTCCAGCCACCGTTGTTGACGTCTCGTGCAAGTTGAGGTTTCATAGTGTAGTGCAAGCGCAAAACGCGAGAAATGGTGCTAGTGGTGAGTCTAAGCATCCGGCATCTGCGCATGTCACACATGTCTGATGAGCGGCCCAATCAGCCGTGCCCGAGAAAGATCAGCTGCGGTCAACAAAGATAACAAAAAAATCAACACACGAAGTGGTCCTTAGAGCTCGGAGCAAGTCCATCCAGGCTTTGATAACTAACTTACCTCAAAATTGTATCATGTTTCTGTTCATGCGCTAGGGAAGTCCAAGGTGCAATGTGTGTGTTCTGGTAGCCCCGCGTCTTCACCCCACTAGATTAGAGACAAGGGCATTGCGCTCTCCGTCATAATTGCTGTCTCCAGCGCTCGCACTCCTCACAGCCCAACACCACACGCCTACCACACGCCCTGCCTACGCACAACCGCGCTGCCTCTAGCCACAACTGCGTGGCGCGCCTGCAAGAATAGGGAGACTGTGGGGCCCTCTGCTCAGCCACGTCGTGCGCAGAGCTAGATCGCAGTTCGCATACTAGCTTTGGACGCCGTCACGCTCCTCTGCCCACGACTCCCGCCCGCTGCCGTCATTGCGACCAACAGCGACGCCGAAGAGCAATATTCTTCCCCAGGCCAGGCTGACTACACCACCTGCTATCCTCACTCGCGGAACCCTCTCCGCTAGACCCGTGCCCGCTTGGGCGTCGACGCTACCTATTCCTCGCAGCCCTGCCATCGCCAGGCAGAACCACCACTTCTCGCCGCAATCCCTAAACAACCGCCGCCATGTCCAGCGTCGACGAGACCGTGGCCAATGTGCAGCGCAAGATTGACAGGGAGCGGGCCCTCATCAACGCCGCGAATGCCATGCGCCAGTCGACCAACAACCCCGCTGTGCTCTCTCGCATCGACGGCCAGATCAAGGACGGCCGCCGGAACATCGACTACTTCGAGTCGAAGCTGCGCGACATCGAGGTGCAACGGACAACATCAGGCATGGATAGCATGAGCCTGCAGCCAGGCGGAGCCTCGCGCAACAACCCGCTGACCCCTCCCCCCAAGGACGGCTGGGGCGGTGGATATGGGCAAGACCAGGGTGGCTATGGAGCGTCGCAGAACGCACATCTCACTGGGGGCAATGGCCTCATGCCCCCGCGCGCACCATATGCCCCTCCAGCGCCCGGCGCGCCGAACAAGCGTCCCAACTACAGCAAGCTTGGTATGTGGAGGGTTGGAGGGTTGGAAGGGGATATCTCCAGTAGCTAACGTCGGGCAGATCTCATCAAGTATGACACGCCGCATCTGGGCCCCCGCATCCAGCTCATGCTGTCCCAGCTCGAGTTCAAGCTCAGCGTCGAGAAGCAGTACAAGGACGGTATCGAGAAGATGGTGCGGCTGTACCAGATGGAGGGCGACCGTAGGAGCAAGGCGGACGCCGAAGCCAAGCGCATCGAGAGCAACCAGAAGATCCAGCTCCTGAAGAGCTCCCTGAAGCGCTACGAGGATCTGCACGTGGACATTGAGGGCGATGGTGGTGACGGTCGGTTTCCGTTCGAAAGCAGGTCGCTATGATACTGACTGCAACACAGATGACAGCTTGAACATCCCCAGCCAAAGGAAGCCGTTGAGCGGTCACCTCTCCCTACGCATCCACGAAGTGGCCGAGGTTGATCACGCAGCTACGAGTCGCTTTAGTCGGGGGCCCGAGACATTCGTGAACATCAAAGTGGAAGACGCCATCAAGGGCCGCACGAAGCCCACGAGGAACGACAAGTGGACAGACGAGGTCCACGACTTCTCCATCGACAAGGCGAACGAGATTGAGATTACCGTATACGACAAGTCGAATGATCATCTGCTCCCCATTGGCATGCTGTGGGTCCGAATCTCAGACATCGTGGAAGAGATGCGAAGAAAGAAGATCGAGTCTGAGCTGCAAAACTCTGGCTGGGTGTCAGCAGATATGATGGGAGGGAATACCGGAGGCATTCAGCCTGATCTACAGTTCCAGCCGCCTCCAGGCTCCAACAGTTTTGGGCCTGGAGGTGCTGGCCCTGGTGGCATGCGACCATCACAGGGTGGTGCGCAGCCGCAAACTGGGCCGGTGATGATTGATGACTGGTTTTCACTGGAGCCAGTCGGTCGCATCCGGCTCACCATGTCGTTCGGTAGGCGAGAATTCTTTTCCGAAATGCTCTCAGTACTGACAATGCCACAGCAAAGCACTCTGGAAACAAGACGGCTTTCGACGTTGGACTTGGTCGAAAAGGCGCCGTCCGTCAGCGCAAGGAAGACGTTGTCGAGCAATACGGCCACAAGTTCGTGCAACAGCAGTTCTACAACGTCATGCGCTGCGCGCTTTGTGGCGAGTTCCTCAAGTATGCCGCTGGTATGCAGTGTTCAGACTGTAATTACACTTGTCACAAGAAGTGCTATCCGAAGGTCGTCACAAAGTGTATCACGCAGTCAAACGCCGAAACCGACCCGGACGAGGCGAAGCTCAACCACCGAATCCCACATCGTTTCGAGAACTTTTCGAACATGGGTGCAAACTGGTGCTGCCATTGTGGTTACATCCTTCCTCTCGGTCGGAAACAGACAAAGAAATGCACTGGTGGGTGACACTGATGTCTCGAATGTTGACTATGCTAACTCTGTCTTAGAATGTGATCTCACATGTCACGCACACTGTGTTCACTTTGTCCCAGACTTTTGTGGCATGTCTATGGAAGTTGCCAACCAAATTCTTATGGAGATTAAGAGGACTAGAAGAGGTCAGTCGGCAACTGGAGCGACACCGAGCATGTCACAACGCCAACTACGACAACCCCAGCCAGCAAAACCTTTGCCCGCGACCCAACAATATGCGGCTCCACCAGGTCAGGAGGATCCGAACAGATACTCTTATGGCAAAGACCAGCCGACTTCACCTCCAGCTGGCCCGCCTCGGCAACAGTCATACAGTACAGCATCCATTGATGCCGCACGCAAGTCGGTTGGGACGTCAGGCTCCACGCCAACACCGACATCGCCAACCTCTCAGCAGCGGCCTCAGCCAGATCGCTCTCAATCATCGATAGCCGCCGCTAATGCCGCCAAAGCCGCAATGGACAAGGCTTCTGCTCCCGCGCCCGGCTATGGACGGACTACGTCAGAGCAGTACATGGGACCGAGTGGCAGAGGTTCTGGAGGCTATCCGCAGGACCAACGCATACCACAGCAACCTCCACAAATACCTGCACCACAGCATGCGCCTTACGACCCATCGGCCTTTGCAAACATCTCAAGTGGTCAAGGCCCTCCACAACAACCCCCAATGCAGCCGTACATGCAGCCAAAAACATCATTTCCACTACCGCAGCCGCCTCCTCAAGCTCAGGCCCCACAGCAAATACCTCCTCAGCCACAACCGCAAGTGCAGCAGCCACCGCAGCAGACGCCGGCGAAGGGGCCTATCAAAGGACCAGACAACAAGGTCACACCCTCTGCGAACGCTCAAGGTACAGGTCGGCGAATAGGACTCGACCACTTCAACTTCCTTGCTGTGCTTGGAAAGGGTAACTTTGGTAAGGTCATGCTGGCAGAGACCAAGAGCACCAAACAGCTATACGCCATCAAGGTCCTGAAGAAGGAATTTATCATCGAGAACGACGAAGTAGAGAGCGTGCGGTCGGAAAAGAGAGTGCTGTTGATTGCGAACAAGGAGAGGCATCCATTCCTGGTCAATTTGCATGCTTGTTTCCAGACGGAGACCCGAGTGTACTTTGTCATGGAATACATTAGTGGTGGAGATTTGATGTTGCACATTCAAAGGGGGCAGTTTGGCACCAAGCGTGCACAGTAAGTCTATCTCGTTTGTAACTGACGTTACACTAACAACAAACTAGGTTCTACGCGGCAGAGGTCTGCCTAGCCTTGAAGTACTTCCACGAGAACGGCGTCATCTACCGAGATCTCAAGCTCGATAACATTCTACTTACACTAGATGGGCACATCAAGATTGCCGATTACGGTCTCTGCAAGGAAGAGATGTGGTACGGATCAACAACAAGCACATTTTGTGGGACACCCGAATTCATGGCACCCGAGGTAAGGAACTTACTCTTCACAATGATAAGCGTTACTAATTCATTTGACCAGATCTTGCTGGACAAGAAATACGGCCGCGCAGTCGACTGGTGGGCCTTCGGCGTCCTCATCTACCAAATGCTCCTCCAACAGTCGCCCTTCCGTGGCGAAGACGAAGACGAAATCTACGACGCCATCCTCGCCGACGAGCCACTCTACCCAATCCACATGCCGCGCGACTCCGTCTCCATTCTCCAGAAACTGCTCACCCGCGAGCCCGAGATGCGACTTGGGTCCGGCCCCACCGACGCGCAGGAAATCATGTCCCATGCTTTCTTTAGGAACATCAACTGGGACGACATCTACCACAAGCGCGTGCCAGCGCCATTCATCCCGACCATCACGAGCGCGACGGATACGAGTAATTTCGATACGGAGTTTACGAGCGTTACGCCGGTGCTGACGCCGGTGCAGAGTGTGTTGAGTCAGGCGATGCAGGAAGAGTTTAGGGGCTTCTCTTACTCGGCCGACTTTAACTGAGGAGGTCGTGTTTGCATTCGTATACCTGCTATGCAGCACATGGACGGCAGCGCTCATCTTGACTCAACGAAGACACACACGACAAGCACGTCCATACTGTGGCAAATTGTGATCGTCCACGATGTATTGTGCGAATAGCTTTCTCTTCTCAGCACACGATTTTGGCATGAACAGGCTTTGTATGGGAAGGTAGCGGGATTTTGATAGTATGGCTGGCTCGATAGAATGGAGGGAGATTTGATGTGCTGTTGGACTGGAGAAGTATCATTATGCATGCATGTAATTTTTTCTGGGCGTAACAAAAAGCGAGAACAGCGAGTTTCGCTACGGCGAGCTTGTGGGGATGATGCGATGTTGGCAGAGAGTTAGTAGTAGATAAAAGAATCATGTTCAACGTATCTGCGATTGTACATTCGCTGGCGTAGCGCAAGGGTCGGAAGGTTCAAGGCTGGAACGACTGTGCCGCAATGATGCTGACTCATAGGATACTGGACTGCTTTTTCACCTGCCACTTCTTCTTTCCACGAAAGCGGAATTGGAACGATGATACTTGCATGAACATTCTGATCACTCCTCTGGCTGCTGACGCGAGGCGCTGAATCGAGCACCACCCACCATTTCCTTTCATCGAAGACCAACTCCCATAACTTACAGCTCCTCTATACCGATTCCTACTCTACACACGACGTTCAACAAAAGATCCCACAGTCTCCTTTCTCAGGTCGTTCCAGTATGCCCGCCTTCGAGCACCAGCTGAACAACAATTATCTCAAGCACGAGGTACAAGCCCGCCAGCCTCTCCTCCGTCCTTCTCACGACTAATCTATCACACAGGACCCAGAGCACGACCACATCCAAACATTCTGCCCCTTCTCCGCCTGCACACAGTGCTCGAATTGTACCGCAGAGCCAACGATGCATTGCCGGCACTGCTACCACTGTTTTGGCTGTTCGAGCGCCGTGTACTTTGGGTGCCGTGTATGTCCCGCCTCGCCGGTGGAAAATATGTATCGTGCGTGGTTAGGCAACAAAGTTCGTGGGCCGAAGGGCGAAGTCACGTTTGCCAAACTTCTGTCCCGACCTTCCTCGCCTGGTTTAGTGGAGAGCGCGGATGAGGGGGGGAAGGAGATTGGGTCGTATACGCCACCAGGGAGCCCAGCACGATGAGGGATATTAGCGGTTGTGCTAGATTGCTAGATCGTGGTCACTCATTCCTTTGGCATGATCATATTGCAGATCGGTTTCACTATACTTTGCGAGAGGCATCGGAGAGTAGAAACCTGACATGTCAAGAAGTACGCTACGGTACCCATGGCTCACCACTCCGGAGAGCAGAACGCTACTGCATACCAGCCACTATTACATTTGTTTCGGAGTTGGCTTTGCTGGTGGCGGGCTGGGTGGCACATGAGGGGGAGAAGGAGTTGGAGCAGGAGCTGGTTGTGGTGTTGAGAAAGGTGACCAAGTTCCCCCTTGACTCTGGGTTCCTCGGGCATGGCGCTGTCGCTTCCGGTGCTACGGACCAAATCGTTGCCCTGTCCTCCTACAGTTTCGAGCCCGGTGGCAGGGCCAAATGTTGTTGCGGTTTCCGTCAGAGAGATTGTGGTGGATGCTCGCAGGTCTTCGGATTCTCCTCTTTCCGTCTTCTGATGCACGCTCACAGTCAAGCGACAGTGGATGAGACGCATGCGCCTAGGCTGAAGATGGTAGAGGGTTTTGCAAGGCATCTGTCACTGCACTATCACGTAGACGTGCATATGAGAGAATGAAGCTGGACATGGCCTGGCACGCCAAAGCAAGAGTGCAATGTGTAAAAACTTTTCATCATATTACCCGCTATGGTCACTATCATGTAAAATGTGATCAAAGTATTTAGGCCGTGAAATGCGTAGTACAAGAATGTTGCTCAACATGTCGAGCAGGACATCGTCGGTACACTGCAGTCAAGAAGACTCCCAAAACTCGACGCCGATACGCCTTGTCACATGCATCTATTCGAACTGATGTGCCCGTCATGCACCTTTCCGTGACTCGCGTGCATGTTCGTGCCTGTCCACTTGGAGCAAATGCTCTAGATGCGATGCTTCTCGGATTCTGGTGCCGTGTTAGTCGTGTCACAAGGTAGGGTAACTAGAGGTCTCACCAAGTCGCGAGTAGAGCATGTAGAGAGCCATCTGGTTGCACTCTTGTGTGCCAGTGATAGTGACGAGACGTTCGTTACTGTTGTCCGTGGGCTCGTTGATCTTGATGACCGAGCCGCTTAGCTGGCGGATCTCGTTGATCTTAGCTCCTCCCTTTCCAATGATGGCACCGACCATATCGTTTGGAATGAAGATCTGTTGTGTTAGCGGCTGACCAGGCATCGCGACGGGAGGTTGATTTGGTGCGGCCCCATGGGGCATCGGTGCTGCGCCTTGGTGAGCCCCATAGGGGGTCGGCTGAGGAGGTCCACCGTAGTGGGCTCGGCCAGGTGAGCCAGCTCCATAGGGCATGTTGGGATGACCGTATGGTGAGGGCTGCACAGGCTGTCCATGCATCTGGGGACCGGCACCATATCCTCCATGGGCAGGAGTGCGTTGAGGTTCTTGGCGGCGGAAGTTATTAGGTTGCTGGTACTGTCCTCCTGCAGGCTGCGGCACGTAGGGCTGTACAGACATACCGCCAGGGACAACATTAGCAGCCATACCACTTCGAGTCGCATATTGCGACGCAGCAGGCCCGCCGAAGCGCTCGGTTAACTGCTCGACAAGTGTCTGGGCAACGTAGTAGACTGCAATGTGCACAGCGTCAGCAACACCTAGGACGACCAACGAGCGCTCGCCAGAGTTGGGGAGGAGAGTGTCCGAAGCATTGAGCTTCGCATTGGAAGCCTCCTGGATCTCGCGGATGCGGACACCAGCCTTGCCAATGATAGACCCGATGAGGATATGTGGGATGAGCAGGCGCATTGGGTAGGCCTTGGATGTCGAAGTTGACGGCGTCTCAAGATCTTCCATGTTGAGAGTGCGGACGATCAGACCAAAAGCCTTGGAGACAGCGTCAACCTGACCACTGACCGTGAGGATACGCTCAACAGCTCCACGAGAATAGTCGCTTACGGTGCACTTGGCACCCGAAAGACGTCGGATCTGGGTAACGTTCTCTCCGCCCTTGCCGATGATGGTGGCGGCCTCGCTAGTGCCGATACAAGCGCGCAGATGCAGCCAGTTAGTCTCGTCTACTTGCTGGTTGTGTGACATGGGCCGTCCGTTGGCGCCAGAGGTGGACTGTATTGGCTGTGTCTCGAGGATGGAGGGAGCATCTGGGACGATGGTGTCCGTCACTATGGGCTCAGCGCCGTTCTGCACAGCTACTTCGGCCGCATCTTCAGGTTTCACTTCGTCTGCCTCAATGTCTTCCGTAGCGATGCTCTCGCCCTTAACAGGCTGAGCAGTCTCGATGTCGTCATTGTCGGCGGTGGGCTCGTCCTTGACCATCTTGTCGAGCGCCGGGCGTTTTGCATCGGGCTGGTCATTTGGTCCGGCGGGCGAAGACGGCTCTTCAAGCGGTCGCTTAGTGGATGCCACGATGGTTGGTGACGCAGACATGGTTCCTATGTATGAGTCTTGAAACGTCTATGTGCTCTTCACGATCCAGTTGAGCTCTTAGTGAGTTGTGGATGAACTTGTTCAATTGTTGAGCGATATGTACAGCGGGGGCCGTATAGGAAAGCGTGCTGGTGCTGGCGGGTGGGAAGGAATTGTGCGGTTGAGGTATGGAGGTGAAGTTCGTCGGAGCTATAACAAGGCTTGGGGCGTGCAGAGAGTGCAGTGGTCGGGACAACGACGCGTTGATAAGCGAGACCAAGGGTGCTGGTGCTGGTACTGGTGCGAGTGCTTGTGCAGATGGAGCGGTGATTCGGAGAGTGAGAGTGTTTTCTGGGGCGATGTGATGGCGATGAGGGAGAAGAAAGTGGCCCAAGTAAAGAGAAAGCTCGCTCGTCAAACCTTCTTCGGCAAGCAACAACCGGCGTCTCAGATGCGGAAGGCTCGAAGGTGTGCGACCCTGTTTGCGCGAGTTGATCAAAGAAGAAGGGGCAGGTGCTATACCGACGAGAGCACAATGGGTGGCAGGTGAGCGGCGTGATGCAGGAGTCGTACAGGCGTTGCAGGTGCGAAAAAGAGAGCGGAGTTGATCGACGTGCAAGCGGCTTGGCAGTGGTCACGTGCCCGCCTTGACCTCCAGGTCGCACGCGAGTAGCGACTCAAGTAAAGGTACGTCGCAAATGGCCGCAACATCAAGCAGCTCGACAGATCTAGGCACTTCACTGTCCATCGCTACGGCAGCATCTCCCACAAAACTCAGAACAATCTTGCGTTGCAGTACAACATGGCGCAACCACAGGATGCTGTCGTCGTCAACATACGAGGCTATGTCAACGAGGCGCGAGACTTACAAGATGGCGCAATGGAATTTGACGCGTCAAATACAGAGGTGCGCTTGGAGCAAACAGTGAGAGAGCTTCAATCACGCGTCGAGGAGCAGCAAACGGCCTTGGAAAAGGTAGGGCCATTATCACGTCCCACATCACAACAAGCTGATCGCAATACAGTTGAGACGGCAATCATCTGTTCAGCTGGAGGATGCAGCATGCGTCTCAGAAGATCCACGACAGAAGCTACAACAACTACGAGCTCTCAAAGAAACATATGCTCGCCTTAAGCCCATCGCAACGTTCCTTCCAACCCCAGGTTCCATCTTACCTGCGCTTCTAGCTGTGCGTTCTATTCAACAGAATATTCAAGGAACAAAGGAAGCCGTTGCCGGTACTCAAGCGCAGCTCACCAAGGCAGAAACATGTCTGAGACGAGAAGAAGACAACCTCCACGATGCCAATCTTCTTCTCAAAGCAATGGAGGCCCGAATCGGCAGACTCAAAGAGCAACATCACGATCGTTCCCAGAAGACACCTGCGCAACTAGCCAGAGAACTGATTGCTTCCAAACGTGCTCTGAAGGAGAAGTGCGATGCAGACATGCAAACCTTGGGTGAGGCCATGAACGACTTTGTCAACGACTATCTTGCCGCTATGCTCGCAGCCGAAGAGCTCGGAGGCCCTGTCGTAGGCGAAATGCTCGATGTGGAGGACGACACGCTCGCAGCCGGATTCACTAGGAAAGGACGGCCAAAATCAACTCAGAAATTTCTGTCGGAAAAGACACGACAGCGCCGCATTGACCAGATTTGGGGTAGCAAAGCTGCGGTCGACGATGGGGGAAAGGATGAGCCACCGACTGAAGCTGAGGCTGCTGATGCAGAGATGCGCAAACTGATCGAAAACTTGTTTGCCACACTGATAGGGCTAGGTGGTGGCAAGGCATATTTCCAACTTGAGAGGGATTCCGCAGCCTCGCGATACTTGGTCAGGGCAAAGGTCGCGCAATTTCATCCAAAAGATGCGAAGAAGTTGCGCTTGATCGATTTTGGGAGGGAACTGGACGATTAGAGTTCGATTAGCTAAGCGGTGACAGACCTTCAGATTTAGCCTTCATTCACTCGAACGACTTGAAGAAGACCTTTGCTACCGCGAAGATGAGTATTCTACACGCAAGTCTTTGCGAGCACGATACAAGCTGGTTTTAGTGAATTGACTGGCTTAACTACCATTTGTTCCATACACGCACACGTTCGCTGTCGCTCATGGCCTGTCGTTACCCTTTTGTGCAGTCCGTGAGTAAAGTTCATGACGCTCACAGAGATCTGTGGCGCCTACGAACTTGTTCTCAAATTACTTCTTCATCATGTCCGCAGAACCTCAAAACTTCCTCGTCCAGACGCGCGTGTATCTGAAGCCCTGTTCCCAGTTCGAGATTTCTCCGACGAAATAGATCCACAAGGCCACATCATCGCCGTCAAGGTATCTCAATAGCATACCCCAGAATTCCAATAAACATCCTGGTTGTGTGATCGCAGTTTCTTCCGCAAAAGAATCAGATCGCTACGTTGGGAATTGGTGGGGCTGAAGAGGGCACGATTGCCGAAGCCCGCGCTATTGCACCGAGAGATCCATCGCAATACGAACTGGTCGCCCTCAATATTGTGCGCAATCCTCGTCCTTCTTCTACCAGAATGGACTCCGGGCGAGCTTTGACAACACCATGGGCCACTCGTCAAAAGGCTCATAAATGTCAATGCGTGTAGCTCAAGCACAACACTTACATCGTACGAGACAGCTCCAGCCAAGCATTCCAATCCCGTCTTGAAGTTGCAAAAGCAAGCATCTCCATCCCTAGCCGCATCCGTGCGCGGAACCTACGGAAACAGCTTGTATCCACTTGCGTGCAAATCCTGGCCTGAACTCCTCACCGCATCCATGGACGTGGCACCTATGAGGTACATTTGGGGCATCGCCCAACCGGCAGAGTTCCGGGCACGAGTCAAAGACGTGCTTGTACCCGCGGCATATACCGACTGCGCCACAGGTTGTTTGATTCGTTACCCATCTTGAGGATCCGTTGGCAGCCGTCAAGCGAGATTTCGTACATGCACTTATGTTCTCGAAATGCGGTAGCGAAGTGAGATCTTTAGGCACTTTAGCCGGCGCTGCTCAATCCCAGGGCGGCATGGAGAAAAGTCATGATCGGAACAGAGGGTTGCGAGAGTCCATGATTGAGCAATTTTCGTGTACGAGTTTTTGGCGGGCGATGTTACCGCGCATGGCGGCGCATGGCGGCATCTGGCGTGACGTGGGATTGCCGTTGGGATCATGGGTGCAATAAGAGGAGCAGAACGTGCGTTATCGCGGTCATCTGAAACTCTTACGGTGGATCAGGAGACCCATGGGCCTGGCCGCCAACCTGGGCTACAGAAAATTGTGTCTACAACCCACAATATGTACACCATGTAGGTGGTAGAATTTTGCTCTGCGTGCTCCTGGCTCTTGATCACGGCAATTGCTCTGGAAGGGCTTGTTGTGAATGATTCGCATATGCATCAAGGAACGGAAATTGCTAATCACATTATGTTGTGACTGACTTTGACGCATGTTCCAAGACTGCTGGCGCTGAGCAAGCGCTGAGGAGACCCACCAAGTGTGCAATTAGTGTCCATGACTTTGGTTTTTGCCTTTTGTGACATCCCGTCTTAGAGACAGAAGCACGGTCAAGAATCAGCATCAAAACAAAGCTACTGTGTACAGTTGGTCGATGAAGACGTCGAGCTGCGCTTGCACGAAAGCGTAATCTCCGAGGACATTCGATCCATCTAGAGCGCGGGACAAGCAAATGCTAAAGGCCCGATTTCAAACATGCGCTGTTGATAGCTCTCACAGTATCACGAGTGGTCCTGAGCGGAGAACCACCGTCAGGATCTCGATGCGACACACAGGTATCTGTCACAGGGGTAACCGTTGGAGTATAACCCGCGATCAGCAACCAAATGACACATTTGGCGCGGGGTACGCACCCCGAGGAGTGACGGGATCGAGACTCAAGGTAAAGTATGATGAGGCTGCTAGGTGGTAGAAGTGCGGACCGCGTTGGTCTGAAGCTACCACCAAAAGATGGTACGAGTCTCGTCATCCAATTGTGGCTGTGCACACGTCAGATCGGTTTCTACACCAACAACGCATCAACTGCTACTCGCTCATCGGTTAGGAGTGAGTACCACCCGTGTGAGTATAGACTTCGGGTAAGGATCTACCTTCTGCAGCGTCCGAGCCACAGTGCCATGTGCGTACGTGCATCATATTCGCGTAGGAACCATTGGTGTTCCATGTGGCAAATTTACATACATGCGCCATATGTGGCTGCAGTCAAAATCTACGTCGAGTAGGCCTTGAGTCGATCTGCTCTACCTGCGTGTGTTGATTCGTCATTGAACAAACGACCCACTTCTTGGCTACATCTCGTTTGCTATGATTAGCATCGTCGAGTCCGTTGATTGAAGGGCAGACTAGAATTCCGTTAAGCTTCTTGCCCATTCTAGACGTTCGGTAATGATAACGTCTTTATGTACACGCGTTTCACACTAGCATAAGCACCTTCGGAGTCCACGAAAATTCTTTCAGTTGGTGACAGTGGCGATGTGGCTAAGAGCTCGCAACAATTCCTCCGTACAGTCAGATGAGTCTCTGATCAGTGATGAACGGCTGGTCGTAAAGTATGAATCATCGGTTCATGGTCTTTGACCGCGGTGTTATCTGCTGACTCTAGTCTTCATGTAACTCCTTTACTGATGCCCGGGCAATTGCTATCGAAGGATTTGCAGTGTGAACAAGCGGAGTTTGGGCCTACTGCTTGTACCCAACGCTCCGTTGGATTAGGGGCTTACTGGTCGTTGCTGTCAAGTCCGCGAAGTCAGTACACCGATGTACTCCGCTATGCGCCGTGCTGCGTCGGCGCCGTCAGTTTCACATTCAGGCTACATGAGATGAATGAGTGACGGAGAAGAGGCCAGGCGGCCCAGGCCGATCCTTCATGTTTATTCTCGCTCACAACTATCTCGATCGCTGCATTCCCATTGGATATTGCTATTGCCCTTTGACAACACATTGCTTTCGCGATCCGCCCCTACATGTGTCCATTGGATTTTGTGAAGGTGTAGCATCTTTCTGATTCGCTACCTCCTTCCTGCATTATGACATCAATGCTCGGGCATCATGGTCTGAAGATACGGGGGCCCATGTCGCGATCAGCGGTCGGCTAAACTTTCCCAGCAGTCACCTCATTTGCGCAAATCCATGTTCCCACCCGGAAAATCTGTTTGCGTCGAGCAGATATTCGCAATGGTGTGGACGTGGTGCGGTGACATGGGGATTGTGTTGATCAACAGTGAGGAAAAAAATTGCATCTGATGGGGCGCGTGTTTGGATAGTCCGATCATGCTGGCAGAGGTATGGAATATGCGTCGATGCCCTAAGTCGTAATCTTGTGGAGTCCAATCCAGACAGACGACTGAATGCTGTGAGATACACGCTCGTCAGCTACTCTTCGTGAGATGCCTAGTGAGTGACTGTTAGGGAGAAGATTCCTGGAAACACAGGTACAAGATTGTGACACAAAGACATGTATTCATCTTCGTCGAGATCGGATCATCTCCTACAATAACAATCGGATGCTCGCCATCCGTGTAGATCTCAAATAAAAGAACAGCTCCGTGCCTAAAGGGCTCCGTGCTGTGGGTGTACGTGGTATAATGCAAACGCTTCGTCCCGCTGTGCGATCGAACTCGCTCGTCAATCTTATGCCGCTTGGAAAAGGTGTAATGGGTATCGTGTTCGAGCCAGAATAGGATGTAAGAATGGAATATCAGCAAAAATGTAAAGTGGCGTAAAGAAAAGGCCAAGGTATCTCCAAAATTTCGAAACGCCGAGTGCTGGAATGCCAGTCCATTGGGAAAGCCAGCCAGAATTAAGCCCTACAACGCAGAGTTTGGCTCGTCCAGACACACGAAAAGTACAAGGTCATTACAGTAGAGCTTCGTGATAGTGGTGGGTGTCGATGTGGATATCCGACAAGTACGTAAGGAACGTGGTGTGCAACGATAAGCACCTAGAAGAGAAGGCGTAGCTCGTAGCCAGTCGAGTGCACATTCTCTGTAACGCTGATGTCGCCATCGACTTGAACATCGGTAGGTCCTGCATCCCATTCCCGCTTTAGATTGTGCGCCGGTGGTGTGCCAATCTCGTGAAACTCGGCAGCCATGTCTTGCTGTTCCGGCATAGCATTAATGGCGTCGTCGTCCATCAGGATCTGCAAGCCTTTTTGGTTGACACGAACAGTCCGAGTGACCTTTGTTGGCTCGACATTGATCTTCATTGAGATCGCGCTGACGAGGGCTTTGACAGAGCGTTCCATGACATAGACGGCTCGAAAGTAGTTGTCTTCGGGTTGTCGCCCCGCCATTCTTGGCTGTACGAAAAAGCAAGCAACTAGAGCATGTGTCAGCACAATTCGTGCTTTGGAAACATATACAACATACCTGGCTTCAGTATAGGCTCGGGTGGAGGCTGATAGGTCTGATCAACACCCAGAGCCTCTATCCAACCCGAAAGGGCGTGGTCGTCGGCATAGGGTCTTTGAACCTTGGTTGGGACGTCCGCGCCACCGTGTACTACAGGCATACCCTTGAGATCACCAGTTGCTGTTTGTGGCATGTTTCTCCACTCGTTGGACGACATGCGAGAAGGAGGCTGGAAGGGTTTGGGGCGTTGGAAAGAGGATGTGCGACGTTTCTCCGACTGGAGTGACTGTGAGCTGGGAGTCGGCGATACAATCGAAGATGCGCCACTCTGTCCTTCCCACATCTGTGCATCCACAGCAGTGTCAAGCTTGGAGAGCTCTTGAGGACTTGACACAAGCTGGACGGGGTGGAGGTCGGGATCATCTTGTTCATCGCCCTGTAGGTAAAGGACGCTCACGGGTCTCGTTGAACTGAACATGTCTTGTAGAGACGCCAACTTAACATGCAAATCCTCTTCAGCGGGAGGGCGTGCACCAGAATTTGAGCTTGCTGACGACATCGACCAGGTTCTCTTGTGTTTCGGTACCTTGCCGGGTCTTGTGCTTGCAGTGCCTCTCGAGATCGAGCTGCTGCGTTTCCGCTTTCCAAAGTCTTTCATACCGGACTCGACTTGAGCGATTTGCTGTTTGAGCTTGTCGATTGTCTTCTTCACATGCGCAACGTCGTTGGACAGCTTTCGCTCGGCTCCGTGATCTCTGAAGAGTTTGACCTTGCAAAAGCAGAGCTCAGCATCTAGTTTTCCTTGCGGAGAGCTGACGAGCTCCGAAACAAGTTCGGTCTTTGCACAGAGCCGGACCGGTATGCCTTTTACGCCTTTGGAATGGCTAAAGTCGGTAGAGAGGAAGTTGAAGCGAACAGCCAAAGAGCATTCCGGAGTAGCGTTGTGGGCCGGGGTCCACGTTACGACGAAACCATCAAAGGACGACGATTCAACCTCGACTCTCGGCCGGCCTTGTACTTCGCCACCACCAACTTGACTAGGGTCCACGAACTCGACTGCTTGCAATCGACCACCGCGCTGATGCGCTTCGTTGGTTCCTCTACCTTCTTTCCAGAGCTGCCAGCAAGAGGCGGGACGTTGTCGTTGTTGCTCGTCTTCGAATGAGATACGGATGAATGTGCGGTACTTGACAGGCGCAGAAGAAGTCTGTGGAACGGGTGCAGTGTCCACCAGCGAGATAGAGTAGGCTTGGCCCTTGTTGAGATAGGTGATGGGAATTTCGTCCAAAGACTTTATCATCGCAGTTGGCGCGTTCAGCGTGACGTGGTAGCGGAAGTTCTGGTTTGACGGAAGGGGTGCAGGAGCGACAGCCGCCGCAAGATTGTCTTGATAGGAATGTGGCGCAAATCCGATCAAGGGCGATTGCTCCTGCATCTCAACGTCCGCAGCCATGTCGTCCATGGGGGATCCTTCATGTGTCTGTGCCAAGGTCGAATGATCGAATGCGGATGGCGCGTGGGAGAATTGATGTGGTGCAAACGCCTGGGAGTGCTGAGGCTGAAGCCCAAATGGGTTGACATTTTGAAAGTGGTGATTTCCAAGTGCATGAGGATTGAAGCCATCGAGATGCGGTGCCTGCACATGTTGGCCAGCATGGATACCACCCTCCGAGGTGGGTAGCGAGAGTGGTGTTCCTAGCCCAAAACTGAAGCCGGGAGTGTGCAGATCTCCCGCTTGACTGTGGTAGAGAGTGTTTGTGCCGCCGGGCGTCGGCGTGTAGTACCCAGGCGGCTGGTTTGCAAAAGTTGTGAATGCGAAGCTGTTGGGGTCGAGCAAAGATGGTGTGAACCTCCAGGGCTGGTCGTTCCCACGCGGAGTTGGGTCCTGATCCTTGATGTCGTCCTGGTCGCCCACATGTCTAGAACACATTGCTAGTTAGCAGCCGCATATCGTGTATGAAGATGAACATGTTCAGAAAAAAGTATGTGGTGGGGTGCGCGACGTAGGTACGGAGCATGTCAGGTGAGATACATACCGTGAGGGGTGTGCGACATCTAGCGCATCTGTGAGAGAGTGACTAGAGGGACCAGCAACAGAGTGCGATCGTTGTGCGAGGTGCGGAAAGGAGGACTTGAAAGACTCTAGGAGGCCCTCATTCGGTTTTTGCGAATTCGTCCTAAACGGCGGTCAGTAAGTCCAGCGCAGTGTACCAAAGCTCAACACCAAACGCGACGCGCGCATATCACAGCACGCTGCCATCGTCGGTGCCAGCAACGCAGGAAGTAAGCATACCGATTGCGAAACATCGCGGAAGAGCTCTAGGGGGAAGCGCAGGGAGTAGTTTGGGGGCATCGAGAGGCGTGAGGTCGAAAGTCGTCGCGAAGGGGAGCCTTGATGAAGTGGTTACTTATGAGACGGAGCAGCATCCACAGAGGGTCAAGTCAAAAGTCAAGCCACTCCATGGCCCTGGCCTGACATGGGCTGCAAAGGCGCGTGTCGGAACGGTCAGGACAAGCGCGACAGTGGGGTCGTGGTCCAGCCAGCGTGGGCTCGGACGTCGTCTCGTCTGCAGCTCACTCTCTGGCGCGACGGCCGAGCCATACAGGCCACCCTGATCAGCCAGAGAGTCCGTCTTGCACAGCCACCTGCCTTACGCGGATCTAGATTTTTTGCTCAAAGAGGAGCGATTGACACTGCAGTCTGTCGACATCCCGCGTCCTATTCGCAAATCCACCGAGGACCCTGATGCATCGGTCCCAGCCCATCGTTTCTCGAGTGCGTGCGAGGCTTGTGTGCCACTGTGGCTGGCCTGCCGTGTACTTTCCTCCCCAAGACGCCGGCACCAGCTGGGCAGCGTCCAGGCCGCTATGCCGGCTTTGTTAACAAAACCTCAGCGGCGCGTAGCAGATGCGTAATGACACGTGCCATCTCGTCCTGTAGCCCTCTTTGACCCGATAGAGCCTTGCGCTCCACCTTCGCAGATACCACGCGGCGGCAGGGCCAGGGCACCCATGATGTTTCCGGTGCACTGTTTCCCCTGCGTGAGAGCAGCAGAAGCCAGACGAGGGTTCCTCCCCGCCAATTCGTCAGTTGGGGCCTCATTGAGCCAATCCCGCAATCAGCCGTTGGCGCCGAATCGCTTATGGGCAGCCAACTCGAGCGTTGCCCGCTAGTCTGATGAGTTAATTCCTAACGTTTATTCTGTCAATGCCAATCCGAGATTAAGGAGTTGTCTAACGGACGCTTTCCCGAACATGGCTGTGTTCTAACCGCTCCGACCGACCGCTACCTTCATCATGATCACTGGGTTTGTGAATCACACGAAGCGACATACGTCAATTGACTTTCCGTAAACTTCTCGATGTGTCTACGATTTGCGGTTGCACCGGAATGCTGGCTACTGCAAGGTGCTCGGCAACTGGTCGTCGTCCAGTGGCAGGGTTGATGGAACATCGAGCCGACGAAATAACGGAGAAGTCCATTATTGCAAAGTTGTTCTGTGTAAAAATAAGGTGGCGAAAGGATACCTTTGTGGCGCATGGATGATCTTGACGAACCAGATGCGTTACGTCCCATCACGCGGTGGAACTTACTGCTGCTCGAACAGGACGTGATTGTCGCTGTGGCACAGCTCGTCGCCACAGTGGCGCAGAATCTGATAGACCGGCAAATCACAGCACAGCTGCTGTGGCTGATCGACAAAAAAACGCGTAGACGTGCAGAATACTGAGCCGAGGAAGAGTCATACCAAAGACCTAGACTCTGGATGCGTTCATCGGGCACCGTTGGTGTAAGTAGAATCAATCGCAAATGTAAGGCCTATGATGATTTGGCATGGGAGCTGTCCGACCAAGCTGCGTTAGCCGCACCAGGCAGCGAGTCCTTCTCCGTGTTACGTCGGACGCATCTGGCATCACCAACGCGGTCTGTCATGAACGCAATTTGCGACATGATGAAGCGATCGTAATTGTGGGTGCCGCGATGTGTGCTCATGAAGCAGTGGCGACATGACATCTTCCAACGCTCATTTCGTTTTGCTAGGGCGACCAAATTTTGATTAGCTGCTGCAAAGTCACGCTTCTCATCTTACTTCGACGCACTTCGGGAAGCATGATCATGTGCTGTGGTTCACAGACGAGCCCTTGTGTATAATACTCGAGCCTGGGCATACGTAGTGATGTGTTGGTGCATCCTTCTATCCTCTGGGAGTTACAAACAGCAGCAACAATGTCTGTACGGTGTACTACGACGCTGGGTCAGTAGCCTGATGCTTACTATTGGCTCCCGCCAGACTTACACAACGTTCATACAGAGCATGGTGACCACTTCCACCTGATCTAACACCACTTTATCTGTAACAACCGGCTACCAAGCAAGATCGGTCCACAACCTCGTGGCACCCGAACTTCGATGATATCAGTGTGTCCAGCTATGACACAATCTCGAGCTTCTACTGTGGTATCCAAACGTGCTATGTCCGGTTAAATGCTTCTGATTATCCGTGTCCACTGTGGTGAAGTCTATTAAGGCTATGGAGCTGCCTCCGGAACATCATTCTCATGCGTGTTGGGCCCAGCCATCAATAGACTTGCTCGGGTTGAAGACGCAGTCTTCGATGTTCGTGACAATTTTTTTGCAGGACTGCCTCCTCGAGACGTTACCTGATTCGCATGCTCTCCTCCTCGCAAACCAGCGGCACTCTCGCGGGCGCGCGGTGAAGAGTCTACACCGGGAAAGGTGTTATATGAGCTGCTCCTGCTACTTGAGTCTGGTCGTAGTTTGCCACTGTGTTGATCGCGAAACGCCGTCACAATGCTAGATTGAGAGTGATGGCGGCCGTCGTTTGATTTCGTCAAAACCGATCCCAGACTTGACACTGAAGTCTCTCTGCGGAGGCTCCCGAAAGGTTGAACGGGTGTAGGAATTTTCGAAACGCCTTGAGAGTCGGGACTGACAGCTTCATAAGGTGAAGCAATGTCTTTACGCGTCTGTGATGCGGGTGTTGAATCCCCTGACAGGAATGGCTCGCCGAGTTGTTTATGGGCAACATTTGACGCAGAGGCCTCCTGCAAAGCTTGGACTAGAGATGGATGTACGAAGTCAGTGTATGTCTCACATGCAGTTCGTGCTTGGAACTCTCTTACGGTAATCCTCACCCGGCTCGAATGAGAAGTGACGACGACGCTTTTCGGAGTTCATCTGAGGCTGCGACTGAAATTTGCGAAGTGTACGAACAGGGGTGGTTTCGTCCAGATTGGGTTTGCGAGCAACTGGAGAAACTGGTGAATGCTCAGCCACATACGTGTGACTGGCCGAGTCTTTGCTATCAGAGAAGACAGCCATGAGGCTGTCCACAAATCTGTCGGTGTTCAGGCCTCTTCGTCGTGCGACTAGTGTACCAAGCTCCTTGAAGATAGAGATGGATGGTCAGTAGATGTTTTGAATTCAAAGTGTTGTGAATAGAGTCACTCACCCGAAGAGCCACAAAGGCATCGCAGTTGGCGGTGAGCTCGATAGGTACCGCAAATGTTGGCGATAGCTCGTCAGGCAACGCATCCCCAGCTCCGGAGAACCCAGAGGTCAGCGATGAGTCGGTGAAAGACTGTACAGCATCCGGGCGGGCGAGCTTGGAAAGGTCGAAGTCGCTGTATACCTTTCGCGATAATAACGGCTTAGTGCCATCCGTAGGCGGAGTACCGACGCGTAAATTTGCATTTTCATTATTAGTGAATTGCTTCGATAAAACTGCCATCTTTTCCGAGGATGATGTGGAGCGCTGAAGGAGCACTGTAATCGTTAGTAAAAGGGAACGTAGTTTGAGCGCCCAAATGCCAATCGCGACATACCATTGTGACTTCTTGAACTTATTTCAGCATCGATTTGCTGTTGCGACAGGAAAGGATTGCGGCTTGTAGTGCTGTCGCCTGAAATGGTCTTCCTGTGCATATATTTCCGGTCCACGACACTGCCATGTCTTGCGTGCAGAAGTCTGGTCCTCCATTAGTGATTATGCTGATATGCATGGCGTGTCTACGAACCCGGCGACTCCCGTCGTTCCCTTTGCGATGAGCAGCTCCAGGCGACGGATCTCCTCAGCATATCGACGCTCCTCACCTATCCACCGTTCTTGGGAGGTGGCCAACTCTTCGCGGGTCTGCTGCAACGCCTCTTCCACTTCCACGTTCTTAGACCTCAGCTGATAGTAGTGCTCGAAAATGCGATAAAGACCGCTGTTGTGCTCTGGGGTCAGCGCTGTAGTGGAGAATTTGGCTATGTGTGAGCGAATCGATTGTATAATCAATATGGGGTCGACGAGATCCACAGGATCTGGCTTGACCTCGCTCCAAGGTTCGGCAAATTCAGGATTTGCAGCCTCATGAATGTCCTTGAAGTTGCTGAAAAGGGATGTGTATCGAACGAGCTTGGGCTTTGAGCTCCTTCGTGGTGTCGTGGACTCTACGGGCTCGTTGCGGCCTTCCTCTGGCGTCTCTTCTATTGCAGGTGTGACTGGTGTTGCAGGCCGACTGCCGTGGATCGTCTTCCGTGAGAAATAATGGCGCCCGGTCGCTGCATCATCTGTGTTCAGTTTGAGAGGCTTGAGCGGCTGAAGCTCTTTGGGCTTGTGTTGAATCTTTTTGCGCCAGCCGACACCCACGCCTTTGTTGTTGTTGTCAGGCATCTTGTCAGTCGTTCGGTTCGCTGCTGCAAGCTGCGCCGCCTGCTTTGCCGTTGTCGATGAGGCCGAGTGAGTATAGGATCTCATTGTGGACTCTAGGGCGGTGGTCGCAATAAGCTCGGTAGGGTTCCCACGTGGAGGGCGCAAGGGAAGGCACGATTGCACGCACGCATGGAAGCTGCAAGTCCACTCTAGCTTCCGCTTCACTACATTTCCTCATTCACCTCCAACTCACGGTCCACCACATATTCTACACGCTTCAAAGTCGAGATTGATGAAACTGACGTAGCGACGTGTCTCGCAGTCATCGCCCAACTTCACTCACAGTATACTGTATCTCTTCTCTTGCGTAACACTAGCGTTTGACAAGAACAAAAAGCATGAGATGGCAGCATGAGCACGAGAAAACCAAAAGCATGAGGTCTTGCGAAAAAAGGTCTCTAACAACGGTAGAGGTTCACACAAAGCCGTCGAGGAGCACATCTCACCTTAGATCAGTTGGAAAGAAGACGAAATTGACCTCCGCACCCTACAACCGCCTAAAAAGAATGGGTACCCCCTTGACCGACGAATAGTGAAATCTTTCTGGGCAAGTCACTGCCAACCGGCTTGCAACAAAGAGTAAAGAGAAAGAGACTGATGGGGAAATACTGCAACATCGCCAATGACTGGTGATGAGTACGGCCTACTAATCAATATGAATTGTGATCAAGATTCTACGTGGTGTCTAGTATGACGACTTTGTAAAGAGAACTTGGGATCTGGTTGCAAAGTCACAGTCGAACGATCTTCACGACGTTCGCCGGGCGGGTCACTGTGGCTAGCGCGTAAATTCCGCACTGCAACCACAACAACATCGCCTGGATCGTACCACACAGAACACTACAAATAATGCACGTTTGGGCTCGAATACTGCACAGCTCAGAGGCATCCTTTCGTACTGTCGCACGTGACGTGCACTCCAGTCCGTCCGCGCGCTGACGCAAGCCCTGCGCGAGTTTCGGCTGTGTTTGGGCGCCGTTTCATCGCGTCCTGAACGACCATCAAGTCCAGCCTCACCACACGCACAAGTTCCAATTGCCCAAGGCTCACGAAAATCATGCTACAGATAATAGCGAGATACAGTAACATGATTTTCTCTAGTATCAGACTGCATTTGAAGACATGCCCCCACGCTCAAACACCTAGATCTCTCCAACTCAAACCGCCATCCAGACTGTCCTCACTTCCTAACAATCCATCCCCCAAGCCACTCTGAAGCACACCCGACACACACCCAGACGTCACATCCCATCCTTACAACCAATCCCCCCTCCTGCCGCTCAGCACGCCTAGCGCCCGTGTCCATGCCTTTGCACCTCATGCGACAGCGCGAACCTCAGGAACGCCTGGCGTCCGGTTTCAGGCCGCAAGAGGGTAATGTTGCGACTCGATCTACGCGCACGTCTGGGCGTTATTTGTATAAAGATGAAATCGGCGCCCTGGTTAAAGCGGCTCCATTCAAATCATCGAGTCTTCACTTTTATACATTCCTTTGTAATCGCTGAGCGATTTTTTCTGACGAGACTGCTACCTACCACAATCTACTGTACACTTTCGGTGTTTTCGATCGAATTACCATATACCGCAAACATGAAGTTCTCCATCATCGCTACTTTCCTGTCCATGGCTGCTTTCGCCGTCGCTGCGCCCATCGCCGCAGGTACGTTCGACATTTTGACAAATGTAGATTGTCGCTAATGCAAAGATCAGAGGTCGATGCCCGCCAGGTCGCTGCAACCGGTAACCACTGCATGTGCGTCAAGAGCACTGGTGGTCAGCTCGAGGAGATTCCCGGCTGCTAGATGTCTTTGGTCGCTTAGGAGGTGGGACGCAGGAGGAGATAATGGAAGGTGAACAGAAAGAGGAGGAGTCATACTCGGCGGACCGGGACTTATATATCAAGAACAGACTGTCACGGATACGAAGATTAGGGGTTGGACTACAAGTGTGTTCAAATATGATGCACGTTGAATGGGATCCATCACCGAGTGATGCACCAAAGCGCAAGTCTCAACGAAGTGAACATCGAAAGAAAGCTGTGATAATTAAAATAAACTCGCAAAACGCCATGCTATGCTATACCAACCTCTAAAACGCCATAACGCCCATCTCGCCATTTCCCCTCCCCTCCCCATTCCGTCATCGTCACCGCCCCATGAACACATCCGTACACCTCTCCGTCTCCTCATGCTCATGATACAAGCGACACCTACTCCCTCTCCACGGCTTACACGCCTCCCACTTCCTATGCCTCTGCCTCTTCCCCAGTCCCTCTCCCGCCCCGCCCTCCGCGTCGTCCAAAACCTCCCACTTGCCCTGTCCATCGTCCCAGCCCGCCATGCCAACACCAAGATCAACACATCTCGTACAGAACGCAAGACAGCAGTCATCACACGCAATCGCGCCATGGCGCGGAGGCAGCACAGCGCGACAATTGTCGCATGCGCGCGTCGCGTGCCAGGTATCGGGGCACCACATGCGCAGTCTGTGTCGCTGCATAGCTTGTTCGCATGGTCTCTTCAGGTGGACTACGAGGTCGCGCAGGAACGCGGCATGCCATGTATCAGCGTGACTTTCGAGAAGGCGGTCCGTCTTCTTGAATGAGAAGAGGTCGATGACGAGACTTCGTAGCGGCGAGAAGTCGCGGATCTGCTCGTAGAGAATGCGCGTGTCGCTCGGTGTGAGGACGCTGTTTGCTCGGTCGGCGAGGTCGGACATGAGGTCTACGACGGCGTTGCGGAGGCCTTCGAAGCACATGCGGTCGGCGAGCGCGTATATGTGCAGAAGCGTGTAGTATGCGGGTTTACCGTCCTTGTAGGGAGGTGGGATGGACCCGGTGTAGAGCCATGATACGATAAGCTGGAAGTGCGAGACATCGACGTCGTCGAGCCTGACAGTGTTCTCGGCGGCTTCCGAGAATGGCCCCGTGAGGGCAGCGCGAAAGTACGGAGACTGCGACGTCAGAAGAGATGTGTGTACTAGGAATGGTGTCGCTTTGTGGCCGACGAGGAGTCTGCTCGTGTTCGTGAAGTCGGATGGGTTGGCTCTGCGTGGTGTTAGTCTTGGTATGGCAGAGCCTGGTAGATGGGCCAGCTCCCTCGCGTAAGTGACTCACACTAATTGCTTAGATTGCGCTCCGGACCAAGTGTATGGGGGAGGAAGATTGGTTGGAATGCGCTTCGTTTCGGTGCCGACATTGACGTTGCGGATTGACTTGAACGTCATCCTTTCGTATAGGAAGCTATCGCCTCTTCTCAGCTTCTCGACGTGCACAACAGACTTGCGGTGGGGCGGACGATGCAAATCGACTCGATGGGGCAGCACAGCCAAACTTTTTTGAGGATCGTCTAGGTCCCGGATGCGGACAAATCTGTGGTGTTGAGGAATGTGTCGCGGAATGCACGACTAGCTATAACCGCAGCGCATAGAACAACGATTTCGATATATCTGATTGCCTTGCGGATGCGTGCAGCCAATGTTAGTGAGCTGTCTCCACTTTGTTCTCGCCAACCTGCGGCGAGCAAACCTTTTGCCGAATGCAGGTGACAAAGAACATGCTTAGGCTGGTGAGTAGGCGAGCTGTGCGGTCAGCAGCACGACGAGTAGAGTTCCAAGACTAAGGGATATAAACAACGTGCATGTAGAGTGGAGTAACGCCTGCGCGGGTTTTGTATATCGGGTAGATACCGTGATCACGTTTCGACGTAAATGGCCGCCCGCCAACTATTATACACAACCTACGACGCCTGGAACGATGAAGGGAGACGCATCTCGAAGAAGTCAAAAGGAGCATGCCTTCTTAAACTACTCGATGAATGTCTTGACGTCTGAAAGAGGTATTAGCATGCGTGAAGCTCGAAGCGCAAGGTCTGTACTTACTGTTCAACCACCTAATGTACTCCTTCTGCTCCTTGTGGTCTATGTAGTCGGGGATAAAGAGCGCCAGGCGGGTGTTGATGCCGCGCTCCTCGAGGTATTTCTCGAGCAGGATCTGGAGGTCCTCATCCAGGTTGTTGAAGGGAGGGCCGGTGTACAGCGCCCGCCTCGACCAGTCCTTCTCGGCGGTGGCGGGGTCGGCCAGGTCAGCTGAGGGGAAGTAGTAGAGGTCCTCGATCAGAAAGTCGCCATCCTGAGCAGTGGCCTCAATGGCAAGGGCACCCTTTCCAGGACGCTCGATGCGAATGCTAGCGTGGGCGGGGAAGCCCTGCTGGCCGTCCTCCTCTGGGTACTCCTCCTCGAGCTCCTCGCGGTCGGCAGGTGAGACGCGGTCCTCTGGGGCGACGCGGATGTTGCCGTCCTGGGTGTTGCCCTGGTTGATAGCGCCCTTGGTGTTTGCGCCGCCCGACTGCACGTCCATGTCGGCGTCGTCGAAGGCAGCGTCCTCGGCATTCTCGGCGTCGGGCACATTGTTGTTGAGGTCGGCGGTGGTGAAGGTGATGCGGATCTTCTCGTCGTTGAAGGTCCGGGTCAGGACGACTTCCTGGTTGCCGACCTTGTCCTCAACCTGTGGCGTGGTCAGAGTCTATTTTCACTTTGGTGTTGGAGTGGCGGCCGTACCTCGAAGGGGCTGCTCTCGAGATACTCCCTGATGTTCGCGGAGAGGTCGTCATCCTCCTTCATGTCCTCCTCCATGGAGATCTCGCTCTGCAGCTTTGCGACCAGCTCATCGCTGACTGATGCGGCGTTAGCCATGGTTTGCGCAAGATGTCACGTGCGTACATACCACCACCGCTTTCTTGTCTCCGTGCTACCGAGTTGTGGAAGGAAGCTGTGAGTCTGGGCACCGAAGCCGTCCATGCGGGCTGGAAGGCCGATGTCTGGCGGAGGAGCGAAGATTGAGGGCGGGCGGCTTTGGTGGAGAGGCGGGCAGCAGACCGCGGGGCACTGCGGGCGACTTTTCGTAGGGCAAGCATGTTGTGTGTTTTCCAATTGTGGTGTGAGTTGTTGTGCTTGAGACGGCGCTGTGAAGGTCGAGATCGCTGTAACTTTTTCGGCGCGCTTTGACGAATTCATCCATCGTCATCGCCGAATGTCTTGGCGGGCATGTTCTGTTCTACCACCGCGACGCCGACCGATATCGCTGCGAGATCTGCGATTATAAACGTTTATAGGATACGAACACTCCAAATAATCGCCATTGCCGTACTCCCGGCTTGACGATACCCCTCGAACATTCACCAGCGTTGAAATTCCTACGTCACAATCCTACTCAGAACCGACAGCCGTCCCGCGCAACACACGCGATATCCACGCGCACCATTGCGCCAGCAGTGAGCACCATAGAAACGCTTGTATAGTGCCACTAGAGGCAGCAAACCTCTCAGGAAGCCAATATGGCGGCCACATCAGAAAAAAAAAAGGTAATTGGTCGCATGCCACTGGCGGGTACATGTAGTGACTGAAGATTGCAATAGCCAAGCGCAATGCGCTCTATCTTAGCTGGCGCAACTGCTGGTGCTGTAGAAATATGTAAAGAGCATGCACCAAGACCTCTCAAAGCCCCAACTGACCATCCCAGCAATAACATATCCCGCTGAGTGTACGCGACCGGAAGCATCCTACCCACTCCCGAACACATCTGACATACCTTAGTCGCAAAGACCCGATCTCAGCTCAATCGGAGACTACCAGACGGAAAGAAGCTACCATGGCCGCCGTTCGGAAAGCAGTGGTACGCTGGATGTACGACTTTGATTATCGGCAATTCCCTCAAGGCCGGCATAAGTAGGTTGGTAAGAAGACCCGAGACTGCGCATGGTGCTAACATACCCCACAGGATTCGTCGCCTTCGATGCCTATAGGGACATGCTTGCAGATGCAGAGGGCAAAGTGTCGGGGCCATCGACTGTCATAGCAGGTTTCGGCGCTGGTGCTACAGAGTCACTTCTAGCAGTAACGCCCTTTGAAAGTATAAAGACGCAACTGTACATCTCTCCACACTGATCCTCCGACCACAGCTTACATCCTGCCAGAATCGACGACCGCAAAGCCGCGAACCCACGTATGCGAGGCTTCCTCCACGGCTCACGAATAATCGCACAAGAAAAGGGCATCCGAGGCTTCTTCCAGGGCTTTCTACCAACTACCGCAAGACAAGCCGCGAACTCTGCCGTCCGGTTCTCGAGTTACACCTCGCTCAAGCAGCTTGCGCAATCATACACCTCGCCTGGCGAGAAGCTGGGGGCTGTGAGCACATTTGGTCTCGGAGGCCTTGCGGGTATCATCACAGTATATACCACGATGCCCATTGATACGGTCAAGACGCGCATGCAGTCGATCGAGGCGCGGAGCTCGTACAAGAACAGTTTTGACTGTGTGGCTAAGATATTCAAGCATGAGGGAATACTGACGTTCTGGTCTGGTGCTGTTCCGCGGTTGGGTCGACTTATCTTGAGTGGTGGTATCGTATTTACGATGTAAGTCTTGTATCGATTGTGATGCTGACGGTCTGCTGATGAACGTTTAGGTACGAAAAGTCGATGGAGCTCATGGACAGACTTGATCCACAAGGGAGATATATATGAATGTTGCAGTCTCTACTCGTGAAATCGAGTGGGAATTTTGAGTGCCATGATCATCACATCGGGTTGGCTTCCATCACACCTAGGGCGGCTTACGGACCCAAGATGGTCTTGGTTCAGTTGAGGATGGAATCTACATATCATTTGCGAGGGGCTCCAATTCACCATATATCCAGCCCGTTGCGCATGTAGGAATGCGGGATGATGTACAAAGTGAAGCACCAAATTCTCGTCACAAATGGGACACTAAACTCATGAAGAACATAACACTGTGAGCATGCTGCGGAACCCGATCTCTCTCGAAAGCTGAGAGACCATGGTTATCACGGCATTATCGGTACACAGGCAATCCATCCGATGAACAATAATTGATGAGTTGGGATGACACTATAACTACAACGCCTGGTATATATATCCCATTCCCCAAAGTACAATCATTAAACTCGTTAGCCATGAATTCATCCCCATCATAAGTCATTAACCCGCCTCGAAGCGAACCACCACCGCCAAACTCCAATCCCAAACGCCAAACACAAACCCAGTACAACAAAATAACAACACATACTCACACAAAACACCGTATTCTCGACTTCCCAACTACACTCTCAAGCACCAACGCCCTCACTCCCTCTCCTCATCCACCTAAACAATCCCTTCCTCTTCGCACCCCCATCTCTAACCTCCTCTTTACTTACAACAGGTACACTCACAGCAGCAGCCTCAACATTCAATCTCTCCGCTTCCTCATAGTCCCACGGCGTCGTCCAATTCCGCTGCGGTATCTCGCCCAGCTTCGTGCTGTCGGATGCGAAAGTATACGAGCTCGGCGTCACTTTGTCGATGCGGCGTCGGGCTGGCGACGACACGGGTGGGTACTTTGGCAACGGCGAAGAAGATGGTTTCTTGTTGTGACTTGATGTGCCGGGGGATGCTGCCGATCTACGCGGCGACACAGGGACGAAGCTAGGTAATTTCGGCGCAGGGAGGTGCAGATGTTCCTGCGGGACGAACGGGTACTGGTACCCGACTTGATCGGGCCACGTCGACGGTCTAGAATCGTGGAAGGAGTCCTTTCTGCGCCGCGTGCTGCCTGCGAGAGGGGCTGGTAGCGCGCCGCCTAGGACGCCTTTGATGATGCCGTCGCTGTGGAGTTCGAAAGGCTCTTCGGCGATGTAAAGGGGTAGGGGTGAGGCGAGGGGGGATGTGTATGTTGAAGTGGGTGGGGAGGGGGACTTCGTCGAGGAGGAGGAGGAGCTGCTGGAACTGGGTTTTCGTGAGGGCTTGGGGCGTATGACTACGAGTTGGGGGTGGGTTGAGGAGCGGAGTGGCATGCGGGTTATTGTTGGTCCGTTTGCGCGTGGTCGGGGGGTGGTGTGCGTCTTCTTGGACTTGCTGGGGCTTAATGGGGTGCTGCTTCGCGCTGAGCAGTCGGTGTGTCGTCTGCTTCCGCAGTTGGCACATGCTGGGACGTCGAAGTGTTGGAGTTGTAGTTGCGATTGGCTGATGCGTTGGTAGAGTTGCGTCATACTTTGAAGTGCTTCTTTACGCGAAGCATCAGAGAGGTTGGTGAGAGACTTGTAGTCTATATTCAGAGGTGTCTTTCCACCTTTCTGATCATGGTTCAGAAAGCTTGCTATGATGGCAACGAGTCCTGTATTGAGCTTTATGAGTGTTTCTGCGAGGGAAGCATGCGCAATGGCTGTTGACCGGTGAGATTAGCACCGTGACACCTACTGTATGCGTTCAATGATGCAGCTTACCGTCACCTTTCGCAAAGCTATGTCCAGTCTGTGAGTAGCATGCATCGTACTTCTCGGCAAGCTCTTGAGGGCCCCGGCGCAACGATTTGGATAGCTGGAGCTCGTCGCTGACCGATTTGTCTGGGATTTGATTCTCCTTCCGCGCCTTGCGCTTTTTTCTTCGTTCGCGCAACCTCTTGAATACATTGAGACCATTTGAGAATGCGTGGATGAGGTTTGAGACACAATTAGACACCTCGGCATCTTCAGCCTGGCCCGACTTTGAAGAAGCATCGAGCTTTACCGCCATCGCTAAAACGCACGATCAAGAAGATACAACGAGGAAGATAAAAAGCAAGACGAACGAACGATATAAAAGACGAAATAGAAAGTGCGCTGGCTAAAGCATTCTTAGCGAAGACGAGAAGGGTCGAGGAGTCATTCTCAAGCCGTCTTTGCGCTCGTACCTCGTCCTCGAGTTAAGTCAAGCGGCAAGCCCCCAAGCCAGCGGAGAAGCCTCGCCTTATCCGCAATTGAGGGCGCAAAAACCATGCCTTGAACCCCAGTGTGTTCCTGCATCTCTTACTGGGTGCTACCCGTCATGAGAAAGCACCGTTTCAATCGTTGCTGCACGTAGCCGCCACGAGGTTGAGTCTTGGAGGTGTTCTGCAGCGTGAGTGGACAACGATGTTCCGATCACACATGTTAGCGCAATGTTAGTGTGGCTCGATAAGCTTTCGAGTGGAGGCCATCGAGCGTGCATATAAACTGCATGGAAGGTGTGGTTGAAGCCCTACCATTCTAGAGTTTGTAACTGGCAAACGCAGTGTCCTGGAGTGCAGGAAGGTTGTAGCAATATGCGGGCTCTCGGAGGATTGGGCACACGTGCGTGTTTCATCCGCATACACATGCGCCTCTTGAGCAAGTGACAACGAGGAAGAATGGACAGTACTTGTTTGTCAAAGTGTTCGGAAAAGATTACCAACCCCGACGCCTCGCTATGCTATGTACATGGTTGATCATATCGTTACTGTTCGTTGTCCTCCGCGTCCTCGATGGTCACGGTTCGCCTAGTAGAAGACGAACCTTCTGACCCGTTTCCTGCTACGCCAGAGCTTGAACCTTCTGCATCACTTCGATCAGGAACGTTGCCGAAGCTCCAGCTAGAGTCGAGTGAACTAGACTCGACTGGCTTTGGAGATGTTCCAGGTGCCGCGGCAGATGGCGTTGGCGCGGAGGGAGTTGAAGGACCCGCTTCTGCCGGAGGCTGTGGTGATTGAGAAAGTGCAGGCATTGAGATACTGTCTTGACCGTTTTGAGGTGCCAATGCCATAGGCCGCAATGTCCACCCTTCTGGGAGTGTCAAGCCTGCAGGAACACCAGCATCGCCTCGTCTTAATACTTGTCCTTGTGCGAAAAAGGCCTGTGGAGGGAACGATGTCGGTATCGGAGGGTTCAGCGACGCGATATGCGGAAGTTCTTGACCTGTAGCCGCAGCGACACCAGACGACTGTTGCAGACGATTAAGCTCTGCAAGCAGTCGGTGAACGACTTCAAGCTGCTCATGTTGTGCGTTGAGCTGGCGAAGCGACTCGATGATATTCTGCTGGATGCGAAGAATATCAGACTGGACGTCTCCTGGATGAAGAGCCACCGCGCCGGGTAGAGGTCCCGTTGGTAAGCTCATACCATGAGGTAGAGCCAAAGGTTGGGTTGTAGGTTGGTTCGGGTTCTGATTTGGATTTATGACAGCATTGTTCGCATTCGCTTGTTGGCGCAGCTGGTCCATGGCGTTCCTGATGTTGTTTTGGTCGGCCTGTTGCCCTGCTGGGATGCGGAGATTGCCCAAGGCAATGCGAAAGGGGCCGAAATTGAAGACACGCATATTCGGCTGAGGCTGGCCTGGCTGTCCGGCAGGCGGTTGTGCTTGGGCTGGCTGACCTGGTTGTTGTCCCGCGCCACCCTGCTGCTGATTGCCACGAAGCAGTGCTTGGAGCATGTTATTATGCGCCTGCTGATTTTGTTGATTTTGCTGGTTCTGCTGGCCCGGAACTGCTGGGTTGTTGCCCTGCGTGATCTGCGTGCCAGTCTGGGCAAGAACGGGGCGACGACAAGTAGGGCATACTTGCTGCCTTTCCAGCCAACTGCGCAAACAGTTGAAATGCAGAATGTGACCACATGGCAGCTTCTTCGCCCTTTGTCGTTCGTCCACTCGTCGACCGGCTTGAGCACCATCTGCTCCAGGTTGTACCCATACATGCATCTCCTCACGGCAAACGATGCATGTATCCTCCCTCTCTAGCTCTTCGGCGGTCGCGTCGGGGTATCGAGTGTTCATGTCGCGCGTGGCGTTCCGGTACTGGACAAAGTCGTGCACTCGCTTGCAGAAGGAGCGGATGGTCATGAAAAGGTCCCTCATGATATGGATGGGAATGCCATAGAAGGTCATGAGGATCATGAAGAAGCCCAGATACACGACGGACTTGATGAAATCGGTCGCAAGATCCAGGTAGAAGACCCAGCGGCCCTTCTCCTCCCATCCGAGCACGTCGCTGTCATCTTCGTCCTCCTCGGCCGGCGCATCCGTTCCTTCAGCCGCAGCACGCTGCACTGCCTGTTCTCTCGCGATCCTGCGAGCGTCTTCGCGCGCCTTCTCTTGACGTTGGGTAATGTAAATTTCAATGAGCGAAAGCGTATATCGGAGAAGTGTGGAAATCGATGCGATTGCGAGGAGCACGTATTCGAAGCCGAACATGACCATGACGCCCGGCCGTGCCTCCGACAGGATCGAGTCTATGCAGTACTGCATCATGAAGATGTCGAAGGTGACGCTAAGGAGTAGCGAGCTCATGAGACGCGTGTGGAAGAGTCTCGGGTTTGCAGGTGGTTGCTGCTCCAGATACTCTACTCTGCCCTCACCAATCCACTGCCACACTTTGCCGGCAAGCAGGCACAAGAACATGGTAAAGAACCACATGCCGATGTCGTCGCGGAATATAGTCATGGCCAGTAGCGTCTCGCTGACCGCAAACCACGCCTTGTCGTATAGCTGCTCCGTCTCAATGGGCCGCAGAGTGCCGTAGAAGACACGCTGGAGGCCATATCCGAAGCTCGCAGCAACAATGAGCATGAGGTTGACCAGAAACATGAGAGAGCCGGTACTCTGAGAGATATATACTGCCGCTGAGTAGAAGTTCGGCCGCTCGTAGTATGCGCGTGCGAGCACCACGTTAGCCATCACGGCGGAGCCCTATGTATACCATGTCAGCATTCTGGCATGCGCGCAGCTTCACACAGCACTCACCGCGACGTAGAGCTGGAGTCGACTCATAGCGCAGATTTGTTGTGTCGCAAGCTCAGACAACAATGAGTGTGTCCATCTACGACTCGGTTCTTCTAGGATATACGAGTAATGTTTGCAACGCGCCGCAGTGAGTTGACACGGTTGCGTGAGGCCACGTGCTTTGCGGACATAGATGACGCATTACCGAAGTTTGCCAAGACCAGCCTTACTTAGCACCTCCAGCGCTTCCTCCACTTCACTCTCTTGAACCAGTCTCAACAGTGGAGGTCAAATGACATTCCTCACGAGCACATGCATTGCAAATCGTAGCTCTTGTCGTGGCCAAGAGAGCCAGCTGAGGTGTCAAGCCTTTCTTTCGGCTTCGCTACTAGGTACCTACTTGCAGCTGCCCTGAAGCGCTCCAGCTCGGTAGGTTATTCGGACACTCTCGAGCAACATCCACAGCACTAGCGCATCTCGACTCGTTGCTAAGCCAACTTCATGACAATGGCCGCGTCCTCGTGGAAAATTGAATTTTTTTTACGGTAGTTGATAGAAACGTAGAAGCCCCCGGAGAGCCCTTCCGCTGGGCAAGATTCGCTTCGAATGCACGTCAAGTGAAGAGCTACAGTACGGTCACGCACGTGGCTTTGCCGACTTACACCAGTACTGACAGGTATCTCAATGATCACGCCCATTGCGGGGCGCCACTGCGGGGATCGATGACAAGCTACTGCATCCTGGCCCAACCATTGTGAACTACACAGGCCCAGATCCTAGCGTCTGAGCATCATGGCATAGATCCTGTATCGGACGAGGCCCACTCAAAACTTCAATTGAGTCGTATATAAGTTTCTCTCGATCCTCTCAACATCGCTTCTTTCTCCAGTCACCATTGACTGTCATCTTGAACAGTTTGAAGAATCATGGTTCGATCACTCGCTCTTGTGAGCGCTCTTCTCGGAGCATTTCCATCTGGCTATGGGCAGAGCTACTCAGACACCAAAGAACTCGAACTTCCAAACGCTTTGACTGCTGATTACATTCAAACCCTGAGCAACAACAGCCTCTTCCTACGATGGCGCCCTACGTACCACTTCATTTCCCCTGCCGGGTGGATGAACGTAAGATTCAGCATTCAGAAAATATTTTTCATGCTGATAACTCCCTGTAGGACCCATGCGGCATGATGTATGACCCAACCGAAGACAGATACCACCTCCACTACCAATGGCATCCCCAGCATATCAACTGGGGCAACATCTCCTGGGGACATGCTGTTTCCGACGACTTGGTCACATGGACCGATGTTGGCGGATGGCAAGACGACCAGGCTAAGTCCGTTGGCACCGGACCCAACAAAGACTCGCAAAACAGCTCTTACTACGGACTAGGTATATTCAGTGGTTCTGCACAGCCCTATAATCTGGAGGGCGAGCAAGATGGGACGCTGACCATGTTCTACACGTGCGTCCAGTATTTGCCAATCTCGTGGTCTATCCCCTACACGAACGGCAGCGAGAAGTTATGCATTCTCACGTCCGACGATGGGGGCGAGACTTGGGACCAGTGGGAGGGCAACCCGCTGAGCCCTCGCCCACCTCAAGGCTGGAACATCACTGGCTGGCGCGACCCCTTCGTCGAGCCGTGGCCAGAAATGGATGCGTTACTCGGACGCGATGAACCGCACTGGTATATGGTTTTGGGCTCTGGCATTAAGGGTGACGACGCTGGTGGACGCATTCCGTTCTACTCGGCGCCCGCAACCAACGTTACTGACTGGACTTTCGAAGGCGCCTTGTGGGAGCCAGAAAAGAATACGTCTCTGGGATCCTTACTAGAGACTGGTACCTATGGTTTCAACTTTGAAGTGTCCAACTTCTTTTCCTTGACAGACGACGACGATGACGTGCACTACTATGTCCTAATGGGCACAGAAGGTGGCAATAACACGTATCATCCGCGAAATCAATGGGGTCTCTGGAATGAAGGTGTAGTTACCAGACGTGAGAACGGCTCCGCCGAATTTACACCAGTCTCTGGCGGCGTCATTGACTCTGGACTATCTTACGCTGTAACAAGCTTTCTAGACACGAAGAACAACGCCTCCCGGCGCATACAATGGGGCTGGGCCAACGAGGAGAACAACAATTTCGCTCTTCTGCAAGCCGGCTACCAAGGCGCCATGACATTGCCACGCGAAATGTACGTTATCAAGACGCCAGGATTGATCAACGCGGGTGGTGCTCTATCCACCAAGGGCAACACACGTACCGTCGAGCACGGCAACGGCACCTTTACTGGCTACACTCTCGGTGCGCGCCCTGTCCCCGAGGTTCTGGAGGGCCTTCATTCGGGCGCCCAGATGCAAAGAATCAACACAACCGGCATGTACTCTTCGAGCCGCGCAACCGGCAGCGGTAGCAGCCATATGGAGCTGAAGGTCACCCTCAGCAACGCGACTGGACCGGCCGGTGTTACCATTGCCTCTTCGCCTGACGGTGACGAGCAGACCATCATCTGGTACTCTCCTGACAACTACACCATCAACGTCGATCGCTCGCACTCCTCAAACATTGTCGAGTTCGCCAACTACACGATGCTTGGGTACTTTTACCCATACACCTTCGCCAATGGAACGCAGGAGTCGCTCCACATGGATATCTTTGTTGACGGATCGCTAGTTGAGGTCTACGTGAATGTGAGTATTGAGTTTGCTTCTTTCAATCAGGCATCCCGCTAATGAATTGCCGTAGGACCGCTTTTGGCTCACGACTCGCATATATCCATCCCGTCTTGATTCCACTGGCTTCGGCGTATATGTGGCCGACAACGCAACCGTTAGCGTGTCGGACATGATAATGTGGAACATGGAGGATGTCAACGTATGGCCTGAAAGACCACGCAATTCGAGCAGCGAGTTGTTGTACGATACGCCTGAGGAGACGAACAACTACACGTGGTGGACGGGTAACTAAATTAGGTTGTAGAGCCTAGTGTTCGAAAGTTGGGTGCGAAGTAAACGATTGAAAACTCTACTTTTCCGTACGCCATTTACGAGTCAAAAACATCGTAATGTCCATGTAGAGATGCGCAGAAACCTCAAAGTTTTCACGATGCTTACCAATTCCCTCGTCCATGGCCCTGGGACAATACCCGTCGTGCCGTAGCCGTTCTAGTAGGGCGCTGTTCTCCATGCCCACCCGCCAATAGCACAACTAAACAACCACCGCGGAGCCCTCGCGGGGTGCGCAGTTTGGGGAAGGGCGGGGCCAGTGGGGCACAAAGGGCGACGCCAGACCACGTGAGGCACGATTGCCACCGGATAAATTGGCTGAATGTATCGTTGGGAACGTCAGCTTCGACGGTGTCACGATGCCGTGGCGTATGCGGGAATAGGATATATATATATGTATATGATCTTCTGTCGCGACAGTCTGCACTGCCTTGTACGTGTACGACACGCACGATAATCGCTACTTGGAAAATTATTACTTTGCATTCAGCATATTAA
>Ga0265798_10000547_pt1 | contig 62037 bp, 62 predicted proteins | sample P3T30metagenome_FD_192430 | JGI IMG/M metagenome (GOLD analysis project Ga0265798, IMG submission 192430) | Plant litter microbial communities from East Loma Ridge, Irvine, California - P3 T30 | ecosystem: Environmental > Terrestrial > Plant litter > Unclassified | place: USA: California... | reverse complement strand
ACGAGCCCGGTGGTTCTGAATCTGCAGAAAGTAGCCCTGCCTGCAGAGACGAACCAGGTCACCAAGACCCAGCCGGAAGACGTGAATATCACCGTCAATAAAGACGGCGAGATGTACTACAACCAGAAGCGCATTGCGAATACGGACGAGCTGTTCAAGTTCCTCGCAGAGCAGTCGGTGAAGGTGCCGCAACCGGCAGTGAAAGTTCGTGGCGACCAGGAAACCCGCTACGAATCGATCGGCCGGGTCATCTACACGGCACAACGTGCCGGGGTGCAGAAGGTTGGTTTCATCATCGAGCCACCGGGCTAATGCCCTGTACGCGGCGCCCTGTTTCTGAGCAGGCGCCGCGCCCTTCTCCCGACATTTGAAAAGGAAACATCATGAGTATGAACGTAGGTTCGGGCTCCGCAGCAGGAGCTGATCCGGAACCGATGATGGAAATGAACATGACGCCGCTGATCGACGTCCTGCTCGTTCTCATCATCATGATGATTATCACGATTCCGAAACAGAACCACTCGGTCAATCTGAACATGCCAATTGGCAATCCGCCTCCGATGACGGAAAAGCCAGTCGTGGTCACGATCGATGTGGACTTCGACGGCACCATCATCTGGGACGGCGAAACCATCGGTGATCGTGCGGCCCTGGAAGCCAAGATGAACAGCGTCGCTGCTCAGGCAAACCAGCCGGAAGTGCACTTGCGTCCGAACAAGCTGGTAGAGTACAAGGTAGTTGCCGGCGTCATGGCAACCGCCCAGCGTCTCGGCGTCACCAAGATCGGCATGGTTGGTAACGAGCAGTTCCAGTAATCGTTCCATGTTTGACCTACACGGCAGGGCTATCCCTGCCGTGTCCATTTTGAAATAAGGATTTTTCAGATGATCAAATTCCGTCTCGCACACCTCAGCATCGCACTGGCCGCCCTCGGCTTCACGGCAGCCACGCCGATGATCGGTCTGTCCTCCGCCGTCGCTGCCGAAGCACTGCGTCCGGAAATCGGCAAGCCACTGCAGCAAGCCCAGACTCAAATGAAACAGGGCAACCACAAAGGTGCACTGGCAACCCTGCGCGATGCGGACAAGGTGAGCAACAAGACCGCCAACGAAAGCTACCTGATCGAGCGCGTGCGCGCTGCGGCAGCCTCGTCGGCCGGCGACTACGCCACCGCGGCAAAATCGTTTGAAGCCCTGCTCGCTTCGGGCAAGCTGAACGCCAGCGAGCGTTCCAACTTCGCAGAAGGCCTGGTCGGCATCTACATGCGCGCCGGCGACCTGAACAAGGCGAACGAAACCATCCAGCGCCTGCTGAAGGAAAAGGACGATCCGAAGCTGCGCGCCTACCTGATGCAGAACTACTACAAGCAAGGCAACGTCGCCGCGCTTGAGCAAGAACTGGCACGCGCCGAAAAATCCGGCCGCCTTAGCGAAGACCAGCTCGGCATGCTGGCCAACATCCAGCTGAAGAAGAACGACAAGGTCGGCTACGTCAACACCATCGAGAAGCTGGCCACCAGCTATCCGAAGGCCCAGTACTGGACCGACCTGCTGAACCGCGTGCAAGGCAAACCTGGCTTCTCGAGCCGCCTGCGCGTCGACGTCTACCGCCTGCAGCTGGCCAACGGCCTGCTGAAGAAGCCGAGCGAGTTCATGGAAATGGCCCAGCTGGTGCTGCAAGCCAAGGCCCCTGCCGAAGCGATCAAGATCATCGACAAGGGCTACAAGGCTGGCGCCCTGGGCACCGGCGCCGAAGCTGCGCGCCACCAGCGCCTGAAGGATCTGGCCGAGAAGAACCTGGCCGAGCAAAACAAGAACTTCGCCACGCTGGAAACCGAGTACACCGCCGCCAAGGACAACGACGCGCTGGTCGGCCTCGGCTACGCGCTGGTGCAGGCAGGCCAGGCCGACAAGGGCCTGAAGCTGATGGAATCGGCAATCAAGGCCGGCGGCCTGAAGTATGCCGACGAAGCCAAGCTGCGCCTGGGCGAAGCCTACGCCGTGGCCGGCAAGAAGCAGCAAGCCATCAGCACGCTCAAGACCGTGGGCGGCAAGGAAGGCACCGCCGACCTGGCCCGCTACTGGATCATGGCGATCAACAAGCCGCTGGCATAAGCCGGGCGCGTTTGATCTCGCAACGCCGCCTTCGGGCGGCGTTTTTTTTGGCCGACACTGACCAGGCCGCCATCGACGCCCCGGCCCGACGGTCATCGCCGCTGTGCAACATCGCAGTTACCGTATAATCAGGGTTTTGGCGCTGCCCCGTTGCTGCGCGGCGCTCAACCGGAACACAATTGATGAAGGTATTTCGCGGACTTCCCAACGACCGGGCGCGCGCTCCCTGCGCGCTGACGATCGGCAACTTCGACGGTGTCCACCGCGGCCACCAGGCGCTGCTGGAGCAGGTGCGTGGCGCCGCCGCGCGGCTCGGCATCGAAGCGGCCGTGATGACGTTCGAGCCGCATCCGCGCGAATACTTCGCCCTCAAGGCAGGCGACCCATCGAAGGCCCCGGCCCGCATCGCCAACCTGCGCGACAAGCTGCAAGACCTCGACAACGCCGGCATCGACCGCGTGATCGTCGAGCACTTCAACGAACATTTCGCCGCCATGTCGCCGCACGACTTCATCGAGCGCGTGCTGGTCGACGGCCTGCATGTCAAATGGCTGATGGTGGGCGACGATTTCCGCTTCGGCGCGCGGCGCGCAGGCGACATCGCCATGCTGCAAGAGGCCGGCCGCGAACACGGCTTCGAGGTCCACACCCTGAGCGCCGTGATGCACGGCGACCAGCGCATCTCCTCGTCCGCCGTGCGCGCCGCGCTGGCGCAGGGCGACTTCGCTGCCACCGGCGAACTGCTGGGCCACCCGTACGCCATGTCCGGCCACGTGATCCACGGCCAGAAGCTGGGCCGCACGCTGGGCTTCCCGACCTTGAACCTGCGCGTTGCGCACCGCCCTGCCGTGCACGGCATCTTCGTGGTCCAGGTGCACGGCCTGGAAGACCATCCGCTGCCTGCGGTGGCCAGCCTGGGCGTGCGCCCGACGGTCGAAGATGCCGGCCGCACCTTGTTGGAAGTGCATATTTTCGATTACGCCCGCCAGTGCTATGGCGAGCTGGTGCGCGTGGAATTCCTGGCCAAACTGCGCGACGAAGAAAAATACGTCGATTTGCCGACCCTGACCGCGGCAATCGACAACGATGCGGCCCAGGCGCGCGCCTTCTTTGCCCACCGCAACGGCGCGCTGACCGCCACCGACCGAATTTGAGGCAGCGCGGACGCCGTCCCGCGCGCATCCAACACCTGCATCGGGTCCGCGGCCCGGCCCATCCGGCGCCGCGCACCCCACCACGAACACCCACCAGAAGAAGCTTATGTCCGACACTAAACAGAACAACGCGCCCAAGGGTGCGAAAAAGCCTGAGAGCAAATACCCGGTCAACATGACCGACACCGCCTTCCCGATGCGCGGCGACCTCGCCAAGCGCGAGCCGGGCTGGGTCAAGCAGTGGCAAGACAAAAAGATCTACGAGCGCGTGCGCAAGGCCGCCGCCGGCCGTCCGAAATTCATCCTGCACGACGGTCCGCCGTACGCCAACGGCGACATCCACCTGGGCCACGCGGTCAACAAGATCCTGAAGGATATGGTGATCAAGTCGCGCACCATCGCCGGCTTCGACGCGCCGTACGTCCCGGGCTGGGACTGCCACGGCATGCCGATCGAGATCCAGATCGAAAAACTGTACGGCAAGAACCTGCCGACCGCCGAAGTGCTGCAAAAAGCACGCGCCTATGCGCTGGAACAGATCGACCGCCAGCGCGCCGGCTTCATCCGCCTGGGCGTGCTGGGCGAATGGGACAACCCGTACATGACCATGGCCTACGGCAATGAAGCCGACGAGCTGCGCGCCTTGGGCACGCTGCTGGAAAAAGGCTATGTGTACCGCGGCCTCAAACCGGTCAACTGGTGCTTCGACTGCGGCTCGGCGCTGGCCGAAGCCGAAGTCGAATACCAGGACAAGCGCGACCCGGCGATCGACGTCGGCTTCCCGTTCGCGGAACCGGAGAAGGTCGCGGCCGCCTTTGGCCTGCCACAACTGCCAGCTGGCAATGGCTTTATCGTCATCTGGACCACCACCCCGTGGACCATCCCGTCCAACCAGGCCCTGAACGTGGGCCCGGAAGTGAGCTACTCGCTGGTGCAAACCGAGCGTGACGGCCAGCCGTTGCTACTGATCCTGGGCACCGAACTGGTGGAAAGCTGCCTGCAGCGCTACAAGCTGGAAGGCACGACCATCGCCACCACCGTCGGCGCCAGGCTGGACGGCCTGCGCTTCAAGCACCCGCTGCACGCGCAAGACCCGTTCTACGACCGCACCTCGCCGGTCTACCTGGCCGAGTACGTGACCGTCGACAGCGGTACCGGCGTGGTCCACTCGGCGCCGGCCTACGGCCTGGAAGACTTCCAGTCGTGCAAGGAACACGGCATGAAGGACGACGACATCCTGAAACCCGTCATGGGCGACGGCCGTTATGTGTCGACCCTGCCGCTGTTCGGCGGCCTGACCATCTGGGAAGCCAGTAAACCGATCTGCGCGGCCTTGACCGCAGCCGGCGCCCTGTTCGAACTCAAGATGTTCGACCACAGCTACATGCACTGCTGGCGTCATAAAACCCCGATCGTCTACCGCGCCACCAGCCAGTGGTTCGCCGGCATGGACGTCACGCCAAAAGACGGCGGACCGACCCTGCGCCAGAGCGCACTGTCCGGCATCGAAAAGACCCAATTCTTCCCGGACTGGGGCCAGGCGCGCCTGCACGGCATGATCGAGAACCGTCCCGACTGGACCCTGTCGCGCCAGCGCCAGTGGGGCGTGCCGATGGCCTTCTTCATCCACAAGGAAACCGGTGAACTGCACCCACGCACCGCGGAGCTGGTGGAGCAGGTGGCCAAGCTGATCGAAGCGGGCGGCATCGACGCCTGGCACAACCTGGACCCGGCCACCCTGCTGGGCGAGGACGCCGCCGTCTACGAAAAGAACAAGGACACGCTGGACGTCTGGTTCGATTCGGGCAGCACCCACCAGACCGTGCTGCGCGGCTCGCACAAGGAGCAGTCCGCGTTCCCGGCCGACCTGTACCTGGAAGGCTCGGACCAGCACCGCGGCTGGTTCCACTCGTCGCTGCTGACCTCGTCGATGCTCAACGGCGCGCCGCCGTACAAGGCCTTGCTGACGCACGGCTTCACGGTCGACGAAAACGGCAAGAAGATGTCCAAGTCGCTGGGCAACACGATGGCGCCGCAAAAGATCTCGGACACCCTCGGCGCCGACATCCTGCGCCTGTGGGTGGCCTCGACCGACTACACGGGCGAACTGTCGATCGGCGAAGAGATCCTCAAGCGCGTGACGGAAAGCTATCGCCGTATCCGCAACACGCTGCGCTTCCTGCTGGCCAATACCTCGGACTTCGATCCAGGCAAGGATGCGGTGCCGATGGCCGAGCTGCTCGAGATCGACCGCTATGCGATCGCCTCGATGCAGCAGTTGCAGGGCGACGTGGCGGCGCACTTCGAGCGCTACGAATTCCACCCGGTGGTGTCGCGCCTGCAGAACTACTGCTCGGAAGACCTGGGCGGCTTCTACCTCGACATCCTGAAGGACCGCCTGTACACCACCGGCGTGACGTCGCATGCGCGCCGCTCGGCCCAGACCGCGCTGTGGCATATCGCACACGCGCTGCTGCGCGTGATGGCGCCGATCCTGTCGTTCACCGCCGAAGAAGCGTGGGCCGTGTTCGCCGGCGAGAAAGCGTTTGCCGAGAGCGATGAAACCATCTTCACCCAGACCCTGTGGACCTTCCCGGCGCTGGACGATGGCGACGCGTTGCTGGCCAAGTACGCCCTGCTGCGCGCGGTGCGCCTGGACGTGACCAAGCAGCTCGAAGAAGTGCGCACCTCGGGCGCGATCGGCTCGTCGCTGCAGGCCGAGCTGCTTGTGAAAGCATCGGGCGACAAGTACCGCGCGCTGGCCAGCCTGGATGACGATTTGAAGTTCGTGTTCATCACCTCGCAGGCGAGCGTGGTCGAAGTCGCGGGCGAAGCCGAGGAAAGCGTCGAAGTGACGCCGTCGGCGGCCGAGAAGTGCGAGCGCTGCTGGCACTATCGCCGCGACGTCGGCCATGACCACGCGCACCCTGGCCTGTGCGGCCGCTGCACGAGCAACCTGTTCGGCGCCGGCGAACCACGCCGCTTCGCTTGATGTAACCGCGTCCCGGGGTTCATCCCCGGTTTTGCGCCATGGCCGTTCGCGCGGCCATGGTGTGCCCTTCTCTCTCCATCATGGCAACCAAAAAGAAAACCAGCCCTTCCGGCCTGAAACTCGTCAGCAAAAGCACGCCAGGCATGCTGCCCTGGCTCGGCCTGGCCCTGATCATCGTCTTGCTCGACCAGATCACCAAGATCACCGTCGAACGCAGCTTCACCTACGGCGAGACGGTGCCGATCACGAGTTTCTTCAACCTGATCAAGGTCTATAACCCGGGCGCCGCATTCAGCTTCCTGGGCGACGCCGGCGGCTGGCAGCGTTACCTGTTTTCGGCGATCGCGCTCGGCGCGGTTGGTTTCTGCCTGTACCAGATGAAGAAGAACGCCGGCCAGCGCCTGTTCTGCTTTGCCCTGAGCCTGATCATGGCCGGCGCCATCGGCAACCTGATCGACCGCCTGGCCTATGGCCACGTGATCGACTTCCTCGATTTCTACTGGCGCGGCGTGGGCCACTTCCCGGCCTTTAACATCGCCGACATCGGCATCTCGGTGGGCGCGATCCTGTTCGTGCTCGACGAGCTGTTCAGGGTGAACAAGTCGTAAGGAGAGCGCATATGAGCATGGACCTGAAAGGCAAGCGCATCGTCCTGGGCCTGTCCGGCGGCGTGGCCTGCTACAAGGCGGCGGAACTGTGCCGCGCCCTGGTCAAGCAGGGCGCCAGCGTGCAGGTGGTGATGACCGACGCGGCCACCCACTTCATCGGTGCGGTGACCATGCAGGCCTTGTCCGGCCAGCCGGTGTACCTGGACCAGTGGGATGCGCGCATGGCCAACAATATGGCCCATATCGACCTCACGCGCGACGCCGATGCAGTCCTGATCGCGCCCTGCTCGGCCGACATGATCCGCAAACTCGCGCACGGCGCCTGCGACGATTTGCTGTCGCTGCTGTGCGTGGCCCGGCCGCGTCACGTGCCGCTGTTGGTGGCGCCGGCCATGAATGTCGAGATGTGGGAAAACCCGGCCACGCGCCGCAACGTGGCGCAGTTGATCGACGACGGCATTGGGCTGTTCGGCCCGGCCAGTGGCTCGCAAGCCTGCGGCGAAACGGGCCTGGGGCGCATGCTGGAGCCGGAAGAACTGGTGGAAGAATTGATCGCCGCCTTCCAGCACAAGGCGCTGGCCGGACGGCGCGTCTTGATCACCGCCGGCCCGACCTTTGAACCGATCGATCCGGTGCGCGGCATCACCAATCTGTCGTCGGGCAAGATGGGTTATGCGATCGCGCGCGCCGCGCGTGAAGCCGGCGCCGAAGTGACGCTGGTGTCGGGACCGGTGTCGTTGGCCACGCCGCATGGCGTGCGCCGCATCGACGTGCTCACCGCGCAGCAGATGCACGACGCCGTGATGGCCGGCGTGGAAGGCCAGCACGTGTTCATCGGCGTGGCGGCGGTGGCCGACTGGCGCGTGGCCAATGCCAGCGACCAGAAACTCAAAAAGACCGAGGGCGGCGCCCCGCCGCAGCTCGAATTCGCGCAGAACGCCGACATCCTGGCTTCGGTGGCGGCCACCGTATCGCTGTCCGGCTGGCCGTACTGCGTGGGCTTCGCTGCCGAATCCGAAAACCTCGAAGCGTACGGCGCCGCCAAGCGCGAACGCAAGGGCATCCCGCTGCTGGTCGGGAACATCGGCCACCAGACCTTCGGCCAGGACGACAACACCGTGATCCTGTTCGACGAGGACGGCCAGACCCTGCTCGAACGCGCCGACAAGCTGACACTGGCGCGCCAGCTGGTGTCCGAGATTGCCAAGCGCCTGGAGCGGCGCTCGCTGCTCACCTGAACACGCACCAATGAAAGTAACAACGCAATGAAGAACATCGACCTCAAGATCATCGACCCGCGCATGAAGGATCTGCTGCCGGCCTACGGCACGGCCGGCAGCGCCGGCCTCGACCTGCGCGCCTGCATCGATGCGCCGCTCACCATCGAGCCGGGACAGACCGTGCTGGTGCCGACCGGCCTGGCGATCCACATCGGCGACCCAGGGTACGCCGCCATGATCCTGCCGCGCAGTGGGCTCGGCCATAAGAACGGCATCGTTCTCGGCAATCTGGTAGGCTTGATCGACTCCGATTACCAGGGCCAGCTGATGGTCTCTACCTGGAATCGCAGCCAGGCCACGTTCGTGCTGCAGCCGCTGGACCGGCTGGCGCAACTGGTCGTGGTGCCGGTACTGCAGGTTGGTTTCAACGTGGTGGAGGAGTTCGCATCGAGCGACCGTGGCGCCGGAGGGTTCGGCAGCACCGGCAAACAATAACAACGCCTCAGGAACAAGGAGCACCATGATCCGCATCCAACGCCCGCTTCGCCTCAACACCGTCCTCGTGGCCGCCACTGCGGCCCTGCTGGCGGCTTGCAGCACGCCGGGCCCCATGCAAACGTCGACCACCCCTGGCGTGATCCCGGAAGCCGGCGCGCCGGCGCCGGCCGAAGTCACTCCGCAGGTGGCCGCCGCCGCCGAAGTCCTGACCCGCATGGCGGCCCAGCAGGACCGCCTGTACCGGGTCGCGGCCCCGCTCCTGATCGACAATGCGGAACTGTGCACCAAGCACGCGCGCAACCTGCTCGGCTTCACCGCCAAGAACCGCCATACCTATCCGGGCCAGTACAACGAAGCCGCGCACCTGGTGCTGGGCATGGGCGAACGGCTGCAAGTAACCAACGTGCTGGTCGGCAGCGGCGCCGCGCGCGCCGGCCTGCGCCAGGGCGACCGCCTGCTGGCGGCCGGCGCCACGCCACTGCCGGAAGGCCCGAACGCCCTGAGCGGCGCCGGCGCGGTATTCGGCCCGATCGTCTCGAAGCAGGCCACGCTGCCGCTGTCGATCGAACGTGACGGCAAGCCGCGCGACCTGAGCATTCCGGTCACGCGCGCCTGCGCCTTCGCGATCGAACTGGGCAACGCCGACAACGTCAACGCCTATGCCGACGGCAGCCGCGTGATGGTCACGCGCGGCATGATCGGCTTCACCCAGAACGACGACGAACTGGCCTACGTGGTGGCGCGCACCATGGCGCACAACATGCTCGGCCACGCCGGCACCCAGCGCAACGCCGCCACCATCGGCAGCATCATCGACAACCTTACCCTGATCAATCCGGACACCTCGATGCTGATCGGCAGCGGCGGCATCAAGGCCATGCCGGCCGACGCCGACGCCGCAGCCGACCGCCTGGCGATCTACCTGCTGGCGCGCGCCGACTACCGCATCGAGGGCGCTCCGGCGTTCTGGAAGCGGGTGGCGACCGTGCATCCGGCCAAGGTGCTCAATGGGTACACCGCCAACCACCCGGCCATCGCGGCGCGCGCTGCGGCGGTGGACAAGGCGGTGGCGGAGGTGAAGGCCAAGAAGAGTGGGAAGAAGCCGCTTGTGCCTTGAGGTACAGCCTTGAGGTACGCGGTTAAGCCGATGCGCAAACACTGTGCATCGGACTTGGGTCCCCGCGCACACCCGAGCCGACGCCCTCCCCGCTTTTTTTGTATGATTGTCCATCTTGTACCCACCGCCGCCTGACGCGGCCCACCTGCCATGGACAGCATCGACCTCGACGTTCTGAAAACCTGCGCCGCCTGGCTCGCAGCCGGTCGCCGCTGCCAGCTGGTCACGGTGATCAAGACCTGGGGCTCGAGCCCGCGTCCGATCGGCGCCACCCTCGGCGTGTGCGAGGACGGCAGCGTGGTTGGTTCGGTCTCGGGCGGCTGCATCGAGGATGACCTGATCGCCAAGGTGCGCGACAACGGCATCCAGATCACCCGTCCCGAAATCCTCAGCTACGGCATCAGCGCCGACGAGGCGCACCGCTTCGGCCTGCCCTGCGGCGGCACCATCGAGCTGGCGATCGAGCCGCTCACCCCATACTCCGGCATCGGCGAACTGCTGGCGCGCCTGGAGGGCGGCGAACTGGTTGAACGACGCGTGCACCTGGACAACGGCGCCGCCAGCCTGCACGCGGCGCAGCCCAGCGCCATCCAGCGCATCGAAAATGGCGTGCTGCACACCGTGCACGGCCCGCGCTGGCGCCTGTACATCATCGGCGCCGGCCCGCTGTCGCGCTTCCTGGCGCAGGTGGCGGCCGGCATGGACTACCGCGTCACCGTGTGCGACCCGCGCGAGGAATACCGCAGCGGCTTCAATATCCCCGGCGTGACGCTGGTGCACGCCATGCCCGACGACCTGGTGCTGGAAGCGAAGCTGGACGCCCGCAGCGCGGTGGTCGCCCTGACGCACGACCCCAAGCTGGACGATCTGGCGCTGATGGAAGCGCTGAAATCTGACGCCTTCTACGTCGGCGCGATCGGCTCGCGCCTGAACAACATGAAGCGGCGCGAGCGCCTGAAACTGTTCGACCTGAGCGAAGCCCAGCTGGCGCGCCTGCACGGCCCGATCGGGCTGTACATCGGCAGCAAGACGCCGTCCGAGATCGCGATCTCGATCATGGCCGAAATGACTGCCGTCAAAAACGCGGTGCCGCAGGCGATGCTGGTACCGCATGCGGCAGCGCCGACCTTGGCCAGCGCAGCCTGAATTTCGTAGGGTGGACGGCTATACCGTCCACGCGTTCGGCCGGCTGTCGATGCGACGTGCGGCGTGCATTCGTACGTTGAACGCGTGGACGGGAAACCCGTCCACCCTACCCGCAACACAAACGTAGGGTTAGCGGCTTCGCCGCCGACGCGGCGGAGCCGCCATCCCTACGCCTTCAATTCAATCGCAAGAACCGGCTGGCGCGAACACCGCCGCGCTGCGACAATGGACTGTTTCCTGGCAGACCATATTTTCAGCTCAACAATGAATACCGCGAACATGCTGCGCCTGGTGGCGCTGGCCGCCATCTGGGGCGGGTCTTTCCTCTTCATGCGCATCGCCGCGCCGGTGCTGGGCCCGGCCGTGCTGATCGAATACCGGGTCGGCTTCGCGGCGCTGTTCCTGGCGGGCGTGGCCTGGGTGCTGCGCGTGCGCGGCAAGGGCGCGCCGCTGGCCGTGCGCCAGCACTGGAAGCATTACCTGATCCTGGGCCTGTTCAATTCGGCGCTGCCGTTCCTGCTGTTCGCGTTCGCGGCGCGCACGCTGTCGGCCTCGGTGCTGTCGGTGCTCAATGCCACCGCGCCGATGTGGGGCGCGCTGGTCGGCGCGGTGTGGGCGCGCCAGCCGGTGGCAGGACGCACTGCACTCGGCCTGCTGCTGGGCACCGGCGGCGTGGCGCTGCTGGTCGGCTTCGACCACGCGGCCGAACGCCCGGGCGCGGCGTTGGCGGTGGCGGCGGCGCTGGTCGCCGCCTTCAGCTACAGCATCGCCAGCCAGTACGCCAAGACTGCCAGGGCAGTGGCGCCGTTCGCCAACGCGCACGGCTCGATGTGGGCCGCCGCCATCCTGGTGTTGCCGCTGGTCGCCTTCTTCCCGGCACCGGGCGAGCCGACGATGGGCATCATGGCCGCCGTGCTCGCGCTCGGCGTGCTGTGCAGCGGCATCGCCTACATCATCTATTTCAAGCTGATCGAGGAAGTCGGCACGACCTCGGCCTTGACCGTCACGTTCCTGAATCCGCTGTTCGGCATCCTGTGGGGCGCGCTGTTCCTGCACGAGGCGATCGGCTGGCACACGGTGCTCGGTTCGGCCATCGTGCTGCTGGGCACGGCGCTGGTGACCGGCTTCCTGCCGTTCCGGCTGCGCGCGCCGGCCGCTGCGAGTGGCAAATAAACAAAGTAGGCAGATGGAACACGCCGTCGTCATCGCCCTGCCGCCCGGCTACCGCATCGTGGACGTGCTGGCCTTCCACGGACGCGACCTTGAAGCCGTGGCCGAGCAGGTCGACGCGCACGGCCTGCGCAAGGGCGTGCTGCTCGATGGCGTGCCGACACTGCTCGATATCGCCTTCGATGGGGACAGCGCCCGTTGCCGCATCGTGTTCGATGCGCCCCTTACCGAGGCGGACGCGCCGGGCGCAGACGGCCGATCCACGCTGCCCCCACAGTCGCAACAGCCGCGGCAACCGCTGCAGCCCTACGTATCCACTCCTCCCGCTGCATCCCACCTGCACGCACTCGCCCACGACGCCCTGCTGAACATCCTCGGCCTGCGCATCGACCCATCTGAATTCGCCGCCTTCGCCCGCGACGACGCCATGCTCGGCCCGATACTGGCGCGCCAGCCCGGCCTGCGCATCATCCAGTCAGGCACCGTGTTCGAAGCCCTGACCTGGGCCATCATCGGCCAGCAGATCAACCTGAGCTTCGCCATCGCCCTGCGCCGCACGCTGATCCTGCAAGCCGGCCGCCGGCATGCAAGCGGCCTGTGGTGCTACCCGGAAGCGCGCGGCGTCGCCCGCCTCGACATCGCGCAACTTACCAGCCGCAAGTTCTCGCAAGCGAAGGCCGACACCATCCTGCGCGTGGCCCGGATGATCGAAGCCGGCAATCTGTCACTCGAGCGCACGCGCGACCCGCTCGAAGTCGGCCGCGAACTGCTGGCCATCAAGGGCATCGGCCCCTGGACCGTCAACTACGTGCTGCTGCGCGGCTTCGGCTATCCGGACTGCTCGCTGCATGGCGACGTCGCCGTGCGCGCCGCCCTGCACCAGCTGGGCGGCGGCGACGCCCGCCCCAGCGTGCCGGAAGCCGAGCGCCTGCTCGAACGCTACCAGCCGCACCGCACCATGGCCGCCGCCTACCTGTGGGCCAGTCTGGGCGACAAGCCGGACCCGGCCGGCTAGTTCCAGCGCGGCAGCCCGTCGTACTGCTGCGCCCCCTCTCCCGAAAACCGGATCAGTTCGGCCAGCGGCACGGTGGCCAGGTTGTCGCAGCCGTAATGCCCGCCCAACGCGCTCGGAATCTTGAGGCAATATTTGCGTCCTTCTTCCAGCGGCCCCAGCGCCGCCTCGGCCAGCCGCACCGCCTCGGGCATGTACCAGTCGTCCAGAAAATCCTGGTTGTAGCCAAGCGCATCCAGGTCGGCGCGGTTGCTGGCCAGCGGTTCGCAACACAGGTCTTGCGGCCGCAGGCGCCAGAAATGATCGTCCTCGTCGCGGATGATCAGATTGCCGAACGCATTGGCGCCCAGGACTTCGACGGCGGTCAGGCCGACCCAGCCCCAGGATTCGTTGATGTCGTCAACATGGATCATGATGTGCCTCTCGCTTGTCGGCCGCAGGATGATGCACGCGTTACCCCGTCGGCCCTCGCATGGTTGGACCGGACCGCACCGCATTCATTGCAGCGAACGCGAGCGGGCTTGACCTGCGTCGAGGCCGTTAAAGGCGAGCAACGAAACAAAACGTCGTCCGCTCATCCGTATTGACAGTGTACCGGCGCTCGCTCACCATGGATCGCATCCCGTCGAGCAAAGGAGCCATCTTGAGCAACGCACCCGGCGTCCAACCCCAGCTGGAATTCTGGTTCGATTTCGCCAGCAACTACAGCTACCTGAGCGTGATGCGCATCGAACACCTGGCGGCGCAAGCCGGAGTGCGCATCGCCTGGCGCCCTTTCCTGCTGGGGCCGATCTTCCGCGATTTCGGCTGGAACACCTCGCCCTTCCTGCTGCAGCCCGAGAAAGGCCGCTACACCTGGAACGACATGCGGCGCCGCGCCGCCAGGTATGGGCTGGCGTTCAACCGGCCTTCGGCGTTTCCGCGCAATGCGCTGCTGCCGATGCGGGTCGCCCTGCTGGGGTCAAGCGAGCCGTGGATCGGCAGCTTCTGCCAGCGGGTGATGCAACAGAATTTCGTCGAGGACGTCGACATCAACGATCCGGACCACGTGCAGCGCGCGCTGGACGGCCTGGTGGCCGACCCTGCCGCCTTCATGGCGGCTGCCCAGGCCGAAGACATCAAGGCGCGCCTGCGCGAACAGACCGGCCAGGCGCGCGCCCGGGGCGTGTTCGGTGCGCCGACCTTCTTCGTCGGTGAGGAATTGTTCTGGGGAGATGACCGGCTGGAAGACGCAATCGCATTCGCGCTCGAACCCGCGGCATAAACGACGGCACAAACGACGGCACAATAAAGTGGCGCAAGCGGCGGCCGGATAACGTGGCCGCCAATGCAAAAGCCCCTGATTCTCTATCGAAAATCAGGGGCTTTCTGAATTTGGTTGCGGGGACAGGATTTGAACCTGTGACCTTCGGGTTATGAGCCCGACGAGCTGCCAGACTGCTCCACCCCGCGTCTGATGGAATGAATTATACGCGCCCTGTCATATTTAGGCAATGCCAATCCTACGCACATGTGCAATCGCAACAGTAAATTGCTCATCAATAAACATTGCACGCAGCCGGGGCCGTCACGGCTGAGCAGCATGCGCCTGCCAACCGGCGCCGCATTCGGTGTAAAGTAAGGGCAATGCCAATTCGTCAAACCGTCATGAAATTCTGTTCCGAGTGCGCCCATCCCGTTGCGCTGGCCATCCCCGAAGGCGACAACCGGCCGCGCTACGTCTGTCCCCAGTGCCACACCATCCACTACCAGAATCCGAAGCTGGTGATCGGCTCGATCCCGGTCTGGGAACACGACGGCCAGCTGCAGGTGCTGCTATGCCGGCGCGCGATCGAACCGCGCTACGGCTATTGGACGCTGCCGGCGGGTTTCATGGAAAACGAAGAAACCACGGCCCAGGCCGCGGTGCGCGAGACCGAGGAAGAAGCCGGCGCCAACGTCGAACTCGGCAAGCTGTTCACCCTGCTCAACGTGGCCCATGTGCACCAGGTACACCTGTTCTACCTGGCCACCTTGCGCGACCTCGATTTCGCGCCGGGCATCGAAAGCCTGGAGGTGCAGCTGTTTACCGAAGACCAGATTCCGTGGGACGAGCTGGCCTTCCCCACCATCCGCAGCACGCTGGAACTGTTCTTCGCCGACCGGATCAAAGTGCGCGAGGGGGGCAGCTACGGTTTTCACAGCCACGACGTCCAGCGCCCGATGATCGCCCCGCGCGAACCGGATTGATGCGCAACCACCATGCGCGCTTGATATGATTCCCTGGCTCGAGTCCGACACGCCCTTCCCCGACGTGTCCAAGGCATTGACGGTGGAGGCGCCCGGCCTGCTGGCGGCCGGCGCCGACCTGTCGCCGCAGCGTCTGCTGCTGGCCTACCAGAACGGCATCTTCCCGTGGTTTTCGGAAGGCCAGCCGATCCTGTGGTGGAGCACCGATCCGCGCATGGTGCTGTACACCGACCGCTTCAAGATCAGCGCCAGCCTGGCCAAGACCCTGCGCAAGGTCGAGCGCAGCCGGCGCGAAGGCGGCCCATGGGAGGTGCGCTTCGACAGCGCTTTCGAAGACGTGATGCGCGCCTGCGCCGCGCCGCGCAAGGACGGGCCGGGCACCTGGATTTCGGATGACATCATCGCCGGCTACGGCGGCCTGCACGCGCTCGGCTACGCCCACTCGGCCGAAGTCTGGCTGGATGGCGAACTGGTCGGCGGCGCGTATGGCGTGTGCATCGGCCGCATGTTCTACGGCGAGTCGATGTTCGCGCGCGTCTCCGACGCGTCCAAGGTGGCGTTGGCCTACCTGGTCGCCTTCCTGCGCGAGCAGGGCGTGCGCATGGTCGATTGCCAGCAGGAGACCGGCCACCTGGCGTCGCTGGGCGCGGCGCCGATCGCGCGCAGCCGCTTCCTGGAGCACTTGCGCGGAGCTATTCGCGAGCCGGCAATTGGCACATGGAAGGTCGTAGCACCGTTGCCTGCCTAACAGTGGCGAACGTGGGATTTCGTTAGAATAGGGCCATCAAACGTCGTCTCGAGAGTCTTTTGCATGACGCACCTACATGACCTGCCCTTCGCCACGCTGCAGTTCTATACGACGGCGCCCTATCCGTGCAGCTATCTCGATGCGCGCCAGGCGCGCTCGCAGGTCGCCACGCCCTCGCACCTGATCAACGCCGACGTTTATTCCGAGCTGGTCAAGAATGGTTTCCGCCGCAGCGGCATCTTCACCTACCGCCCGTATTGCGACGGCTGCCAGGCCTGCATTCCGGTGCGCGTGAAGTGCGCCGACTTCCAGCCCAACCGCACCCAGCGCCGCGCCTGGAAGCGCCACGGCGACCTGGTGGCGATGGTGGCCAACCTGGCGTTCTCGGACGAACACTACGCGCTGTACCTGCGCTACCAGACCACGCGCCACGTCGGCGGCGGCATGGACCAGGACAGCCGCGACCAGTATGCCCAGTTCCTGCTGCAAAGCCGGGTGAATACGCGCCTGGTCGAGTTCCGCGAGCCGGATGGCACCCTGCGCATGGTGTCGATCATCGACGTGCTGTCCGATGGCCTGTCGTCGGTGTACACCTTCTTCGATCCGGACGTCGAAGGCGCCTCGTACGGCACCTACAACATCATGTGGCAGGTGAACCAGGCGCACGAACTGGGGCTGGCTTACGTCTACCTCGGCTACTGGATCGAGCAGAGCCCGAAGATGGCGTACAAGATCAACTTCCGCCCGCTGGAAGCGCGCATCAACGGCGAATGGGGCATCCTGGAGCGCTGAACGCTTCCTCCAGCTTGTGCTTACAGTCAGTTACGCTCCTGTCAACGCCAGCGCGTTAGAATGGCGGGGATATCCCGATTGAGTAGCCCATGCCCGACAAACTCCTGTACACCCTTGCCCGCCCCGTCCTGTTCTCGCTCGATGCGGAATCGGCCCACAACCTGACCCTGCCGCTGCTGCGACGCCTCGATGCGCTCGGCCTGGCCGGCGCCTTCAAGAAGCCCGACGCCGACCCGCGCACGGTCATGGGCATCACCTTCCCCAATCCGGTCGGCCTGGCCGCCGGCCTGGACAAGGATGGCGCCTACATCGACGGCCTCGCAGCGCTGGGCTTCGGCTCGATCGAGATCGGCACCGTGACCCCGCGCGGCCAGGGCGGCAATCCCAAGCCGCGCATCTTCCGCCTGCCGCGCGCGCGCGGCATCATCAACCGCATGGGCTTCAACAACGGCGGCGTGGATGCCTTTGTCGCCAACGTCCAGGCCTCGCGCTTCTACCAGGAGAAGCAGGGCGTGCTGGGCCTGAACATCGGCAAGAACGCCGACACCCCGATCGAGCGCGCCGCCGACGATTACCTGCACTGCCTGCGCAAGGTGTATCCATACGCCAGCTATGTGACGGTCAACATCTCGTCTCCCAACACCAAGAACCTGCGCCAGCTGCAGGGCGCATCCGAACTGGACGGCCTGCTGTCGCAATTGAAGGAAGAGCAGAAGCGCCTGGCCGACCAGCACGGCCGCTACGTGCCGATCACGCTCAAGATCGCGCCCGACATCGACAGCGACCAGATCCGCGACATCGCCGGCGCCCTGCTGCGCCACCGCATGGACGGCGTGATCGCCACCAACACCACCCTCAACCGGCGCGGCGTGGAAGGCATGAAGCATGCGACGGAAACCGGCGGCCTGTCGGGCGAACCGGTGTTCGAGCTGTCGAACATCGTGATCCGCGCATTGAAAAAAGAGCTCGGCGACGAGGTGCCGATCATCGGCGTGGGCGGGATCCTGCGCGGCCAGGATGCGCGCGCAAAAATCGCGGCCGGCGCCCAGCTGGTGCAGTTGTACAGCGGCTTGATCTACGCGGGACCTGCGCTGGTGCGCGAATGCGCCAACGCCCTGCGCGCAGAGAGGAAGGCTTGAACATGAAGCGTACTATCCTGGGCCGCACCGATCTGTCGGTGACGCAGGTCTGCCTGGGCACGATGACCTTCGGCGAACAGAATACCGAAAGCGATGCCCACAGCCAGCTCGATTATGCGCTGGAGCGCGGCATCAACTTCATCGACACCGCCGAAATGTATCCGGTGCCGCCCAGCGCCGCCACGCAAGGATCGACCGAGCGTTTCATCGGTTCCTGGCTGAAGAAGTCCGGTGCGCGCGACCGTATCGTGCTGGCGACCAAGGCCGCCGGCCCGAATGCGAGCCAGACCTGGATCCGCGGCGGCAAGCACAATCTGGATTCCGCCAACATCCGCGCCGCGGTCGACGCCAGCCTGGCGCGCCTGCAGACCGACTACATCGACCTCTATCAGCTGCACTGGCCAAGCCGCAACGTGCCGATCTTCGGCGCCAACCAGTTCGATCCGCGTAAAGAGCGCAATGGCGTGGCGATCGAGGACACGCTGGCGGTGCTGGGCGAGCTTGTCAAGGAAGGCAAGATCCGCCACATCGGCGTCTCGAACGAAAGTCCGTGGGGCGTGTGCGAGTACGTCAAGCAGGCCGAGATGAAGGGCCTGCCGCGCATCGCCACCATCCAGAATCTGTACAACCTGACCGCGCGCGCGTTCGAAACCACGCTGCTGGACGAGGTGTGCTTCCGTGAAGAGGTCAGCCTGCTGGCCTACAGCCCGCTGGCGTTCGGGCAGCTCAGCGCCAAGTACATCGACGATCCAAAAGCGGTCGGGCGCCTGAGCATTTATCCGCCGACCTGGAGTCCGCGTTATCTGCGGCCGGCGGTGCTGGAGGCGACGCGCGAGTATGCGCGCCTGGCGCGCGAGAACGGGATGTCGCCTGCGCAGATGGCGCTGGCGTGGTGCTATTCGCGCTGGTTCGTGGGGTCGACCATCATCGGTGCGACCACGCTGGCGCAGCTGAAGGAAAACATTGATGCGGTCGAGACGGTGCTGCCGGTCGAAGTGATGAAGCGGATCGACGAGATCCACGCACGCTACACCAATCCGGGGCAGTAAGCCGCCCCGGTGATGGCGACGAAAGCCCCTCACTCCGTCGCGATCGCCTTCTCGATATCGGCCCGCGTGTAGCCCTGCGCAAAACGCTCGATGAAGTGAAACGCATACGCGCGCAGATAAGTCCCGCGCCGCACCGCAAGGCGCGTCACGTTCTGCGCGAACAGGTGCGACGCCTCGATCGCCCGTAATCCCTTGTCGCGCCCGTGATCGAACGCCATCGACGCCACGATCCCCACGCCCATCCCGAGCGACACGTACTGCTTGATCACGTCCGAATCCATCGCCGTGAGCACGATGTCCGGCGCCAGCCCCGCTTCCACGAACGCCGCGTCGATGTGACTGCGTCCGGTGAAGCCGACGTCATACGTGATCAACGGATGCTCGGCCAGGTCTTCCAGCCGCAGCGGCGAGCCGCTCGAGAAAATCGGATGCCCTTCCGGCGCCACCACCAGGTGGCTCCAGCGGTAGCACGGGAAAGACACCAGGTCGGGAAACGCCGACAGGCCTTCGGTGGCGATGCCGATGTCGGCCTTGCCCGAAGAGACCCACTCCGCGATATGTTCCGGCGCGCTTTGCTGCAGGGCGATGCGCACTTCGGGGAAGGCCTGGCGGAACGACTGCACCACCTGCGGCAGCGCGTAGCGCGCCTGGGTGTGGGTGACGGCGATGGTCAAGGTGCCGCTGTCCTGGGCCGCGTATTCGCGGCTGGCCTGCTGCAGGTTCTCGGCTTCCACCAGCAGCTTTTCGACGATGCGCAGGATGCCCTTGCCCGGCGGCGTGAGGCCGGTCAGGCGTTTGCCATTACGCTCGAAGATCACCACGCCCAGTTCATCTTCGAGCTCGCGGATCTGGCGCGACACGCCGGGCTGCGACGTGAACAGGGCGTTGGCCACCTCGGTCAGGTTGAAATCGCGCCGGGCCGCTTCGCGCACGGAGCGCAGCTGCTGGAAGTTCATGGTTTGGTTCCTTCGTCGACGAACACTTCGATGCGGCGCGGACGTACCACCAGTGTCTCGCCCTCTTTCAGTCCCAGGCTGGCGAAGCGCTCGTTCGGCAGCACCGCCTCGATCAGCTGCCCGTTGTCGGCGCGCTCCAGGTCGAGCTGGGCCAGCGGACCGATCGCATGCGCGCGGCGCAGCCTGGCCACCACGCCACTCGCGCCGGGCGTGTAGCGCTCGACGTCCAGGTCGTGCGGACGCACGTAGCCGATGCCGGCGCCATCCCGCACGCCGGCCAGTTGCGGCGCCTGGAACGAGGCGTCGCCCGAGGCCAGCACGCCGTCCTGCACGCGCCCGTGGAACAGGTTGACGTTGCCCAGGAAGCCGTACACGAACGGCGACGCCGGCTGGTTGTACACCGCGTCCGGGCTGCCCAGCTGCTCGACCCGGCCCTTGTTCATCAGGACCACCTGGTCGGCCACTTCCAGCGCTTCTTCCTGGTCGTGGGTGACGAAGATCGAGGTCACGTGCAGCTCGTCGTGCAGGCGGCGCAGCCAGCGCCGCAGTTCCTTGCGCACCTTGGCGTCCAGCGCGCCGAACGGTTCGTCCAGCAGCAGCACGCGCGGTTCGACAGCGAGGGCGCGCGCCAGCGCGATACGCTGGCGCTGGCCGCCCGACAGTTGCGGCGGATAGCGGTCGGCGATCCAGTCCAGCTGCACCAGCTCCAGCAACTGCTTGACCTTGGTGCGGATCTGGTCTTCACTCGGCCGCTCCTTGCGCGGCTTGACGCGCAGGCCGAAGGCGACGTTCTCGAACACAGTCATGTGCTTGAACAGCGCATAGTGCTGGAACACGAAGCCGACCTGGCGCTCGCGCACGTGGCGATGCGAGGAATCGTGGCCGTCGAGCAGCACCGCACCGGAATCCGGGTGTTCGAGGCCGGCGATGATGCGCAGCAGCGTGGTCTTGCCGCAGCCCGATGGACCCAGCAGCGCCGTCAGTTCGCCGTCCGGGAACTGCAGCGAGACGTCGTCGAGCGCGGTGAACTGGCCGAACTGCTTGCGGATGTGTTGGACTTCGATCGTCATGCTTACTCCGGATTGCGGGTGTCGGTCGAAGCCTTGCGGGCCGCGTGCAGACGCCATTCGATAAAGGACTTGATGGCCAGCGTCACCAGCGCGAGCAGCGCCAGCAGCGATGCGATCGCGAACGCGGCCGTGAAGTTGTATTCGTTGTAGAGGATCTCGACCTGCAGCGGCATGGTATTGGTTTCACCTCTGATATGGCCCGAGACCACCGACACCGCGCCGAATTCGCCCATGGCGCGGGCGTTACACAGGATCACGCCATACAGCAGGCCCCACTTGATGTTGGGCAGCGTCACGCGCCAGAAGGTCGACCAGCCCGAGGCGCCCAGCACCAGCGCGGCTTCCTCTTCTTCGGTGCCCTGCTGCTGCATCAGCGGAATCAGCTCGCGCGCCACGAACGGGAAGGTGATGAACACGGTCGCCAGCACGATGCCCGGCACCGCGAACAGGATCTTGATGTCGTGCTCCGCCAGCCACGGACCGAACCAGCCTTCGACGCCGAACAGCAGCACGTACATCAGGCCCGCGATCACCGGCGAGACCGAGAACGGCAGGTCGATCAGGGTCAGCAAAATGCTCTTGCCCTTGAATTCGAACTTGGCGATGGCCCACGCCGCCGCCACGCCGAACACCAGGTTGAGCGGCACCGAGATCGCGGCCGCGATCAGCGTCAGCTTGATGGCCGATATCGCGTCAGGGTCGACAATCGCTTCGACGTAAACCTCCCATCCTTTTTTCAGCGCCTCGGCGAACACCGCCACCAGCGGCACGAACAGGAACAGGGTCAGGAACAGCAGTGCGACCGTGATCAGCGTGTAGCGCACCCAGCGCGGCTCGAGCGAATTGGTGACCACGCGGCGGGCGGGCGCGGCGGCCTGACGCGGCAGCGCCTTGTTGTCCACGCTGTTGTCAAATACAGCGCTCATGACTTGCCCGACCGTTTGCGCGTCCACGCCTGCAGCAGATTAATCGTCAGCAGCAGGATGAACGAGAACACCAGCATCACCACCGCGATCGCGGTTGCACCGGCGTAGTCGTACTGCTCCAGCTTGGAGATGATCAGGAGCGGCGTGATCTCGGACACCATCGGCAGGTTGCCGGCGATGAAAATCACCGAACCGTATTCGCCGGTGGCGCGCGCGAAGGCCAGCGCGAAACCGGTCAGCAGCGCCGGCGTGATCGACGGCAGCACCACGCGGATGAAAGTCTGCAGCGGCGAAGCGCCCAGGCTGGCGGCGGCTTCTTCCAGTTCGCGCTCGGCTTCTTCCAGCACCGGCTGCACCGTGCGCACCACGAACGGCAGGCCGATGAAGGTCAGCGCCACCACGATGCCCAGCGGCGTGAACGCCACCTTGATGCCCAGGTCGGCCAGGTATTTGCCGATCCAGCCATTGTGCGCATACAGCGACGTCAGGGTGATGCCGGCCACCGCGGTCGGCAGCGCGAACGGCAGGTCGACCAGGGCGTCGATGAAGCGCTTGCCGGGAAACTGGTAGCGCACCAGCACCCAGGCCACGATGCCGCCGAACACGACGTTGATCAGGGCCGCGATGAAGGACGCGCCGAAGCTCAGGCGGTAGGACGCCACCACGCGCTCGGACGTGACCGCGCTCCAGAAGCCTTCCCAGGTCAGGTTGAAGGTATTCAGGAACACCGCCGACAGCGGGATCAGAACGATCAGCGCCAGGTAGAACAGCGTGAAGCCGAGCGAGAGGCCGAAGCCGGGAATGACCCGGCCCGGCCGCTTGCCCGGCCTGGGATGCGCTGGCGTCGTGCCCGGCATTGCAAGCGATGTCATGCGAGTCCTTATTACAAATTCTTCTAACGGACTCGCATGCTCTCACGCGAAGTTTATAAAACAAACGAAAGAATACTTATTTGTATAGACACCAAATGCTATTTGGAGGCAACGCGCGGCGACACGCTCCGCATGTGCTTATGCGAATAAATTCGTCTGGCGGGGCGAAAAAAAGGCGGACCGAAGTCCGCCGTTCTTGTGCCCGCAGGCGCTAAATTACTTGTTCGGCTGGGGCGTCAGGCGCAGATAAGGCTTCGGCGCCTCGTAGCCTTTCGGGTACTTCTGCTTGATCACTTCCGGATCGGTGACGGTCAGCGGGATGATGACCGGATCGCCATCCTTCCAGTTGCCCGGGGTGGCCACGGTGTAGCCGTCGGTCAGTTGCAGGGCGTCGATCACACGCAGCACTTCGTCGAAGTTGCGGCCGGTGCTCATCGGGTAGGTAATGATCAGGCGCACTTTCTTGGCCGGGTCGATCACGAACAGCGAGCGCACGGTGGCGGTGGCCGAAGCATTCGGGTGGATCATGTCGTACAGCTGCGAGACCGATTTGTCGGCATCGGCCACGATCGGGAAACCGACCACGGTCTGCTGGGTCTCTTCGATGTCCTTGATCCAGCCCAGGTGCGATTCGGCGGCGTCGACCGACAGCGCGATCGCCTTCACGTTGCGTTTGTCGAATTCCGGTTTCAGCCTGGCGGTCAGGCCCAGTTCGGTGGTGCAGACCGGGGTGAAGTCGGCCGGGTGCGAGAACAGCACCACCCACGAATCGCCCGCCCACTCGTGGAAGCGGATCTTGCCGATGCTGGAATCCTGCTCGAAGTCGGGGGCGGTGTCGCCGAGGCGTAAGGTCATAGTCTTCTCCATGTGTGGTTTATCAAGCGTGAGCCTGCGCCGGACGGGCGCGGCTCACACGAATCGGTTGTACAGCACGACAGCCCAGGTGGCAGTGGCCATCAGCAGCGTGATCGCCACCGCGGCGCTGCCGATGTCCTTGGCCGCCTTCGACAGCGGATGGCGCTCGAGCGAGATGCGGTCGACGATGGCTTCGATCGCCGAGTTGATCAGCTCGACCACCAGCACCAGGCCCAGCACGCCGATCAGCGCCAGCTTCTGAAAGCTGGAGACCGGCAGCAGCAGCGCCACCACCGTGGCGATCGCGATCACCACCGCTTCTTGCCGGAACGCCGCCTCGCTGCGCCAGGCCCAGGCCAGGCCGTCCCAGGTGTTACGGCAAGCGGCGGCGATACGGTCAATGCCGCGCCGGGTTTTGAATTCGCTGGTCGGATGTCCCATCGTGTTCCCATTTGGAAATATTGGAACACCATCATACCTGTCCGGGATCAGCATGTGGCATCTGCGCAGATTATGCAACTGCGCACAGCCGTACCGGGAGCGCGGGTTTGCATCGCCGTTTCACATCATGGTATAAAGGAGCGATACTGCAGCGCAGCAACCACATCAACACCATGGACAATCCCACTCCCGCCAAGACCTCGATCCAGGTAATCGAACGCATGATGGGCCTGCTCGATGCGCTGGCGAGCTATTCCGACCCGGTCAGCCTCAAGGAATTGTCGCGCGTGTCGGGCCTGCATCCCTCGACCGCGCACCGGATCCTGAACGACATGGTGGTAACGCGTTTCGTCGACCGTGTCGAGCCGGGCACCTACCGCCTCGGCATGCGCCTGCTGGAACTGGGCAATGTGGTCAAGAGCCGATTGTCGGTGCGCGAAGCGGCGCTGGACGCGATGCGCGCCCTGCACCGCAAGACCCAGCAGACGGTCAACCTGTCGGTGCGCCAGGGCGACGAGATCGTGTACATCGACCGCGCCTTTTCGGAGCGCTCCGGGATGCAGGTGGTGCGCGCCATCGGCGGGCGCGGGCCGCTCCACCTGACTTCGACCGGCAAGCTGTTCTTGTCGGTGGACGACGTCAAGGCGATCCGCGCCTATTCGACCCGCACGGGCCTTGCCGGCCACACGCGCAACTCGATCACCGAACTGGCGCGCCTCGAGCGCGAGCTGAGCCTGGTACGGGCGCGCGGCTATGCGCGCGACAACGAGGAACTGGAACTGGGCGTGCGCTGCATGGCGGCCGGGATCATCGACGACAGCGGCAAGCTGGTGGCGGGGTTGTCGATTTCGGCGCCGGCGGACCGGCTGCAGGAAGACTGGGTGGAAGATCTGGTGCAGACGGCGGCGAAGATTTCGGCGACGCTGGGGTATCGGCCGACACCGGCTGTCTGAACGCGTGGACGGCGGAGCCGTCCACCCTACGGATGACTCGGGTCGCCCAACGTTACGACTGAACGTTCAATGCAACTCCGGCGCCACGGGCGCGCTGGCCGTGATGGTCGGCGGGCGCACGGCGTCAACGTCCATGCGATCGGGCTGCGCCTCGATCCAGCGCCGGATGCGGCCGGCGTCGGCGGTGCGCGACATCTTGCCCTTCGAATCGAGGAACACCATCACCACGTTGCGGCCATGGATCATGGCCTGCATCACCAGGCAGCGCCCTGCTTCATTGATGAAGCCGGTCTTTTGCAGGCCGATGTTCCAGTCCGGCAGCGCCACCAGGTAGTTGGTATTGTTGTAGTGCATGGTGCGGCCGCTGGCGCTCACGGTCGACTTCGGCGTGGTGGAGAATTCGCGCAGCAGCGGTTCGCGGTGCGCCACCGTGACCAGTTTGGCCAGGTCGCGCGCGCTCGAGACGTTCTGGCTCGACAGGCCGCTGGTATCGACGTAGCGGGTGTCGTTCATCCCTAGTGCCTTGGCCTTGGCGTTCATCGCTGCAACGAAGGCTTCCTTGCCACCGGGGTAGTTGCGGCCCAGCGCCGAGGCGGCGCGGTTTTCCGAACTCATCAGGGTGATGTGCAGCAGTTCGCGGCGCGTCATGCGCGCCCCCACCGGCAGACGCGAGCTGCTGTATTTGTGGCGGTCGACGTCGGCGTCGGTCACCTGCAGCACTTCGTCCAGGTCTTGCCTGGCGTCGGTGACGATCATGCCGGTCATCAGCTTGGTGATCGAGGCGATCGGCAACGCCACGTTGGCGTTCTTTTCGAACAGCACTTCCGAACTGTTCTGGTCGATGACGAAGGCGACGTTGGAACGCAGCGCCAGGGGGTCGTCGGTCTTGTTCAGGCCGGCGATCTCGCCCATGCTGCGCGGCGCGTAGGCGGCCGCCGCGACAGCAGCGCCGGCAACAGCGGCGCGGCGCACCGGCACATAGGTCACCACGCGCTTGCCGCGCACGGTTTTGACCCGGCGCACCATGCGCGGACGGTCTTCGCCGGCCTTGGCCACATCCTGGCGCTTGGCGCGCTTGGCCTTGCGCACGACCTTGCGCTTGACGGTTTTCTTGGCAGCCTTTTTCGGCTTGGATTGTTGTGCCTGCTCGGCGGCGCCTGCGCCTGCGCCGGCGGCATGGACCGGCGCCAGGGCGAACAGTGCGGAAACGATGGCAGCCAAAGCAAGTTTAAACATGGTAAAGCCCTTGGACGCAAACTGATGAGGTACTCGGTGAGTGTAGCCGAACAAGTCCCGATCGCAAGCGGTTTTCCGGTTCTGTGCGACAACAATCCCACCAAAACAACAGCCGCTCACGAAAATTTTCTCTTTTGATATCAATGAGATAGCGTAAATACGTTACTCGACGAAACGCGCGAAGCCTGTGCTCGGCTCGCGCTCGGTGAGCAACGTATTCTCGATCCGGTCCGGGTCGGCCCAGCCCAGCGCCATGCCGCAGACCACCATTTCGTTGTCAGGCAAGGCCAATTGATCGGCAATGATCCGATGATACTGGGTAAAAGCCGCCTGCGGGCAGGTATCGAGGCCGCGCCCACGCGCCGCCACCATGATGTTTTGCAGGAACATGCCGTAGTCCAGCCACGAGCCCTGCTCCAGGATGCGGTCGATGGTAAAGATCAGGCCCACCGGGGCATCGAAAAAGGCGTAGTTGCGAGCGTGCTGGGCCGCCATGCCGGCCTTGTTGTCGCGCGTCAGTCCGAGCAGGCTGTACAGGTCCCAGCCGACCTTGCGGCGGCGGTCGATGTACGGCGCCACCCACTCGCGCGGGTAATACGGATATTCCTCGGCGTGCTCGCGCGCCTGCGCCGGATCGGCGTTCACCGCCAGGATCGCCTGCGACAGGCGTTCGCGCGCGCCGCCCGTGAGCACGTGTACTTTCCACGGCTGGGTATTGGTGCCCGACGGCGCACGCGCGGCGACGTCCAGGATGCGTGCGATCTCTTCACGCTCGACCGGCTTGTCGAGGAAGGCGCGGATCGAGCGGCGCGAGGTGATGGCGGCGTCGACGGCTTCTTGCTGGGGGCTGGACAGCATGGGTTCTCCTGTTGGGTTGACTAGGGTTTCCTGACCACGAAGGCGACGCCGGCCACCGCCACCGCCATCCCGGCCAGGGCCAGCGGGCTGAACGCTTCGCCGAACAGCAGCCAGGCCATGACCGCCGTGGTCGGCGGCGTCAGGTACATCAGGCTGGTGACCTCGGTGGCGCCACTGCGTCCGATCAGGCGGAACAGCAGAAAGATGGCGCCGATCGACAGCGCCAGCACCGACCACAGCCAGGCAACGACGAAGTCGACGCTCCAGCCGATGCGCGAAAAGGCCGGGTCGAGCCCTTCCAGCCACACCGCCAGCGGCACCAGCGCCAGCACCGTGGCGCCGAACTGCACCACGGTGCCGGTGCGCAAGTCGAAGCGCGGGCAGAAGCGGCGCTGGTACATGGTGCCGGCGGTAATGCTCAGCAGGGCAAACAGGCACAGGCCGAGCGCCCGCAGCGACAGCCCGGCCAGGCTCAGCTTGGCGTACACGACCAGCGCCACGCCCGCCAGGCCGAGCAGCAGTCCGAGCCATTGCAGCGGCCGCACGCGTTCGCCGATCAGCGGCGCGGCAACGGCGGTGAGGATCGGCTGCATGCCGACGATCAGGGCGGTCAGCCCGGCCGGCATGCCAAGCTTGATCGCAGCCCAGACCCCGCCCAGGTAACCGGCCTGCAGCAACAGGCCGGCGACGGCCAGATGGCCGAGCTGTTCACGCGGCGGCCAGGGTGCGCGCCACAGCAGCACGACCGGCAGCAGCACCGCCAGCACGCCCAGGCAGCGTACGATCAGGAAGGTCAGCGGCGGCGCATAGGGCAGGCCGAGCTTGGCGACGATGAAGCCGGTGCTCCACAGGAACACAAAGAACAGGGGCACAGGCGAGAGCCAGCCGGGAGCGGTTCGGGCAGGCTTGGGTGGCAGGACGGAGGCACGGGTCGACATGGTCCAAAGCGGCGTGGGCTGCCGTTGAAGAAAACACCAGAGCCGAGTCTAGCATGCCGTGTGGTATCAGATAAGCAGCCGCAAAAGATGACATCGGTTTGACATGCATCAATCGACATTTCTTGCAAGAAATGCATTCAACTATTTTATGTCGCGTGGATGGTGCATCGCACCAAAAACGCTTGACGCTTCAATTGAACTGGTTGAAAATTTGCCCTGTTGCGGTGCACAAAAAAGAGTTGCTACCATTTTTCGCCAAGAACCTGCCCTCACCTGAGCAATAGTCCATTTACGAAACGTCAAAATTTTGGAGAGCCACATGTTTGCAATCCCTGAACAGTTTTCGAATGCCACCAAAGCTAGCCTGGAATCGCAGTTCGCTCTGCTGTCGTCGCTGACCTCGAAGACGTTCGAAGGCGTGGAAAAGCTGGTGGAACTGAACATCGCCACCGCCCGCGCCAGCCTGGAAAACTCGACCGCCGTCACCCGCCAGCTGCTGGGTGCCAAGGATCCGCAAGAATTCTTCTCGCTGACCGCGTCGCAAGCCCAGCCGAACGCCGAGAAAGCCGTGTCGTACACCCGCCAGGTGGCCGCCATCGCCACCGGCACCGGCGCCGAATTCTCTAAAGCTGCCGAAAGCCAGATCGTCGAAGCCAACCGCAAGGTGATCTCGCTGGTCGACGAAGTGAGCAAGAACGCCCCGGCCGGTTCGGAAAGCTTTGTTGCCGCCGTCAAGACCGCCATCAGCAACGCCAACGCCGGCTACGAGCAGTTCAGCAAGACCACCAAGCAGGCGGTCGAAGCGATGGAAAACAATATGAACGCCGCCGTGTCGCAATTCTCGGCCACGGCCAGCAAGGCGACCAACGCCGCAACTGCCGCCACCGCAGCAGCCGCCGCCTAAGTCTCCCGCTTCAACAAGAAAGGCCGGAAACGCTTACGCGTTCCGGCCTTTTTCTTTGTTGCATCGTAAGCCAGGTAGTGTGGACGGCTTCGCCGTCCACGCCACGTTTCAGCAGGCGATTATTCGCCGAGATACGCCGCCTGCACACGCGGATCGTCGAGCATGTCGCGCGCATTGCCGCTCATCGTGATCGCGCCCGACTCCATTACGTAACCGCGGTGCGCCGCCTGCAGCGCCAGCTTGGCGTTCTGCTCCACCAGCAGGATCGTGATGCCCTGGCGCGACACGTCGCGGATCACCTCGAAGATCTTCTCGACCATGATCGGCGCCAGCCCCATCGACGGCTCGTCCAGCAGCAGCAGGGTCGGATGGCACATCAGGGCGCGCGCCATCGCCAGCATCTGCTGCTCGCCACCGGACAAGGTCCCGGCCAATTGCACCGAGCGCTCCTTCAGGCGCGGGAATACCGCGTACCATTTTTCGATGTCGGCCGCGATGCCGGCCTTGTCGTTGCGGGTGTACGCCCCCATCAACAGGTTCTCGTGGATCGACATGCGGGTGAACACGCCCCGCCCTTCCGGCACCATGGCCAGCTTCTGCTGGACCAGACGCTGCGACTGGGCGCCGCGCAGCGATTCGCCCAGGTAAGTGATCTCGCCCTCGACCTTGCACGGCGGCAGGGTGCCAGTGATGGCTTTCAGGGTGGTGGTCTTGCCGGCGCCGTTGGCCCCGATCAGGGTCACCAGCTCGCCCTTGCCGACCGTCAGGTCGACGCCTTTGACCGCCTTGATGCCGCCATAGGCGACCTTCAGGCCGGCGATGTTCAGGACATTCTCAAGCATCAGTGCGCTCCTCCGAGATAGGCGTCGATCACCGCCTGGTTCTTCTGGATCTCGGCCGGCAGCCCTTCTGCGATGCGCTTGCCGTACTCGAGCACCGTGATGCGGTCGCACAGGCCCATCATCAGCTTGACGTCGTGCTCGATCAGCAGCACCGTCTTGCCCTGCGCCTTGATTTTCACCAGCAGTTCGCGCAGCGCCAGCTTTTCGGTGGCGTTCATGCCGGCCGCCGGTTCGTCCAGCGCCAGCAATTGCGGCTCGGTCGCCAGTGCGCGTGCGATTTCCAGGCGGCGCTGGTCGCCATACGACAGGAACTTGGCCGTGCGATGGGCAAACTGCCCGATGCCCACAAAATCGAGCAGCTCCTGGGCGCGCGCGGCGATCGCCGCTTCTTCCTCACGCGCCGCCCGGTGGCGCAGGATCGCGCCCAGCACGCCCTGCCTGGTGCGCACGTGGCGCCCGACCATGACGTTCTCGAGTGCGCTCATCTCGCCGAACAGGCGGATGTTCTGGAAGGTGCGCGCAATGCCGGCCTTGGCCACCGCATGCGGCGCCGACGGTGAATATGGCTTGCCGGCGAGCTCGAAGCTGCCGCTGTCCGGCTGGTACAGGCCGGTGATCACGTTGAAGAAGGTGGTCTTGCCGGCGCCGTTCGGGCCGATCAGCCCATAGATCTGCCCTTGCAGGATGCGGATGCCGACGTCGGTCAGCGCTTGCAGGCCGCCGAAGCGCTTATTGACGCCGGAAATATTCAGGAGGACTTGTTCGCTCATGGTCTGTTCCTCAGGCGGTCGACGCTTCTTCGTCTTCACGCGCCAGCGCCGCGTTCGGACGCTCTTCCTTGTTGGGCGACGGCCACAGTCCGGCCGGGCGCACCAGCATGATCAGCACCAGGGCTAAACCATAGAGCAACTGGCGCAATACTTCGGCCTCGATCACGATGCGGCCAAACAGCGCCTGTTGCGCCGGATCGACCACGTGGCGCAGCACTTCGGGCAAGGCGGCCAGCAGCACGCCGCCCAGCACCACGCCCGGGATGTGGCCGATGCCGCCCAGTACCACCATCGCCAGCACCGCGATCGACTCGGTCAGCGAGAACGATTCCGGCGACACAAAGCCCTGGAAGGCGCCGAACATGGCGCCGGCCACGCCGCCGAACGAGGCGCCCATGGCGAACGCCAGCAGTTTGACGTTGCGGGTATTGATGCCCATTGCCTTGGCCGCGATCTCGTCTTCGCGGATCGCCACCCAGGCCCGGCCCAGGCGCGAATGCTGCAGACGGCCGGTCACGAAGATGGTGGCGATCACCAGGAACAGGAACAGGAAATAGTAGGCGTTCACCGACGGCATCGCGTAGCTGCCGATGTAGACCGTGGAGTTAGTGCCCGCTTCGCCCGCCAGCGACACCCCGAACACGCGGATCGGGTCGATCATGTTGATGCCCTGCGAACCGTTGGTGAAGTTGATCGGGTCGTTCAGGTTGAGCATGAAGATGCGGATGATCTCGCCGAAGCCGAGGGTCACGATGGCCAGGTAGTCGCCGCGCAGCTTCAGCGTCGGGGCGCCCAGCAGCGCACCGCACAGGCCGGCGACCAGCGCCGCCAGCGGCACGATTGCCCACACCGACAGGTGGATGCCGTTCTGCTGGATCTCGGGGCCGAAGAAGGCCACCAGCGCTTCGCCCAGCGCCGGCGAATAATAAATGAGCGACTCGAGCAGCGCCGCGAACTGGGGCGACGAGAACAGCCCGACCAGATAGGCGCCGACGGCGAAGAAGGCGATGTAGCCCAGGTCCAGCAGACCGGCGAAGCCAACCACGATGTTCAGGCCCAGCGCCAGCATGATGTACAAGAGCGCCATGTCGATGATGCGCACCCAGGAATTGCCGAACTGGGAAGCGATGAACGGGAACACCAGCATCACGCCCAGCAATGCCGCCATGCTGATGGTGGCCTGGCGCGGCTTGTGGCGGGTGTCGAAGGTCAAGAGTGCCATATCAATGTCCTTTGGCTGGTCAAGCGCGGTCGGCCACGCGTTCGCCCATGATGCCGGACGGCCGCAGGGTGAGCACCAGGATCAGCACCACGAAGGCGAAGATGTCCTGGTAATGACTGCCGAGGAAGCCGCCGGTGAGGTCGCCCAGGTAGCCGGCGCCGAGTGCTTCGATAATCCCCAGCAGCAGACCACCAACCATGGCGCCATAAATATTGCCGATCCCGCCCAGCACTGCGGCGCAGAACGCCTTCAGGCCCGGCAGCACGCCCATCGTGAAAGTGATCGAGGCATAGTTGGCGCCCCACATCACGCCGGCCACGGCGGCCAGCGCGGCGCCGATGGCGAAGGTGGCGACGATCACGCGGTTGGCGTCCACGCCCATCAGGCCGGCCACGCGCGGGTTCTCGGCCACGGCGCGCATCGCGCGGCCCATGCGCGTGCGCTCGACCAGCAGCACCAGCGCGCCCATGGCGACGGCGGCCAGCACCAGCAGCAGCACCTGGGTCTGCGAAATCATGGCGCCGCCGATCACGATCGGTTCGGGCGACAGCAGTTGCGGGAACGGGATCGGGCTGCGGCCCCAGATCATCATGGCGAAGGTCTGCAGCAAAATCGAGATGCCGATCGCCGTGATCAAGGGCGCCAGGCGTGGCGCGTTGCGCAGGCGGCGGTAGGCGACGCGTTCGATCAGAATATTGACCAGCATGGTGACGGGAATCGCGCCGAGGATCGCGAGCGCCAGCTGGACATAGCCGGGCAGTCCCGGGATAGTTGCGTCGAGCAGTTGCAGGATGGTCAGGCCGACCATGGCGCCGATCATCAGCACGTCGCCATGGGCGAAATTGATCAGATTCAGGACGCCGTACACCATGGTGTAGCCGAGAGCGACCAGGGCGTACATGCTGCCCAGCACCAGGCCGTTAAGACATTGTTGGAGAAAAGTTTCCATCGTTTTCCACCCTGTGAACCTACAACAAAAAACGGCACGCCGAGAATCTCGACATGCCGCTCATGGTGTGCTGCCATTACCGTGACGCGCGACCGGGCAACCGCTTAAAAAACAGTTGCCATGTCAGAATTTCCGAGCGTCGCCATCATAGCTTGGCTTTTGGAAAACTAACAACGGTTAATCACAGCAGTAGCAAAATTCCGTTTTAAGGCGAAACAGAAAATAAAGTTCCGGGCGCCGGCGCCGTTCCCTGCGCCGGCACGCCGTCCAGGCCTTTCGGCAGCGGGAAGGTCACGTGCTCTTCGACGCCTTCCAGTGCGCGCACGCTGGCCGCGCCGAGTTCCTTGAGACGGTCGATCACGGCCTGCACCAGCACTTCCGGGGCCGATGCGCCGGCGGTGACGCCGACGCGCTTCTTGCCGGCGATCCAGGCCGGATCGATCGCGCCGGCATTGTCGACCATATAGGCCGGGGTGCCCATCTTCTCGGCCACTTCGCGCAGGCGGTTCGAGTTCGAGCTGTTCGGGCTGCCGACCACAACCACGACTTCCACCTGCGGCGCCATGAACTTCACGGCTTCCTGGCGGTTGGTGGTGGCGTAGCAGATATCGCCCTTCTTCGGCTCGATGATGTTCGGGAAGCGTGCCTTGAGCGCGGCGATGATCTCGGCGGTATCGTCGACCGACAGCGTGGTCTGCGACACGTAGGCCAGCAGGTCCGGGTTGCGCACTTGCAGCGTGTGCACGTCGCCGACCGTCTCGACCAGGTGCATGCCTTCTTCGGCCTGGCCCATGGTGCCCTCGACTTCCGGGTGGCCGTCGTGGCCGATCATGATGATCTCGGCGCCCTGCTTGCGCATCTTGGCCACTTCCACGTGGACCTTGGTCACCAGCGGGCAGGTGGCGTCGAAAATGGTCAGGCCGCGCGCTTCGGCGTCGGCGCGCACGGCTTTCGACACGCCGTGGGCCGAGAACACCAGCGTATTGCCGGCCGGGACGTCTTCCAGTTCTTCGATGAAGATCGCGCCCTTGGTGCGCAAGTCTTCCACCACATAGGCGTTGTGCACGATTTCGTGACGCACATAGATCGGGGCGCCAAATTGCTTCAGGGCGCGCTCGACGATCTCGATCGCACGGTCCACGCCGGCGCAAAAGCCGCGCGGCTGGGCTAGCAGAATCTCGTTTTCCATAGATTTTTCCTGGTGTCCGGTATTACAGAACCGAAATCAGTTGCACTTCGAATTGCAGCGGCTGGCCGGCCAGCGGATGGTTGAAGTCGAACAGGGCCGTGGTGTCGCGCATCTCCAGCAGCACGCCGGCGAAGCGGCCGCCCTTGGGCGCATTGAATTCGACCACTTCGCCGACCGTGTAATCGGTGCCCGGCACCGAGTTTTGTTCCAGCGTGGCCTTCGACACCGACTGGATCAGGTCCGGATTGCGCTCGCCGAACCCCTCGCCCGCGTCCAGCTCGAAAGTCTGGTGCGTGCCTTCGGGCAGGCCGATCAGGCGCTGTTCGAGGAATGGCGCCAGTTGGCCCTGGCCCAGCAGCAGCGTTGCTGGCGTGCCATTGAAAGTGGTGACGATATCCGCGCCGCCGGCAACTGCCAGACGGTAATGCAGGGTCAGGTAAGACGATTCGGTGACGACGGGTGGTGCGATGGACATGTTCTTTGTGGTGACAGGGATACCTGATCAGGCAAACCGCTATTGTAAGCCACGCGCGCGCCTTGCGCCCTCGGCGTCGCTTTTTGACTAGCCCTTTTTTGGCGAAGGATCATACATGGGTATCTGCGACTGGCCGGAACAGGATCGCCCGCGCGAGCGGCTGCTGCGCGACGGCGCCGGCGCCCTGTCCGACACTGAACTGCTGGCCATCTTCCTGCGCGTCGGCGTGGCCGGCAAAAGCGCGGTGACGCTGGCGGGCGACGCCCTCAGCCATTTCGGCTCGCTGCACCGGCTGCTGCATGCCGACTCGGACGAGTTCGGCACCCTGCACGGTCTCGGACCGGCCAAGTACGCCCAGCTGCAGGCGGCGATCGAGCTGGCGCGCCGTGCGGTGGCCGAGCAGTTCCGCCGCGAGGCATTGTGCTCGCCGCAAGCGGTGCGCCAGTTCCTGCGCAGCCAGTTCGCGTTGCAGACCCATGAATCGTTCATGGTGCTGTTCCTGGACGTCAAGAATCGCCTGATCAATTGCGAAGAAATGTTCAGGGGGACCCTGACCCATACCAGCGTCTACCCGCGCGAAGTGGTCAAGGCAGCGCTGCGGCGCAATGCGGCGGCGGTGATCCTGGCGCACAACCACCCGTCCGGCGTGGCCGAACCGAGCGAGGCCGATCTGCGCCTGACCAGCGCCCTGGTGCAGGCGCTGTCATTGGTCGACGTGCGCGTGCTGGACCACTTCGTGGTGGCGGGCAGCCAGGTGCATTCCTTTGCCGAGAGTGGACAGTTGTGACGCGGATGCCGCACAGGCTCTGACGACGGCACTGTGCTGGCGACTGCACATTGGCAGGAAATTACATAACGTAAACAGCGAGTTACGTGAAGCTTGGCGAGCTCAACAAGAAGTGTTAAATTTATTCTCCAGCAAAAGACACCATTGTTTTTCGCAAGTGATTGATTCCTCTTTGTTTTTCACGCTATACTCTCGTTTTTCCAAGTCTGGAACATATTTAAGGAGTGCACTATGGCACGTGTTTGCCAAGTAACCGGCAAGGGTGTGATGGTTGGTAACAACGTCTCCCACGCTAACAACAAAACGAAGCGTCGTTTCCTGCCGAACCTGCAGAACCGCCGTATCTACGTCGAATCCGAAAACCGTTGGGTTTCGCTGCGTCTGTCGAACGCCGGCCTGCGCGTGATCGACAAGCTCGGCATCGACGCCGTGCTGGCCGACATGCGCGCCCGTGGCGAAAAAGTTTAATTAGGGAGCTATCATGGCAAAAACTGGCCGCGACAAAATCAAGCTGGAATCGACCGCAGGTACCGGTCACTTCTACACCACCACCAAGAACAAGCGCACGATGCCGGCGAAGATGGAAATCACCAAATTCGACCCGAAAGCACGTAAGCACGTGATCTACAAAGAAACCAAGATCAAGTAATTGATCCTCGGTACTTTGAAAAAGCCGCCGGCGCAAGCCTGGCGGCTTTTTTATTGCCGTAGGGTGTACGGGTTCCCCGTCCACGCGGTGACGGTTGACCGCAAAATCATCCGGCGCGAAAACGGCGGCGATAACAATCGACGCGTGGACGGCAGACGTAGGGTTGGCGGCTTGGCCGCCGATGCGGTGATAGTTACAAGCAAGATCATCCGGCACGACATCGGAGCCGATAACAATCGACGCGTCGGCGGCGAAGCGCGGGGCCGCCTAGGCCTACCCTACGATTTAAACAAAAACGGCTCCCGAGGGAGCCGTTTCTATTCATGCGATGCCGACCTCAATCAGGCATAACTCCGCAGCCGGAACGAAAACTCCTGCAGCGCCTTGATCCCCGACGCTTCCGCCCGGTTGCACCAGTCCTGCAGCTGATGCAGCAACTGGTCGCGGGTCGAATGCGAACGTTCCCAGATCGCACCCAGCTCCACGCGCATCTGGTGCATGGTTTCCAGCGCCTTGCTGTGCTGGAACAGCTCGACCAGCTGCTGCTTCTGCGACGATTCCAGCTTGGCCGGCTCGCGCTGCATCAGCTTGCGCGAGCTCTTCAGGAAGCGCGCTTCCAGCTCGGCCTTGTGCTTCAGGTGCTCGAACTCTTCGCGGAAGGCGTGGCGCACCGACTTGGCATACTTGGCCATCACGTCGTAGCGATTCGCGATCACCGATTGCAGGGTGTCGAAGTCGGCCTCGGCCTTGTTCTTGTCCAGCTTTGGCTTCGGCGCCACTTTTTTCACTTTCGCCAGGCCCAGGATTTCCAGGGTACGGATATAACCCCAGCCCAGGTCGAACTCGTACCATTTGCTCGACAGCTTGGCCGAGGTGGCGTGGGTATGGTGGTTGTTGTGCAGCTCTTCGCCGCCGATCAGGATGCCCCACGGGAAGATGTTGGTGGCGGCATCGTTGCAATCGTAGTTGCGGTAACCCCACCAGTGGCCCAGGCCATTGATGATGCCGGCCGCGGTGATCGGGATCCACATCATCTGGATCGCCCACACGGTCAGGCCGAGCACGCCGAACAGCGCGACGTTGATGAACAGCAGCGCGACCACGCCGGCGGCGCTGTGCTTGGTGTACACGTTACGCTCGATCCAGTCGTCCGGCGTGCCATGGCCATACTTGTCCATGGTTTCTTTATTCTTGCTCTCGATGCGGTACAGCTCGGCGCCTTCGAGCAGCACCTTGCGGATGCCGCGCGTCTGCGGGCTGTGCGGATCTTCTTCGGTGTCGCACTTGGCGTGGTGCTTGCGGTGGATCGACGCCCATTCCTTGGTCACCTGGCCGGTAGTCAGCCACAGCCAGAAGCGGAAGAAGTGGCTCGGGATCGCGTGCAGGTCAAGCGCACGGTGCGCCTGGTGACGGTGCAGATAAATCGTCACGCTGGCGATCGTGATATGGGTCACCACCAGCGTGTAGATCACGACTTCCCATGCCGAAAAGTCCAGCAGGCCAGTCGACAGGAACGACAGCACAGCGTGCCAGGCGTCGTTAATGAAATTCATTCAGTCTCCAAAGGGATCTTGTACGACGTGCAACCACCGCGACTACACGTGCATAACCCGGGCATTTTACGCGGTTCTACTGACGCACGGCACGTAAGTTTTGCGATGCGCACGCGTGCAGGACGCATTATTGGTGTCAGTCTGCGCTTGTTTGATCTTGCGCGTGCGGCGTGCGCGCCACGACCGAGGTGATGTGGGCGTCGAGCAGGCGCGTGTCCATCGACGGATGGCCGAGCTTGATCGTGCCGGCCTGCACCAGCGCATAGATCTTGCGGTTGACTTCGGAGATCGGTCCGCCCTGCCCGTTTTCCGGGTCGCCCAGCCAGAACCCGACTTCAAGCTCGTAGCCGTCGGCAGCGAAAGCGTTCAGGAGCACGTTCGGCGCCGGCGCTTCCAGCACCCGTGCCACGTCTTTCGGCAATTGCTCCAGCAGCGGCATCACGACCGACAGGTCGCTGTCGTACGACACAACCAGCTTGGTGATCGCGCGCACGTTGCGGTTGGTACCGGACTGGTTCAGCACCACGCCGGTGATCAGCATCTCGTTCGGCAACAGGGTCTGGGTACCGTCGGCGCCGCGCAACACCGTGTAGCGGGTGTTGATGTGCGACACCTTGCCCGAGTATTTGTCGAGCGTGATCGGGTCGCCGATCGTCAGGCTGCGCTCGAACAGGATGATGAAGCCGGACACATAGTTACTGGCAATGCGCTGCATGCCGAGACCGAGACCGACGCCGAGCGCACCCCCGAATACCGACAACACCGTCAGATCGAGACCCGCCAGCGATAGGCTGAACAGCAATGCGACCAGGATCAGGGCCGCGCGCCCGACCCGCGCCATCGCCACCCGCAGCGAAGTGTGCATGCGCTGGAAGCCCATCAGGCGTTCTTCCAGCGCGGCGCCGGCCCACAGCGCCAGCATCATCAGCACCACGATCGAGATCGCGCCCTGCAGCAGGTCGGCGATCGAGACCTTGTTCTTGCCGATCGGCAGTACGGTATGCTCGAGCGCGCGGATCACGTCCGGCAGCACACCAGTCAGGTGCAGCGCGACGATGATCCAGGCCACGAAGGCGAACACGCGCTCGAAGGTCTGCAGCGCCGCGCCCACCTGGCCGCGGCGGGCGAAGGCGCGCCGCAGCAGGTAGAAGAAGGTGCGGATCACCGCCAGCGACATGAACAGCGGCAAGGCCACGCGCAACAGGTGCACGCTGTAATACTGCGCCATCACGACCTTGGCCAGCGCCAGCAGGCCGACGATCAGAAGCGGACCCAGCACGCGCCCAAAACTGCCCAGGCCGACACTGATCAAGCCGCCCTGCGGGCCGCGGTCCTTGAGCAGCGAACCGTGGATCAGCCGCGCCAGACCCCAGCCCACTGCCACGCAGGCGACGATGGCCAGGGCCTGCCACAGGATGGCAGGGTTGCGGATATCGGCGAACAGGTCGCCCAGCAGGTCTGACAGCGGCATCCGGGGTCCTTACTCTTCGGCGTCGCCTTCGACGTCGCCTTCGCCTTCGCCTTCGGCGGCAGGAGCAGCCTTCGGCGCCTTGACCACGGCCTTGCGCTCCAGCACGGCGGCGAAGAAGCCGTCGGTCTGGTGCTTGTGCGGCAGCAGTTTCAGGTACTTGTCCATCTCGAGGTCGATCTTCTGCTCGGCCAGCACCTTGTTCATCGGCACCAGTTCGAAGTCCGGATGGCTTTCCAGGAATTGCTCGACGATGAAATCATTCTCTTCGGTCAGCAGGCTGCAGGTGGCGTACACCAGGCGGCCGCCGCCCTTGACCAGGCGCGAGGCGCCGTCCAGGATCGCGGCTTGCTTTTCTTGCATCTCGCCGATGGCGTCCGGCTTCTGGCGCCACTTGACGTCCGGATTGCGGCGCAGCGTGCCCAGGCCCGAGCACGGCGCGTCGACCAGCACGCGGTCGATCTTGCCGGCCAGACGCTTTACTTTGGCGTCGCGCTCGTGCGCGATCAGCACCGGATGCACGTTCGACAGGCCGCTGCGCGCCATGCGCGGCTTGAGCTTGCTCAAACGCTTCTCCGACACGTCGAAGGCGTACAGGCGACCGGTGTTGCGCATCAGCGCGCCCAGCGCCAGCGTCTTGCCGCCGGCGCCGGCGCAAAAGTCAACCACCATTTCGCCGCGACGGGCGCCGACGATCTGCGACAGCACCTGGCTGCCCTCGTCCTGCACCTCGATCGCGCCTTCCTTGAACAGCGGCAGGTTCTGCAGTGCAGGCTTTTTCAGCACCCGCAGGCCGAGCGGCGCATACGCCATCGGCTCGGCCGCGATCGGCGCTTCGGCCAGCTTGGCGATCACTTCGTCGCGCTCGGCCTTGATCGAATTGACGCGCAGGTCGAGCGGCGCCGGCGTGTTCAGCACGGCAGCCAGCTCCAGCGCTTCGGCTTCGCCGAACTGGTTCACCAGCTTGTCGAACAGCCATTGCGGCAGGTTGGCGCGGATCGGGCCCGGCAGCAGGTTGCGGTCGACTTCCTGGATCCGGGTCAGGAAGTGGGTTTCGTCTTCGGTCAGTCCGCCGATGGTGTCGATGCCAGCCGTTTCGGCCAGGCCCAGCAGCGCCAGGCGGCGCATCGACGGCGTGTTGCCGCCGCTGGCGAAATCGGTGAAGAACGATTTATTGCGCAGCACGGCGTAGACCGCCTCGGCGATGACGCCGCGCTCGCGGCCGCCAAAGCGTGGGTTGTCCTTGAAGAAGCGCGACAGGGTGACGTCGGCGGGAGCGGTAAAACGCAAAATGTCGCGCAAGACTTCTTCGGTCTTGGCGACGATCGCTGGAGGCAATCTCATGTAAATCCTTGAATTAGCTGCTGATGGTGTCGAGCGCGCCATTGCTATCGGCATGCTCGAGAATGCGTACGGCGCCGTCTTCGATGACCAGGCGCCCCTCCACGAACAGCTGCACCGCCCGTGGGTAAATCTTGTGTTCCTCGACCAGCACGCGTGCCGACAGAGTGTCTTCGGTATCGCCCGGCAGCACCGGCACCCGCGCCTGCAGCACCGCCGGACCATGGTCCAGCTCGGCGGTCACGAAATGCACGGTGGCGCCATGTTCCGTCACGCCGGCGTCGATCGCCTGCTGGTGCGTATGCAGCCCGGGGAACAGCGGCAGCAGCGACGGGTGAATATTCATCATGCGTCCGGCGTAGTGTTCGACAAAGGGCGCGGTGAGAATGCGCATGAAGCCGGCCAGCACTACCAGGTCGGGCGCGAAGCCGTCGATGGTTTCCTGCAGTTTGGCGTCGAACTCGGCGCGGGTGGCGAACTCCTTGTTGGCCACCACCGCGGTCGGAATCCCGCGCGCCTGGGCAAACGCCAATCCGCCGGCCTCGGGTTTATTGCTGATCACCGCTGCAATGCGGGCCGGCCATCCCTGGCTTTCGGCCGCGCGCACGACCGCTTCCATATTGCTGCCGCGGCCGGAAATGAGAATCACGATGTTTTTCATGGCCGACATTGTACCGTATCGACACCGGCCAACCGCAGCTCCAGGGCCGGGTTTTATCGGCTCACGGGACGACTTCAGCCGGCCTGGACCTCGGTCTGGAGCACGGTCGCGAACGAGTAGAACACGCGGAACGGCACCTTCTTTTCGGCCCAGAACTCAGCCGCGTCGCGGAACACGTCGAGCAGGTTTTCGCGCGCTTCCTTGTCGAATTTTTGTGCGCTAGGTAGTTGTTCCAGCACAACAAGGAAGCCCGGCTGGGGTCCGGCTTCGTGGATGGTTTCGGTCAGGCACTTACGCAATGCATCGAAATTCTTGCTGCAGGGTTTGGGAAAGTGGAAGTTCTCGCCAATGCGTGCGCACACCTGCTGCTTGGTCAGTGTGTTGGCACAATGCGCATACAAGAAGTGATGGCCCAGTCTGCCGGCCTCCTGTTGCAGATCGCCAACGCTATACGCGCGGATCGCTTGCACAAGATTTGGCGCCACCCTCATCAACAAACTCATTTTTTCCTCAAGTTGACCTGTCAGACCCGCGCCAAAGCGCCACCCGTCGCGGCGCCCGGTGACGCCGCTGTTGCTTCCCCCGCTGTCGTTGCTATACGCCAATAAATCCATGATTTGTGTAAGGGTAACGTTTTGTGGTATTGGAAGCAACCCAAATGTGAGTTTCACATACCCATTTGTAAGAAATGGTAGGAGTAACTGTCACACAAAGTCAGCCTGAATTGCCGATCCCATTCTGGCGCGAGTCTCCCAACGTTCGCATCGCTGTTACATTTTGTTGCCACGCGGATTCGAACCCTTTTCCGGGAAAGGATTACCATGAAGGCTCGAACCAAGACACTTGCGGCGCAGCGCCGCACCACCTACGAGGACACTATGAACATCCACGCCAAACTGATCGTCGCGGCCCTTGGCATCGCCGCCCTGCCGCTGGCGCAGGCTGCCGATTTCGAAGACTTCGGCCGCGTGGTGCGCGTCGAGCCGCGCGTCGAGCAAGTGCGCACCCCGCGCCAGGAATGCCGCACCGACTACGTGCAAGTGCCGGTGCAGCAAGAACGCAGCGCCGGCGGCGGCATCGTCGGCGGCATCGCCGGCGCCTTGCTGGGTAACCAGATCGGCAGCGGCAATGGCCGCGTGGCAGCGACTGCCGCCGGTGCGATCGCCGGCGCCATGGTCGGCGACCGCGTCGACAACCGCAACGGCCAGCCCAGCAGCGTGCAGGAACAAGCCGTGCGCCAATGCCGCACGGTGGAAGCGATCGAGCAGCGCACCGCTGGCTACAACGTAACCTACGAATACCGCGGCCAGACCTACACCTCGCTGATGAACACCGATCCGGGCAACCGCGTGCGACTGCGCGTCTCGGTGCAGCCGGTCGACAGTGCCAGCCAGGCCTACAGCCAGTACTGATCTCGTTAATGTAGTTGCAAGCAGCGCGGCCGGGCGGCGACGCCACGGCCGCGTTGTCGTTGACGTGACTTGTGCGCACCTTGCACATGCGTGCTTGCGCTACGGGAACGCGCGCCCCGATAATAGGGCGATTCCATCAGGCTGTCCTATGCTCATCAAACGCAAATCCATCGAACTGGCCGAATCGTCGCGCCGCCCCGCCCGCAAACCCAAATTCGCCCCCGTCACGCTGTCCGAGCAGGATGGCGTGCGCTACCTCCACTTCGGCACCGAATGGGTGCAAGGCGCCATGCGCATCCGCAAGCCCGACTGGCCCGAGCTGGAATACGCGCAGCAGATGATGTCGTGGATGCTGTTCATCGACGCCCCGCGCGCCATCGCCCAGCTGGGCCTGGGTACGGCGGCACTGACCAAGTTCTGCTACCGCCAGTTCCCTGAAGCCACCGTTACCGCGGTCGAGCTGAACGAATCGGTGATCGCGATCTGTAACTCGATGTTCAAGCTGCCGCCGCAGGACGAGCGTCTGCAGGTGCTCGAGATGGATGCGCTCGACTTCGTCGAGGATCCAGAAAACCATGGCGCCTTCGACGTGCTGCAATGCGATCTGTACGACGCCACCGCGCGCGGCCCGGTGCTCGACACGCCCGAGTTCTACCGTGCGTGCGCAGATTGCCTGAGCGAACAAGGCATCATGACCGTCAACCTGTTCGGCGACCACCCGAGCTTTGCCAAGAACCTGAAGGCCATGAAATTCGCCTTCGGCCACGTGATGTGCCTGCCAGAGGTGCATGATGGCAACGTGGTGGCGCTGTGCTTCAAGAACCGCCCCGTGATCGACAAGGAACAATTGACCGCGCGTGCCGCCGAGATCGTGGCGCAGACCAAGCTGCCGGCCAAGTCATGGGTCAAGGGATTGCTCTCCACAGATTGACCCATCCATAAGGCCACCGTGAACGCTCCGCACAAGCCAGCCAGTCTCCGCAAACTCGACCTGCAATCGATTTTCTCGTGGCTGTTGGCCGACGGGATTGTCACCAAGGACAGCGTCAAGGCCCACTTCGCCCAGGCCCAGGGCATCCTCAAGAATGCTCCCGGCATCATGCACCCGCTCACTGCGGTGGCACAGTGCAAGCTGGTCTCGAACCTGCCGCCGCACCGTCTGCTGACGCTGGACGTGCTGAGCGAATGGTGCGCCGCCAAGGTCGGCCTGCCCTTCATGCGCATCGACCCGCTGAAGATCGACTTTACCCGGGTGGCCGACGTGATGTCGGCCGGCTACGCGGCGCGCTTCAACATCCTGCCGATCGAGATGAACGCCACCACGCTGGTGGTGGCCACTGCCGATCCGGCCCTGACCGAATGGGAAGCCGAGATCGCCAAGGTCTCGCGCCGCCGCATCGAACTGGTGCTGGCAAACCCGCTCGACATCGCCCAGTACATCTCGCAATTCTTTGCCCTGGCCAAGTCGATCCGCGACGCCAACCGCAACAGCGGCCAGGACGTAGCGATGCGCAACAATTTCGAGCAGCTGGTCGAGCTGGGCAAGTCAAATAAACAGTTCGACGCCAACGACCAGCACATCGTCAACATCGTCGACTGGCTGTGGAGTTATGCGTTCGAGCAGCGCGCCTCCGACATCCATCTGGAACCGAAGCGCGAATTCGCGGTCGTTCGTTTTCGTATCGACGGCGTGCTGCACCAGGTGTACCAGGTGCCGGCGGTGGTGATGATCGCGATGACGGCGCGCATCAAGCTGCTGGGGCGAATGGACGTGATCGAAAAGCGCCGCCCGCAGGATGGCCGCATCAAGACCCGCACCGGCGGCGGGCAGGAAGTCGAGCTGCGTTTGTCGACCATGCCGACCGCGTTCGGCGAAAAGCTGGTGATGCGTATTTTTGACCCCGAAGTCGTGGTCAAGACGTTGCCGGAACTGGGCTTTCCGCCGGACGATGCCCAGCGCTGGGATGCCCTGACGTCGCGCCCGCATGGGATCATCCTGGTCACCGGACCGACCGGTTCTGGCAAGACCACCACCCTGTACACCACACTCAAGGCGCTGGCCACCAGCGAAGTGAACGTGTGCACGGTGGAAGATCCGATCGAGATGGTCGAAGCCTCGTTCAACCAGATGCAGGTGCAGCCGGGGATCGAGCTGTCGTTCGCCGACGGCGTGCGCTCGCTGATGCGTCAGGATCCGGACATCATCATGGTGGGCGAGATCCGCGACCTGGAAACGGCCGAGATGGCGATCCAGGCCGCGCTGACCGGGCACCTGGTGTTTTCGACATTGCACACCAACGACGCGCCGTCGGCCGTGGTGCGCCTGATCGAATTGGGCGTGCCGGACTATCTGCTGGAAGCGACCCTGATCGGCGTGATGGCGCAGCGGCTGGTGCGTACGCTCTGTCCTGCATGCAAGGAGCCGGGTGGCGAGCTGAGCGACGAGGTATGGCACAGCATCGGCGGGGCGTGGAAGATCGACAAGCCTGCGGTGGTGTATCGACCGGTCGGTTGCCCCGAGTGCCGGCAGACCGGCTATCGCGGGCGCACCGGCATCTATGAGCTCTTGAGCGTGAGCGAAGGGTTCGGGCGGCTGCTGCGCGAGTCCGGCGATATCCAGGCGCTGCGGCGCCAGAGCGTGGCTGATGGGATGAAGCCGCTACGCATTGCCGGGGCGATAAAGGTGATCGAGGGCGTGACCACGGCGGACGAGGTACTGAAGGTGACGTCGGCGCTGTCGTGAAGATGTGCGCAAGTTCCTCTGGCGCAAATCGAAATCGCCGGCTATAATGCTGCCTCTTTCGGGTCGTTAGCTCAGCTGGTAGAGCAGCGGACTTTTAATCCGTTGGTCGCAGGTTCGAATCCCGCACGGCCTACCACGAATTTGTTGCAGCAATGAAGGCGTTACGAGCAATCGTGACGCCTTTTTTGTTTTGGGCATGTCACTGCCCAAATGCTTGCTTTCCTGATCGGTGCACGCGCGAACACAAGGCGTTGCGCATTCAATGCTAGAGTCTTGCAACTCTATAAACATCGTGCATCATGAAAGCCATCACAAAACTCTTTGAACTCGGCTACGTCTTCATCGTCATCCTGTTCTTTGCCTGCGGCGTCGGCCTGATCGTCCTGGCAGGCATTGAAATATGGTCTGCCCTGAGCGTATCTGCCAGCACCTCGGCGCGCGACCGCTTTGACCGGATCCTCGAATGCATCGGCATGTTGACCATTGCCGTCGCCGCGCTGGGCCTCGGGCAGACGGTGCTGGAAGAAGAAATCCAGCGCGAAGCCAACATCAGCTCGCCAACGCGCGTGCGCCGCTTCCTGTCGCGTTTCCTGATCGTCATCGTGGTGTCCCTGTCGGTCGAATGTCTGATCGGTGTCTTCCAGTACGTCCACGGCAGCCCTGAATACCTGCCGCACGCCGCCTCGATCGGTGTCGCCGCCGCTGCCCTGCTGGCAACCTGGGGACTGTTCGTCCGGCTCAACGTCAGCGCCGAGGAACTCGAGCCGCATGCGATGCACGACGTGCAGGCCGAGGACAAGGTCATCGAAGGCGAAGACGTCGGCGAAGAAGGCGAACAGCACGCCGAGGAACAGGGCGAGGAGTACCACGCCGACGTAGACGAAAAGAAAAAGTAATCCGAAGCACTTGGATAATCGGCGTAGTGCCGCTATAATCTTGTCTTCTTCGGGTCGTTAGCTCAGCTGGTAGAGCAGCGGACTTTTAATCCGTTGGTCGCAGGTTCGAATCCCGCACGGCCTACCAAAGATTCAACAACAACGCCAACCTTCGGGTTGGCGTTGTTGTTTCCACATCCGCTTTCGCTTCTCAAATCCGCCTTCAGCGCCCATGCCCCAGACGATCGCCAGCGCCGTCCACCACGAACTGATCATCAAGAAAAGCCGCTTCATCGCCTGCGTGCAGCCGATGGCGGACCGCGCCGGGGCGCAGAAGATCGTGGCTGCGCTGCGCGCCGAGCATCCGGGCGCGGCCCACGTGTGCTGGGCACTGCTGGCCGGCGGCCAGTCGGCGGCGGTCGACGATGGCGAGCCGAGCGGCACCGCGGGCCGCCCGATGCTCGAGGTGCTGCGCCACCAGGACCTGGAAGGCGTGCTGGCCACCGTGGTGCGCTACTTCGGCGGCGTCAAGCTCGGCGCCGGGGGACTGGTGCGCGCCTATACCGACAGCGTGGCGCAAGCCCTGCTCGGCGCCGACAAGGTGGCGATCGTGAAGTTGCAGCAATTGCGCTGCACGGCGCCGTATGCGATGGAGGGCATGCTGCGGCGCGAGCTCGAGGCCAGCGGCGCCACCCTCGACGAGGTCGAGCATGGCGACGACGTGCTGTTCACCTTCAGCCTGCCGGTGCAGGCGGCGGCGGCCCTGCGCGCACGCCTCGACGAAGCCGGGCACGGCCGTATCGGCTGGCCCAAATTGGATCCGGATGCCGGCGCGGACGCTCCGTAACGACGTCCATACCACCCCTCTATACCCGTCATCACCAGACGAAAGCGGACGCAGGCGGCGCCAGCCGGTATAGTGCCCGGTCCTGGCCGCTTCTCGTGTCGGCCGGCTCTTTCCTCTCTACATACATCCAAGTGATCAAGAAAAGCCTCGCACCCCTCGCCCTTGGCGGCTTCGGCATCGGCATGACCGAATTCGTCATGATGGGCATCCTGCCCGACATCGCCGGCGGCCTGCACATCACCATCCCGCAAGCCGGCTACCTGATCACCGCCTACGCCCTGGGCGTGGTGGTCGGCGCGCCGACCCTGGTCAGCCTGGTGGCAGGCCGCCCGCCACGCAGCGTGCTGGTGTGGTTCATGCTGATGTTTGCGGTCTTTAATGCCATGTCCGCGTTCGCGCCGAACTTCGAAATCATGATGGCGTCGCGCTTCCTGGCCGGCTTGCCGCACGGCGCCTTCTTCGGCGTCGGCGCCATCGTCGCCACCCGCCTGGCCGACCCGGGCAAGGTGGCGGCCGCGGTGGCCTCGATGTTCACCGGGCTGACGCTGGCCAACGTGATCGGGGTGCCGCTCGGCACCTGGATCGGCCACACCATCGACTGGCGCCTGGTTTTTTTGATCGTGGCCGCGATCGGCCTGCTGACGATGGTAAGCCTGCACAAGTGGGTGCCGTTCATCGAGCCGCGCAAGCGCACCGGCATCCTGCAAGACCTGCGCATCTTCCGCAAGGCCGACCTGTGGCTGGCCCTGGGCATCGTCTCGATCGGCACCGGCGGCTTCTTCGCCTGGTTCAGCTATATCGCGCCGCTGCTGACCGACGTCACCCGCTTCGAGTCGACCACCATTCCGCTGATCATGACCGTGGTCGGGGTCGGCATGACGGTCGGCGTGCAGATGGGCGGGCGCCTGGCCGACCGTTTTCACCCGCTGCCGGCGGTGCTGATCCTGCTGGTGTCGATGACGCTGCTGCTGCTGTGCAATGGCTTGTTCGCGCAGTCGCAGGCGGCGATGATCGTGCTGGCGTTTGCTACCGGCGCCAACGCGCTGGCGCTCGGTCCGCCGATCCAGATGATGCTGATGGAGCAGTCGCGTGAAGCCGAAATGCTGGGCTCTTCGCTCGGCCAGTCGGGCTTCAATATCGGTAACGCAATGGGCGCTTTCCTGGGCGGTATTCCACTGACGCTGGGCTATTCCTATATCGCGCCGCAGTGGGTCGCAGCGGCGGTTGCGGGCCTTGGCGTACTGCTGGCGCTGGCGATGCTGGCGCGGCACCGGGTGCAGGCGCGCGCCCTGGCCTGAGCCGCGGCGAAAGAATCAGGCACGCCGGCGGCGCAGACCGATCACGGCGCAGGCGCCGGCCGCCAGCAGCGCCAGCGTGCCCGGCTCCGGCACCTCGGCCGGATCGTCCGGTTCAAGATCGAAGCCGGGGATGTCGACCGGCTTGAAATAGTGATTGGAATTGATCTGGATGGTCGAGTTCCACGAATCGACGATCACGTTGCCGTTGATCACGCCGCGGTCGGCCGTCACGGTGGCGTTCGGCGCCAGCACGGTGCCGATCACGCCGCGCACATTGACCTCGGTCGCTTCATAAAAATTGAACAGCACGTTGTAGCCGGACAGTGGCTCGAAGCTGATGCCGCCATCGTTGAAGGTGCCGAGGCTGCCGCTGACGTTGAAGATCAGGGTCTGGCCGGCAGTCAGGTCGTCCAGCATCCAGTGGCTGGAGTTGCGGAACATGTCGGCCGAGACATTGAAGATATCCAAGCTGCCATTGCCGCTGCCGGTGACCTTGGCGCCGCTCCACAGCGACTCCACCGTGCCGGTCGCGCTCAGGCCCGACAGGCCGGTGGCGAGTTCCCTGAATTGCTGGCTGGTGGCGTCGAAGTCGAGCGGTCGGGTCGGGCTGCTCGCGACCGGCGCCGCCTGCTGCAGCGAGGTGGTGCCGGCATAGGCCTTGCCGTGGTTGATCGATCCCCGCGTCAGCTGAAGGTTGCCGCCGGCCACCACGGCGTAGTCGCCGTAGGCTTTCTTGTTGTTGAGATTGACGGAATAGTCCTGGAGCGAGACGCTACCGCCGGCGACGATCGCGCCTTCCACGTCGCTCGTATTGGCCTTGAAGTCGCGCGCCGTGTAGACATTGGCGCCGCCCATCATGGAACCGATGTCGATCACACCCGCCTGGGCACCCGCGGTTGCGGCCAACGCCGCCAGGAATACGCCGAACTTGATCATCTCGATTCCATAAAGAAATTGATAATGCTCAAGATTAACACCGAACGAACGCAAACTCTGTTCGGTGTTCGACGTTTTCTGGGTATTGTCCTCTAAACCAGGACCGCGTCGCCCATCGCACGGGCGGTTTCGGCGGCCTCAAGCAGCATCTCGTCCAGCGTCTGCTGGTCGAACACGAAATCGACCGCGCTCTCGCCGTGCGGCGGAGGCGCTGCATGCTTGAGGTCGAGCGGCGACGGCACCGGCGCATACTGGTTGGCCAGCAGCAGCGTGTCGAGCAGGGTCGACGGCGGCATGTTCAGCCAGCCGCCGCGCATGTCGCCAATGGCCTCGGCCACCAGCGGCGGGATCGAAAGCTTCTTCATGACTTCGGCGCTGACCACGTCTTCGCACAGCGCGCCCCAGTTCTCGGGATCGTCATCCAGCAAGCCCGGGAATTCATCGGCGCGCGCCAGCAAATAAAAGGCGCCGACCTCGTGCACGATGCCGGCGAACAGCGCGGTGTCGGGATCGATGCCGGTAATGCGGCGCGCCAGCGAATGGGCGATCGCCGCCACGTGGGTGGTGTGTTCCCACAACTGTTCCGCTTTGCTCCTGAGGCCGGGATCGACGATGCGGTTGCCGAACTGGCGCACGATCAGGCTGGCCACCAGCGCCTGCAGGCGGCGGTAGCCGATGCGGCCGACGGCGCTGCGCACATTGGTCACCGGGGCGCCGCCGCTGCCGCCGAAAGCGGCGGTATTCGCCACGGCGACCGTGCGCGCGGCCAATTGCGGTTCGGCCAGCACGAGGCGGATCGCCTCGTCGATGTGGCAATCGGGATCGTCGAGCGCGAGCTGCAGGCGCAGCACGGCATTGACGCTGGTGGGAAACGTGATTTCACCGCGCACGGCTTGCGCCGCGATGTATCCGAAGGCTTCGAGTTTGTTCACGCGCGTAATTATAGCGCCGGGGCGGCGCCATTCCGACCGCCGCCGGCCGTCAATGGCGGTCGGCGGCGCGGATTGTGGCGGCGCATCCACATTGCGTGACGGGCGCGCGCAAGGACGAAGGCAAAACGACCGGCACGCTCCAGGCATGCCGATCATCGTCGAGCCAGGCTTACTTGACCTTGATCGCGCTCTTCACGCTGGTCACGCCTTCGACGCTCTTGGCCAGCTGCACCGCACGGTCGGCCTCGGCCTTGGATTCGACGAAGCCGCTCAGCATCACCACGCCCTGCTCGGTGTCGACCGCGATTTCCATGCCGCTCAGGTCCGGCTCGGCGACCAGGCCGGCCTTGACCTTGGTGGTGATCGCGCTGTCCGAGGCGGCGCGCGCGGTACGCTCGCCGGCGCGGTCGGCCGCGTCGCCGGTCTTGCGTGCGGCGTTCGACGCCATCTCCCTGGTGCGGTCGACCGCGGCGGCGGTCTTTTCCTTCACCGTGGCTACCGCTTCGCGGGTGCGCTCGCCGGCGCCGGCCATGCCGGTCTTCTCGGCCACGCTGGCAGCCATTTCACGGGTCTTGTCGGCGGCCGTGCGCGCCGCTTCACGCGTGCCCTCGGCGGCGTTGGCGGCGGCGTTGCGGGTGTTCTCGGCAATCGCGGCGCCGGTCGCCGAGGCGGCGGCGCCGGCGCTGGTGACGTTGCCCTTGTGGTCGACCAGGCACGACGTGCGCGCGTTGCCGGTCATCTGTTCGCACTTGGCCACCGCCTCGGCCTTGACCGGGTCGCTGGTGTCGATGCGCGAGACCAGGCCGCCGCTGCTGGTGGCCGTCTTGTCCTGGGACTGCGCTTGGCTCTGGGTCTGGGTTTGCGCGTGAGCGGGCACGATGGCGAGGCCGGCGGACGCGATCAGGGTGGCGATCAGGGTTTTCATGATGGTTCCCTTGCATGCGGTTGTTGTGATGGATGCATTAAATCCCTGCCCCCTGTCAGCTTCCGTGCGACACCGAACGCTGACCGCCGAACGCGCCCTGCTCCTACAGCCCGGTCCGCCAAATGGCGCGACCGCAAACGACAAGGGCTGCCGCCGGCAGCCCTGGATGGATCGGCGCTCGCAAGCGAGCGCGATCAGAGGCAATTACGAACGCTTGGCCTTGTTGGCGTCGCGCGCGGCGTCGCGGGTCGACTTGGCTTGCATTTCGCAACGGTCTTCGGCGTCGCCTTTCAGCTCGTCGCATTTCTCGTCGGCCAGTTCGTACTCGGCGTCGATCACATCGTTGCGAGCTTTATAGACATTGTTGCCGGTGTTGTCGAATTTGACGGTGGCGTCGTATTCGGCCTTGGCGCGAACCAGCTTGGCCTGGTCTTCGCAGATGTCTTCGGCGCTGCCGCTCATGGCGTCGCACTTGTCCTTGGCAACCTTGTAGTCGGCCTTAGCCTTGTCCATCGCGGTCTTGTGCTGATCCTTGTTGGTCTGGGCGGTAGCAGGAGCGATGCCGACGGCGGCGAGAGCGGCGGTAGCGACGAGCGTGGCGATGAACGATTTCATGGTGGTTCCCTTTCGGTAGTTGACGTAGTGGAGTCATTACACGACGACCGGAAATTCGGCTCTGTACGACAGCGCACGCTTGCTAAAAAATCAATTAAATCAAGCTCGACAATAGATTATGCATATCCATATGCGCTTACTGCACCAGACCCTCTTGCCACAGCGTTTGCGCCGCCTCGAACGGCGTCATGCCGGGATCGAACCGCGCGCCGTCCTCGGCCAGGCGCACCCAGACCCGCGTGTCGTGGCCGCTGTTGGGAATCGCCACCGCGTCGCGCACCCCGCTCAGCCAGGCGTGCACGCGCGCATAGTCGGCTGGATGGCTGCGCCCGATCCAGGCCAGCGCGGCCAGGTCGGCGAAGCCTTCCTCGCGCCGCGTCTCGCGCATCGCCTTCGAGGCCGCCAGCAGGCCCGGATCGCGCGCGCTTTCGCGGTTGACTTCGACGAAGCCGGCCGGCAGCGCATGCCACTCGCCCTGGGCATAGCGCCAGCAGTGCGCCAGTTCGTGGGCGGTCATGGCTTCGATCAGGCGCGCCTGGTCGGCCTCCGCCACGCCGTCCAGCACCTTCCCGGCGTCGGGATTGCCGCGCATCGACAGCACCAGCTTGCAACGGCCCCTGGCAAAGCCCATCGCCAGCGGCACCGCACCGGGACTGGCTTGCGGCTGAACCACGATGTCGACCGGCAGCGCGATCTGCTTCGCATAATTCAATACCGGGGCGGCGGCGTGCAGCCAGCGTGCTTCTTGCGGCGTAATTTGCGACGTGAGTTCGGCGGCTTGCAACGGAAGCGTGGCAGCGGCGGCGATGGCCGCTGCCGGCAGGAAGGACTTGAGCATGGGGCGTCTCCAGGTAGAACGAAATTCCTATCGGAAATTCTATCTCCGGTAACGGCACCCTTTTACAGAAAATATTTGCGCCTAATCAAATGAGCAAAGCTGGCGGAACGGCACCGCCAGCCTCTACGTCATGCGTCAACCCAGCGCCAGCGCCGGCCGCGCAGCCGCTCCCGGCAAGGCCGCGCGGGCGCCCTGCTCCAGGCGGAATACGCTGACCAGCGTCGCCAGGCGCTCGGCCTCTTCTTCCAGCGCCGAAGCGGCGGACCCGGCCTGCTGCACCATGGCCGCGTTCTGGCGCGTGGCTTCGTCCATCTGGCCGATGGCGCCATTGACCTGCTCGATGCCGGCGCTCTGCTCGGCGCTGGCGTGGGTGATCTCGGCCATGATGTCGGTCACGCGGCGCACGCTGGTGACGATCTCGTCCATCGTGGCGCCGGCCTGGTCGACCAGGCGCGCGCCGGCGTCGACCCGTTCGACCGAGCTGCCGATCAGTGCGCGCACTTCCTTGGCCGCGGCGCCCGAGCGCTGGGCCAGGTTGCGCACTTCGCTGGCGACCACCGCGAAGCCGCGGCCCTGCTCGCCGGCGCGCGCCGCTTCCACGGCGGCATTGAGCGCCAGGATATTGGTCTGGAACGCGATGCCGTCGATCACGCCGATGATGTCCACCACCTTCTTCGACGACTCGTTGATCGCGGCCATGGTCTGCACCACCTGCGCTACTACGTCGCCGCCGCGCAGCGCCACGCTCGATGCCGACTCGGCCAGGGCGTTGGCCTGGCGCGCATTGTCGGCGTTCTGGCGCACGGTGCCGGTCAGCTGCTCGACCGAAGCGGCGGTGGCTTCCAGCGTGTCGGCCTGGCGCACGGTGCGCTCCGACAGGTCGCGGTTGCCGGCCGCGATCTCGGTCGAGACGCCGGCGATCGATTCGGTGCCGCTGCGCACCTGCGCCACGATCGAGACCAGGCTGTCACGCATGCCCTGCATCGCGTACAGCAGGCTGGAGCGGTCGTCAGGACGGGTGGCGATCTTCACGCCCAGGTCGCCGGCGGCGATCGCGGCCACGATCGAGGCGGCGTAATCCGGCTGGCCACCCAGCTGGCGCAGCAGGCCGCGGCTCAGGTACCAGGCCGCCAGCGAACCGGCGCCGATCGCCACCGCGCACAGCAGCGCCATCCAGCCCAGGAAGCCGTTGGCCACCGTGCGCGCCTCGAGCGCGGCGTCCTTGTTCAATTGTTCTTCCAGGTCGATCAGGCGATTGATGCTGGCCAGCCAGTCGACGAACGCCGGCGCGGCCTGCTGCGACAGCAGCGCGGCGGCTTCGCCACCCTGCCCCGCGCGGTGCAGCGCGATTACCTTGTCGATCAGCGGCTTGGTGCGGGTTTCCTGCGCCTTGATGGCGGACAGCGCCTGCTTTTCTTCCGGCAGGATGTCGCTGCGGCTGGCGAACAGCTGGTCGAGCGGCGACGCCGAGCGGGCGTAGTTGTCGTCCAGGGTGGCGATCAGCGCCGTCGGCTTCGCCGCCGCGGCCGGATCGGCCGCCAGCACCACGTCGCGCAGGGCGATCGCGCGGTCGTGCACGCTGCCACGGAAATTGATGGCATGCCGCTGCTTGACGTTATTGACGTCATTCATCTGGTTCAGGATGCTTTCGATATGGCCGACGCGATTGGCGGCCAGGAAGGTCAACCCGATCATGAGAAAGAACACGGCGCCATAGCCGATAGCCAGCCTGGCGCCGATGGACAACTGCTTGGTTTGCATGGTGATAGTCAGCGATAATCGTTAGTATTAAGGAAATTTATATTTCCCATTAGTAACAACGACTATAGCAGCTATCCCATTAGTTTGCTGTCGGACAACTGCTCGTCATGAACGCAGGAGTTTGCCGACACCGCATGCGATCAGCGCACGGTTGCCAGCGCCGGCCCCTGCTCCCAGCCGCCGCCCAGCGCGCGCGCTACCGCCACCGCTGCCAGCAGGCGCTGGGTGCGGATCTGCGCCGCCGCCCGGTCCGCGCTCAGGGTGCTGCGCTGGGCGTCGGTCACGTCAAGATAGGTCGAGACGCCGCGCTCGTAGCGCGCCTGCGCCACCAGCAGCGCGCGCGCCGCCGCCTGTTGCGACTGCGCCTGCACGTCGCCCTGCTTGGCGCGCTGCTCGAGGTCCGACAAAGCATCTTCCACTTCGCGCAGCGCCGTCAACAGGCGCGCCTCATGGTTGGCGCGCGCCTCGTCGTAGCGCGCCTGCGCCAGCGCCAGGTTGGAGCGGTTGCGCCCGCCATCGAACACCGGCAGCGACAGCGACAACGGCCCGGCCGAGAACTGGCGCGCGCCGCCGCTGGCCAGGTCGTTCAGGCTTTTCGAGGCATAGCCGAAATTGCCGGTCAACTCGAGCGCCGGATAGAACGCACCTTCGGCCACGCCGATCTGGGCATTCGCCGCCTTGAGCTGAGCTACGCTGGCCGCCAGGTCGGGGCGCTGCCCCACCAGGCTGGCCGGCAGGCCGACCGGGATCGCGGGCGGCAGCGGCAGTTGCGCGTTCGCCGCAGTCGCCGTTTCGCCCAGCAGCGGCACGCTCGGCGACGCGCCGACCAGCGTCGCCAGCGCGTGTTCGACCTGATTGCGCTGGCGCTGCACCTCGTGCAGGTCGGCTTCGGCGTTGGCGCGCTCGATGCGGGCGCGCGACACATCCAGTTCGTTTGACAGGCCGGCATTGAAGCGCGCTTCGATCAGCTGTTGCGATTCGCCGCGCGTGGCCAGGGCGTCACGCAGGATCGCCATCTCGACGTCCAGCCCACGCAGCTGCCAGTACGACGACGCCACCTGGTTCGACAGCATCAAGAGCACGCCGTCGCGGTCGTACTGCGCTGCCAGCGCCTGGGCGTCGCTGGCTTCCACGACCCGGCGCACGCGGCCCCACAGGTCCAGCTCATACGACAGCGAGGCGGCCACGCTGTAGTTGTTGCCTTCGATCGAGCGCCCGCCCAGGGCCAGGCCCTGCGCCGTTTCGGCCGAGGTGCGCGAGTTCGACACGCCGGCGCCGACCGATACGCCCGGCAGCTGGCCGGCGCGCACCACGCCCAGTTGGGCCTGCGCCTGCAGCAGGCGCTGGGCGGCGGCGCTCACGTTCGGATTGTCGCGCAGGGCGCGCGTCTCGAGGCTGTCGAGGGTGGCGTCGCCGAACACGCTCCACCAGGCGGCCGGCAGCCTGGCGCTGTCGCCGATGGTTTCCGGCGCGTGGCGAAATGCCGTGTCGGCTGGCGCGGCAGGCGCCTTGAAGTCGGGGCCAAGCGTGGTGCAGCCCGACATCAGGGCGGCGATGGCGACCGCGATGGCGGTCGATGCGAGAGGTTTGAACATGCTGATCTCTTTTTTCAAATTCGATATCAATGACCACCACTGCCGGCGCCACCCGGCGACTTGACCTTGTCGGCCATCCAGATCGCGGCGATGCAGCCGATCAGGATCATGCCGATGATCCAGAAGCCGTCGTTATAGGCCATTACATAGGATTCGCGCCGCACCAGGCGGTCGACCATGGCCAGTGCCTGATTCGCCGCGCTGGCCGGATCCATGCCGCTGGCGATGAAGTTCTGGGTCAGGCCGTCGAGCCGTTCCTGGGTCGCCGGCGCATAGTTCGACACTGCTTCGCCCAGGCGCGCCGAGTGGAAGTGCTCGCGGTTGGTCAGCGACGTCGCCAGCAGCGCGATGCCGATCGAGCCGCCCAGGTTGCGCGTCATGTTGAACAGGCTCGAGGCCGACGGCATCTGGCTCGGGTTCAGGCCCGACATCGCGAAGTTCGACAATGTGAGCATCACGAACGGCTGGCCGATGGCGCGAATCACCTGGGTCCACAGCAGCTGGTCGTAGCCGGTGGTGGCGTCCATGTAGGCGTTCATCACGCACGAGATGCCGAACATGAAGAGGCCAAAGCTGCACAGGATGCGGTTATCGACTTTCGACGACAGCGCCGCCGCGAACGGCATCACGATCAGCTGCGGCAATCCCATCCAGGCGATCACTTCGCCGATCTGCATCGGCGAGTAGCCCGCGATCTGGCCCAGGTACAGCGGCAGCAGGTACGATGAACCATACAGGCCCATGCCGATCACCGCCGACAGCGCGGTCGCCACCAGGAAGTTACGCTGGCCGTACAGGCGCAGATCGACGAACGGGTCGGGGCGCGAAAAACTCAGCACGATCCAGCCCAGCAGGCCGGTGAGCGACAGCGCGGCGAAGATGACGATGAAGCTCGATTCGAACCAGTCCTTCGAATTGCCCTCTTCCAGGAAGATGGTCAGGCAGGCCAGGCCCATCGCCATCATGGCGATGCCGAGCCAGTCGGCCTTGACCAGCGTTTTCAGGTTGGCCTTCTCGGGATTCAAGCCCCACCACATGCCGGCGATCAAGAGCACGCCCGGCACCCAGTTGATGTAGAAGATCGACGGCCAGCCATACAGTTCTGACAGATAGCCGCCCAGGGTCGGCCCCATGGCCGGCGCCAAGGTAGCGGTCAGGCCGAAGATGGCCAGACCCGTGGCGCGCCTGGATGCCGGCAGGCGCGTGATCACCAGCGTCATCGCCATCGGGATCAGGGCGCCGCCGGTGAAGCCCTGCAGCATGCGAAACACGATCATGCTTTCCAGGCTCCACGCCGCGCCGCACAGGGTCGAGAACAGCAGGAACAGCGCGGTGGTGCCGATCATGTAGTTGCGCACCCCGAAGGCGCGCGTGAACAGCGCGGTCAGCGGAATGACGACGATCTCGGCGCACAGGTAGGCGGTGGAGATCCAGGAGCCTTCTTCCTGCGTGGCCGACAGCGTGCCGAGGATGTCGCGCAGCGAGGAGTTGGTGATCTGGATGTCGAGCACCGCCATGAAGGCGCCCAGCATGCCGGCGGCCACCGCGATCCAGGTGCGGGCGTCGACCTTGCTGCCGTTGGCCGGCGCGCCGGTGACCGCGCGCAGGTCGGCATCGGCGGGTTTGCTCAAGCTGGTCATGACGTTCTCTTAGCGCGCCGCGGTCTGGGTCGAGGTGGCCTTGCCTTCGACCTTCTGTTTCAGTTCGATCTCGGCCACCACCGACATGCCCGGCACCAGGCGGCCGGCGTACTTCTTCACGTCCTGCGGGTCGAGCATGATCTTGACCGGGACGCGCTGCACGATCTTGGTGAAGTTGCCGGTTGCGTTATCGGCCGGCAGCAGCGCGAACTGGTTGCCCGAGGCCGGCGCGAAACTATCCACGCGGCCGACCAGGTGATGGTCGGGCAGCGCATCGACTTCCAGGCTCACCGCCTGGCCAGGCTGCAGGCCGGCGAGCTGGGTTTCCTTGAAGTTGGCGACCACCCAGACGTTGTCTTCGACCACCGCCAGCAGGGCCTGGCCCGGCTGCACGCGCGCGCCGACTTCGACGCTGCGGCGGCCGACGCGGCCATCGGTCGGCGCCACGACGCGGTTGTAGCCCAGCTGCTGCTGCGCGTCTTTCAACTGCGCCTGCAGCACCTTGATCTGCGCCTTGAGCACGTCGCGGCCCGCTTCGGCGGCGCCGATCTGGGCTTGCGCGGCGACGGCGTTGTCGCGCCGCGCGGCGACATCGGCCACGGCGCCGGCGCGCGCCGCGCTCGATGCATCCACCTCGGCCTTCGAGACTGCCTTCATGGTGTCGTTGTACAGCTGGCCAAAGCGCTCGGCGTCCTGGCGCGCGCGCACCAGTTGGGCCTCGGCCTGCTTGACCTGGGCGCCGGCGGCGGCCGCTTGCGCGCGCACCTGCGCCAGCTGGGCGTCGGCCTGGCCGACCTGCTGCTGCACGCTCAGGATCTGCGCTTCGATCTGCTCGATGCGCACGCGGTGGTCGGCCGGGTCCAGCTCGGCGATGACGTCGCCGGCTTTCACCATCTGGTTGTCTTCCACCAGCACCTTCGTCACCACGCCGGCCACGCGCGACGACACCTGGTGCACGCGCCCGGTGACGTAGGCATTCTCGGTCTCGACGTAGTGATGGCTGCGGTACCACATGCGGCCACCGGCGCCGATCGCGACCAGGGCGATGATCCCGACGATGGCCAGCACGCGCTTGTTGGGCGGCGTCTTGCCGGGTGCGCCTGCCTGTTGCTGTGCGGCGGGCGCCTGCCCTGCCGTGCTGTTCATCTCTGCCATGGATTGCTCCGGTGTAAAAATTGAAGATTAAATGAAACGGAATCATCGCATTATTCGCTCAGCCAACGGCAAAGTCAAGAAATGAAACGGTTGCATTTCATTTTAATTTGCACTACAGTCCCCGCCATGAGCACACCCCACCCTTGCACCAAGTCCGCCGGGCGTCCCAAGGCGTCCGAAGTCGAAGCCCGCACCCAGGAATTGATCGAAGCGGCCGGCATGCTGTTCCTGAAAAACGGCTACACCAAGGTCAGCCTGGAAGCGATCGCACGCCAGGCGCGCGTGGCGGTGCGCACGATTTATGTGAAATTCGGCGGCAAGGCCGGCCTGTTGCGGGCGGTGCTGGCGTCGCGCCGCGAACGCTTGTTCGACGAGAGGGCGATGGAAACCGACAGTCGTCCCCTGCGCGTCGTGATCGACGAGTTCGCGACCGGCTTTTATGCCCTGCTGTGTTCGCCCGAAGCGATGGCGATGCAGCGCGTCGTGATCGCCGAGGCGGCCACCAATCCCGAGCTGGCCGAAGCCTTCTACGAGGGCGGACCGCGCTTGACGCGCGAAACGCTGGCGCGCTATTTCGCGCGTCCCGACATCCGCGCCCAGCTGCGCGCCGAGGTGCCGCTGGAGCTATTGCCGACGCACTTGATCGGCTGCATCAGCGGCGACCCGATCGGACGCTTCCTGTTTCCCGACGCCGAGCCTTGTAACGAAGAAGCACAGCGCCAGCTCAAGGCGCGCCTTGCGCTGTTCTATCACGGCGTGCTCAAGCATCCGTAGCCAGCAGGGTCGGTGCGCCAACGCACGGACTGCCATCCCTCGTCTGTGCCAACCTGTATTCCTTCACACAAGGGTGTCGTGAATATCAATAAAACAGCGGTGTACCGCGAGGAGAAATGAAATGAGCAAATCGTCCCGATATGAATGGCGTGATCAGCAAGCATCGCTGCAGGAGCGCATGAAGGGGTTCATCGAGAACCCGAGTAACGAACAGCTCGAAGCAGTCGTCACCGAAATGCGTGCCTACGCAGCAGCGGCCAAGTCTGGCGCCATCGATATTCCGGAGCGCTTCGTCAGTTTCGGCTGATCGCGCTTCGACAACAGCAAGCTGCCGTCCGGTGTGAACCGGGCGGCATTTTTTTTCCTGGTGCTGTTGCGTTGCCTGTTACGTCGTCGATACCGGCACCGGCCGTGCCTGCTCTTCGACTTCGTGCACGCGCATCAGGAAATGCTGCTTGCGCGGTGCGCGGTGGCGCTCATGGGTCTCGCGCGTGAGCACTTCGACCCGGCGCGGGCGCAGCGCGAGCTGGCGCGGATCGAGCCAGTCGGGCATGTGGTCGATGAGTTGCTCGGCCAGGTGCTGGGCGATGGTGCCGGTCACCGTGGCGGGCACGCCGTGGATGGTGGTGCTCAGTTCGAACGAGCGGGATTGGGGCAATACGTAGACAGTGCCGACGTATTCGTGGGTGTGGTCGTCCATCTGTGCCTCCGATGCGGCATGGCGCCGCTTGTCAGCCCATGATAGGCGTTTGCGCGGCGGAGGCAAGCGGAACGTGCGCCATGAAAAAAGTCGTCCCTGCTTGCGCGGGGACGACTTCGTTTGGCGCGCGGGAAAGTACCCGCGCTGACCACTTCGTTTAACGCTTGCGCGGCGGCGGCAAGTCGGTGCAGACGCCTTCGTAGGCTTCCGCCGCCATGCCGATCGACTCGCCCAGCGTCGGGTGCGGGTGGATGGTCTTGCCGATATCCACGCCGTCCGCCCCCATCTCGATCGCCAGTGCGATTTCGCCGATCATGTCGCCGGCATTGGTGCCGACGATGGTGCCGCCGATGATGCGGTGGGTTTCTGCGTCGAACAGCAGCTTGGTGAAGCCTTCGTCGCGGCCGTTGGCAACCGCACGGCCGCTGGCGCTCCACGGGAAGTGGCCCTTCTCGACCTTGATGCCCTTCTGCCTGGCTTCTTCTTCGGTCACGCCGACCCATGCGACTTCAGGATCGGTGTAGGCCACCGACGGAATTACCTTGGCGTCGAAGTGGGTTTTCTTGTCGAGCGCCGCTTCGGCCGCCACGTGCGCCTCGTGCACCGCCTTGTGCGCCAGCATCGGCTGGCCCACCAGGTCGCCGATGGCGAAGATGTGCGGCACGTTGGTGCGCATCTGGCTGTCGACACCGATGAAGCCGCGATCCGTCACTGCAACACCAGCTTTATCAGCCGCGACCTTCTTGCCGTTCGGGCTGCGGCCGACGGCCACCAGCACCAGGTCGTACAGCTGCGGTTCTGGCGCGGCCACACCTGCTTCAGCCGACTCGAACGTGACCTTGATCCCTTCCGGCAGCGCTTCCACGCCGACGGTTTTCGTCTTGGTCATGATGTTGTCGAAGCGGTGCGCGTTGAACTTCTGCCAGACCTTGACGGCCTCGCGGTCGGCGCCCTGCATCAGGCCATCCATCATCTCGACCACGTCGATGCGCGAGCCGAGGGTCGAGTACACCGTTGCCATTTCCAGGCCGATGATGCCGCCGCCGATGACCAGCATGCGCTTCGGCACCTGGCGCAGTTCCAGCGCGCCGGTCGAATCGACGATGCGCGGATCTTCCGGCACGAACGGCAGCTTCACCACCGACGAACCGGCGGCGATGATCGCCTTCTTGAAGCCGACGACTTTCTTGGCGCCGTCAGGACCGGTGACTTCGATGTGGTTGGGGCTCAGGAACTGGCCCACGCCCTGCACCACATTGACCTTGCGCGCCTTGGCCATGAAAGCCAGGCCGCCGGTCATCTTCTTGATCACGCCGTCCTTGTGTGCGCGCAGCTTGTCGATGTCGACTTCCGGCTTGGCGAACGACACGCCGAGATCGGCCATGTGCGCGGTTTCATCCATGATGTGCGCCACGTGCAGCAGCGCCTTCGATGGAATGCAGCCGACGTTCAGGCACACGCCGCCCAGCGTCGCGTACTTCTCGATCAGGACCGTGTTCATGCCCAGGTCGGCAGCGCGGAAGGCGGCCGAGTAGCCGCCAGGGCCGGCGCCCAGCACCATCATCTCGCACTCGATGTCGACCTGGCCGCTGTAGCTCGAGGCGTTGGGCGCAGGCGTCGCATCTTTCGATGCGGCCGGCGCCGGGTGTGCAGGCGCGTACGAGTCGGTCGGGCCGGCGGCGGCGGTCGGCGCCACGGCTTGCGCGCCGATCTGCGCGGCCGGCTTGTCGCTGGCTGCCGACGGCTTGCTTTCAGCGGCAGGGGCGGCGGCAGGAGCAGCAGCGGCGCCCTCTTCCACCAGCAACAGCAGCGAGCCTTCACCGATCTTGTCGCCGACCTTGACCTTCACTTCCTTGATCGTGCCGGCGTGGGTCGACGGGATCTCCATGCTGGCCTTGTCCGATTCGACCGTGATCAGGGACTGGTCGACCTTGATCGTGTCCCCAAGCTTGACCATCAGCTCGATCACTTCCACTTCCTTGAAGTCGCCGATGTTCGGGACTTTCACTTCAACAGTGCTCATCAATGCGCTCCAATCACAGAAGGGTCTTGCGCAGGTCGGCCAGCACTTCGCCGAGGTAGGCCGAG
>Ga0265798_10000545_pt1 | contig 62112 bp, 62 predicted proteins | sample P3T30metagenome_FD_192430 | JGI IMG/M metagenome (GOLD analysis project Ga0265798, IMG submission 192430) | Plant litter microbial communities from East Loma Ridge, Irvine, California - P3 T30 | ecosystem: Environmental > Terrestrial > Plant litter > Unclassified | place: USA: California... | reverse complement strand
CGGGTTCTTGAGCGTCAGGTGGACCGGCTCGTCCTCGCGGTGGTTGGTGTTCGAGATGAACACCGACGACAGCTTGTCGAAGGTCAGCTTGCCGTCCGGCTTCGGATAGGCGATCGGCTTGTAGTGCGACGCCGGCTTCAGGCATTCATGGTCGGCGTGCTGGTGGTGCAGGGTCCAGGGCGCCTTGCCGCGGAACACGATCTGGTCGATGCCGGTCATGATCGTGCCCAGCACCAGGCCCTTGCTCATCCACGGCTTGAAGTTGCGCGCGATGTGCAGCTCTTCGTGCAGCCACGACTTCTCGAACGCGGCCGGGAAGGCGAGCAGCTCGTCGCTCGAACGGCCTTCGCCCAGCGCCGCGAAGGCGGCTTCGGCCGCCAGCATGCCGGTCTTGAGCGCGGCGTGGCTGCCCTTGATGCGGCTGGTGTTGAGGAAGCCGGCGTCGCAGCCGATCAGGCAGCCGCCCGGGAACACGGTCTTCGGCAAGGACTGGAGACCCCCGGCGGTGATCGCGCGGGCGCCATACGAGATGCGCTTGCCGCCTTCGAAGAAGCCGCGGATGTCCGGGTGAGTTTTATAACGCTGAAATTCCTCGTACGGCGACAGGTAGGGGTTCTGGTAGCCAAGGCCCACCACGTAGCCGACCGCGACCAGGTTGTTTTCCAGGTGGTACAGGAAGGAGCCGCCATAGGTATCGTTCGGCAGCGGCCAGCCGGCCGTGTGGATCACCAGGCCCGGCTGGTGCTTGGCCGGATCGATTTCCCACAGCTCCTTGATGCCGATGCCGTAGGTCTGCGGATCCTTGGCCTTGTTCAGGTCATACTTCGCCATCAGCTGGCGGCCCAGGTGGCCGCGCGAACCTTCGGCGAAGAAGGTGTACTTGGCATGCAGCTCCATGCCGAGCTGGAAGTCCGGGCCCGGCTCGCCTTCGCGGTTGACGCCCATATTGCCGGTGGCCACGCCCTTGACCGAGCCATCCTCGTTGTACAGGATTTCGGCGGCCGGGAAGCCGGGGAAGATTTCCACGCCAAGCGCTTCGGCCTGCTGGCCCAGCCAGCGCACGACGTTGGCCAGCGAGACGATGTAGTTGCCGTGGTTTTTCAGCGCCGCAGGAATCGCGAACACGGGCGTCGAGAACGACTTGGTCTCGGTCAGGAACATGACGCGGTCTTCGGTCACCTGCGTATTCAGCGGCGCGCCTTTTTCCTTCCAGTCAGGAATCAGTTCATTCAGCGCACGCGGATCCATCACCGCACCCGACAGGATGTGGGCGCCCAGCTCGCCGCCTTTTTCCAATACGCAGACCGATACTTCCTGGCCTTTTTCTGCAGCCAGCTGCTTGAGCCGGATCGCCGCAGACAGGCCGGCAGGGCCGCCGCCGACGACCACGACGTCGTATTCCATGGCTTCGCGCGGTCCGTATTGTTCGAGGAGGTTGGTTGTCTCTGTCATGGTTATTGGTGTGCTCTAATGAGGCAATCTTGAAAATAGCACGAGTGTGCGGGTTTTTGCTGTTCAATGCAACTTGCGCGCCATTGTAAAGGCAATATTAGATGAGGCAATCTAATACTGGACATTTGTGGGATCATGATGCTTTCGCAATCAGAACCTGCCGACAAAGGTTCTTGGCCAGCACGACAGCATTGGGGAGCGGGACGTGGGAATCGAAGTCAATTTCGAAGGAAAAATTGCAATGGTCACCGGCGCGTCGAGCGGACTCGGCGCGCGTTTTGCGAAGGCGCTGGCCGGGGCCGGGGCCCAGGTCGTGCTGGCCTCGCGGAGGGTAGAGCGCCTGAAGGAGCTGCGCGCCGAGATCGAGGCCGACGGCGGGGCGGCGCACGTGGTGCGCCTCGACGTCACCGACCTGGGCAGCATCAAGGCAGCCATCGCGCACGCCGAGACCGAGGCCGGGCCGATCGACATCCTGGTTAACAACTCCGGGGTCTCGACCACCCAGCGCCTGCTGGATGTGGGCGAGGACGACTACGGCTATATCATGGACACTAATCTGCGCGGGGCCTTCTTCATGGCCCAGCAGACGGCCAAGCGCATGATCGCGCGCGCCAAGGGCGACCCGCGCAAGCAGCACCGCATCGTCAACATCGCCTCGGTGGCGGGCCTGCGGGTGTTGCCGCAGATCGGCGTGTATTGCATGAGCAAGGCCGGCGTGGTGCAGATGACCAAGGCAATGGCGGTGGAGTGGGGCAAATACGGGATCAATGTCAATGCGATTTGTCCCGGCTACATCGCCACCGATTCGAACGAGGATTATTTTGACACCGAGCCGGGCCGCAAGCTGATCGAGATGCTGCCGCGCAAGCGGCCGGGCAAGCCGGAAGACCTCGACGGGCTCCTGCTGCTGCTGGCGGCGGAAGAATCCCATTTCATCAACGGCGCCATCATCACGGCCGACGACGGGATGACCGCGCAATAACTTTTTGGAAGCAGAGACTGGGAATGAGTAAGAAGTTGGTTCACACCATGCGCATGCCGATTCGCTGGGGCGATATGGACGCCATGGGGCACGTCAATAACACGAATTATTTCCGCTACATCGAGTCGGCCCGCATCGCCTGGCTCGAACAGGTGGGCGGCCTGCCGGATTCGCGCACCGAAGGGCCGGTGATCGTGAATGCCTCGATGAATTTCCTCAAGCAACTGACTTATCCGGGCAATATCGAGGTGCGTACCTTCGTGGCGCCGCCGGGACGCTCGAGCGTCGAGGTGTCGCATGAGATCCGCCTGATCGGGGCGGATGGGGAACCGGGCGAGCTGCATGCCGACGGCATGGCCAAGGTGGTGTGGGTCGATTTCAGGCTTGGCAAGTCGGCGCCGTTGCCGGAGGCGTTGAGGGCGGGATTGCCGGCGGCGCAGTAGCACCATTTCCTTGCAAGTGATCTTTCGAGAGTTTTGGGCACCGCTTCTTGTGGGAAAATCTCGTTCCTCCCGGACATACAACTCATGACAATTACAGTACACACTGTTGCAAAATGAGCGTATGGCCCTGTCAGACAGTTCCTACAAGGAAACTGAACGATTATAATCAGGTTCAGTTTCCGGGCGTTTAACAAAGCGCGCGTCAATCCCCCACTGTTGGCAGTTTATGTTCGAGAATGAGGTCGTTTTCTCCATCGCGCGGCATGCGGCATGGGCTCCTGGCGTAACGTCGCCGTCGCAGTGGGCCGACTGGGCGCGTGAGCCGTGGCCGCTTGCTGTCGGCGCCGAGCCGAAAGTGGCGGCGATGCCCGCCATGCTGCGCCGCCGGGCGGGCTTCCTGGGCCGCATGGCGCTGGAAGTGGCCTATGAGTGCGTCGGCCAGCATGCCGATGTCCCGACCGTCTTTTGCTCGCGCCATGGCGAGGTATCGCGTTCGGTCGAGCTGTTAGGCGACCTGGCGCGGGGCGAGCCGCTGTCGCCGACCGCCTTCGGGCTGGCAGTGCACAACGCCAGCGCCGGCCTGTTTTCCATTGCACGCGCCGATCGCGCCAACCATGTGGCCCTTGCCGCGGGTGCCGCTACGATTGAACATGCCGTGATCGAGGCCTGCGGCCAGCTTGCCGACGGTGCGCCGATGGTATTGCTGGTGGCCTGCGATATGCCGCTGCCGGCACCGTACGAAGCATTCGAGGATTGCGACGAGCAGCCGTTCGCCTTCGCTTGGGCGATGGTGCCGCCTGCTGCGTGGCCGGTGCGGCTGTCATGGCAAGCGCGCGCCGGCGCGGCCTCGGCGCGCATGCCGGGCGGCCTCGAGGTATTGCGCTTCCAGCTTGGCGACGGCGCCGCGCTGGCGCGCGATACGATGAACAAACGCTGGAGCTGGAGCCGCGATGCTGGCTAGGGCTGGGCGCGTCTGGCGCGTATTCGCCACCGGCCTGAGCTTCGCGCTGTTCGGCATCGGTGGCTTGATCTTGCGGGTGATCGTGTTTCCGCTGCTGTCGCTGTGCGTGCGCGCTCCGGAGGTGCGCAGGCACGCTGCGCGCGGCGCGGTGCGTGTCAGTTTTCGCGCATTCGTGGGCATCATGCGCATGTTGGGGGTGCTGCGCTACGAAGTGCACGGCCTGGACAAGCTCGATCGCGCGGGCCAGCTAATCCTGGCCAATCATCCGACTCTCATCGACACGGTATTCCTGATCGCCTTCGTGCGCAACGCCGATTGCATTGTCAAGGGGACGCTGTCGAACAACCCGTTCATGCGTGGACCGATCCGCGCAGCCGGTTATATCTGCAACGACCGCGGTCCCGAGCTGGTGGAAGATTGCATCGCCTCGCTGCGCGCGGGCGGCAACCTGATCGTGTTCCCGGAAGGCACACGTACCCCGCCTTGCGGCGCTGCAACATTCAAGCGCGGCGCGGCGAACATCGCGGTGCGCGGCATGCGCGCGGTGACGCCGGTCGTGATCCGGTGTGATCCGCCGACACTGGGCAAGGGCGACAAGTGGTGGCATGTGCCGCCGCGCCAGGCGTGCTTTCGCATCGACGTCAAGGACGATATCGCGGCGGAGGTATTCCGCCACGACGATGTGCCCGAGGTGGTAGCGGCGCGGCGCCTTACCGAACACCTGCAACATTTTTTTATGAAAGAAGGCCAGCAACATGCTTGAACAGGAAGTGAAAGCACTGATCATCGACGTCCTGCAGCTCGAGGACATCACGCCCGACGAAATCAACAACGAGGCGCCGCTGTTCGTCGAAGGGCTGGGGCTCGATTCGATCGACGCACTGGAAATCGGCGTGGCGCTGCAGAAGCGCTACGGCATCACCCTGTCGGCCGAGTCGCAAGAGACGCGCCGCCATTTCGCTTCGGTGCGCGCGCTGGCATCGATGATCGAAGCCAACCGCAAGAAGTAGGAGAATCGCATGGTACGCATTGAAGACATGAATCGCGACGAACTGTTCGTCTGGGTCGCCGACCTGCTCGCCGAAATGTTCGAACTGGAGCGTGGCTCCCTGACCCCGGCCTCGAACCTGTACGCCGACCTGGACATCGACAGCATTGACGCGGTGGACCTGGCGGTCAAGCTCAAGCAGATGACCGGCAAGCGCTTGCAGCCTGAGGTGTTCAAGACCATCCGGACCATCGAGGACGTGGTCAATGCGCTGGTCGGCCTGGGCGAAGCGCAGGCGCAGGAAGAGCCGCAAGCGCAGGCGGCTTGAACCCGTGATCTGGAATGTCCTGGCCGCGCTCTTGACGCTGGCCTATCCGCTGGCGATCTGGCTCGGCCACGGCAGCATCGAGCCGCGCTGGATGGCGGGCCTGCTGTTGCTGACCGTTGCCACGCGCCTGCCGGCGCTGGGGCTCAACCCGGCCGCGCGCTGGAGCGCCGCCGGCGCGCTGCTGCTGGTGGCGGTTGCTGTCGCGTCGAACGCGGTGCTGCCGCTCAAGCTGTATCCGGTGCTGGTCAATGCGGCCATGCTGGCCGCTTTTGGCGCCAGCCTGATGTCGGGACAGTCGATGATCGAACGCCTGGCGCGCCTGCGCGAGCCCGACCTGCCGCCGGCCGCGGTGCGCTATACCCGGCGCGTGACCCAGGCCTGGTGCCTGTTCTTCGTCGTCAACGGCGCACTTGCGCTCGGCACCGCGCTGTTCGCCTCCGAGGCCGTCTGGTCCCTGTACAACGGCGTGATCGCCTACCTCCTGATGGGAGCGATGTTCGGCGGGGAATACCTGCTGCGCATGCGCTTCAAGCGTTTGCACCATGCTTGATTTGTTTGATCGACTTGCTACCCGCCCGGCGGGCGCGCTGGCTGGCTGGCGCGACGACGCGCCCGTCACGCATGGCGAATTCGCCGCGCGCGCCGGCGCCTGGGCCGCATTCGGCGCGCGCAGCCAGGCGGCCCAGGTGGCGCTTTTCATCGAGGACAGCCTCGAATTCGGCGCCGCCCTGATCGGCGCCTGGACTAGCCGCAAGACCGTCTGGCTGGTGGCAGACACCCTGCCGGCCAGCTGTGCGGCGCTGGCAGGGCGGGTCGACGCCTTCTGGGGTGAATTTCCGGCTCCGTATGCGCCCGGCGTGCCGCTGCCGGCAGATATGACGTCGGGCTGCGCGAGCGCGCCGGCGGACGACTTCCCGGCTTTGGTGGTGTACACCTCGGGCAGCACCGGCGCGCCGACCCCGATCTCGAAGCGGCTGGCGCAGCTGACGGGCGAAGTCGCCGCGCTCGAAGCGCAGTTCGGCGCAGCGCTTGGCACTGCCGGCGTGGTCGCCACCGTCTCGCACCAGCACATCTATGGCCTGCTGTTTCGCATCCTGTGGCCGCTGGCCGCGGGACGGGCGATCCACGCGACGCGCCATGAATTTCCGGAGACGCTGACGCCGGCCCTGGCCACGCGCGACTGCATTCTGGTGGCCAGTCCCGCCCACCTGAAACGCATGCCCGACCATCTCGACTGGCGTGGCGCCGCGCGCATGCTGCGCGCCGTATTCTCGTCGGGCGGCATGCTCGAACGAGACGCATCGGAACATGCCGCCAGCCTGCTCGGCCAGGCCCCGATCGAAGTCTATGGCAGCTCCGAGAGCGGCGGCGTGGCCTGGCGCCGGCGTGACGCGGGCGAAGAATGGACGCCCCTGCCGGGTGTGCGCTGGCGCCTCGATGGGGCTGGCGCGCTCGAGGTCGGGTCGCCCTTCGCCGGCCCGCAGGGCTGGCTGGCGCTCGCCGATCGTGTCGAGGACCGTGGCGCCGGCCGTTTCGTGCTGCGCGGCCGTGCCGACCGGATCGTCAAGATCGAGGAGAAGCGGGTATCGCTGGACGCCATCGAAGCGGCCTTGACGAACACCGGGCTGGTGCGCGAAGCGCGCGTGCTGTGCGCGCCGGATACCGTGCGCCAGTCGCTGGCGGCCTTCGTGCTGCCGAGCGAAGAGGGACGTGCGTTGCTGGCGCAGGGCGGCAAGGCGGCGTTGAACGCGGCGCTGCGGGCAGCCCTGACGCCGCTGCTGGAGTCGGTGGCACTGCCGCGCCGCTGGCGCTATCTGGATGCGTGGCCAGTCAATGCCCAGGGCAAGACGCCGCAGTCGCACTTGCTGGCCCTGCTGGACGAAGCGCCGAAGGAACGGCCGCGTTTCCCGGCGCTGCGGGTGCTCGATGCCAACGCGACGCGCGCGCTGCTCGAACTCGTGGTGCCGGCCGACCTGCTGTATTTCGACGGTCATTTCAGGGTGGCGCCGGTGTTGCCGGGCGTGGTGCAGGTGGATTGGGCCATCCATTACGGCCGCCGCTATCTGGGCTTGACGGGCGCCTTCAAGGGCATCAACGCGCTCAAGTTCCAGCAGATGATCCGTCCCGGCCATCCGGTGCAGCTGGAGCTGCTGCATGACCAGGTGAAGAGCAGCCTGAATTTCCATTATTTCTCGGACGCCGGCGCGCACGCCAGCGGCCGCATCCTGTTGGAAAGCTGAACGCGCATGTTGAACAAAAAATTTTCGCCGGAGCGCCAGAGCGCCTTCGAAGCCCGCTTCGAAGCACAGAAGATCGCTTATGGCCCGGTGGTGTTCCAGTGCGTGCGCTATGCGTGGAAGCGCGGCATGCTGCAGGCGATCGCCGACGCCGGCGAGGCCGGCCTGTCGGTCGACGATCTGGCTGCAACGGGCCGCTGGACGCCTTACGTGCTCAAGGTGGTGCTGGAGACTTGCCTGTCGGCCGGCGTGGTCTTGGTCGACGACGGCCGTTATGCGCTCGACAAGGCCGGCTTCGTTGTATTGACGGACCCGATCACCCAGGTCAACATCGACTTCAACCACGACGTCTGCTACCAGGCCATGTTTGACCTCGAGCACGCGCTCGACGCCGAAAAGCCGCTCGGCCTGAAAGTGTTCGGCGACTGGCCGACCCTGTACCAGGGGCTGTCGCAGCTGCCGGAGCCGGCGCGTACCAGCTGGCTCGCCTTCGACCACTATTATTCGGACACTTCGTTCCCCGAGATCATGCCGGACGTATTCGCGACCGCGCCGCGCCGCCTGATGGACATCGGCGCCAACACCGGCAAGTTCACGCTGGCCGCGCTGGCCTATGAAAAGACGGTGACGCTGCACCTGGTCGACCTGCCGGGCCAACTGGCCGTGGCCGATACCAGGCTGCTTGAGACCGGCCTGCGCGAACGCGCATCACTGCACCCGACCGACCTGCTGGACGACACGGCCGCGCTGCCGAGCGATATGGACGTGATCTGGATGAGCCAGTTCCTGAGCTGCTTCTCCGAGGCCGCGATCGCGAGCATCTTTCGGCGCGTGGCGGCGGCGCTGGGCCCGCGCGGCCAGGTGCTGGTGCTCGACACTTTCTGGGATCGCCAGCGCTACGACATCGCATCTTACTGCCTGATCAATACCTCGCCTTACTTCAATGTCCTGGCCAGCGGCAACAGCAAGGTTTATGAAAGCGAGGACTATATCCGCCTGGCGCGTGAAGCGGGCCTGACCCTGCTGACGGCGCGCGACGGCATCGGCTATTGCCATTCGCTGCTGCGGTTTGCCAAGGCGGAGTAAGCGATGTTCCATCCCTGCGTCGTCATCCCGGTGTACAACCACGAGCACGCGATCGGCAAGGTCGTGGCGCAGGTGATCGCGCACGCGCTGCCGTGCATCCTGGTCGATGACGGCAGTTCGCCATCCTGCGCCGCCGTGCTCGACGTGTTGGCGGCCCGGTATCCTGGCCAGGTGGTGCTGGAGCGGCATTTGGATAATCAGGGAAAGGGTGGGGCGGTGCTGACCGGTTTTGCGCGCGCGGTGCGCGACGGCTACAGCCATGTGCTGCAGGTCGACGCCGACGGCCAGCACACGGTCGGCGACATCCCGCGCTTTCTCGATGCCGCGCGCGCGGCGCCGCAATCCGTGATTGCAGGCTGCCCGGTATATGACGAGTCGGTGCCGGCGCTGCGCCTGTACGCACGCTACCTGACCCATGTCTGGGTCTGGATCAACACCTTGTCGCTGGCAATTCGCGATTCGATGTGCGGCTTCCGGGTCTATCCGGTGGCGCCAGTCGTGGCGCTGGCCGCGCGGCGCCGCCTCGGGATGCGCATGAATTTCGACATCGAGATCCTGGTGCGCCTGTACTGGGACGGTGTCAGCGTGGTGAACTTGCCGACCCGGGTCGGCTACCCCGAAGACGGTGTCTCGCATTTCAAGGCCTGGACCGATAACGTCCTGATCACCCGCCTGCACGTGGCGCTGTTCTTCGGCATGCTGCCGCGCATTCCCCGACTGCTGGTTCGCTCATGGCGCAATTGAAGCAGACGGCCGACACGCGCCACTGGGCGGCCTTCAACGAAGCCAGCTTCGTGGGTGGCATGCGCCTGCTGTTCTGGATCTGCCGGGTGTTCGGGCGCTGGCCTTTCAGGCTGGCGCTGTACCCGGTGCTGCTGTGGTACGTCGCGACCCAGGGCCGTGCGCGACGCGCGTCCAGCGGCTACCTGGCGCGGGTCGGCGCACCGCATGGCTTCACTGGCGTGGTGCGCCACTTCGGCGCTTTTGCCGAGGCGATCCTGGACAAGATGCTGCTGTGGGGCGGGTTGTTCGATTTTTCCAAAGTCTCGCTGCATGGCGCCGAGCCACTGCTGGAGATGATCGAGTCGCGCCGCGGCGCGTTGCTGGTGTGTGCCCACTTGGGCAACCTCGACCTGTGCCGCGCGCTGTCGCTGCGCACGCCGGGGCTGAAGGTGACGGTGCTGGTGCATACGCGCCATGCCCAGGCCTTCAACGCCATGCTGGCGCGGCTCGACCCGCGTAGCCAGCTGAACCTGATGCAGGTGACCGAGATGACGCCAGCGATGGCGATGCAGCTTTCCGAGCGCATCGAGCGCGGCGAATTCGTCGTCATCGCCGGCGACCGCGTGCCGGTGTCGACCGCGCCGCGCGTGGCGATGGCGCCGTTCCTGGGCCAGGACGCCGCTTTCCCGGTCGGTCCCTATGTGATGGCCGCGGTGCTCGGCTGCCCGATCTACACCATGTTCGCGGTGCGCCAGGGCGAGCGCCACGCGCTGCACTTCGAACACATGCGCGAGCGCGTGAGCCTGCCGCGCGCGGCGCGCGAGCAGGCCCTGGGCGAGCTGGCGGCCGACTTTGCGGCGCGGCTCGAACGCCACGCGCGCAGTGCGCCGCTCGAATGGTTCAACTTCTATGATTTTTGGCACCAACCCGGATCGGAATGTCCTGATGCAGCTTAATGACCTGAACCTTCCCGCGCGCACCGTGCGCTTCGACCGCGAGCGACTGACCCTGGACGACGTGGCGGCGATCGCGCGCGGCAGCGCGCGGCCCGTATTGTCGGATGACCCGGTGTTTCGCGCGGCGATCGCGCGCGGCGCCGACTTCCTGGACCGCCTGCTGCGCGAGGACGGCACCATCTACGGCGTGACCACCGGCTACGGCGACTCGTGCACTGTGCCGGTGCCGCTGTCGCTGGTGGCCGAGTTGCCGCACCACCTGTACACCTACCATGGCTGCGGGTTGGGCGCTTTTCTCAGCCCGGCGCAGACCCGCGCCGTGATGGCGGCGCGCCTGGCGTCGCTGGCGAAGGGCTTCTCGGGCGTGAGCGTGGGCCTGCTGGAGCAGATCGTGCGCCTGTTCGATGCCGGCCTTCTGCCGCTGATCCCAAGCGAGGGTTCGGTCGGCGCCAGCGGCGACCTGACGCCGCTGTCGTACCTGGCGGCGGTGCTGTGCGGCGAGCGCGAGGTGCTGCGCGACGGCGTCCAGGTGCCGGCCGCCCAGGCATTGCAAGAGGCCGGCATCGCACCACTGCGCTTGCGTCCAAAGGAAGGCCTGGCGATCATGAACGGCACCGCCGTCATGACCGGGCTGGCCTGCCTGGCGTTCGAGCGCGCCGAGTACTTGACCCGCCTCTGCACCCGCATAACCGCGCTGGCCTCGTTTGCGCTGGACGGCAACGATCACCACTTCGACGAGACCCTGTTCTCGGTCAAGCCCCATGCCGGCATGCAGGGCGTGGCGGCCTGGCTGCGCCAGGACCTAGAATACGGCGGCCAGCTCGAACGCAATGGCAAGCGCCTGCAAGACCGCTATTCGATCCGCTGCGCGCCGCACGTGATCGGGGTGCTGGCCGATGCGCTGCCGTTCTTCCGCACTGCCATCGAAAACGAACTCAATAGCGCCAACGACAACCCGATCATCGACGCCGAAGGCGAGCGCGTGCTGCATGGCGGCCACTTCTACGGCGGCCATATCGCCTTCGCAATGGACGGTATGAAGAACGCGGTGGCCAACCTGGCCGACCTGCTGGACCGCCAGATGGCCTTGCTGGTGGACGCCCGCTACAACGCCGGCCTGCCGGCCAACCTGTCGGGCATGCAGGGCGAGCGCGCGGCCATCAACCATGGCCTCAAGGCCTTGCAGATCAGCGCCTCGGCCTGGACTGCCGAAGCGCTCAAGCTGACCATGCCGGCTTCGGTGTTCTCGCGCTCCACCGAATGCCACAATCAGGACAAGGTCAGCATGGGCACCATTGCCGCGCGCGACTGCCTGCGCGTGCTCGAGCTGACCGAGCAGGTCGCGGCCGCCCTGTTGATCACGGTGCGCCAGGGCGTGTGGCTGCGCCAGCGCCTCGACCCGGCGCGCGTCTTGCCGGCGCCGCTGGCGCGCATGCTTGAGCAGCTGGGCCAGGACGTGGCGCCGGTGCGCGAGGACCGCCGCCTCGATCCCGACCTGCATCTGCTTCTGGCGCGCATCCGAGACCAAGCCTGGAGCCTGTATGCGTAAGGCGAAGACGCCCGCACGCTGGTGGGCCGAGGTCGAGATGCAAGTCCAGTTCTTCGACCTGGATCCGATGCAGATCGTCTGGCACGGTAATTACGTCAAATACCTCGAGGTGGCGCGCTGCGCGCTGTTCGACAAGATCGGCTACAACTACGAGCAGATGCGAGCGTCTGGCTATATGTGGCCGATCATCGAGATGAACCTGCGCTATGCCGGCCCGGCCGTGTTCGGCCAGCGCCTGCTGCTGCGCGCCGAGATCGTGGAGTGGGAAAACAGGTTGCGTATCGATTACCTGATCCAGGACGCGGCCAGCAATAAGCGCCTGAACCGCGCCACCACCACCCAGGTCGCGGTCGACATCGCAAGTGGCGAGATGTGCTTCGCCTCGCCATCCATCCTGTTCGAGAAGCTGGGAGTAGCTGCACCATGAAACGTACTGTCATTTTAGCCGCCCTGGTGTTCGCCGCCGCGGGCGCCAGCGCGAGCGCGCCGGTCGCGCAGATCCAGGCCATGCTGGCCAAGCCGGAGCAGCTGTGCGGCCGCTTCGACCAGGTCAAGCGTCTGGCAGGCATGAAGAAGCCGCTGGCATCCAGCGGGCGTTTCTGCGTGGTGGCCGGCAAGGGCGTACTGTGGCGCACCCTTAAACCGTTCCCGAACACCCTGCGCCTGAAGCGCGACGAGATCGTCCACCTGCAGGGCGAGCGCGTGGCGATGCGGCTGGAAGCGAGCCAGGAGCCGACCGTGCGCATGATCAACGGCGTGCTGTTCTCGCTGCTGGCCGGCGACCTGGGCCAGCTCGACAGCCTGTTCGAAGTGGACGGCAGCGTCAAGGGCGACAGCTGGCAGGTCGCGCTCAAGGCCAGGAATGCGGCGCTGGCGCGTGCGGTCGGGGCCATCTCGCTCGAAGGCGGCGCCTATGTGCGCACCATCCAGATGGTCGAGGAAAGCGGCGACCGCACCGAGATCGTGTTCTCCGACATCAAGACCGGCCCTGGCGCGGTCTTGCCTGAAGAGGCGGCCCAGTTTTGATGCTCCAACGCCGCCTGGCGCTGGCCTGGGCCTTCGTCGTCTGCCTGCTGATCGGGCATAACGCCTGGCTGTGGCTGGGCCAGCGCATCGCGCCGGATACCGACATCCTGGCCTTGCTTCCAATCGAGAAGCGCGACCCGGTGCTGCAGCAGTCGTTTACCCATATGGTCGACAGCGCGCAGCAGCGGGTGGTGGTGCTGGTGGGAGCGGCAGAATGGGACGCAGCCGGGCGGGCAGCCGACGCTTATCGCGCGGTGCTGGCGCCGCATGACGGGCTGCTGGTGTTCGACGCGATGGGCGACGACACGCAGGCCGGCTGGCTGGCCAGCCTGCAGCCGCATGCGACGCTGCTGGTGGGCGGCGCGCAGGAGCGCCAGTTGCGCGACGAGCCGGCCCGATTCTGGGCCGACGCCGCGCTGGCGCGCCTGTACAACGCTTTCTCGGGGCCGAAGCTGGGTGCCTTCCGCGATGATCCGTTCGGCCTGTTCGCCGGCTGGGCTCAGGAGCGCGCCGGCGAAACCCCGGTGCGCCCGCGCGACGGCCGCCTGTTCGTGGCCGGGGAAGGGCGCGAATATGTGCTGCTCACCTATACCCTGAAACAGTCCGCGTTTTCGCTCGGCGCTCAGGACGCGGTCGTGCCGCTGCTGGAACAGGCCGGGGCGGCCGCGCGCGGCGCCGCGCCCAACGCCGAAGTGATCACTGCCGGCGTAGTGCTGCACGCCGCCGCTGCCGGGCGCCAGGCCAGTCGCGAGATCCACACCATCGGCGTCGGTTCGCTGGTAGGCATCGTGTTGCTCACCTGGCTCACCTTCCGCTCGCTGCGGCCGATCGGTCTGACCCTGCTGGCGATCGGCGTCGGCTTCCTGGGCGCGCTGTCGGTATGCTGGCTGCTGTTCGGGCAGATCCACCTGTTGACTCTCGTGTTCGGCGCCAGCCTGATCGGCGTGGCGCAGGACTACGGCATTTATTTCCTGTGCCACCGCCTGCGCGCCGACCACGGCCTCGATTCGCCGGCCCTGCTGCGGCGCCTGCTGCCCGGCCTTGGCCTGACCCTGCTGGCCGCCGTGATCGGCTACCTGGGCCTGGCGCTCACGCCATTCCCCGGCCTGCGCCATATGGCGGTGTTCTCGGCCCTGGGCCTGGTGTTCGCTTGGCTGACCGTGGTGTGCTGGTTCCCGGGCCTGATCTCAGGCAATACCCTGAAAGCCGGCTGGCTGGCGCAGCGCTATCGCGGCGTGGTCTGGCGCTGGCCGCGCCTGACGCGCAAGCCGGCGTCGATCGGGGTGGTGCTGGTGCTGGCCGCTGCCGCCATCGGCGGCTGGTCGCAACTGACCACCAACGACGACATCCGCTCGCTGCAATCCTCGCCGCCGGCGCTGATCCAGGACCAGATCAAGCTGAGCAAGCTGCTCGATGCGCCTAGCCCGGTCCAGTACTTCCTGGTGCGCGGCGAATCGGGCGAACAGGTCTTGCAGCGCGAGGAAGCGCTCAAACGCCGCCTCGATCCCTTGATTGCGCAACAGCATATCGCCGGCTACCAGGCGCTCTCGAACTGGGTGCCGTCCGCGCGCGTCCAGGCCGAGCGCCTGGCGCTGGTCGAAGACAAGCTGCTGCGCGCCGACGGACCGCTGGCGCTGCTGGCCGCCGAGATCGACGAAGACCCGCAGTGGGTCGGCGCCAGCGCGGCCCATTTGCGCGCCCAGGCCAGGGCTATGCTGATCGACGATTTCCTGCGCAGCGCCGCGGCCGAGCCATGGCGCCGTCTGTGGCTGGGTGCGGTCGACGACGGTGCGGGCGCCACCTACGCAAGCATCGTGGCCCTGCGCGGCCTGCAATATGCATCGCTGCCGGTGCTGGCGCGGGCCGCCGACGGCGTCGACGGCGTGCAGTGGGTCGACAAGGTCGCCGGCATCTCGGCGGTGCTGGGCAGCTACCGCGCCACCATGGGCTGGGTGGTGCTGGCCGCCTATGCGGTGGTGTTCGCGGTCTTGTTGCCGCGCTACCGCGGCCGCACCTGGCGGGTACTGGCGCCGACGGCCGCCGCCAGTGTCCTGACCGTGGCGCTGCTGGGCTTCAGCGGCCAGCAGCTGCAACTGTTCCACGTGCTGGCGCTGATGCTGCTGCTCGGCGTGGGTGTCGACTACGGGATCTTCATGCAAGAGCCATCCGAGGGCGATGACGCCCCCTGGCTCGCGGTGGGCCTGTCGGCCGCCAGCACCATTCTTTCGTTCGGCCTGCTGGCCCTGAGCGGCACCCCGGCGCTGCAGGCTTTCGGCCTGACCATGCTGGCTGGCGCCGCGCTGGTGTGGCTGTTCGCCCCCTGTTTTTCCGTGACCAAGGAACCGATCCATGCGACGCCCGATTGACCGCCTCGCGCTATGTGCCTGCGCCTTGCTGCTGGCGGCCTGCGCCACCCGGCCCGAAGCCCCGGCGCGTCTCGGCCTGCGGCTGGCGCCAGCCGCGCTGGGCGAAACCATCAGCGTGCAGCAGCAGCTGATGGTCGAGCGTGCGGGCAGTACCAATGATCTGGTAGCGGCGCTCGAAGTCGACGCGCAGCGCGTCAGCCTGGTCGGGCTGGCGCTTGGCCTGCGTGTATTGAGCCTGGAATTCGATGGCCAGCAACTGACCGAGTGGCGTCACCCGATGCTGCCGGCCCAGGTACGTGCCGCCGATGTGCTGGAAGACCTGCAACTGACGTTGTGGCCGCTGGCGGCGATCGAACGCGCCTTGCCGCCCGGCTGGACGATCGAGGACCGGGGCCTGCGCCGCACCTTGCGCCGCGAAGGCGAGGTGGTCGCGACGATCGACTACAGCAGCATGCCGCGCTGGCAGGGCACCGCCGTGCTGGACAATCTGCGTTATAAATACCGGCTGACCGTCGTGTCGGCCCCGGAATGAACGACATCATGGACAAACCGGCTGTCTATCTGAACGAGTGCGCGATCCTGTGCGCACTGGGAATCGATCGGGAAACGATCGTGCGTCGCCTGCTGCACGTCGCGGCCAGCGGCCTGGCGATGTCTGACGACTATTCGCCGGGACGCGCGCTGCCCCTGGGCCGCGTGGGCACGGGGCTGATCGACCTGGCGCACCTGCCGCTACGCCTGCGCAGCCGCAACAACGCGCTGGCCTTGACCGCGCTGGCGCAGATCCGGCCCGCCGTCGACGCGGCTATCGCGCGACACGGCGCGACGCGGGTCGGCGTCGTCATCGGCACCAGCACCTCAGGCGTGAGCGCGGCCGAGACGGCGCTGGCCGCGCACCTGGCCAGCGGCCAGCTGCCGGCCGGCTTCCACTATGGGCAGCAGGAGATGGGTTCCTGCGCCGAGGCGTTGGCGCTCGAACTTGGCGTGAGCGGCCCGGCCTACGTGCATTCAAGCGCTTGCTCGTCGAGCGCCAAGGCTCTGGCCAGCGCCGCGCGCCTGATCCGCATGGGTTTGTGCGATGCGGTCGTCACCGGCGGGGTCGATACCCTCTGCGGCTTCACAGTGGCGGGCTTCGGCGCGCTGGAGTCGGTCAGCGGCGCAGCCTGCAATCCGCTCAGCGCGCGCCGCAACGGCATCAACCTGGGCGAAGCGGCGGCGTTGTTCATGATGAGCCGCGAACCGGCGGCGGTGGCGCTGTGCGGCTGGGGCGAATCGTCCGATGGCCACCATATCTCGGCGCCCGACCCGGAAGGTGGCGGTGCGCGCATCGCGATGCGCGAGGCGTTGGCGCGCGCGGGCATCGATGCTGCGCAAATCGACTATGTCAACCTGCATGGCACCGCCACCGTCCAGAACGATGCAATGGAGTCGCGCGCGGTGGCGGCGCTGTTCGGCGGCGAGGTGGCGGTAAGCTCGACCAAGCCGCTGACCGGTCACACGCTGGGCGCAGCGGGGGCGCTCGAAGCGGCGTTCTGCTGGCTGGCGATGCAGGACGATAATCCGCAAGGCCGGCTGCCGCCGCACCTGTGGGATGGCGAGCAGGATCCGGCGCTGCCAGTGTTGAACGTGGCGGCGCCAGGCGCGCAGCTGGGTCGTCCGATCCGCTATGCGCTGAGTAATTCGTTTGCGTTTGGCGGTTCGAACGCGGCCCTGGTGTTGGGGAGGACGGCGTGAACCTGCCCGACATCCATGAACTGGTGCCGCACAGCGGCGCCATGTCGCTGCTGGGGCGCATGCTCGGCGCCGACGACGAGACCCTGAGCGCCGAAGTGACCATCACGTGCGAGAGCATGTTCTGCGTGGACGGCGCGGTCGGCGCCTGGGTCGGTGTGGAATACATGGCGCAGGCGGTGGCCGCCCATGCCGGCCACGCGGCGCGCCTGCGCGGACTGCCGGTGCGGGTGGGCTTCCTGCTCGGCGCCCGGCGCTATGCCTGCGCGGCGCCGGCCTTCGCCGTCGGCAGCGTGCTGCACATCCACGTGGAGCGCGCGCTGCAGGGCGAGAACGGCCTGGGCGCCTTCGATTGCCGCATTGTGGACGCCGGCGACGGCCGCGAATTGGCCACGGCGACCATCACGGTCTTCCAGCCCGATAATGTTGAAGAGTTTTTGCAACGGAGTTCCGAATGAGTAGTACCAAGAACACTGTGCTGGTGACGGGATCGTCGCGCGGCATTGGCAAGGCGATCGCGCTGCGCATGGCGCGCGACGGCTTCGAGGTGGTCGTGCATTGCCGCGACCGGCGCGCCGACGCCGATGCGGTGGCGGCCGAGATCGAGGCGCTGGGCGGCGCCGCGCGCGTGCTGCAGTTCGACATCGGCCAGCGCGATACGACGGCCGCCATCCTGCTGGCCGACATCGAGCGCCATGGCTGCTATTACGGCGTGGTCGCCAACGCCGGGGTGGCGCGCGACACCGCCTTTCCGGCCATGAGCGGCGAAGAGTGGGACCTGGTGCTGAACACCAACCTGGATGGCTTCTTCAATGTGCTCAATCCGCTGGTGATGCCGATGGTCCAGCGCCGCAAGCCCGGCCGCATCGTGACCATGGCCTCGGTCTCTGGCATGATCGGCAACCGCGGCCAGGTGAACTACAGCGCTGCCAAGGCCGGCATCATCGGCGCCACCAAGGCGCTGGCGATTGAGCTGGCCAAGCGCGAGATCACCGTCAACTGCGTGGCGCCGGGCCTGATCGAGACCGACATGATCGCCGACGTGCCGATGGACGAAGCCCTGAAACTGGTGCCGGCGCGGCGCGTCGGCCGTCCCGAGGAAGTAGCGGCCGCGGTCAGCTACCTGATGTCGGAAGACGCGGGCTATGTGACGCGCCAGGTGCTGTCGGTGAACGGAGGCCTGGCATGAACCACCGCGTCGTCGTTACCGGCATGGCCGGCATCAGCCCGCTCGGCAACGATTGGCCCACCATCCGTGCGCGCTTGCAGGAGTATCGCAATGCGATCGTGCGCATGGAAGACTGGGCTGGCTACGAGGGACTCAACACCCAGCTCGGCGCGCCTGCGGCGCCGTTCGAGCTGTCCAAGCGCTACGACCGCAAGGCCACCCGCAGCATGGGCCGGGTGGCGCTGCTGGCCACGCGCGCCAGCGAGCTGGCCCTGCAGGACGCCGGCCTGCTCGACCATCCGCTGCTCACCAGCGGCCAGATGGGAGTGTCCTTCGGCTCCTCGGCCGGCACCCCGAGTGCGATCGGCGACTTCGGCCGCATGATGGAAGAGCGTACTACGCGCGGCATCAATGCGACCACCTATATCAAGATGATGGCGCACACTGCGCCGGTGAACATCGGCGTGTTCTTCGGCGCGACGGGACGGGTGATCACCACGTCGTCGGCCTGTACTTCGGGCAGCCAGGGCATCGGCTACGCCTATGAGGCGATCAAGAGCGGCCGCCAGGTCGCCATGATCGCAGGTGGCGCCGAGGAGCTCGACGCCACTGAGGCGGCGGTATTCGACACCTTGTTCGCCACCAGTACCCGCAACGAGGCGCCAGAAACCAGCCCGCGCCCGTTCGACCGGGCCCGCGACGGCCTGGTGATCGGGGAGGGCGCCGGCTGCCTGATTCTCGAAGAGCGCGAACATGCGCTGGCGCGCGGCGCCACCATTTACGCCGAGCTGGTGGGCTTTGGCACGAATAGCGACGGTACTCACGTGACCCAGCCGAATGCGGCGACCATGAAGGTAGCGATGGAGCTGAGCCTGCGCGACGCAGGCCTGGCGCCGGAAGCCATCGGCTACATCAATGCGCACGGAACGGCCACCGCGCATGGCGACCTCGCCGAGAGCCAGGCCACGGCGGCCCTGTTCGGCAAGCGTATGCCGATCAGCTCTCTCAAGAGCTATATGGGCCATACCCTTGGCGCCTGCGGCGCGCTGGAAGCCTGGATCAGCATCGAGATGATGCGCGAGGGCTGGTTTGCGCCGACCGTCAATCTGGACCAGGTTGACCCTGAATGCGGCGAGCTCGATTACATCCGCGGCGAGGGACGCAAGCTCGACTGCGATTATGTGATGTCCAATAATTTTGCGTTCGGCGGCATCAATACGTCGCTGATATTCAAAAGGTAGTGCCCTCTAATCACAACTATAAAAGGAAGTCCATGAAAGCTACTCGCCGCACCATCCTCGCCGTTGCCATCGTCGCCGCGCTCCCGCTGCTGCAAGGTTGCGCGACCAAGATCAAAGCATCGGCCCTGACCAACCCGGCGCCGACCGAGGCGTTTTCGAATTACGGTCGTGTCGACGTCAAGCCGGTCGTTTTTGCTGAGGGTTACAAGGGTAATCAGGCTGCACTTGGCAAGATCGCGGAAAACTTTGCCAAGGACATCGGCCCATCGGTGCAGAAGTGGAATAGCATGCCGGCCAATGGACGCACCCTGACCGTCGAGCCCGTCGTGGAACAGATTTCGTTCAAGAGCGGCGCCAAGCGCGTGTTCCTGGGCCCATTTGCCGGAAGCTCCGGCGTGCTGATGCGCGTGACCTATCGCGACCAGAGCGGCAAGGTCGTGGCCAGCCCGCAGTTCTTCCAGCGGGCCGGCGCGATGAGCGGCGGCTTCACCATGGGCGTGCATGACAACCTGATGCTCAATCGCGTGGCTAAGCTGGCCAGCGACTATACGATCGCCAATTATGACCGTGCAGTGGGCGGCCCGACTGGGGCCGACGCGGCAGCGGTAGCAATGCAGTAATCGCTGGCGGGACGGCGTGGCGCCAGGCGCGCGCCGTCCCGCCAATCACTGTTCATTACAAAGAGAGAGACCATGAAAAAAGCCTTCCTGACCGTCTTCGCACTCGCTGCCGTTGCCACTGCCGCCATGCCTGCACATGCCCGCGATACCAAGCACCTGATGCCGATCGCCGCCGCGATGTCCGCCAACGATGCGCAGAACCGCCTTGGGGACAGCGTCAAGTTCTATTTCGGCGACCAGAAGACCCCCGCCATCGTCGATCGCCTCGGCTCCGATAAAACAAGCCAGAAGACCAACTCGTTCGGCAAGTCGCCAGAGACGTCGTGCAACTGGGCTTTCCTTTCCGCCATGCTGCGCTTGCAAGCGCGCGCGCAGGAACTGGGCGCCAATGCCGTCGTCAACATCGTCAGTAACTATAAGAATATTGAGATGTCGAGTGCTACCGACTTCGAGTGCCACGACGGCGCCATCATGACCGGTGTCGCGCTCAAGGGTGACTTCGTCAGGATCAAGCCGTAAGCAACGCCTGCAATCGTCATGACCCTCTCGCCCGACCCGCTGGTATGGCTGGTGAATGCCGATGCCGTCGACGAGGCCAGTCTGGACTTTCACGCCGCACTGCTTGGTTCGTCCGAACGTGCGCGCTGTGCACATTTCCTGCGGCCCGAGCGCCGGCGCCAGTTCATTATCGGGCGGACCTTGCTGAGGCGCATGTTGGGCCGACTTCTCGCCATTGACCCGGCCACCATCTTGCTGGAAGAGCGGGCGGGGCAGTCGCCTGAGCTTATGTTTCCCCGAGAATTTTTGGGTGGCTTCAGTATCTCGCATAGCGGCTGTTGGGTCGCATGCGCAGCCAGTATTCACACTGGGCTCGGCATCGATATCGAACGCGTTGATCCGGAGCGCGACGTGCTCGCACTCGCCGAGCAGGCTTTCGGCCCAGTGGACCTCGCGTTCCTGCGTGCGTGCACACCAGCTGAGCGCCATAGCAACTTCTATCAGCTGTGGTGTCAGCACGAGGCGCGTTTCAAGCTCGGCACCTTCAGCGCTATGGACTATGTCCTGCAGTGGCCGGGGCTGGCCGGCGTCCTCGCTTGCGCTAAACCATTGTGCGCGGCGCCAAGTCTTGTCCAGGTGCATCTCGATACGTGTTGATTGGGCCTGGTCGGCTCCCGCTGCTCATCTGCAATCGTTCAGTTCAGTGATAAGACGCCTGTTATCAGACACGTATAACGACTACTTAAATTCAATCAATCATTTGTTACATGGCATTCAGTGACCGATGCTTCGCAGTAGACGTGCGCCCATCCTTGCGCGATACGGCGTCGTTCAAATAGTCGTTCGATATCTTATTATCGTTTGTTCACGAATGCGGCTGTGAATAAGTGTCTATATCCTGTATTGGTGGCAGCATGTCGCATAGCAACTCTGTTTCCGTATGCGTATCGAATAATACCGGTTCCGCATTTTTTACCCTCAGTTCAATTTCTGAATGGGAAAAATGCGTATTCATTTGAGTTGATGAAATAGCCAGCAGAAAATATTTTCCTTATTTGGCGGAACTCTTGGCGCTTGGAATCCCTCCAACGTGCTCATTGCCATCATTATGTAAGGAAAGTTTCTGTGAACAATTCGACGCGACTCCAACCGAAAGCCAAACTCATGGCGCTTGCCCCTGTGTTTGCCGTACTTGCAGCATGTGGTGGCGGGGATCCCGCATCGCTCGACCAGTCCAGTATGTCACTGGCAGAAGTTGAAACTGCAGTACGTCCCGCCGATTATGCTCCCGACAGCGCCGCTACCAATACCGCGGATGCGCCGGTCACCAATGCCACGCCGGACGGTCAATCCGTCGACGGCGCCACCCCGGTCCCGAGCGACGCCCCCAGTGGAAACAAGTCGCTGGCAAGCGTAACCGCCACCGCCGCAGGTTCGCGCGACCCCCTTAAGCAACCTTTCGCCAGCAACAGTATCTGGAACATGCCAATCGGTAGCGGCGCACGCTTCGTGCGCGCTAACCTGAATCCGAACCCTGCCAATAACATCTGGGCCGCGATGCCTGGCATCGATGATGAAAAACTCATCCTGAAGCCGACTGCGCCGATGGTCAATATCAACTACAGCAATGCCGCCTGGACCGGCAAGAATCGTTGCGGCGCAACGGGCGCCCTGATGTACCAGGTGCCGATGCCAAGTAATTACATTATTCCCAATACCAACAAGAACAGCTCGGCTGTGTTCCTGATGAGGGATGGCCGCACGCTGGTGCAAACCCAGCCGGTCGCGCGCTGCACCGCTGGCGGTCCGGCTACGGCCTATGCCAAGTTCGCGAATGTCGACCTGTATGGCGCGGGTATTACCGGGGCGCACGGCGGTTCGGGCCTGTCGGCCATCGGCGGCAGCATCCGCCTTGGCGAATTGCGTCCGGGCACCACGACCGGTCCGCGCCATGCGCTCAAGGTCAATGTGTACGCCAAGGAAGCGCTGTTCAAGTGCACGACGCGCAGCGCCTGCTCGCGTTGGCCGGCAACGACCTCGGACAGCTATGCGGTCGGCTGGTACGGTAGCGCCAGCAAGAACAGCAACACTGCCATGAAGATGGGCGCCTTGCTGGCGATCCCGGGCAGCACCTCGATCACGTCGCTGGGCCTGGAAACCGCGCCGGCCAAGCAACTGGCGTGGACGCTGCAGAACTATGGCGCCTACATCGTCGACGACACCTATGCGGCCGGTTTCGACTTCAGCGCCGAAGATGGTCCGGACGGCTCGAAGCGCGCAGAGTTCAAGCGCGATTGGGGCTTCGAGATGAACCAGAAGGTCCAGGGCAAGACCGCCTGGGTGCGTGACATCCAGCGCCTGATGAAGGCACTGAGCGTGGTCGACAACAATAGCGCGACCAGCATCGGCGGCGGCGGTACCCCACGCCAGCCTCTGGCGCCAGCACTCGCAAAATAAGCTCGTCGCGAGAGAACAAGCCGCCGCATGCAATGCGGCGGCTTTTTTTATTGGCGCTGTCGCCGTCGTGTGCCGCCCACGGACGCGATTTGGGCCACGATGCGATTAGATGGTTGCGCTCGTCATAGTGCTGCCATCATTTTGCTTCATCTAATACCCGGCCTTGAATATGCTAATGTCGAATTCTTATAATACAGGTTATAAGAAAGTCTACCCATTCATTATAGTTTTATCAAGGATTGCGTTAAAAACGACGCCTGTGTCGCATGATGCGCCGCCGATAGGTAAGGATGATTCGATGGTCTTGTCCATACGAATCGACTTGCGCCGTGTGCCACGCTCGACAGTGGTAAATATTTATTGCCCATGCATGGTTTGATATTAATCACACCAGTCCGATCGCGAAAAAAATAGAATTTGAATGTCAATTCATTTCATGCGGAGGGTGGTCTTAAAATGCGCGTTAAAAATACCACCGCTCAGACGATTCCAGCCAATCTGTGGCAAGAAGGAAACCCGCAATTCGTATCCCATGCAGACAAACACATCGTCTCAAGCCGCTTTTATGACAACACCATCCCAGCTTTTGCAGAGGCGGCCCTCGAGCGCCTGTATGCAAATATCTATTGCACGCTGACACGGATCGGGATCTACGAACGACTTGACAACGTTCATATCTTCGCCGCTGCCGACGCGAGTGACCTCGTCCTGCTGATCCTGTTTCGGCTCGACGGCGACACGGTCCGCATCGTCAATCAGCAGGTCGTCTTGAGCAAGGCCGACCTCGCTTACTTCGCGGCCAGCGTGTTTTCCCGCTATCCGGCGGCCAGGCGCATCGAAGGCTATGCGCTCGACACCAGCATCGATGTCTCCACGTTCGCCTTCCCCATCCAGGTGTTGCCCCAGCTCGAAGAAAACGTGGTCGAGCTCCCGGCCAGCGCCGACGCCTATATGCGGCAGCTGGGCAAGAGCACCAGGGAGCTGATGCGGCGCAGCATGCGCAAGTGCGCAGCGCAGTTTCCTACCTGCCGTTTCGAGGTGCTGTCGACGCACCAGATCACGCCGCGCCATGTGCGCGAACTGGTCCACCTGACCGACCAGCGAATGGATTCGCGCAATGCCGAGCCGTATGTCGAGAATACCGACATCGACCGCATCGTGCGGCTGGCGCGCAGCCACGGCTACCTCGGCATCATGCTGATCGAAGAAAAAATCGTGGCGGCCACCCTCTGCTTCAGGGTCGGGACACGCCACTTCCTGCACCTGGTCGGCCACGACCCGCGCTTCGATGCCTACCGCCTTGGTCGCCAGGTGAACCTGCACACCATCTTTCATGCCATCGCCGTCGGCGGCCGCGAGCTGTGGATGATGGGTGGGCATCACGGTTGGAAGTCCCATTTCCTGGCCCGCCGCAAGACGCTCAGCAGCGTGACGATCTACCGGTCCCGGGTTGCCGCGCTCGCCTGTTGGCGCACGTTTCTGCGCAACGCAGCGCGCTCCCGGCTGCACGACCTCAGGCTTTCCGTGGCCAGCGTGCAGGCGCGGGAGGGGGCCGGCAACCGGCTCCTGGCACGTATGCCGGGTGCGCTGCGCGGTGCGAAAAAATTCCTGCGACGCCTGCGCTCCGCGCAGGCGGGAGAAGCGGGTCAACGGTGCTTCAGGCGCGATGGAGACGGCACGGATGCCTGAAGACCGTCCAAACGGGCGCAGTGCGGCCCGGCTCGGACCAATACGAATATGGTGGAACGATGAATGATCGATTCGATGATCGACTCGCGCCGGCAACCGGCGTGGCGCCACACGACGCCGTGCTCGTCACGCGGCCCTTTCCGCCGTCCCTGCGGGCCTTGCTCGAGGATTGCCACGAGAACGTGTTCTGCACGGTAGCGCGCTGCGCGGCGCTTCCTGCCGACGCCGAGGTGGCGTGCTACGTCGCGCTGCGCGGCGGCGTTCCAGCTACCGGCGTGCTGTATCGCCGCGAGGGCGGCGCAATCACGGTCTTGAGCGAGCTGTTCGCCATCGGCGGCGAAGCACTCGAGCACATGGTGCGCTGGCTGCTCGCGCGGTACGAGGGCGTTCATCTGATTTATTTCCCGGCGGTGGCGGCGCCGCCCTGGCGCCTGCCGTTCCCGTGCCAGCGCTATGGCGCCACCGAAGACCTGGTGATCTCGCTGCAGGGCACCCCCGAAACCTATCTTGCCAGCCTTGGGCCGAATACCCGCGCGGCGATCCGGCGCGCCCAGAAGACGGTCGCACGGCAGGCGCCGGACATGGTGTTTTCTTTCCACGGCCCCGGCACCATCGACCGCGCCGATGTGGCCGCCCTGGTCGAGCTCAACTGCCTGCGCCTGGCGCACAAGGGGCAGGCGCCGAGCCACACGGCGGACTCGCTGGCCATGCTGGAAAGCATGCTGAGTACCTATGGTTGCATGCTGTTGGCCCGCAGCGGCGGGCATGTCCGGGCCGGTGTGGCGTGTACCCATGTGGGCGGGCATGCCTATATGCATGTGATCGCGCACGATCCCGGATTCGACCAGGCCCGGCTCGGCCTGCTGTGCTGCTATATGAGCATCTGCGAGTCGATCCGGCGCGGCATGCGCGAATACCACCTGCTTTCCGGCCGCTACGACTACAAGCGGCGGCTGCTCGGACAGCAACGCGACTTCGACCGGATCGTCGTGTATCGCTCGCTGGCCTCGGTCATGGCGAGCCTGCCCACCTGGGCCCGCACCCTGGTGCGCGGCCGGGGGCGCCAGGCCAAGCAGCGTATTTCGTCCTGGAGGCGATCGTGGAAATCCTAGAGATCGGCCAGCCGCTGGCTGAGCGCAAGCGCACCGGTCCGCCCGAACAGTTGCCACTGCTGTGGGAAGAGTCGGAGACGCCGGCATCCGTGCGCATGGCGGCACGCGCGGCGAGCGAGCGCGATGCCGCCATCGAGCGCGAGTCGCAGCGCGCCAAGGTGGTGGTCCTGACCCTGCTCGGCGCGATCCTGCTGGTTTCCCACTTCCTGTGACACGAGGGCGCATGCCTGGAGCCACCGTTATGAACCATGAAAAGAAAATCGTGATGCTCGGAACCCATGTCGAAGGCTGCGGCGGCATTGCGTCGGTCATCGCGGTGTACCGGGCCGCCGGGCTACTCGCGCGGCGCGACATCGTCTACCTGCCAACCCACCGCACCGGGCCGGGACGGGCCAAGATCCACCTGTTCGCGCAGGCCCTGCTTGCCGTGCTGCGCCTGTTGGCCCGGGGCGAGGTCGCGCTGCTGCACATCCACGTGGCCATCAACGCCAGCTTCTGGCGCAAGTACGTCTTCTTCCTGCTGGGCTACCTGTGCCGCGTCCCGGTCGCGCTGCACCTGCACGCGGGGCGCTACCCGGACTACTACCGCAACGGGTGTGGCCCGCTGGCCCGCCTGCTGATGCGCTTCGCCTTCGACCGGGCGCAGGCCGTCCTTGTCGTCTCGGGCGAACTGCAGGCCTGGGTGCGCAGCGTCTCTTCCCAGGGCCGCGTCGTCGTCCTGCACAACCCGGTGTTGCTGCCGCAGCGCGACGAGGTGGCTGAACCCTCCGCCAAACCGGCGCCCGCGCGTGCGCCGGCGACGCTGGTCTTTCTCGGCCATCTCGAGGCGGGCAAGGGCTGCTATGACTTGCTGCGTGCGATGCGCATGATCGTCGCGGCCGTGCCGCAGGCGCGGCTGCTGCTATGCGGCGACGGCCGGCGCGACGAAGCGCACGCGCTCGCCGCATCCCTTGGCCTGCTGGCCAGCGTCGACTTTCCGGGCTGGATCGCTGCAGAAAGACGTGCAGCCTTGCTCGACATGGCGACGGTCTTCGTCCTGCCGTCGCACGCCGAAGGCTTGCCGATGAGCCTGCTGGAGGCAATGGCGCATGGCGTCCCGGTCGTCGCCACGGCGGTCGGCGGCATCCCGGAGGCGGTGCGCGACGGGCTGGAGGGCGTGCTGGTCGCGCCCCGCGATGCGGCGGCGCTGGCCAGCGCGGTGCTCGGCCTGCTGGCCGATCCGGATGCCCGCATGCGCATGGGTGCAGCGGCCCGTGAGCGGGTCCGATCGGAGTTCTCCAGCACCAGGATGATCGTCACGCTGGAAGACCTGTACGAAAAACTGGCCGCAAGCGAGGCGCGCCGGCCCGGGACGCGCGAGCGCTTCGACGAGACTATCGGCTGACCATGGCCATGACCATGACCATGACCATGACTGCGACACCGAGTGAGAGCCTGACCCGGGGGAATCCATGAAGATCTGGTTCGATCTATCCAATTCGCCGCACATCAATATGTTCCGCGCGATGATCCGCGACCTCCAGCGCTCGCACGAAGTCATCATCACCAGCCGCCCGCTGGCCAATACCGAGGACCTGCTGCGCATGCACAATATCGCGCACACGACGGTGGGCGTGCACTATGGCCGCTCCGTGATCGGAAAGGCCTGCGGCTTCCCGATCCGCGTCGCGCAGCTGGTACGTTTCCTGCGCCGGCGCGGGGTCGATGTGGCGGTGTCGCAGAGTTCCTTCCACTCGCCGGTCGTGGCCCGGCTGCTGGGAATCCGGTCGGTCTACCTGAACGACAACGAGCATGCGGCCGGCAACGTGCCGGCTTTCGCCTGCGCCGACCGGATCATGGTGCCTGAGTTCCTGACCGCCCACAATCTCAGGCGCCAGGGTGCGCGCCTGGCCAAGGTGGAGCGTTATCCCGGCGTGAAGGAGGGGATCTACCTGTGGGAGCATGCGCAGCGCAGTTCGGCGTCGGCGTCGGCGCCCGCGCGTGGCCGCGATCCGCGCGCGCTGCCGCGCATCTTCATCCGTCCCGAGCCCTGGACCGCCCAGTATTACCGGGGCCCCAGGAATTTCCTGGACGACGTCATCGGCGTGCTGCAGCACCGCGCCAGCGTCACCGTGCTGCCGCGCTCGCGCGAGCAATACCAGCATTATGCCGGTGCGGCGTTCAAGGGTTGCCGCACCCTGTCCGGCGTGATCGACATCGATACCATCGCCAGCGACTGCGACCTGTTCATCGGCGCGGGCGGCACCATGACGCGCGAGATGGCCGTGCTGGGCGTGCCCACCATCTCGGTCTACCAGGAAGCGCTGCTCGACGTCGACCGCTACCTGATCGCCGAAGGCGCCTGCGCCCACCTGCCGGCGCTCACGGCGCGGGATGCTCTCGATTACCTGGCCTCGCGCGAGCGGGCCGGACCCAACACCGGCCTGCTCGCCAAGGGGCGCGCCGCCTACGACATGATCAAGCACGAGGTGACCCATGCACACGCCTGACACGCCGCGCATCCGCATCGCCATCGCCGGCCTGGGCAAGATGGGCCTGTCGCACCAGGCCATCGTCAATGCCCACCCCGGCCTGGAGCTGGTTGCCGTCTGCGACCCTGCCAGCTATCTGCTGGACATCATCGGCCGCTACACCGGGGTGGCTACCTACAGCGACTATGCGCGCATGCTCGAGCGCGAGCGGCTCGACGCGGTACTGGTCGCCACGCCGTCGCGGCTGCATGCGCGGATGGTGCGCGCGGCGCTCGAGCACGGCCTCGACGTGTTCTGCGAAAAGCCGTTCTGTCTCGACGTCGAGGAAGGCGCGCGGCTGGCGGCGCTGGCCTCCGAACGCGGCGCGGTGACCCAGGTCGGCTATCACAACCGCTTCCTGGGAACTTTCGAAGAGGCGCGGCGCCTGCTCGACGTGGAGGCTATCGGGCGCGTGCATCACGCACGCGTCGACTGCTACGGCCCGGTAGTGCTGCGCCCCAAGGGCGCGACCTGGCGCAGCAGCCGCAACGAGGGCGGCGGCTGCCTGTATGACTACGCCTGCCACGGCATCGACCTGCTCAATTTCATGGTCGGTCCGCCGACCGGCGTGTCGGGCTCGATCCTGAGCAGCGTCTTTTCCGCCGCGGCCGACGACGAGGTGTATGCCAACCTGTCCTACGCCGACGGCAAGACCGCGCAACTGTCCGCCAACTGGAGCGACGACAGCCATCGCAAGATGTCGACCACGCTGGTGCTGTGGGGCACCAATGGCAAGATCGAGGCCAGCCGCCAGGAACTGCACATCCACCTGCGCAACCCGGTGGCGGCCCGACCCGACCTGGCGGCGGGCTGGAACGTCCGCTATACCACCGAGCTGACCCGGCCCGTGTGGTTCTACCTGCGCGGCGAGGAGTATTCGGCCCAGATCGATTACTTCGCCGAATCGATAAGGCAGCGCCGGGTCGACAGCCACTGCGGCCTGGCCGCCGGCCTGGCCACCGACATCGTGGCCGACATGATCCGGCGTGACGCCGCCGGCGCAGCCGGCGCTGGCGCCGGCACAGTGCCGGACCTGGCGGCCGCGCGCGGTGTCCCGGGACGCTGGGGAAGGCTGCGCGACGCGGTACTGAGCTCGCCCGAGACGATCATGAAGGCATTGAAAGGGAGCCCTTGATGGACCGTATTCTGTTTGGAGACAACCAGTTCTTCGGCATCAACCACATGTCGGACGAGCATGCGCGGGCCCAGAGCATGCAGTTCCAGAGCAACGAGGCAGTAATGGCAATGCTCGCCGGCGTGCTGGAAGAGGGCATCGAGGTGCTGATGTGCACCACCCACGAGAGGGTCGCCGCCATCTGCGAGACGATCCGCGCGCAACCGGCGCGCTACCGCAAGCTCAAGATCTACCCCTGCATGCCGTACGCGCACAAATATGCCAATGCGGTGTCCGAACTGGGAATCATCGAGGCGGTGCGCAAGTTCCTGCCAGACGAGTCGCCGCTGACAGCGGCGGTCAAGAGCGGTATTGCCGTGGCGCGGCGCGATGTCGACGCCCTGATCCGGCGCCTGATCGACGCCGAAATGAAGATGTTCACGGCGATTCCGACACCGGTCATCTTCCTGCAGAACGTGGTCACCGACCTGGCGCTGGGCCTCGGTTTCCACGACGCGCTGCGCACTTTCCACGACCATGTGCGCGAGCGCTACGGGGCCGAACCGGGCTTCATCACCATGAACCTGCCGCGGCTGCTCGAGGCCCTCGATGGCGTGGGCATCGATAACCCGATCGTCTGCGCCAATGTTAACAAGATCGGCTTCCGGATGTGCGGCGGCCTGCCGGCCTACGAGGAAACCGTCGCCACGCGCAAGTTCCGCGCGGTGGCGATGTCGGTGTTCGCTTCCGGCGCGATCCCGGCTGCCTAGGCGATCGAGTACGTCTGCGGCCAGCCGCGCATCGAGTCGATCGTGTTCGGCGCCTCCAGCCTGGGCAAGGTGCGCCACACCAAACACCTGATCGACCACTACACGGCGCTGGAAAGGGGCGAGCCATGCAGCGTGAAGGTGCAATGATGCCCCTGCGGGTCGGCCTGTTGCTCGAGGGGCGAGCGAGCGACGCCTATACGGCCGCGCTGTGCGCGTGGCTGGCGGAAAGCCGCGGCCTCGAACTGGCGCTGGTGCTGGTCACCGACCAGGCGCCGGCGGGCCGGGCCCGGTGCAAGCGCTATCCCGCGCTCCAGGGGCAGGCAGCGCCGCGGACAGCGCCGCGGACACCGCTGCTGCTGGCCGGCGTGATGGCTCTCGATCGCCAATTGCTGCGCCACTACGAGGCGCACCGCGCGCACCTCGACGTGGTCGATGTCGCCGCCCTGGCCGCGGCGCGCGGGGTGCCCGTGCGCAGCCTCGCGCCGCGCGGGCTTGCGCCAGCAGCAGTGCCCGATTCCATGGCCCATGCGGCGTCCGGCCGGCGGGCTGTTCCTGCCCGCGCCTTCATCCCCGATACCGTTTCCGCTTCCATCCCCGGTGCCGGCCCCGATTCCGCCTCCAGGGTAGCGTCCGATCCAGCCTCCGCTCGGGTGGCCGCCGAATGGTCCACCGCGGCGCTCGCACCAATCGCGGATCATGAACTGGCCGCCCTCGACCTGGACCTGCTGGTGTGCTGCGACGACGTCACCTGCGACGAGCGCCTGGGGAGCGCAGCGCGCCTTGGCGCCATCGGCATCGACTACCGGCGCGACCAGATCACCGGCAGCGCGCCCATCGGCTTCTGGGAAACCTACCACCGCGCGCGCAAGACCGGATTCGCCATCGTCCGGCTGGGGCGGGAAGGGGAGGCGGGCCAGGTGCTGGTCGAGGGAGCGTTCCGCACAAAATATTCCTTCCTGCTCAACCAGGCGCACCTGTTCTGCAAGGCGCATGCCCAGCTGCGCAGGCTGCTGGACGATGTGGCAGTCAAACGCACGCTGCCGGCGGTGCGCGATCCGGTCCCTTACTCGGGCTGCTGCCTGGCCCCGCCGGGCAATCTGCACGGGCTGTGCTATGCGCTCAAACTGGCCGGGCGGCTGGGCGTGCGCGGCCTGCGGCGCATGCTCGGCATCCGTCATAAATGGACACTGTCGGTGACCCGTTCCGGGTGGCGCAACGCCGCCTTGTGGCGCGGCGTGCCGGTAGCGGCGCCAGCCGGGCATTTCTGGGCCGATCCCTTCCTGCGGGTGCATGGCGGAAGGGTGTACTGCTTCGTCGAAGACTATGTCTACGCCACCAACCGCGCGCACATCTCGGTGCTCGAAATCACCCAGGCCGACGTCAAGTGCCTGGGCGTGGCGCTGCGCGAAGGCTTCCACCTGTCGTTTCCCTTCCTGTTCGAGTACGACGGCCATCTCTATATGTGCCCCGAGACCTCCGAGAGCAACCAGATCCGCATCTATAAATGCGATGAGTTTCCGCTGCGCTGGTCGCTCGATTCGGTCGCCATCGACGGCATCTCGGCGGCCGACTCGATGTTCTTCGAGCACCGCGGACGCTGGTGGCTGCTCACCAGCATCGACCGCGCGGGCCTGAACGACCACTGTTCCGAGCTGTGCCTGTTCCATGCGCCCGATCCGCTCGGCGGCGCATGGACGCCACATCCCATGAACCCGCTCTACATCGATACTGACATGGGACGCAATGCCGGCCTGATCGTGGACGGAGGCCGCATCTACCGCGCCGCCCAGCGCCAGGGCTTCGACCAGTACGGCGAGGGCCTGGCGCTGTACGAGATCATCGAGCTCGACGAGACCAGGTATTCCGAGCGCAAGGTCACCGACATCCGGCACGACTACCTGCAACGCTCGCTCGGCAGCCACCACATCTCGTCGACCGGCAACGTGACCGTCGTCGATTTCAAGACCCATTGCTTCGCTCCCTGAGGGCCGACCTGACGAGATGCCGATGGACGATCCGCCCTTGACTCCGATGCCGCCGCCGATGCCGCCACCGTTTTCGCCACCCATGTCGGCGCCGACGCCGGTCCAGGCACCGCCAGCCGCCGCGCGTCCGCCCGCCGCGGCCGGGGCGGCGCCCGTGTACCTGTCCTGCGTCGGCGCGGCGCTGGCGGTCGGCATGGCGTGCGAGCTGCTGGGCGCCGTGCGGGCGTTCGCCGTCCTCGGCGCCGCCCTGGTAGCACTGCTCGGCATGCGCGACTTCCGGGTGCTGGCCGTGGCGGTGGCCTTCCTGTTGCCGTTCGTGCCGACCTTGTTCCTCTCTGAAGGCGTGGCCGGCGTGTCGGGCCAGCGCATCGTTGCGCTGGTGATGCTGCTCACCCTGGTGTCGGTCGCGTGCGGCCATGCGCTCGATCCCTGGCGCATCCGCTATCCTCGCTGGCGGCTGGCCTTCCTGGCCTATGTCGCCGTGTTCGTATTCGCCGCTTTCAACGGCGCAGCGTCGGCGAGCGCCATCCCGGAGTATTTCAGGGTGCTCGAGGTAGTGGTCGACACCACGCCGATGGGCTACCTGAAGGCGAGCCTGTTCGCCCCCGGGCTGGTCATCGCCGGCTGTGTGTTCATGGGCCTGCTGGCGGCGAATGTGCGCGACCCGCGCTGGCTGCTGCTGCCGACCCTGTCGTCGGCGGTGCTGCTGGCGGTGCTGGTCTGCGTGTTCGCGCTGCACGGCGCCAGCGCCGGCGCCGACCTGGCGCAGCAGGAGTCGCGCCGCTCGCTGTCGGTGCTGGGCCTGCATGCCAACGAACTCGGCCTGCTGCTGAACATGACGCTCGCGCTGGCCCTCGGCGCCCTGGGCGCCAGCCGGCGCGCCATGGCGCGGGCCGTGCTGGTGCCGGCCTGCCTGGTGCTGATGGCGGGCGCCCTGATGACCTTCTCGCGCGGCGCCTTTCTTGGGCTGGCGGTGGTCATCCTGTATGCGGTGGCGACCGTGCGTGCGCGCAGCTGGCCGGTCTGGGTGCTAGTCGCGCTGTCGCTGGCCGTGGCCCTGTCGTCCGATTCCCTGGCCGAGCGGGCCTTGCACGGCATCGGCGGCGGCGACCTTGGGCAGCTGAGCTCGGGCCGGATCGACGCCATCTGGCTGCCGCTCGCGCCGGAAATACTCGACCACCCGATCCTGGGCGCCGGCCACGCATCGATCCTGTGGTCGCAGGCGGCGCAGGCGCGCACGATCCTGCCGGTGGGTCATCCGCACAGCGCCTACCTGGCCGCGCTGCTCGACGTCGGCGTCGTGGGCAGCGCGCTGACCGCTCTGTTCTTCGCCCATGCGTGGCGGCTGCTGCGGCGCGCGGCGCGCCAGGCCGCCGAAAGCGCCCAGGGCGCGCTGGCCGGTTTCTTCATCGGCGGCGCGGCCTGCATCCTGCTGCTGCTGGTCCAGGGCCTGACCGACGACAGCTTCATGCCGTCCTATACGCATGTGTATTTCTGGCTGTGCTACGGCGCGGCCGTCGGCACCCTGGCCGGCGCGCGGCCTGCAGCTGCGCCGGGCGCCCCGGCAAGCGGCCGGGCAGTAGCGGGAGAGGCATCATGAAGATCTGTTTCGTCGGTATGGACAACCTGCCGGTGCTGGCCGAGGAATTCAATATGCATGGGATCGGCGGCGAGCAGGTCCAGCAGACGCTGCTGGCCCGCGCGCTGGTGCAGCGCGGCTTCGAGGTCAGCATGGTGGTGTACGACTACGGCCAGGCCGACCGCCGCAGCTGGTCCGGCATCGTCACCCACCGCGCATTCCGCCAGGCGGCCGGACTGCCGCTGCTGCGCTTCGTGTATCCGCGCTGGATCAAGACCTGGCGCGCGCTGCGGCGCGCCGATGCGGACGTGTACTACCTGAGCTGCGCCGGCATGCAGCTGGGGCTGGTAGCGCTGTTCTGCCGCCGTCATGGCCGCAAGCTGGTGTTCCGGGTCGCGCACGACAGCGACTGCGTGCCCGATGCGCTCCTGATCAAATACCGGCGCGACCGCACGCTGTACGAATACGGGTTGCAGCGGGCGCACCTGGTGCTGGTCCAGACCGCGCACCAGCGCGACACGATGCTGCGCAACTACCGGCGCGACAGCACGATCGCGCGCATGCTGGTGCAGGCGGCGGCCGGGCCGGTACAGCGCGACATCGACGTGCTGTGGGTGAACAACCTGCGCCAGTTCAAGCGTCCCGACCTGCTGCTCGCGCTGGCGCGCCGCCTGCCGCAACTGCGCTTCTGCATGATCGGCGGCGAGCAGCCCGGCGCCGCCGACCTGTACGCGGATATCGCGGCGCAGGCCGCGCTGCTGCCGAACCTGTCCTTCAGCGGCCGGGTGCCTTTCCACCGGATGGCCGAACGCTATGCGGCGGCGCGCGTGTTCGTCAATACCTCGGACAGCGAGGGTTTTCCCAACTCCTACCTGCAAGCCTGGATCCACGGCACGCCCACGGTCGCCTTTTTCGATCCCGACGGCGTGATCGCGCGCGAAGGACTCGGCCATGCGGCAACGACGCTGGACGACATGGCGGCGCAGGTCGCCGCGCTGGCCGCGGGCGGCGCCGGCTGGCAGGCGCGCAGCGCACGCTGCCGCGCCTATATGGAGCACCACTACGCCGAGCAGGATGTGCTCGGCCCCTATCTGGATGGACTCGAGGAGGTCTGCCATGCAACCAGCAACTGAAGCGCCGCTGCATGTGATGTTCCTGGTCGTGTCCGCGAGCGTCGGCGGCGCCGAGACGCATGCCGTGACGCTGGCCCAGGCGCTCGACCGGCGCCGCTTCTCGGTGTCCCTGGTCTACCTGAAGGACGAGGCCGAGATCCCGGGCGCCTTCGACGACGCGCAGTGCCGGGTGTCGGCATTCTGCCTCAACGCGCGCAACAAGCTCGACCTTGGCGCGGCGCGCCGGCTGGCCGACTATGCAGTCGAGCACGAGGTCGACATCGTCGTCTGCGCCAACCCGTACCCGCTGATCTATGCCTGGGCAGTGCGGCTGCTGTCGCGCCGGCGCCTGCGGGTGGTCGAGATCCTGCACTCGACCGAGCCGTTTACGCGGCGCGCCTGGCTGCAGATGGTCCTGTACCGGCCCCTGATGTGGATGTCCGACCTCCTGGTGTTCGTCTGCAAGAACCAGCGCTCTTACTGGGAGACCCAGCGTGTGCGGGCGCGCAGCTCGCAGGTGGTGCACAACGGTGTCGACCTTGGCCGCTTCAGGAACGACTTCGGGCCGGCGCAGATCAGCGCTTTCCGCCGCCAGAATGGCTTCGCGGGTCACGACTACGTGGTCGGCGTGTGCGGCATCCTGCGCCAGGAGAAGGGGCATCAAGATCTATTGCGCGCGCTCCATATGGCGCGCGCGGCCGGCACCTGCGCCAAGTGCCTGATGATCGGGGACGGACCCATGCGGCCGGCGATCGAGTCCACCATCGAGAGCCTGCGCCTGACCGGGGACGTGGCGATCACGGGCGTGCTGGCCGACGTGCGGCTCGCCATTGCCTCGTGCGACGTGATCGTGGTGCCATCGCATAACGAGACGTTCTCGATCGCGGCGCTCGAGGCGATGGCGCTGGGTAAACCCCTGATCATGGCCGACGTGGGCGGCGCCTCGGAGCAGGTCGAGCACTCAGGCAATGGCTTCCTGTATCCCAAGGCCGATGTGGCCGCGCTGTCCGACCGCATCCTGCGCATGGCCGATCCCGGCTGCCGCAGTGCGTTCGGCGCCGCCAGCCTGCGCAAGGTAATCAGTGAATTTTCGCTGACGCGCATGGTGGATGCCTACGCGCGCGAACTCATCGACCTGGCGCGCCACTGAGATGGCAGGCGCCAGTTCCGCCATGGGAGTGAGCCGGTCGGCGGCATTCCTGACCGCCGGCGCGATGGTCGAATTCACCCTGCAGTTCCTGCTGCCCGTGATCCTGGTGCGACAGCTCGACGCCGACACCTTCGGCCAGTACCGCTTCCTGGCCCTGATGCTGGGTACGGCGCTGGCGCTGGCGCCGGCCTTCATGCCCCAGGCGCTGTACTACTTCCTGCCGCGTGCCGGCGGCCGGCAATTGACGGTGATCGGCAACGCCGTCGTCTACCTGGCCTCCATGGGCGTCATCGTGGCTCTGCTTGCAAGCCGGGCCAGCCCGCTCGCGGGCGAGCTGCTGCGCGCGCTGCATGCCGCCACGCACGGGCTGTCGGCACTGTACCTGGGCCTGTCGGTGCTGCTGTCGATCGTGACCACGCTGGCGATCGCCGAGGGGCGCATCCTGTGGCATTGCAGTACCGAGCTGGTGCTGGCCCTGCTGCGCACCGCGCTGGTGGCCCTGGCGGCGACCCTGGCGCACGACCTCGCCTGGGTGGTGGCGGCGCTGGTGCTCGACGCCGCGCTGCGCCTCGCGGTGCTGGCGGCCTACCTCTTCACGCGGCCCGGCGGCGCGCGCCTGCGCTGCGAGCCGGCCGGGCTGCTGGCGCAATTTCGCTATGCGCTGCCGTTCGCCGCCGGCGGCAGCCTGTTTGCCATGCGGGCCCAGGCCGACGGCTGGATCGCCGCTTCCGTCATGCCGCCGCATGTGTTTGCCGCGTTCACCATCGGCGCCGTGGTGCTGCCGGTCGCCTCGCTGATCCGCCAGCCGATCAACAGCGCGATGCTCCCGCACCTGAACCGCGCCTTTGCCGGCGGCGCCCGCGCTGAAGTACATGCGCTGCTGCTCAAGGGGAGCGGCGCGGCGACGCTGCTGCTGGCGCCGCTTGGCTGCGCGCTATTCCTGCTGGCGCCCGAGATCGTGGCGCTGGTGTACACCGAGCGCTATCTGGCGGCGGTCCCGGTGATGCGCCTGTACCTGCTGCTGGTCGTGCTGCAGTCGGTGGCGGTGGGCTTCGCGATGCCTGCGCTCGACATGGGCCGGCTGGCGCTGCGGATCAATCTTGCCGGGCTGGCGCTATCCGCCAGCCTGAGCCTGGCCGGCGTGCACTGGTTCGGCCTGGCCGGGGCCGCGCTCGGCAGCGTGGCCGCCTTCCTGCTGTGCGAACTGGCCAATGCGCGCGCCGTGGGCAAGGTGCTCGGCTGGCCATGGCGCGCGATGTTCCCGCTGCGGCTGGCGGGACTGGTGCTGGGCGCCTGCGTGGCGGGCGTCCTGCTGGCCGAATGGTGTGCGCCGACGTTCGGGCCCGGCCCCTGGCAGGTCCTCGGGGGCAAGCTGGGCGTCTATGCCGCGGTGGCGCTGGCGCTGTTTGCCGCGTGTGGTGGGCTGGGAGAGCTGCGCCGCCTGTGCGCGCCGTTCGCCATTGCCGGCGTGGCGCCGGTCGCGGCGCGGCCGCCGTCGGCCTGACCATCGCCGATCTGGAGCGCACATGAACCTGGACCCATCCCTGATGACTGAAGACGGCGCCGCGCATGGGGCGCCGGATTGCCGCGAGCGCTTCTACCCGGGCCTGCCGCCAGCGGCGCAGGCGGCGCTCGAAACCTTGTACGGCGGACCGATGACGACCGCGCTACGCTTCTGCCAGTACTACCCGATGCACGCCGCCGAGACTTTTCTTGCGTATGAGCGCGGTGAGATCGTCGAAGCCATCGTGTTCGCGCGCAGCGGTGCGCGCATCCAGGTGTACAACGAGCAGGTCGCGTTGACACCGGAGCGGATCGCGCGCTTCGCACGCGCCGCGTTTGCGCGCTATCCCGAGGTGCGCCACATCGCATGGTATGCCATCGAGCTCGGCGCCGGACGCCTGCCTTATCCAGCGCGGTGCTGTGCCTGCCTGGAAGACTACAGCCTCGCGCTGCCGGAAACCACTGCGCAGTATATGGCGCGACTGGGCAAGAATATGGCGACGAAGATCCGGCGCGTCGAGCGCAAGCTGGCGCGCGAGGTCGGCGTGCGCACGGATTTCGTGCCAGGGCAGGAAGCGCCGGAGGCCACCATTCGTGCGATTGTCGAGTTCAGCCGGCAGCGCATGGCGGGCAAGGGACGCACCAGCTATCACACCGAGGAAGAGACGCGCAAGACGATCGCGATGGTGCGGCGCTATGGGGTGGTCGGCACGATGACGATCGACGGCCGCCTGTGCGCCGGCGCAACCCTGCTCAAGCTCGGGGACCGTTACAGCTTGCAGATCATTGGACACGATCCTGTCTTCGACAGCTACAGCCTGGGCATCCTGTGCTGCTATCACTGCATCGCCCATGCCATCGAAGCCGGAGGAGCCCGGTTCAGTTTCGGCTGGGGGCGCTTCGAATACAAATACCGCCTGCTCGGCGAACGTGTCGATCTGGTCCGGATCGACCTGTACCGATCGCGCCTGGCGCTGCTCGCTGACTCGGCGTTCCTGTGTGGCCGGGCTGTGTCCGGGTACGAGCGCCGCCTGAAGGAATGGCTGGCCAGTCCAGCGGGGCGGGCCAGCGTCGCCGGCAGCTGGCTGCGGCATGGCGCCAGTGCCTGGCGCAATGTCCACGTCTGGTTGCAGCGCCGCCGCGGCAATCGCTGAGTTACCGATCGCCTTGATTTAGCTCAGCAAGTAACGTGTTTATCGCGCTAGGGTAGTGATTGCAGGGTTGCCTTCACGTGCCAGGTGATTTAAATAGCCGCACAGCAGCGCGTTGTGCCGGTCCAACCGAGGGAACAGCATGGGCAAGAACGAGATCCTGAAACCCGAAGCGACGCCCGAAGCGACACCCGCGGTGACACCGCCAGCGACACAGCTGGACAGGTACGATCCCGGTCCCGCACTGGCGCCGTTCAGGTTGGCGGAACATGTCGGGGTGATGGTGCGCCACCGGCTCTTCATCGCACTGGTGACCCTGACGGTGGCGGCGCTGGGCACCCTCTATGCCCTGGCCCGGCCACCGTCCTACACGGCCAACCTGCTCATCCACATCACCGACATGCGCTCGTCCGAACCGCGCACACTGCTTGGCCAGGCAACGCCGGGTACGGCGTACAGGCGCGCGATGTCCGAAGCCGAACTGCTGCGCTCGCGCTCGATCGTCGGAACCGCCGCGGCGCGCCTGCGGCTCGACCTGGTGGCCGAGCCGCGTTACTTTCCGCTGATCGGCGCGGCGCTGGCGCGCTGGAATGCGCGCCACGGCATGGCGCCGGAGCCATACGGCGGCTACGCCTGGGGCGGCGAGCGCATCCGGGTGAGCGAGCTGGCGGTGCCGCCCGATCTCATCGACCAGCCGTTCGAGCTGACGCGCCTCGATCGCGAGCGCTACAGCCTGCGCGCGGCGGACGGCCGCCGCAGCGTCGTAGGCCGGGTCGGCACGCCCCTGATGGCGACGCTCGACGGCGGCAGCGTGCGCCTGACGGTCGAGGCGCTGGAGGGCGCGCCGGGCGCCACCTACCTGGTGGTGCGGCGCGCGCTCCCGGTCGTGATAGAGGAGATCGGCGCCGCGCTGGAGGTTGCCGAGCTCGGGAAGGACACCGGGGTCCTGAGTGTGAGGCTCCAGGGAGCCGAGCCGCGCCGGCTTACTGCCGTCCTCAACGAGATCGGCAATGTCTATATGGAGCATGTGCACAGCCAGAAAGAGAGCGAGTCGACCGGTTCGATGGACGTGCTGCGCGCGCGCCTCCCCGGGCTGCGCCAGCGAGTGGCCGCAGCCGAGGAACGCTACGGATCCTATCGCCGCCAGCACGGGGCCGCCGACGTCGCCGAAGATACGCGACTGGCGCTCGGCCGCCTGTCCGCGACCCGCGAGCAACTGGCCCAGCTGCAGCGCAGGCGCGCCGAACTCGGCGTACGCTTCGGCGACCGGCACCCTGAGCTGCTGGCGCTCGACCGCCAGCTCGACGGCGCGCGGCAGGAGATTGCCGGCCTTGAGGCAGAGGCCGGGCGCCTGCCCGCGCTGGCAACCGAGCTTGAGCGGCTCGCGCGCGACCTGAAGGCCGAAACCGAGCTCTACAACTCGGTGCTGCGCCGGACCGAGGAACTCGACGTCGATGCGGGTGACCGCTCCAGCAACGTCAGGATCGTCGACGAGGCTGTGGCGCCATCCAAGCCGGCCGGTTCACGCAAGGCCATCGTCGCGCTCTCCGTCGTGCTCGGCCTGTTCTTCGGCATCTGCGGGGCCTTCTTCCTGACCCTGCGCCAGCGGCTGCGCCAGCAGCTGCCCGCCTGAGCCGGGGGGCAGCATGCACCGCGTCGCGCGTATCGGCATCGTCGTACTGGGCGCAAGCGCGCTGTGCCTGCTGCGCGTCGCCCTCGTGCTCGTGGGCACCCTGGTATATCTATTGCTGTTGCCCGGTGTCGTCGCCATGAAGCGCGACCATCCCCGCACCGACCGGGTGTTCCTGTGGTGTGCGCTGCTGGGCTGGACCGGCGTGGCCTGGATCGCGGCCCTGGTGTTCGTGCTGGCGCGGCGGCCCAACGCCGTGCCTGTGGTGCGCGCTGCCGCCCGCCTGAGCGACGACATCCCCGCCGCCTACTGGGAGCCCTGACTGACCTGCCGGTGACCTGCCAGTGACAGGACGGCGCTGCTAGCCGCGCACGCCCACCAGTTTGTGCACCAATTCCGATGAGGTCGATGCCGAAAATTTGCGCATCAGGCTGGCCCGGTGCATTTCCACCGTGCGCGGGCTCAGGCCCGTATCGCGTGCGATCACCTTGCTGGTCTTGCCTTCGACCAGCAGCGCCGAGATCTCGCGCTCGCGCGGGGTCAAGTGCGCCGTCACCGGACGTTTTTCGCTGACATCCTCGAAGGTCCAGACGCCGGCGCCCAGGGGCAGGGCCGGGTCCAGCGCGCGGCCGGTCACATGGCACCAGAACAGCTCGCCGCTGGCGCGGCGCATGATGCGCTCGTCCGAATAGCGGCCCCTGGTATTCATGATGGGGATGATGCGGTCGCCGGTGCGCAGGAATTCGTCCATCGTCGGGTACAGCACGCTGAACGACAGGCCTTGCAGGTAGCCCGGCGGATAGCCGAACATCTCCGCCAGTGCGCCGTTGCAGGTCTGGATCACGCGGTCGAGCGACACGCACATGCCGACCGGCGCGTGCTGGAAGATCATCTCGTAATCGATGCCGGACGCATGGAGGTTTTGTTCGTTCATCTGATGCAGATCGACAGCCGTCTTCATTCGCGGTGCTATGTGTTGGGATTGGCCGTAGTTCTACGGTATTGTGCTCGCGCTGCCGGTATTCTATGCTGAGAGTCTACTCAGTGGTACACAAGAGCTTCGGCTTAACTATTAAAGGGACGGGTATGAATAAAGTTTATCCTGACGCGCGCGCGGCCCTGGCCGGCATCGTGCAAGACGGCCAGACCATCGCCGTGGGCGGCTTCGGCCTGTGCGGCATTCCAGAGGCATTGATTGCCGCGCTGCGCGATTCGGGCGCCAAGAACCTCACCGCCATTTCCAATAACGCCGGCGTGGACGGCTTCGGCCTCGGCCAGCTGCTGGAAACGCGCCAGATCAAGAAAATGATCTCGTCCTATGTAGGCGAAAACAAGGAATTCGCGCGCCAGTTCCTGGCCGGCGAACTCGAGCTCGAGTTCACCCCGCAGGGCACCCTGGCCGAGAAGCTGCGCGCCGGCGGCGCCGGCATCCCGGCCTTCTTCACCAAGACCGGCTACGGCACCATCGTCGCCGAGGGCAAGGAAACCCGCGAGTTCAACGGCGAGCACTACGTGATGGAACACGCCCTGTTCCCCGACGTGTCCCTGGTCAAGGCCCATATGGCAGACCGCGCCGGCAACCTGGTGTTCCGCAAGACCGCTCGCAACTTCAATCCGAACGTCGCCATGGCAGGCAAGGTCTGCATCGTGGAAGTCGAACAACTGGTCGAGATCGGCGAGATCGATCCGGACCAGGTGCACCTTGCCAGCATCTTCGTGCACCGCATCGTCCACAACCCGACGCCCGAGAAGCGCATCGAACAGCGCACCGTGCGCACCTGACGGTATCTACTACACTCGAATTCGGAGACAAGAACATGGCATGGACTCGTGATGAAATGGCCGCGCGCGCGGCCCGGGAGCTGCAGGACGGCTTCTATGTGAACCTGGGCATCGGCTTGCCGACCCTGGTCGCCAACTATGTACCGCAGGACATCGAGGTCTTCCTGCAGTCCGAGAACGGCCTGCTGGGCATCGGTCCGTTCCCGACCGAAGCGGAAGTCGACGCCGACCTGATCAACGCCGGCAAGCAGACCGTGACGGCGCTGCCCGGCTCGGCCTACTTCAGTTCGGCCGATTCCTTCGGCATGATCCGCGGCGGCAAGATCAACCTGGCGATCCTGGGCGCGATGCAGGTGTCGGAACAGGGCGACCTGGCCAACTGGATGATCCCAGGAAAGATGGTGAAGGGCATGGGCGGCGCGATGGACCTGGTGGCCGGCGTCAAGCGCGTGGTGGTCGTGATGGAACACGTCGCCACCGCCAAGGATGGCAGCACCAGCCACAAGATCCTCAAGAAATGCGACCTGCCACTCACCGGCGTGGGCGTGGTCGACCGCATCATCACCGACCTGGGCGTCATTGACGTGACCGACACCGGCCTCAAGGTGGTCGAACTGGCCCCGGGCGTGAGCCGTGACGAGATCGTGGCCGCCACCGGCGCCGAGCTGGACGTGTCGGCTGTCTGACGGCCACCCTTGAACGTAAAAAAGGCGCTGGATTCCAGCGCCTTTTTTGTAGGATCTCCCGCCCTTATGACGCAGCGGCGTCGCCCGCTCGCCAGACATAGTCCGACTCGGTCCACTGTTCCTTCGGCGCACCGTTAATGGTGCCCGGCTGGAACCGGCACTTGGCGAGCGCAGCACGCGCCGCCTCGTCTAGCGAGGCGTTGCCGCTCGTCTTGCGCACCAACGCTTCGCGCACCGTGCCATCGGCCCGCACCAGGAAGGCGACGGTCACCGTGCCCTCGATCTTGGCCGCCAGCGCTTGCGCCGGATACTCCGGCTTGCGGCACGACTTGGCATTCATGACCGGCTCGGTGGTGACACTGTCCGGCATGTCGGCGAAGGGATTGACCGGCACGGTCCTGGTGCAGCCGGCCAGGACCGTGGCGGCCAGTCCCAGCGCCAGGATCGAGACGCGATGTTTTTTAGGCTGGCATGGAAGGGAGGGGATGCGCTCCTTGATTGGCATTACTTGTCCTTTTCTCTCATTTGGAAACCCAGACGTACTGTACCTCAGTCCACGCCTCGGTCGGCTTGCCATTGACTGTCCCCGGATTGAACGAACACTTGGCCAATGCCGTGCGGGCCGCCTCGTCCAGCGAGGTGTCGCCGCTCGACTTGCGCAGGGTGGTCTCGCGTACGGCTCCATTGGCGCTGACCAGGAATCCGAGCGTCACCGTGCCTTCGATATTGCGCGCCAGCGCCTCGGCCGGGTACTTGGGCCGCTCGCAGGAGTCGAACTGCGCCGTCGGGATATTGACGATGCTGTCGGCCTGGACCATGACAGGGCTGGACGCCGGCGTCTGGGCGCAGCCGGCCAGGCCGGCCAGCGCGAAGCCAAGCACCGGGATGGCGGCTTTCCAGTTCAGCGCTTCGGTATCGGGACGTAGCAGTTGCTTGATGCGTGACATGAGATCTCCTCCGTTGGCCGCCTGGGCCAGGTGGTGGGTGGAGAACTGGAGTTTTTCCAGTTCGGAAAGGGCCAGCGCCAGGCGTCGCGGTTCGCCCAGTTGCCGGGCCGCGATGGCGTCGGCGATCTGTTCCCGTTCGACGCGGATGCGGCGCGAGATCCACCAGACCGCCGGGTGGTAGAACAATAGCGATTCGATGACGTTCTGGAGCAGGTTGACGAGGTAATCGTGGCGCTGGATGTGGGCCAGCTCGTGCGCCAGCAGCGCTTCGAGCAGGTGCGGGGGCATGCTGGTCACCAGCGCTGCCGGCACCAGCACGACCGGACGCCACCAGCCGGCCGTGACCGGACTGGACAAGCTGCCGACGATGCGCAGGCGCACCCCTTGCGCCAGGCCGAACTGCGTAGCGAGCCGGTCGACGCGCGCCTGCCATGCCGGATCGTGGCCTTCGTGCTTGGCTGCGCGCCGCACCCATAGCAGTCCGGCGATCATGCGCAGCGCCAGCAACTGCGCGCACAGGGCCCAGGCGCCCACGATCCAGGCCAGGTGACGCCCGAACAGGCCACTCCAGCCGCTGTCGCGGGCCACGCCCTCGGCGGCCGCCGCCAGCACGATCGTGAAGCCGCCGGCGGCGCCGGTGTCGCCGGAGAGGCGCAGGAACAGTTCGGTCGCCGGCCATGCCAGGCACAGCAGCAGCCCGGTGCAGGCAACGAGGTAGCGCGTCTCGGAGCGCGCCTTGCGCAGCAGGGCGAGGGCGAGCGCGGTCTGGGCGCCGACCAGCGCGCCCTGCCAACTGAAGTGGATGAGCGTCCAGCCGATCGCATTGACGATCTCGGCGGCGCTCATCGCTGGTCCTCGTCTTTCAGCAGTTGCTCGATCTCGGCGCGTTCCTTCCTGGAGATGCCGCTTTTGAGGGCCGCCAGCACCAGCGCCTTGGCCGAGCCCGAGAAGGCGCGCTGCATCAGGTCTTGCAGCAGATTGGTCTGCAGGGCGTCGCGCTCATGCACGGGGGCATACACGTGGGAGCGTTCGCTCTCGTCGCGGCTGAGCAGCCCCTTGCCGTGCATGACCTGCATCAGGCGCAGGACCGTGGCATAGGTCACGTCGGGACGTTGCGGAAGCATCGCCTCGTGCACCTGCTTGGCGGTAGCCGCGCCGAGCGGCCAGAGCACTTGCAGCAGGTCGAGTTCGGCGGGCGTGGGCTTGGGAGCGTCGGGGGAGCGCGGCATGACATGACCTCGTCTGTTCAGGATGAACCTAGATTATCCTGTCTAGATAACGATGTCTACATGAATTCGCGCTTTCATGCGGGACGGGTGGTAACAAGCGATGCGGGGCGATGCCGCGCGGCAGATCGTCAGGACTTGCGTGGCGCGGCGCCGAATTGTTCGATCGTTTCCAGCAGCACCCTGGCGCGGAACGGCTTGAGAATGACGCGGCTGATATTGCGTTCGCGCAGCGCGTTCAGCAGTTCCGCCGTGGCTTGCTCGGCCATGATGGCGATGGGCATCGCCTTGCCAGGCATGTCGTCGGCACGCAGGCGGTCGATCAGGCCCAGGTCGTATTGCCGGTCGGCGCCGCGGCCGATGCAGTCGACGGCAACCACGGCGCCGTGGAAGGTGCGCGAACGCAGCAGGCGCAGCGCGGCATCGTTGCTGGCCGCTTCGTGCACCTGGCTCATGCCGAGGCTGCGCGCCGTCATGATCACGGTGCGGCGCAACATCGGTTCCGGTTCGACCAGCAGGATGTGGCTGTCAAGCATCGGTTTTTTCCTCCGTGCCCGCCAGTTCCATCACCGCCAGGTCGCGCAGCGTGCCCAGGATGCCGAGGTCGAGCGCGTCGAGCGTGCGCGGCCGGCGGTCGATCAGGCATAGCGTACCGAGCCGCAAGCCGGAGGGCAGGGTCAAGGGGGCGCCGGCATAGAAGCGGATATGCGGCGCGCCCGTCACCAGCGGGTTGTCGGCGAAGCGCGGGTCTTGCAGCGCATCCTCGACCACCATCACGTCGTCGCGCAGGATGGCGTGCGAACAGAACGAGATGTCGCGGCCCGTCTCGCACACATCGGTGCCGACCCTGGCCTTGAACCACTGGCGCTCGCTGTCGAGCAGGGTGATCAGGACGATCGGCACGTCGAATTCGCTGGCGGCGAACTGCGCGATCCTGTCGAAGCGCTCCTCGAGCGGGGTGTCGAGGATCAATAGCTCGTACAGGGCGGCGAGGCGGGCGGCCTCGTTATCGGGCTTGGCGGCGATGAGCATCGTGGCGGACCGGCGGGCCGGTCGTCAATCGGAATAGGCGCAATATAGCAGACCGCTTGCACCTTCAAAAACGCAGGCATAAAAAAACCGTGTCACGAGGGCACGGTTTCTGGAAGAGCAGGTGTGAGGGATTACGCGGCTTCGCGCACTTCCTTCATGCTGTTCTGGTCTTCGATATGCACGCGGCCGCTCAATACATCGTCCATGCGCGCCGAATCGAGCTCGTTTTCCCACTTCGACACCACGACCGTCGCGACACCGTTGCCGATGAAGTTGGTCAGGGCGCGCGCTTCGCTCATGAAGCGGTCGATGCCGAGGATCAGCGCCATGCCGGCTACCGGGATGGTCGGCACCACGGCCAGGGTCGCGGCCAGGGTGATGAAGCCGGCGCCGGTGATGCCCGATGCGCCTTTCGAGGTCAGCATCGCCACCAGCAGGATGGTCAGTTCCTGGGTCAGGGTCAGGTCGGTATTGGTTGCCTGCGCCACGAACAGCGCCGCCATCGTCATGTAGATATTGGTGCCGTCCAGGTTGAACGAGTAGCCGGTTGGGACCACCAGGCCGACCACTGGCTTGGAGCAGCCCAGTTTTTCCAGCTTGCGCATCAGGTTCGGCAGGGCGCTTTCCGACGACGAGGTGCCCAGCACGATCAGCAGTTCTTCCTTGATGTACTTGATGAACTTGAAGATCGAGAAGCCGGTGAATTTCGCGATCACGCCCAGCACGATGAAGACGAACAGCGCGCAGGTCAGGTAGAACGAACCCATCAGCTTGGCCAGCGGCAGCAGCGAGGCGATGCCGTATTTGCCGATGGTGAAGGCCATCGCGCCGAAGGCGCCGAGCGGAGCGACCTTCATGACGATGTTGACGATGCCAAAGATCACATGGGCGATCTCGTCGATGAACTTGGTCACCGGACGTCCGCGTTCACCCATCATCGACAGCGAGAAGCCGAACAGGATCGCGACCAGCAGCACTTGCAGGATGTTACCGGTTGCAAACGCATCCACGAACGTCGTCGGGATGATGTGCATGATGAACTCGGTCGTGGTCTGGGCATGCGCATTGGTGGTGTATTGCGCGATCGAGCTCGAATCGAGGTGCGCCGGATCGACATTGAAGCCGGCGCCCGGTTTGGCGACGTTGGCGACGACCAGGCCGATGGCCAGGGCGAAGGTCGACACGACTTCGAAATAGATCAGCGCCTTGCCGCCGACGCGGCCGATCTTCTTCATGTCCTGCATCCCGGCGATGCCGGCGACGACGGTACAGAAGATCACGGGGGCGATGATCATCTTGATCAGTTTGATGAAGCCGTCTCCCAAAGGCTTCATCGCGGTGCCCAGTTCGGGGTAGAACACCCCCAGCAACACGCCAAGAACGATGGCGATCAGCACCTGGACGTACAGTACTTTATAAAAAGGCTTCTTCATGGCAACTCTTCAACGAGGTTGGTGGTTGTTCCATGTTGGAGCATTCGTTCGCAGCGGGCTATTGTGGAAATCCGCATGCTGCACTGCACCAGGGCATCGTGAAAATCCACGCACCGCAGCGGTGCGAGAGGGAAGGGGGGCGATGGCGGGTTCGCCATCCCTCCTTCTGGCAGAGGGCCAGCCCTAGCGCGAGACGGCCAGCGCGGCGCGGCGCCAGGCGCCGGGCCCGACGCCATAGCTGCGCTTGAAGACGCGGTTGAAGGCCGCTTCGGATTGATAACCGACCGCTTCGCCGATCGCGGCGACCGGCCGGGTGTCGCGCGCCAGCCACCCTGCCGCCTGCGCCATGCGCAGCTGCACCAGCGCGTCGAGCGGCGTCGTACCCGCCAGCTGGCGGAACAGGCGGGCGAAGGTGGCGCGCGACATGAAGCAGGCCGCGGCCAGTTCTTCCACCAGCCAGGCGCGCTCCAGGTGCGCGAGCATCAGGCGCAGCGCCGGACCCAGGCGGCGGTCGGCCAGCACCGCCAGCAGGCCAGGGGTGGTCGGGCTGTCGTCGAGCCAGGCGCGCAGCAGCAGCGTGAACAACGCGCCGGACAGTTGCGCCACCACGGCGGCGGCGCCGGGCCGCGCGCTGTCGGCTTCGCTGCGCAGCATCGTCACCAGCGCCAGCAGGCCGGCAAAGTCGGGGCGCGAAGAAGCATGCACGACGATCATGGCCGGCAGCGCCGGTTGCAGGATGCGGCGCGCGCCATCGTCGAACACGAACTGGCCGCACAGGATGCCGGTCGGCGCGCCGTCGCCGCCATTCGACACCCAGCGCAGTGGCTGCGGGCCGGGCACGTCCCTGAGTGGCCGCGCCTGCTCCGGCGGCCCCGCATGCAGCCGGTGCGCGCCGCCCTGCGGGAAGACGACGATGTCGCCGGCGCAGAGGTCGATCCGCTCGCCCGTGGGCGTGTCGACGACGGCCGCACCCTCGACGATCAGGTGATAGGGCGCCACGCCGGCGCCCGCCGCCGGTTCCTCCAGCACCCAGGGCGCGGCCAGCGCGCAGCGGACGTCGAGCGAGGTGCGCAGGGTGAACAGCGACAGCAGGCGGCTGAGGGCATCGATGCCCTGGGCCGCGCCGTCGCCGCCTGTCTCTGGATTATTGCGCAGCCCAGCCTCCATCCATATTCCAGGCCACGCCGCGCACCTGGTCGGCGGCCGGGCTGCAGAAGAACACGGCCAGTGCGCCCAGTTCTTCCGGGGTGACGAATTCGCCCGACGGCTGCTTTTCGGACAGCAGCGCGCGGCGCGCGACGTCGTTGTCAATGCCCTCGCGCGCGGCGCGGTCGTCGACCTGTTTCTGCACCAGCGGGGTTAGCACGAAACCGGGGCAGATCGCATTCGCGGTCACGCCGGTCTGCGCCGTCTCGAGCGCCGTCACCTTGGTGAAGCCGACCAGGCCGTGCTTGGCGGCGACGTAGGCCGATTTCTGGCTTGAACCCACCAGGCCGTGCACCGAGGCCAGGTTGATGATGCGGCCCCAGTTCTTCTGCTTCATGCCGGGCAGGGCCAGGCGGGTGGTGTGGAAGGCCGAGCTGAGGTTGATGGCGATGATGGCGTCCCATTTCTCGGTGGGGAAATCTTCCACCGAGGCCACGTACTGGATGCCGGCATTGTTGACCAGGACGTCGACGCCGCCGAATTTCTCGGTGGCGTAGGCCATCATGGCCTCGATCTCGTCGGGCTTGGACATGTCGGCGTTGTGGTAGGCCGTCTGCACCCCGAATTCGGCGCCGATGTCGGTGTACAGCTTCTCGATCTGCTGGGCATCGCCGAAGCCGTTGAACACGATGTTGGCGCCCTGTTCGGCCAGCGAGCGCGCGATTCCGAGCCCGATGCCCGAGGTCGAACCGGTGACGAGAGCCGTTTTGCCGCTTAGCATGGTGGATTTCATGGTGTCCTCTATATGAAGGTGATCGGGGGAACTGCTCGAGAATTGGTAGAATTCTAATCGCAACACCAGCGCGATGGTGAATTGTAGAGTGGCCGCCAACCGGCGGCTCCATATTGTCATGACGGAGTCACGATGTCTGAACCCAGGTTAAAAAGCGTCCAGTGCAGTTCGCCCGGCGGGCTGCACCGTGTCGCCTACAAGGAATGGGGCGACGCTGACAACCCGAAGGTGCTGGTCTGCGTGCACGGCGTGACCCGTGTCGGCGACGATTTCGACCACCTGGCGCGCGCCCTGTGCGATGAATACCGCGTGGTCTGCCCCGACATCGTGGGGCGCGGGCGCTCGGGTCGCCTGCGCGACCCGGCCTATTACACGGTGCCGCAATATGTGGCCGACATGGTGACCCTGATCGCGCGCGTCACTGCCGGCGCGGACGACGAGGGCGTCGCCTGGTTCGGCACCTCGATGGGCGGCCTGATCGGCATGGCGCTGGCTGCGCTTGAAGACAGCCCGGTGCGCAGGTTCGTGCTCAACGATATCGGCCCGGTGCTCGATGGCGCCGCCTTGCGCCGCATCGGCGACTATATCGGCCAGGACGTGCGCTTCCCGAGCTTCGCCGCCGGGGCCGAGTTCGTGAAAGCGGTCTCGGCATCGTTCGGCCCGCACTCGGACGACGAATGGCGCAAGCTGGCGGCCGACGTCCTGCGCCAGGGGGACGACGGCCAGTGGGAGCGTCACTACGACCTGAACCTGGCGCAGCCGTTCCGCGAGATCACGCTGGAGCGCGCCGCCCAGGACGAGGCCGCGCTGTGGGCGGCCTGGGATGCGATCCGCTGCCCGACCTTGCTGGTGCGCGGCGAGCACTCCGACCTGCTGTCGCGCGAGACCGCGCAGCAGATGACCGGGCGCGGACCGCGCCCACGCCTGGTCGAACTGCCCGGGGTGGGCCATGCGCCCACCTTCGTCCACGACGACCAGATCGCGATTGCACGCGAATTTTTAATTGGCTGAACCGTACGGTTCGCCCCAAACCCAGAAGAAAGAGATCATGGAAATCAAACGACTGCATGTAGGCAAACGCCTGTCCGAAGTAGCCATCCACAACGAGACCATCTACCTGGCCGGCCAGATCGCCGAAGACACCAGCCAGGGCATCGAAGAACAAATGCGCGAGGTGCTGGGCCACGTCGACCGCCTGCTGGGCGAGGCCGGCAGCGACAAGACCTGCATCCTGTCCTGCCAGATCTTCATCTCGAGCATGGACAACTTCCCCGGCATGAACAGCGTCTGGGACGAATGGGTGGCCCAGGGCCATACCCCGCCGCGCGCGACCGTCGAAGCCAGGCTGGCCAACCCCGCCTGCCTGGTCGAGGTCTGCGTCATCGCCGCCCTGCGTTAAGGTATGGTATCGACCGCCCTGCTGGGCGACGTCAACAGCGGCCTGGTCCAGGGCTTGAGCCCGGAGGACTGCGTGCGCGTGCACGCGGCGCTCGACTACGCGGCCGCGGGCTATGGCGAGCGGGTCGCTGCCTCGGGCCAGGGCGCCTTCGAGTTCTCGCTCGGCGCGGCCGGCACGCTGGCCTACCTGAATACCGACGCCGAGACCCGTATCGCGGGCCTGCTGTTCGAGCTGGCGCTGATGGAGCCATCCACTTTTGGTGGCATCGAGGAGCGTTTCGGCCCCGAGGTGGCGGCGCTGGTGCAGGGCGTGCACCAGCTGATCCGCCTGCGCGACCTGACCGTCGGCCAGGCGCCGGTGGGCAGCGGCAAGAATGCGGCCCAGCAAGCCGCGGCCCAGAATGAAACCCTGCGCAAGATGCTGCTGGCGATGGCCACCGACATGCGCGTGGTGCTGATGCGCCTGGCCTCGTGCGCCGCCACCCTGCGCTACTTCGCCGAGCACAAGCGCTTCGACGAAGTCACGCGCGCCTATGGCCGCGAAGTGCTGGACTTCTATGCGCCGCTGGCCAACCGCCTCGGCATCTGGCAACTCAAGTGGGAGCTGGAAGACCTGGCCTTCCGCTTCATCGAACCGGACACCTATAAACGCATCGCCAAGATGCTCGAAGAAAAGCGCATGTCGCGCGAAAGCTTCGTGGCCTCGTCGATCTCGCGCCTGCAGAGCGAACTGGCAGCGGCCGGCATCAAGGCCGACGTCTCGGGACGGCCGAAGCACATCTATAGCATCTGGAGCAAGATGCGCGGCAAGGAGCTCGATTTCACCGAGCTGTATGACGTGCGCGCCTTCCGCGTGATCGTGGCCGACATCAAGACCTGCTATACAGTGCTGGGCGTGATCCACAATATCTGGACCCCGGTGCCGAAGGAGTTCGACGACTACATCTCGCGCCCGAAACCGAACGGCTACCGCTCGCTGCACACGGTGGTGACGGCCGACGACGGCCGCCCGCTCGAAGTGCAGATCCGCACGCAAGAGATGCACAATTTCGCCGAATACGGCATCGCCGCCCACTGGCGCTACAAGGAAGAGGGCGGATCGAACTTCAAGAGCCAGCAGTACGACGAGAAGATCGCCTGGCTGCGCCAGCTGCTGGCCTGGAAGACCGACGTTGCCGACGCCGTGGCCGGCCAGGAAGACCTGCAGAAGGAATGGGTCGAGAAGCTCAAGGCCACCAGCCTGGACGACCGCATCTTCGTGCTGACCCCGCAGGCGCGGGTGCTGGAGCTGCCGGTCGGCGCTACGCCGATCGACTTTGCCTACCACCTGCACAGCGAGGTCGGGCACCGCTGCCGCGGCGCCAAGATCGACGGCACGATGGTGCCGCTCAACACCCCGCTCAAGAACGGCCAAACCTGCGAGGTCATTACCGCCAAGGGCGGCGCCGCCGGCCAGGGGCCGTCGCGCGACTGGCTCAGTCCCGGCTACACGGTCTCGAGCCGCACGCGCTCCAAGATCCGCGCCTGGTTCCATGCGCTGGACATGGCCGAAACGCTGGCCCATGGCCGGGCGCTGGTCGAAAAGTCGCTGCAGCGCGAGGGCAAGACCGCGGTCAACCTCGAGCTGCTGGCCCAGAAGCTGGGCTTCGCCAAGGTGGATGAGCTGTTCATCGAGGTCGGCAAGGACAAGTTCAGCCTGCGCCACGTGGAGGCCGCGCTGCACGAGGGCGCCGAGCCGGCGCCAGTCGAAGACGCGGCGGTGGTCAACAAGAGCCGCGCCTCGAGCGTGGAGCAGGGCGCCAAGTCGGGCGTGCTGGTGGTGGGCACCGAGGGCCTGATGACGGTGCTGGCCAAGTGCTGCAAGCCGGCGCCGCCAGACCCGATCGTCGGCTTCGTCACGCGCGGCAAGGGCGTCTCGATCCACCGCCTCAGCTGCAAGAACTTCGCCGAGATGCAGGCCAAGTCGCCCGAACGCGTGATCCATGTCGAATGGGGCACGGCCGGCATGGAGACCGTCTATCCAGTCGACCTGTTCATCCTGGCGCAGGACCGCCAGGGCCTGCTGCGCGACATCTCCGAGGTGTTTTCTCGCGAGAAGATCAATGTGATCGGGGTGAATACCCAGAGCGCCAAGGGCCAGGCGCGCATGGTGTTCACGGCGGAGATCGGGTCGACCGCGCAGGCGCAGAAGGCGCTGGCGGCGATCATGGAGGTGTCGGGGGTGATGGAGGCGAGGAGGCAGTAGGGGCTGCTGCACGCCTGTGGGCTGATCATGCAAGCTTGGGTTCCCGCCTTCGCGGGAACGACGTGCGAGAGGACAGGGCCGAAGTCGAAGCCTCGATTTGCCAGACTCTCTATTCACGTCGTTCCCGCGCAGGCGGGAACCCAAGTCCCGCACCCACCCACGAACGTAATCATTTGTCACGAACGCGCATCCACCCCACAGGACCAAGTATCATTCTGCCATGCCGCGAACGATCCCTCCCATCGCCCAACCCAATCTGTGGCTCGCCTACCTGGCGCGCTACCTGCGCAGCTGGTGGTACATGATCCACCTGGGCGCGATTGCCGTCGTCACGGCGCTCTCGCCCTCCACCTGGAAACGCGCCAGCTTCCACGCTACCGCGCGCCACATCCACGCCAGCACCTGGCAGGTGCTGCCCTGGTTCACGCTGGCCTCGTGCCTGGTCAGCCTGGTCATCATCCGCATCGTGCTGGTCACGGCCAAGAGCTACGGCCTGTCGGGCCTCGCGCTCGAGATGGTGGTGCGGGTGCTGGTGCTGGAGCTGATTCCGCTGTCGGCGGCGCTGTTCGTGGCGCTGCGCGCCAGCATGGCCTTCGACGCCTCGGCCCTGGGCCTGGCGCGTTCCGGCCTGTCGATCCGCGCCGCCAGCGATGAAGCGCTGCGCCGGGTGCGGCGCGACCTGGTGCCGCAGCTGATCGCCAATGCGGTCGCGGTGCTGTCCCTGGCGATGGTCACCTCGGTCACCGTGCTGCTGCTGGCCTACCTCAACGTGTTCGGCCTGTCGCCCTGGGGCATCCCCGACTACACCCGCACCGTCGGCCGCGTGTTCGCGCCGGTGGTGACGGCCGGCTTCGTGCTCAAGACGGTGCTGTTCGGCCTGGCCGTGGCCCTGATCCCGACCGCCGCCGTGCTCGAGCTGCAGCGCTATCCGCGCGCCTTGGCCACCAGCGTGCAGCCCGGCGCGCTGCGCCTGCTGTTCGTGCTGATCGTGATCGAGGCCGGCTCGCTGGCCCTGAAATACATCTGAATCCAAAAGAAGAACACCATGCCGGACCTGACTCCTGATTCATCCACTCCCGACGAACCGAAGAACGTCGAAGCCAAGGCAGTGATCCTGCTGGTGCTGCTTGGCCTGTTGATCGCGGCCTTCGTGCTGTACGTGATGTACGCGCGCGGCGTATTCGAGCCGACCCAGCGCCTGACCCTGGTGGCCGAGGATTCGTCCGGCGTCATCCCCGGCATGGACATGACCTTCGCCGGCTTCCCGATCGGGCGCGTGCGCCAGGTCGACCTGGGCGACGACGGCAAGGTGCAGATCACGGTCGACGTGCAAAGCAAGGACGCCAAGTGGCTGCGCGCCTCGAGCGTGTTCACGCTGGAATCGAGCATCGTCGGCGAGACCCGCCTGCGCGCCTATACCGGCGTGCTGACCGACGCCCCGCTGCCGCCGAACTCCACCCGCACCGTACTGCGCGGCGACGCTACCGCCGAGATCCCGCGCATCGTCGCCACTGCACGCGCGCTGCTGGAAAACCTGGAAACCATGACCGCCTCGGGCTCGGACGTCAACGCCAGCCTGGCCAACCTGTCGGCGGTGACGGGCCGCATGTCGGGCCGCTACGGCGTGCTCGGTGGCGCCCTGGGTGGCGACGAAGAGGCGAAGAAGCTGATGGAGGCGCTGGACCGGGTCAATGTCATCCTGGCCAAGGCCGACCAGCGCGTGTTCGGCAAGGCCGGCGTGATGGACGACACTCAGGCCGCGATCCGCCAGCTGGACGTGGTGCTGCAGGATGCGTCAACGACGCTGAAGAAGGTCGACGCGGTGCTGGTCGAGGCCCAGGCGGTCGGCGCCAACACGCGCGAAGCGACCGAAGACCTGGGCGCCCTGCGCGGCGAGGTCGACGCCAGCCTGCGCAAGGTGAACCGCCTGGTCGAGGAAATCAACCGCAAATGGCCATTCGCCCGCAGCAGCCAGGAGATCAAGCTTCCATGAAGACCGCATACGTATTCATCGCGGCGGTGCTGGCCGGCTGCGCCAGCAAGCCACTGCCGCCCGACTGGCAAGCCAATGCCAAGGGTGCGCTCGACGCCTCGGTCGACGATTACCTGAAGGGCCACACGGCGGCATCGGCGTCGGAATTCCGCGAGGCGCGCGCCGAGACGGCGGCCACCGGCCGGTTCGAGCTCGTGGCGCAAGTGGAACTGGTGCGCTGCGCGGCGCAGGCAGCCAGCCTGGTGTTCGAGGATTGCCCCGGTTACGCCGCGCTGGCGGCGGACGCCACCCCAAGCCAGCGCGCCTACGCCGCCTACCTCGCGGGGCAGTGGGATGGCCTGGACGTGGCGCTGCTGCCCGAGCAGCACCGCGCCGTGGTCGCCACTGGCGCGCTGGACAAGATCGAGGACCCGCTGTCGCGCCTGGTCGCGGCCGGGGCGCTGTTCAAGGCAGGGCGGATGACGCCGCCGGGCATTGAGTTGGCGGCCGATACGGCCTCGAACCAGGGCTGGCGCCGTCCCCTGCTGGCCTGGCTCGGGGTGCAGGAGCAGCGCGCCAAGGCAGCAGGCGATACCGCGGCGGCCGAGCAGATCCGGCGCCGTATTGCGCTGGCGTCAAGCGCACCATAATACGGGCCAAAGCGCTTGCTGTTCAGCCGATCGAACGTCTCCGGATGGTTTTAAACTGGCAATAGATTGCTCAGAGCAATCGCCAATTAACCCTATCAACGGAGCAGATCATGTCGAGTATCGATTCCGCCAGCCCCTACCGTGTACAAGGTCCAGTGACGTCCTTTGGCGAGCTCGCCAAGACAAAACCGACGATTGCAACTGCCATGCCCGAGGAATTTGTCGCAGAGCTGAAGCTGCATGAAGAGCAGGTCGAGGCACGCCGTAGAGCGCAGTTTGAATATGGCCGGGCAAATCCCGATCAGATCCATGCCCAGGTCAGCTTGGGAGGCAAGGTGGTGGCGACGGTGTACGAGTCGGGCATCACCTCCCTCGAGCGCGGTGCGTACGGCGCGAACCTCACCGAGCACGGTGACGGCCTGGACCTGGCCAAGGCCCGTGTAGCCGACATCCTGAAAGCAGCCGGGGGCGAGGTGCGTTACAGCGATTTCGAGGCGCAACCGGGATGGGTCGCGTCCAACGTCCCGGAGTCGGTGCTGCCGAAAGTGACGGCGCGCGGCCTGATCGACCTGTTGCGGGCCATGGATTGGGATCAGGCACGTGCACGCATGGTAACCGGCGACGCGTCGACAGCACCGGAATCGGCCGGTGCGCCAGGCACGGGCGCGTAGCGACCGTATCAGCCGGGTAGCCGGATTTCGCCGTCGATGACGCCGGTGACGTGACCGCCGACCCAGGGCGTGCCGTCGCGGTAGCGCACGAAGATGCGTCCCTCCCTGCTAAGTGCGGTGCCCTGGCGCGCCCGATACGGGGCGCCCGCTTGCGTCGCCTGCAGCAGGCGGGCGATGCAGGCATTCGCACTGCCGGTCACCGGGTCTTCGATCAGCACGCCATGCTCAATGAACAGGGCGCGCACCTCCATATTCGCCGGGCCGCCATCCGGATGCGGGCCGTAGACGGCGACGCCATCGGTGCCACTGTCGTGTTGCAGCCGCTTGAGGGTCGCCGCGTCCGGCGACCATGCGAGGCAGTCGGCCGCGCTGTCCAGTGGCACGACCAGCCAGCGTATGCCCATGTCGACCACGGTCGGCGGATGGCGTGCACTGATCGGCGCCTGGCCCAGCGCCAGCGACAGCAGGGGCTGCAGTGCCGGGGCGAGTGGCGTGAAGCTGGCGGGCGGTGCGCTGAACGCCAGGCTGCCATCGTCGCCCAGATGGACGGGCACCAGGCCCACGCCGCATTGCTGGACCAGTTGCCCGGGCACCTTGGGGCGCAGCCCGGCCTGCAATAGCGCGTACGCGGTGCCGAGCGTCGGATGACCGGCAAATGGAAACTCGTCCTGGGTCGTGAAGATACGCACCCGATAATCCGCGCCCGGATCGTCCGGCGTGAGCACGAATGTCGTTTCGGACAGATTGGTCCAGCGTGCGATGGCGTGCATCTGCTCGGTACTTAAATCGTCGGCGTCGAATACGACGGCGAGTGGATTGCCCTTGAACGGCACGTCGGTAAAGACGTCGACTTGCATGAATCGGTGAATCACCAGCTTCCTCCCAGGTTCAGGCGTGACGCGCCTGCCCGGGCGTCGACGGCGGAAGTGTAGCACCTGCATGCGCAGGGCCGGCCAGCGACGGCGTCAGCGCAAGGCCCAGGGCAGTGTGTTGTGGATGGTGGTGGCCGCGATCGCCGCCTGACCCGCCGCCACTGCGATCTGGTTCAACCCACGCGTGACGTCGCCAATGGCGAACAGGCCCGGCACCGAGGTACGGCAATGGTCGTCCACCACCAGCTTGTCGCATTCAACGGTTTCGGCGCCAAGCGCCGCCGCCAGGCCCGAGCGGGCCGACTCGCCCAGCATCGGGTAGAACACATCGCATTCGTAATCCTCGCCATCGCGCGTGTGCAGCACCGGGCGCAGGTCGTCGGTCAGGGTGACGCCGAGCAGGGGCGAGGTGATGTGGCGCACGTTCGCCGCTTCGAGCTGGCGTTTTTCCTCGTCGCTGACGGCCGATTCGTCGGCCCGTTCGAACAGCAGCACGTCGCTGCTGAAGCTGCGCATGAACAGCGCGTGGCCGACCGGGTTCACTTCGGAAGTTGCCACCGCGATGCGCTTGTCGATCACATCGAAGCCGTCGCACACGGGGCACAGGCGCACGGCGCCGGCGGCCACCGCTTCTTCCCAGCGTTCCACCGGCATGCCGGCATCGGCTACGCCGGTGGCCAGCAGTACAGTGTGTGCACGCAAGACGGTCAGGTCGCCCTCGGGGCTGCAGCAGTCGGCCACGAACAAGCCATCCTCGATGCGCAGGTCGACGACTTCGCCGGGGATTACATGGCCGCCATAATTGCCGAGCTGGCAGCGCAGCTGGTCCAGCAGCAGCTTGCCGTTGATCCCATCGGGAAAACCGGGGTAGTTGTGCGAGACCGGAATCCAGCCCAGCCGGCTATTGCCCTTGTCGATCAGGGCGACGTTGCGGGTGAATCGTTGCAGGTAGATGGCGGCGGTCAGGCCGCCAGGGCCGCCACCAACGATCAGTGTGTCGAATACGTTCGATTTGAGTTCCATGCCCCCGATTATCCCGAGCCACGTACGGCCGGGCTATCGGCGCGCGCCTGAGCGCCGGGTCGGCATCGGCTTACACGCGCCGACCTGGCGCAGCGCGCTACAGCGACTTGCCGCCGGCCGCCTCGGGCTGCAGGGTCACATGGTCGATGCCATGGCGCTCGCGCAGCATGGCGCGCACGGCTTCGAGCACCGCCGGCCACTGTTCTAGGCTGCGGATCTCGATGTGGCCGATCAGGGCAGGGTGGCCAGGCGACATGTCCCACACGTGCATATCGTGTACTGCCAGCACGCCTTCGACCGCGGCCATGTCGGCGCCGACCTGCACGTAGTCGATCGCATGCGGCACGCCCTCCATCAGAAAGTGATACGACTCGCGCAAAATGCCGCTGGTCGAGCGCAGGATCAGCAGGGCGACGAAGATCGACAGGATCGGGTCAGCCTGGACCCAGCCGGTAAGGTAGATGATGGCGCCGGAAGCGATCGCCGCCAGCGAGCCGAGCAAGTCACCCATGACGTTGACCAGCGCGGCGCGGGTATTGATGCTGTCGTTGTTGCGGGACAGGATCCAGGCGACCAGCAGATTGATCGAGGCGCCCAGCGCCGCCACCACCAGCACGATGCCGCCTTGCACATGTTCGGGGTGGATCAGGCGCTGCACCGCCTCGTAGCCGATCCAGGCCACCAGGCCCAGCATCGCCAGGCAGTTGACGAAAGCGGCCAGCGCCTCGGCGCGCACGAAGCCGAAGGAGTGGCGCGCCGACGGCGGGCGCTTGGCGATCAGCTGGGCCAGCAGGGCCAGGCCGAGGGCGGCGGCGTCGGTCACCATGTGGCCGGCGTCCGAGATCAGGGCCAGCGAGTTGGAGAGGAAGCCGGTGATCACCTCGACCACGGCGAACAGCAGGGTCAGGCCGAGCGCCACCGCCAGCGCTTTCTGGCTGCGCGCCTCGATCGAGTGCGAATGGCTGGCGTCGCCGTCCAGGTGGGCGTGCAGGTGGGAAGGGTCGAGCGGCTTGTAGGTCATCGCTTGCGAAGTAAATATGGTGGCAGACCGCAAGTGTAAAGCATACGCCGCAGGAGGGGAGGGCGGACCCTGCGGCAACTATTTCCGTGCGAGGGTTGCGGTAACGGCACGCGGTCCCTATAATGGCGGCATCGGGCGGTTAGTTCAGCTGGTTAGAATACTTGGTCGACATCCAAGGGGTCGCAGATTCGAATTCTGCACCGCCCACCAGAACATAGGTAAGAGCGAGAAAGGCATCAACGGTTATGACACCGCGAACTACAACCTGGTTGTGGGGGAGTCGCTAGACGCGATGGGGTGTGCTTTTGCTCGACACAACAGAGAAACGCGGCTAGTGCCGCGTTTTTTTTCGTCTTTCAAATTTTCATTGTCTTTTTGTTTATTTCTCACCGGCGCCTACGCCAATTGGAGAGCAGCATGCTGAACGTTCGACTTCCCGATGGCTCCAGCCGTCAATTCGACGGCCCCGTGACGGTGGCCCAGGTAGCACAGAGTATTGCCCCGAGCCTGGCCAAGGCCGCCCTGGCTGGCAAGGTCAATGGCAAGGTGGTCGACACCTCGCACCTGATCGAGGGCGACGCCGACCTGGCGATCGTGACCGACCGCGATCCGGAAGGCCTGGACGTGATCCGTCACTCGACCGCCCACTTGCTTGCGCATGCGGTCAAGGAATTGTTCCCGGAGGCCCAGGTCACGATCGGCCCGGTCATCGAGAACGGCTTCTACTATGACTTCTCGTACAAGCGCCCGTTTACTCCGGACGACCTGGCGCTCATCGAAAAGAAAATGGTCGAGCTGGCCAAGAAGGATGAGCCGGTCACCCGCAAGGTGTTGCCGCGCGACGAAGCGGTCGACTATTTCAAATCGATCGGCGAACACTACAAGGCGGAAATCATCGCCTCGATCCCGGCCAATGAAGATGTCTCGCTGTACAGCGAAGGCAGCTTCACTGACCTGTGCCGCGGACCGCACGTGCCGTCGAGTGGCAAGCTGAAAGTCTTCAAGCTGATGAAGCTGGCCGGCGCCTACTGGCGTGGCGACTCGAAGAACGAGATGCTGCAGCGCGTCTACGGCACCGCCTGGGCCAAGAAGGAAGACCAGGAGCAATACCTGCACATGCTGGAAGAAGCGGAAAAACGCGACCACCGCAAGCTCGGCAAGGCCCTGGACCTGTTCCACTTCCAGGAAGAAGCGCCGGGCCTGGTGTTCTGGCATCCGAAGGGCTGGACTGTCTGGCAACAGGTGGAGCAGTATATGCGCCACAAGTACCAGGTCAGCGGCTATAGCGAAGTGAAGGCGCCGCAGATCCTCGATCGCACCCTGTGGGAAAAGACCGGTCACTGGGAAAACTACCGTGACAATATGTTCACGACCGAGTCGGAAAACCGCTCGTACGCCCTGAAGCCGATGAACTGCCCGGGCCACGTGCAGATCTATAACTCGGGTATGCGCTCCTACCGCGACCTGCCGCTGCGCTTCGGTGAATTCGGCCAGTGCCACCGCAACGAGCCGTCCGGCGCGCTGCACGGCCTGATGCGCGTGCGCGGCTTTACCCAGGATGACGGCCACATCTTCTGCACCGAAGAGCAGGTCGAACGCGAAGTGACCGAATTCCACGCCCAGGCCATGGGCGTGTATGACGACTTCGGCTTCACCAATATCGACGTCAAGCTGGCGCTGCGTCCGGACAGCCGCATCGGTTCCGACGAAGTCTGGGACCAGGCCGAAGAGTCGCTCCGTTCGGCGCTGCGCGCCTGCGGCGTGGAGTGGACCGAGCTGCCGGGCGAGGGCGCCTTCTATGGCCCCAAGATCGAATACCACCTGAAGGACAGCCTGGGCCGTCCATGGCAGGTCGGTACCGTGCAGGTCGACTTCTCGATGCCGGGTCGCCTCGGTTCCGAGTATGTCGCCGAAGACAACACCCGCAAGGTGCCGGTGATGCTGCACCGCGCGATCGTGGGGTCGATGGAGCGTTTTATCGGCATCCTGATCGAGAACTACGCCGGCGCGCTGCCACTGTGGCTTGCTCCAGTGCAAGTCGCAGTCCTGAATATTTCGGATGCGCAGGCCGATTACGTCAAGCAGGTCGAGGCAAAATTGCGCGCTGCGGGCCTGCGCGTTCACGCTGATTTGCGCAACGAGAAGATCACCTATAAAATACGTGAACATTCCGTCCAAAAACTGCCGTATATCCTCGTTGTTGGGGATAAGGAAAAGGACGCGAACACTGTGGCTGTGCGAGCCCGCGGCAATGTCGATCTGGGCGTGATGTCCATCGACGCGCTCGTGGAGCGTCTGGTTGGTGAAGTTGCCGCCAAGACGAAATAATCCCGGCCAATACCAATACATTCAAAGGAATAGACATAGCTACTGACAAGCAGAATCGCATCAATGGCGAGATCACCCATCCGGAAATGCGTTTGAACGGTGTGGACAACGAGCCGCTGGGCATCGTGACCCTGGCCGAAGCGTTCCGACTGGCCGAAGAAAAGAACGTCGACCTGGTTGAGATCGCGCCAAATGCGGTCCCTCCGGTTTGCCGCCTGATGGACTACGGCAAGTTCAAGTATTCGGAGCAGAAGAAGGCCCACGAAGCCAAGCTCAAGCAAAAGATCATCCAGGTCAAGGAAATCAAATTCCGTCCCGGTACAGATGAAGGTGACTACAGCATCAAGCTGCGTAACCTCATCAAGTTCCTGGAAGAAGGCGACAAGACCAAGATCACCTTGCGCTTCCGCGGCCGTGAGATGGCGCACCAGGACATCGGCATGCGCGTTCTCGAACGCCTGCGTACCGACCTGGAAGCTGTCGGCACGATCGAGCAGTTCCCCAAGCTCGAAGGCCGCCAGATGATCATGGTGGTTGCACCGAAGAAGAAGAAGTAATTCTTCGCGCGTAGTAGATACACGGCCGGGTCCGTGGCGAAGGCGAAAGCCTGCGCCGCGGCCCGGCTTTCACACGTCTGTACTTCTCACAAGCAAGGCGGGGTCAGGTCTGACATTTGGACACGGCCTCTGCATTAGCACCGCTTTTTTGCACGATGATGGTTCAGCTCGTGTCTGAAAGTCAGACCTGACCCCGCTATTGAAAGTCAGACC
>Ga0265798_10000544_pt1 | contig 62148 bp, 52 predicted proteins | sample P3T30metagenome_FD_192430 | JGI IMG/M metagenome (GOLD analysis project Ga0265798, IMG submission 192430) | Plant litter microbial communities from East Loma Ridge, Irvine, California - P3 T30 | ecosystem: Environmental > Terrestrial > Plant litter > Unclassified | place: USA: California... | reverse complement strand
GTCCTATAATCTGCGCTATTTTTCCAATGTTAGGCATATATTGTTTTGGGTAAATTTATAAATATCAAATTGTTAAAGTCCGGATTTATGGTCCTCAATTCAGTCCGCAAAGTTAAGTTTTTTCTCTGAAAATTGTGTATATAAATAAAATGATTTTCCACAAGATTTAAGTGATAAATTCGCTTGTATGAAAACCGTATTAGTTACTGGGAGCAATGGGCTGCTCGGACAGAAAATTACAGAAAATATATTGCTAAACCAGCAGTTTAATTTGGTTGCAACTTCTAAGGGGTCAAATCGTTATCCAATACAAGAAGGATACACCTATGCTGAAATGGATATTCTGGACGCTGGACAGGTGCGCAACGTTGTTGCGAAATACAAGCCCGACGCCATCATTCATACCGCGGCCATGACCAACGTGGATACCTGTCAGGTGGAAAAAGAATTAGCACATGCCTTGAACGTTGATGCAGTGAAAACCCTGGTTGCTGTTTGCGAAACCATGAACATACAGCTTGTGCATCTGTCTACAGACTTCGTGTTCTATGGAGCGGATGGCCCGTATGAAGAATCCGCGAAACCAAACCCGCTGAGTTATTATGGTGAAACCAAGGCTGAAGCGGAAGCGGTCGTTCAAAATGCACACTGTCGTTGGTCAATCATCCGCACCATACTGGTCTATGGCATCGTTAAAGATATGAGCAGGAGCAATATTGTACTCTGGGCAAAGAACGCCCTTGAAAAGGCTGCACCGCTCAATGTGGTCAACGACCAATGGCGCATGCCTACACTGGCAGAAGATCTGTCATGGGCATGTTTGAAGGCGGTTGAAAAAGATGTTACTGGCATTTATCACATCTCCGGAAAAGATATGATGAGTGTTTCCGAACTGGTAGGCAGGGTGGCAGATTACTTTGGCTTAGATAAAGGCCTGATGTCTGAAGTCAGCTCGGCAACACTAAACCAATCTGCCGCACGTCCCAAACGAACCGGATTCATCTTAGATAAAGCCATCCGTGATCTTGATTACAGACCGCACAGCTTCGAAGAGGGCATTGCCATACTCGAGCAGCAGATGGCCGGAAAATCCTAACAATTGAATATACTCATCAATACTTAAATAAATAGACATACCATGGCATTACAAGTAGGCGAACAAGCGCCAGATTTCAAATTATTTGACTCAGAACTAAAAGAAGTAAGCTTAAAGGATTTTGCGGGCCGCAAGTTGGTCCTTCAGTTCTTTCCTATGGCTTTTACAGGTACCTGCACTACCCAACTCTGCACCATGCGCGACAGTTTTGGTTATTATGAAGGCATTAATGCTGCTGTAGTTGGCATCTCCGTAGATTCTCCATTTACCTTGGCCAAGTTCAAAGAAGATCAGGCTTACCAATTTCCTTTGTTATCAGATTTTAATAAAGAAGCATCTCAGGCTTATGGCGCTTTTTACGAAGAATTTGTGTTCAACCTTAAAGGCGTATCAAAAAGAGCTGCCTTTGTCGTGGATGAAAGCGGAAAAATTATTTACGCCGAAGTTCTTGAAAGTGCAGGGGACTTACCTGATTTCGAAGCAATTAAGCAGGTGTTAGCCGCTTAACTGCGCTTTCACAGCAGCACAAATCGAAAATTATTTCAAAAAAAATTGGGAAATTCCAATTGTAGTGCTACTTTTGCAGTCCAATCAAACGGAAACGCATTCGTAGCTTAATTGGATAGAGCACCTGACTACGGATCAGGAGGTTAGGGGTTCGACTCCCTTCGAGTGCACAGAAAGCCTTAGAGAAATCTAAGGCTTTTTTTATGTCCAGCCATCGGAGCAGCCATCCAATAGCCAAACTGTCTACCGCGAAAGTTTAACCTTCATTTACCCGCCGCTGGTACCACTACAAATTGAACAGTAACGCATACAGATCTGAAATATCCTGTCTCGTCTTTATCTCTTTGCTAATCGGAATCATAGCATTCCCCTTGCTGTCATAGCAATAAAGCATGTTTGTGTCCAGGTCATAACATAATACTGCGGATAACTTATACATGCCTAAACGTTCATCGAAGGCGATGTTGAAATCATATAAATCCTGTTCGCTTAATCTTTCATCCATGTCACGAATGTAAGTGTTCCCTTTTGAAACCTATCGCATAAAATCAGCCTACCCGGAAACAACATACTGCCGTAAGGCTTCCAGGTTCTGAATCGCATTTCCCATGGTGTTGTTGAAATATACAAACACAACTTTTCCATCTGCCAGCCACTCCCGAACGTATGAAGCATATTCATACAAGAACTGATCTTCGTAACTGCCCCGGTAATTGCCGCCCGGCCCATGGAATCTAAGGTAGATGAAATTGGTCGACGCATCGTTTAGCGAAGTACCATCACTAAGTTTGTCATGGAGCACAAGTCCCATGTTCAATGCTTCCATCATATCATACGTGTCGGTCTGATACCAGCTTTGATGCCTGAATTCCACCGCCACCTTCCACGCTTGATCAGGATCAGCCTGCCGGATCTGAATCAGCAGCTGCTCCAACTCGCGCATGAGTACTGGCTTAATACTTCCGGGAAACTGCACGAGCAAACTACCTTTCTTATCACCTGCGGCTTCAATCCTTTCAAAAAAGTGCTGAATGTGCGCCGCCTGATACTGCAGCCCTTTCCCATGTGTGATTTCCCGCCAAAGCTTAAATGTGAATTTGAAGTCATCAGGCGTATCCGCTGCCCATTTCGCGACCGTTGTAGCCATCGGCACCTTGTAAAAGGAGCTGTTGATCTCTATGCTGTTGAACAAAGAGCCATAATAACAAAGCCGGCTCCTGGTTTTAAATTCTTCAGGGTAAAATTCTTTGTTCGGGACCGGAAGTAATAAGCCGCTTGTGCCAGTATAAAAATTGGGTGTATTCATCACCACCATAAACAGCACATGGGGTTAAATGGTTCGGTGGTTCTCGCTTACCTTCACAGTTTTCAACAAATCTTTTCGTTTTACGTACAAAGTTTCTTAAACCAGGTCGATTATTTAATAAACGGGTAAATTAGTATTCAACAAGTATTAAGCAAATCTGCGTCATGAAAACAACCCTTTTTCGCTCTTGTGTGTTTATAGCGCTTGGAACAATGTTCTTCAGCTGTGCCAAAGACGACACAGCAGTCCTGGAGGCGGCCACCAACGTCTCCAGCCAAGCGCTTAATGGGGCTGAACAATTCGCCTGGTTTCCAACTTATAAAGAGGTGGATCCTGGCAAGGATGCTGGCGGTTCACTGAATACGCCCACGGAACCGCGACTGAATTTTCCTTACGGGCCTGACGATGAAATCCCGAAACAGTACCCTTTCAAAGTTATTGATAAGCCTGATCGGGTTTATGTTGACGAAACCTGCTTGTTTGATATCGCTGATCTGGAGCGGAACAAATCCTATCATAAACTTCAGAATGGCAGCTTAAGAATCGGATTTTTCGATGATGGTTTTGAACCAATAAGACTAATTAAGTTGCCTTCTTCGAGCGAGTCGGGCTGGAACGCACATTGGGGCACGCCACCTGCTGTTGAACAGGACAAACCAGATGTGCTCTACTATAACACCTGGAATTTCAGGTCCATAATTATTTATTTATCTAAGCCATGCACTGAATTTGGCTTCGAAATAGCGCCTAACAACAAAAGATGGACACACAGCTTCACTGTAGACGTGGGCGATTGGCTCGATGACAATTCCAAAGGAACGGTAAGCCTGGAAACGAAATCCCCTTCAGGTGCCGCACTCGCAGCTGTAAAAGCGACTAGACCCTTTCGAATGGTTCGAATCTGGAGCATCGGAAGTCCAACGCTACCCTTAGCGGAAGGTATGGCAATTTCAAACATCCGCTATACGCTTGCAAAGTAAAATAGGAGCGAAGCGACACTTCCTTAGCCGCTTGCTCCTAAAAGCTCAACTTATTTACAGTAAGCGTTGTTACTTTAGATGCCTTTATTACTGTGCGTTTTGAAACTGTTTAACCATGTCATCCAATATTGCCTTACCAAGTCCAACGCGATTGGCGTATTCCAGGCAAAGTGCATATTCCTTATCGTGGATGGTTCCATCCTGGGTCATCATCTGTACCAGCGTCTGCAATTCAAGCGTTTTCTGTAGGCCGTTTTCCGGAATGATAAAAGTCAGCACGCCCAGGTTGTCCGCCATTGGCATAACCTCATCGGCAGAAAGCCCAAGTTTGTTCCCAATGCTGAGCAACAACTCACTTTCGCCTTCCTCAAGCACTTTGTCTGCTGCAGCAACTAAAACAAGGTTTTGGTAGAATGATAGTTTCTTCTGAGGGGTATTCAGCACGTCCTCTAATGATCGTATATTTAGCATAGATATGGTCTTTAGTGTACCGAACGCTCCTCAAAATTCCTACCATAAAGGACATTCATCATTCCTGAAAACCCGCATCATAGTATCAAGGTGCTTTTCTGCTCAAAAAATCAAGGGAATACAGCCTTGCTGGTGTAAAAGTTACACTTACTGAATTGTAGCTTTATATGCATGTCCTTCTCGTTCCAATCACCTGATTATCAGCCTCTATATTCCCGGATGCAAGCTGTGCACCATACGATTATTTAAGGCGGCATTCAAAAAAATAAGGTTAGTAAATTATTAATTATATATTTGCAAGCATTGCTGGATGGTGCAAACTGGTGCTTACTAAGCCATTAACACCATCTTCAAACATATAATTGAACAAGCCTCGTAAAGTATGCAACAGGCAATTAAATTTAAAAGACAACCCGAATGCTAAATTTTGTTCTCTTTGGCCCACCGGGTGCAGGTAAAGGCACCCAATCAGAAAAATTGATCGAAAAATATCAGTTGATTCACATCTCCACCGGTGATCTTTTCAGATCACACATCAAAAACCAGACTGCTTTAGGACAAAAAGTTAGTGCATTGATCGCAGAAGGTCAATTGGTTCCTGATGGTATTACCATAGATATGTTGGAAGAAGAAGTGAACAAGAGTCCAAATGCAAAGGGCTTCATTTTTGACGGTTTTCCACGTACCATTCCTCAGGCCATTGCTTTAGACGAGTTTTTGGAAAAGAAAGGCACTTCCATCTCTGCAGTGATCGCACTTGACGTTGATCAGGAAGAACTTAAAAAAAGGGTGGCACAGCGCCAGAAAGAATCCGGAAGGGTAGATGATCAGGCGGATAAAATCCAGAAGCGCATCGAGGAGTACTTCACAAAGATCATTCATGTGCTTCCATACTACCAAGAACAAAACAAATTAACGAAGATCAATGGTATCGGCAGCATCGAAGGCATCTTTGATGAGCTATGTGCCGTTGTCGATCAATACTAATAAAATTATACCATCAAATAGCGGGATAGATTTAATTCGTCCCGCTATTTGCATTTCTTATCTTTGCGCAATTATGCAATGCATATTGCAAGGCTTCATTCAAGAGCCACCATTCCATTTAATCAGAATAATATGTCACAAGGTTCCAATTTCGTAGATTATGTAAAAATATGCTGCCGCTCTGGTAAGGGCGGACCGGGTTCGGCACACTTGCACCGTGATAAAATGACCTCCACCGGAGGTCCTGATGGCGGTGACGGCGGTCGTGGCGGTCACATCATTTTAAAAGGTAATCCACAGTTCTGGACTTTGCTTCACTTAAAATATCGTAAGCACATCATCGCCGAAGATGGTTTGAGCGGCTCCAGCTCAACTTCTACCGGCAAGTCTGGCAAAGATGAAGTGCTGGAAGTGCCACTTGGTACCATCGCTAAAGATGCCGAAACCGGAGAAGTGCTTTTCGAAATTACCAACGAAGGGGAAACTAAAGTCCTGACCGCAGGAGGCAGAGGTGGACTGGGTAACTGGCACTTTAAATCCTCTACGCAACAAACGCCACGTTTTGCTCAACCTGGTGAAGCCGGTACAGAGCGCTGGGTAGTGCTTGAACTTAAAGTACTTGCCGATGTAGGTCTGGTTGGCTTTCCGAATGCAGGTAAATCAACGTTACTTTCTGTCGTTTCTGCAGCTAAGCCGGAGATTGCAGATTATGCTTTTACAACACTGGTTCCTAATTTAGGCATTGTATCCTACCGCGGAGACAAGTCGTTTGTAATGGCAGATATTCCAGGAATTATCGAAGGTGCGTCTAAAGGTAAAGGCCTGGGTTATCGCTTTCTACGTCATATTGAGAGAAATTCCGTGCTGTTGTTTATGGTTCCGGCAGACACAAACAGAAGCATCACAGAAGAATACGAAATCCTAAAGCGCGAGTTAAAAGCCTATAACTCAGAGCTGATGCAGAAGCCGCATGTCCTGGCGGTTACCAAATCAGATATGCTGGATGAGGAATTGAAAAATGAAATGAAAGCGGATCTACCAACAAACATTCCCACAATCTTTATATCCTCGGTTGCACAGAAAGGCTTAACGGAACTGAAAGATTTGCTTTGGGCCGCTATTGCAGGCTAAGCCAATTGATCTAAAGCTGCAATAATTACCTTGCAGACCTTCCGGATTTCAGCTGTTGTTATGATTAAAGGCGGTGCCATACGCATCGCCGTTTCACAATGTAAAAACCAATCGATAATTACACCTTCTTCGCTACACAGCTGACTCACTTGCTCCACCTGTTGAAAGCTGTCGAGCTGCATACAAAGCATCAGTCCCATTCCACGAACTTCCTTGATCTTTGGATGTACCAACAGCTCACGGAATAACGCCTCCTTCTCAAAAACTGTCGGCACAAGTTGTTCCTCCAGAATCACTTCCAGGTTTGCCAATCCAGCTGCGCAAGATACCGGATGACCTCCGAAAGTTGTGATATGGCCCAGAATCGGGTTTTCTGCCAATACACCCATCACGCGCTTATCCGCAACGAAAGCACCAATTGGCATGCCGCCGCCTAAAGCTTTCGCCAGCAGCAGTATATCCGGCACGATGCCGTAATGCTCAAAAGCAAACAGTTTACCCGTCCGGCCAAATGCCGCCTGTATTTCATCCAGAATCAACAATGCACCGACTTCATCGCAACGTTGACGTAACTTCTGCATGTAATCAACATCTGCAACCCGTATCCCGGCTTCACCCTGTAAGGTTTCCATAATCACACATGCCGTTTCCGTAGTGATAAGCTCCAGATCTTCAACGGCGTTGAAGTTTATAAAGCTGACATCCGGTAACAAGGGGCGGTACTTCTGCTTAAATTCTTCATTGCCCATCACACTTAAGGCGCCATGCGTACTACCATGGTAGGCATTGTGGCAAGAGATGATCTGACTTCTTCCTGTAAAACGCTTGGCAAGCTTCAACGCACCTTCTGTGGCTTCTGCACCGGAGTTTACGAAGTACACGTTGTTTAGGGTTGATGGCAGCACGGAAACCAGCTTTTCCGCAAACTTTACCATAGGCGTTTGCACATACTCCCCGTAAACCGTCAGGTGAAGGTATTTATCCAACTGTGCCCTGATTGCATCCAACACGGCCGGATGGCGATGACCGATGTTGCTTACTGCAAAACCAGATACCAGGTCTATGTACGCTTTGCCGCTGGTGTCATACAGATATATGCCCGATGCATGTTCAATTTCGAGCATTTTAGGTGTTGTGGATGTCTGTGCGGTATTCAGTAGAAAGAGTTGCTTGTTGCTGATCATGGCTATGGTATAGGCCTGCAAAATTAGGAAACTATTTAAACTATGGTTTGTTATCCGGATAGTTTAAACTTAGCCCAATGTCAAAATTTAACGAACTCATAAGATCTGAAAAGCCAGTGCTTGTAGATTTTTCTGCCGAATGGTGTGGTCCCTGCAAAATGATGGCACCGATACTGCAGCAACTTAAAGGCATGATCGGGGATCAGGTAACCATATTAAAGGTCGACGTAGACCGAAATCCGGATGTTTCGAACCTTTACAGAATTCAGGGCGTACCCACATTGATCCTGTTTAAGAATGGCGAAATCAAATGGCGACAGTCTGGAGTTGTACAGGCCAGTCAGCTGAAATCTGTGATTGATGCTGCGCTTTAAAGCGGTATCCCATCAACAAAGAAAATCCACCCATTCCTGACCTGTAAATCCATAAATTTGGGTTTATGAAGCCTGAATGGCTTGCTTTTGCCTGTCCAGGTCCTTTAATCTGTTTTCTTTACTTGCTAGATCACTTTGCGCATTCGCCAATGCTTTTTGTGCATCATTGAGTTTCTCGTTGGCGTCTTTGGCATCTTCTGCATCATCTTTAGCATCATCTGCTTTGGACTTAGCTTTTTTGATCTGCTTTAAGTTTCCACTCGTCGCTGTAGCAGCTTGTCTTCTGCTTTCTTCCAAAGATTCCTTTGACTTGGCTTCTGCTTTCTGTGCCTTAGCTTCTAAAATCGGAATATCACTTCTGAGTTTATTGATGTCACCCTGTAGATTTACCACCTCACGTAAGAGCACACGGTATTCCTTGTTCAGGTTTACCGTATCGGCAGCGGTGCTGTAGGTTTTTGGAGAGCAACTGTAAAAAAATGCACTTAAGAACAGCGCGATTGGTAATAGGTAGATGATTTTTTTCATACCCCCTATAAACCAATAACCATGCCCCTTTGATTTAAAGGCATGGTTACAATGGTGTTACATGTTTCTGCGGTACTGGCCGCCAACTTCATAAAGCGAATTAGATATTTGCCCTATCGAGCAGTATTTACATACTTCCATCAGTGCTTCAAAGATATTCTCACCGGCAATGGCGCGCAGCTGCAAGTCGCGCAACAATGCTACAGATCTATCCTGATTTCGATGTTTAAAGTCCTCAAGGGCATTGATCTGGAACTGCTTTTCTTCTTCAGTAGCCCGGATCACCTCGGAAGGCACAATGGTAGGAGAGCCGTTTTTATTTAAAAACGTGTTAACACCTACAATTGGGTAGTCGCCATTATGTTTAAGCGTCTCATAGTGCAGGCTTTCTTCCTGGATCTTACCACGTTGGTACATGGTTTCCATCGCGCCCAATACACCTCCACGGTCATTGATCCGTTTGAACTCCATCAGAACAGCTTCTTCCACCAGATCTGTTAGTTCTTCAATAATAAAGGCCCCTTGAAGTGGATTTTCGTTCTTTGCCAATCCAAGTTCCCTGTTGATGATCAGCTGAATCGCCATGGCACGTCTTACAGATTCTTCTGTAGGTGTGGTGATCGCTTCATCGTAGGCATTGGTGTGCAGCGAATTGCAGTTGTCATAAATAGCATACAATGCCTGTAGGGTTGTTCTGATATCGTTAAAGTCGATCTCCTGCGCATGTAATGAGCGGCCGGAGGTTTGAATATGGTACTTCAGCTTTTGTGAGCGATCATTACCCTTGTATTTGTTCTTAATGGCCTTTGCCCAGATCCTTCTTGCCACACGTCCGATCACCGCATATTCCGGATCTGTACCGTTCGAGAAGAAGAATGATAGGTTTGGTGCAAAATCATCGATGTTCATACCCCTGCTCAGGTAGTACTCCACAAAGGTGAAACCGTTACTTAACGTGAAAGCAAGCTGTGAAATCGGGTTTGCACCTGCCTCTGCAATGTGGTATCCGGAGATGGAAACGGAGTAGAAATTCCGTACTTTCTCATCGATGAAGTACTTTTGGATATCACCCATCATGCGTAAGGCAAATTCAGTAGAAAAGATGCAGGTGTTTTGTGCCTGATCTTCTTTCAGAATATCTGCCTGTACTGTACCGCGAACTGTGCTGATGGCATAGGCTTTAATCTTCGAATAAACATCAGCCGGTAGCACCTGATCGCCGGTAACGCCGAGTAACATCAGGCCGAGGCCGTCGTTTCCCTTAGGCAATTCCCCCTGGTACACCGGGCGCTGCATATTTTTCTCCTTAAAGATCTGTTCAATCTTTTCTTGTACTGCTGCCTCAAGTCCATGTTCTTTAATGTACTGCTCACACTGCTGATCAATCGCGGCATTCATAAAGTAGCCAAGCAGCATTGGTGCCGGGCCATTGATGGTCATGGAAACCGATGTTGATGCTTTACACAAATCAAATCCGGAGTATAACTTTTTGGCGTCATCAAGCGTGGCGATGCTCACACCTGAATTTCCAATTTTACCGTAAATATCCGGTCTGATGTGCGGATCTTCTCCGTAAAGCGTCACCGAATCAAAGGCAGTGGATAACCGGTGTGCAGGTTGCCCCAGGGATACATAGTGGAAACGCTTGTTGGTCCGCTCAGGACCGCCTTCGCCGGCAAACATCCTTGTTGGATCTTCGCCTTCGCGCTTCAATGGAAAAACACCTGCTGCATAAGGGAATGCACCTGGCACGTTCTCGGTAAGCAACCAACGTAAAATGTCGCCCCAGTCGTTATACCTTGGTAGCGAAACTTTAGGTATTTGCAGGTTTGATAAAGAGGTGTAAAATAGTGGTTGCTTGATCTCCTTATCCCGTACTTTATAAATGAAATTCTCCTGTTTGTATTGCTCCAGGGTTTCTGGCCATTCGCGAAGCAATCTTCTGCAGCTGCCATCCAGTTGTTCTTCCAGGTGCTTGTATACGTCTGCCAGTCCAGCGCTAAGGTTGCTAAGGTCTCCGGAAGGCATATCGTCCGCATTCAGCTCCATCACACCCTTAAGCTGATACAGCTTTCTTGCAATTGTGCTCTGCTGTTGTACCCACTCGTTGTAAGCTGCACTGGATTCAGCAATCTCCGCCAAATAGCGGCTGCGGTCTGGGGGTATGATGTAAATCTTCTCCGACTGCGCAGCGGTCGTCAGATTCTGTGCTTCATAATTCACGCCTGTAACCGACTGGATTTTATCCATCAATGCGGTAAACAGGTTGTTCATACCCGGATCATTGTACTGCGAAGCCATGGTTCCAAACACAGGAATGGTGTCATCTGGAGCATCAAACAGATTATGGTTACGCTTATATTGTTTACGAACATCGCGTAAAGCATCTAAGGCGCCACGTTTATCAAACTTGTTGATCGCTACCAGATCTGCAAAATCCAGCATGTCAATTTTCTCCAGCTGCGTAGCGGCGCCAAACTCTGGCGTCATCACATATAAGGAAACATCACAATGTTCGGTAATCTCCGTATCAGATTGCCCGATGCCGGAGGTTTCCACGATGATCAGATCGTAACCTGCAGCTTTACAAATGTCAATGCTCTCCTGTACGTTTCTGGATAGGGCAAGGTTTGCTTGTCTGGTTGCCAGTGAACGCATATACACCCTTGGATTGTTGATGGCATTCATACGAATGCGGTCGCCAAGCAGCGCGCCGCCGGTTTTCCTTTTCGATGGATCAACCGATATGATCGCAATGGTCTTATCTTTTACTTCAAGCAAAAATCTTCTCACCAACTCATCCACGAGGGAGGATTTACCGGACCCACCGGTTCCGGTGATGCCCAAAACGGGTGCATGTTTGGCTGCGGAGAGCTTTTTTAATTCGTCAACGAAGGACTGTGTGCCTTCAGGATCATTTTCCGCAACTGTAATTGCGGAAGCGATACTTTTAACATCGCGTGACTGGATGCCTTGCAGCTCATTGGATATGGCCTTTGCCGTGATGAAATCCGTCTCTTCAAGCATGTGGTTGATCATGCCCTGGAGGCCCATCTTGCGACCGTCATCCGGCGAGTAGATTTTGGTGATGCCGTATTGTTCAAGTTCTTCAATCTCCTGCGGAAGAATCACGCCACCGCCACCACCAAAAATTTTGATGTGTGTTGCACCGCGCTCCTGTAGCAAGTCATACATGTATTTAAAATATTCCAGGTGGCCACCCTGATAGGAGGTCATGGCGATCCCTTGTACATCTTCCTGGATGGCACAATTCACCACTTCATCTACCGAGCGGTTGTGGCCAAGGTGTATCACCTCTGCACCCGAGGACTGAAGTATCCGGCGCATGATGTTAATGGTGGCATCATGGCCATCGAATAATGCAGCTGCGGTGACAAAGCGTATCTTATGTTGAGGTTTATAAATTTGGATTTGTTCCATAAAGGAGATTTATATTTGGCCAGTAAAGTTAGTAAAAAAATAAAGCCGCAGTTTCTGCGGCCTTATGCTTAATTCGATAAAGGTAAGGCTAATTTCAATTAGCTGAAAACAAGTTGCTACTGATCTGTTAATTCTGTAATCGCCTGACCTACTGTGCCACTCGGCATCTGTATTTGCAACATCGCCGCAATCGTTGGCGCAATGTCTGTCATGTGGTACGGTTTGTTCGTCTTGCCGGGCTTCACTTTCCAGCCCATAAATACTGCCGGGATGTGAGCATCATAAGGATTCCAGGAGCCGTGCGTCGTTCCGGTACTTCCGCCATCAAACCAGTTCGGGTTCAGGATGAAATATACATCACCGCTACGACGTGCGTTGTAGCCATTTGCAATACGTTGTTTAAGCAAGTCTGGTAAGGTTGCATTACTCAGCTGCGTGATGTCAACAGCGTTTAGAATACCGTTTTGTTGTTTCAGAAACTTGATGGTCGTTCTTTTGATATCTTCGAAATTAAGATTTGCTTTCTCGATTTCAGGTTTATTATAAATTACCTGATTGTTCATCACCGTTAAAACGGCCTTTTGAATCTTGAATTCTGTTTCAAGCAGCTTGTTTAATCCGGCAGCAATTTGTCTGTTGCTCACGACGCCACCCGGCATCTTATTCTCTTCCATGAACTTGGGTACGTGCGCCGCACCATGATCCGCTGATAGAAAGAACAGGTACTTGCCTTTTCCAATGGTCTTATCTAAGTAGTTGAAGAATGCTTCCAGATCCTTGTCCAAACGCAGATAGGTATCTTCCGCTTCAATGGAGTTTGGCCCAAACTGGTGACCAACGTAATCTGTTGAAGAGCAGCTAACCGCAAGGAAGTCCGTAGTACCCACTTGACCCATCTGCTCCTTTTCAATAATCAGTTTAGCAAGATCCAAGGTCATGGTGTTTCCAAATGGCGTACTTCTAACCAGGTCATAGTTCTTATTGATGGCATCCGTTAATTTATGAGGGAAGCTGGAGTTGCTTTCGCCTTTGTAGCGGCCTTCATAGGGTTTTTCATCCGATGTACTTTGTGTATAGGTATCAATCGGGTATAACGTTTCCCAGTTCTTTTCATAGAACTTGTTCTGGTGCTTTGCATTGTTATACTGCTCCATCCATGTTGGCAGTTGTTGCATGTAGTAGGTGCTGCTGATCCAGTTCCCGCTAGAACCATCATACCAGTAGGCTGCATTTGCAGAATGCCCCGCAGGTAGTATAGCACCCCGGTCTTTCATCGATATACCAATCACCTTGCTCTTGAAGTTTGTAGCCAGTCTTAACTCATCCGTAATGGTGGTGCTAAGCATGTTTTTTGGCGACATCTCTCCAGCGGTTGTTGTAGTGCCTACGGATTTCACCGCTTTATCTTCTGCACAATACATGTCGCGCTGAAGCTCTGGGTCATACCAGTTGTTACCAATGATACCGTTAATTGCAGGCACGGAACCCGAGTATATGGAAGCATGTCCACAAGCGGTGTACGTTGGCAGATATGGAATCATCGTGTTTTCTGCAGAGAAACCCTCATTCACCAAACGCTTGAAACCGCCGCTCGAGTAGCGATCGTAATATCTGTACAGATAATCCCAGCGCATTTGATCTACAACAAGTCCGACCACCAGCTTTGGTCTTTCCAAAGTTGCACCGTTTTTACCAGCTGCAGCTTTATTCGTTTTTTTTTGTGCATAGACTGCAGGATTCAGCAGGAACAATGCGGTTATCAACAAGTATACTTTTCTCATCATGTCGTGTTAGTGCGCTAAAGGTATAAACTATAGCCCGCCGAAAACAGTACAAGAATGTAAAGAATTTATAAAACTTCAGCGACTACAAAGGTGCTTCCGCCTACAAAAATGAGGTCATCGGTTGCGGCATGTGCTTTTGCGCCGGCTAATGCTTCCGCTACAGAACCGTATGCTGTACCATTAAGTCCACATGCAGTTGCTTGTGCTTTTAAGTCGGCCACAGGCAAGGCGCGTTCAAGGCTTGGTTGCGTGAAATAGTAGGTGGCATCTATTGGCAGGCGTTGCAGGATACTGGAGATGTCCTTGTCTTTGACCATGCCAATTACAAAATGTAAATGTTTGTGCGGCGTTGCCTGAATGTTCTTCAGCACTTCCGTAATACCTGCCAGATTATGCCCGGTGTCGCAGATCACCCGTGGCTGCAAACTAAGGGTTTGCCAGCGTCCTTGCAGGCCGGTCAGCTTCTTTACCTGGCGAAGTGCGTTATAAACATGAGCCTGTTCGATCTTGAACCCACGTGCCTTCAACTGCTCGACGGCAGCAATTACCCCCGGAACATTATATTGCTGGTAGCTGCCACTAAGATCCAGCTTCAGGTCCTTGTAGCATAACTTACCTTGCTCGAGGACAGAAAATACAAGTTCATCATCGCTAGTATGCAAATTCTCCACCTGATATTGATCCGAGGCAAACTGCAATGTTGTACCCACTTCAGCTGCTTTTGAAAGGAATACAGGCTTAGTCCCCGCTGTGTAGCTACCTATGATTGCAGGTACGTTCGACTTAATGATACCTGCCTTTTCAAAGGCAATCTTGTCGAGTGTGTCGCCCAGAAGACTTACATGGTCAAAACTAATGTTTGTGATTAAGGATATTTCCGGATGGATAATGTTTGTCGAGTCCAGTCTGCCGCCCAGACCAACTTCAATGATGGCCACATCAACGGCTTCAATCGCGAAATAGGAGAATGCCATGGCAACCGTTACCTCGAAAAAAGAGGGCTGAACGCGCTCAATTACTTTTTGCTGTTGTTTTACAAAGGCGGTGACAAATGCCTTGGGTGCCATTTTTCCGTTTATGCGGATCCGCTCCCGGAAGTCCTTGAGGTGAGGGGAGGTATAAAGGCCGGTTTTATAACCGGCCTGTTGTAGAATTGCAGCAAGCATGTGGGAGGTTGATCCCTTACCGTTTGTGCCGGCAACATGGATGCTTTTAAATGTTTCCTGTGGATTGCCCAGGCTTTCACAAAGTGCAAGGGTATTGGTTAAATCCTTTTTAAGCGCTGCTTCTCCAATCCGGGTAAACATTGGAAGTTTACTGTAGAGGAAATCCAGTGTCTCTGTATAGTTCATGAATGTTGAGATGGAAGCGAATCGGTTATTTTACCTTGAAGTTAAAGATGACCACACCAACCTGAACATCCGGTGCATTCTCGCTCTGGTTCAGGCGTGCACCCATTACCGCTTCTTTACACTTCTGCCAAAGTTCACGGTCATTCAGGGTCGTACCCTTAACACCCGGAACAGCATTGATCACAATCCCATCGCGGTTGATGGATATACGAACCGCAATTTTACCTGTTTTCTGCCCGTCATCCTGTGGTGTAACCAGATTGGTGAACCGTCGCAAAGCAATCGGCGTTTCACCAAAACCTGAACCGCCTTCACCGTAATTGTTTGAAAGTGGGTCGCCATTGATGCTACCCTGATTTCCAGGGGTGCTACCTGTTCCGTCACCCTTGCCGGTACCAGTACTTTTCTTGCCTTTGTACAAAGCATTCTGGTTGATCGTTGGGGTCGCAGGCTTTGGCTCTGCAGCAGCAGTAGGGGCAGCAGTGCTGGTCGACTTCTTCGTGTTTACCGCTACGGCCTCCTCTGTACTTTGCGTCTGGATTTCTTTTGCGCTGGATTCTACAGCACTCTTCGTTGGCTCCTGCGGAACAGGAACAACCTTATCTGGCATTTCGTTATTGGCATTCGGATCAGCTGAAGGTTCTTCAAGACTGGTGTAGTCTGTTCCCATACCCTCTACAGAAGTTCCATAGTTCACCACAATACCACCCATACCAGCTTCAACCGGTGGTTCAAATGTACCAATGGCTATGAAATAGCTTAACACAAGAAAAAGCGCCATAATCCCTGTCGAGATGGCTAACGCTTTGGGGTAATTATTTTCTTCCTCTTGGTAAATCATTATTTCTTAGGTTCTACAGCCAAAACAACTTTTAGCTTCAACTGATTTGCAACATCAAAAACCTGCATGGTGTTCTCTATGGACACACCTCTCGCTACATATAATACGATGGTTAAGTCTGGAGAAGCGGCCTGGTATTTTTCAACCTCGGCCTGAAGGCTTTCCAGGTTTACCTGTTGTTTCTCGACAAAGTACTCCAGCTTTTCACTGATCGATATGGTGATGGTCTTCTGCGCGTTCGATTGTTGCCCCGACTCAGATCTTGGCAGCAATAACTTTACCACTTGCGGATTTACAACCGCAGAGGCAAGCAGGAAGAACAACAGCAGAAAGAACATGATGTCATTCAGTGCAGAAGTATGCACTTCAACCGTTGCTTTATTTCTTTTACGTAAATTCATTATTTACCTGGCTCCTCTAAAAGGTCAATAAATTCGATTGAATCTGTCTCCATGCGCAGGATGATGCGTTCCACCATCATGTTCAGTATATGGTAAAGTACATAAGCAACGATACCGATCACCAATCCGCTTGCTGAAGTAATCATCTTCACATATAAACCACCTGAGATGGTACCAATCTCAATAGCACCTTTAATGGATACATCATGGAAAATCTGAATAACCCCAATGATCGTTCCTACGAATCCAAGCATTGGCGCAATACCAGCAACGATACCCAAGATGTTGATGTTTTTCTCCATTTTGGATACTTCAAGTTTACCAACGTTTTCGATGGCACCTTCAATTTCTTTAATCGGACGGCCAATTCTTCTTAAGCCTTTTTCCAACATCCTGCTTAAAGGAGAACGGTTATTTCTACATACTGTTATGGCGTGATCTAATTTTCCTTCATGAATATATTGTTTAATGGAAAGCATCAGGTTCGCTTCACTTTTCGATGCATTTCTGATGGTGATGTATCTTTCAATGAAAATTACCAGGCCCAGGAAGGCCAGCAATGCCAATGGAATCATTACCCATCCACCTTGAAATAATAAGTCAATAAAGTGAATTTCCGCAGGTGGTGCGGCAACAACCTGGTTTGTCAGGCTGGCGGTATCAGTAAGTTGTGTTGCTGTGTCTACGGGAACTTGTAGCAATGTGATCATATTATTGTGGTTTGTTTTTGTAAATGTATAAGCCTTTGATTTTCAGTTTTTCGCCCAGCCTGTCGCGCTCAGCCTTCGCCGTATTTTCGTCTTTTAACGTTGCAATACTCATCTTTAGTCTCTTGCCCGGTGCGTTATGAACCACCTTAGCCTTAATACCGCTTTTCTTCATGGTTTCAATAAACCAGCTCGCCTCTTTCTCGTTCAGTACTGAAGCACCGATAACTTCGTAGGTCACCGCAGTTTCTGCGGGTGCTTTAACCACCGGCACAACCGCCTTCACACTATCTACAGCAGGCGCTTTTTCCATTTTACCGGAAGCATTTACCAGCGTGTCTGCAGCCGTCGCAGAGTCCAATATCGCCTGCTCACGTGCAACACGGGCTAAACTGTCGATTCGCAGCTGTTGCGTTGCCGCAGCTGGCACAGTTGGTTCTTCTGTAAAGGAAGTAGAGAACCTCGGGTATAAGTAATATGCCGCAACACTCAACAATAAAATCGCTAGCAACACCACGGCAACCTTGGTGAGTAGGGAACCACTTTCCGCGGGTTTCTCTTCTTTGATGGTGTAGTTGATCCGATTCTCTATAATTGGTCTGCGGATTTCTGTTAATATTTCTTCATTCGTCTCTTTACCTGGATTTTCTTCTTCCAGCATATTTTCCTGAATGATTTCTGCTTCTTTTGAACTGTCTTCCTCCACAACTGCGCTCACTGGTATGGTTACCGGGATCACAGGTGTAGCCGGGATAACCGTTACAGGTGCTTCAGGTTCAGTAATTTTCGGCAAGCCAAAGAACTCCTTACCAGGGTTAAAGTCCGTACTTTGTTCCAGCAGTATAATGCCATTGGCCTTACGCAACCTGCCGATTGGCGAAAAGTCGGCATGGCCATACTCGTTAAGCTGCTGAATGAGCTGTAGGGCAAAACGGCTAACCGCATCTGCGGCAACAGCGGGGCTGATGTTTTCTTTAGCAATCAGTTCATTAATCAACAGGTTCGATTCTGTCACCTCCTGCTTAAATGCTGTAGTCGATCCTGGAGGCAGAAAAGTCCTGCTTACGCTATCATATCTGCCCGGAGATTTCTTTTTATATATGGTTCCAAAGCCATCAATTCCAACTTCTTTATGAAACTGAATCAACTCAGCTACGTACTTAACTATCTCCATCTGGGTAAAAATAAATTATAATTCTATAGTAAGCAATTAATAAGCAAAATGCCTAGAACGCGTAGGAGATACCTCCAAATACATTTAATCCAATGTTGTTGTAGTATAAGAAGCGGCTGTTATTGGTGTTCAACAAGTTATTCACTTTTAAGAATGCACCAAATTGCTTATTGATTTTATAATCAGCACCGATGCCAAGATCTACAAAACCCTTCATGGTCACGATGTTTTCGATGGATGGATCAGGAAGCAGGTATGGATTTGCAGGTTGTGCAGTGTAGATTTTCGCTTTGCTTTCACCCTGCATATACGCTGCGGCATTAAAGCTAAGTTGATCTGTAATGTTCAATAGCAAGTTAGAAGTTAAACGTGCCTGTGGTTTAAACCAGCTTTCGCTTTCAACTGCAGATTTGTACTGCTCCATTGTCACGCCACCAGTCCAGCGTAAAGCATCACTAACCTGAACCGTAATCTCACCATTTAGACCAGTGAGCTTCATGTTTCCGAAGTCATAGATCACATCAAATCTGTTTTCGGCACCGAAGGTGTTTACGAAAAGGGGCATATCAGTGATCTTCTTGTGATAAGCTTTGATTTTATAGCCAAAGCCAGGTCCGCCGGTACCTTTAATTCCAGCGGTAATGCTCATCTTTTCAATCGTATTTTGTATGCTGATGTTGCTGTTTAAGAATGGATTCTCATCGGTAAATGCCTTCATCGTATTACGATTCACATCACCTTTAAGTTCTCCAAATACCTGAAGGTATTCTGGAACAAGCGTGAAATCTGCCGTAACCAATGGAAAGATCCGGCTGGTAGAGAAATCACCAAACTCCTGCACGAAGTTAATACCTGCGTTAATCTTAACACCACTTGCCTGCAAACGGATGTATGGGTTTAAGCGCAACAGGTTGTTGGCAACTTTAAAGTCGGTGCTTTTGGTCGACCCGAAATCCAGTCCTGCGGCAAGGCCCAGGTTGAAACTCTGGATACGCTTATTTACATAACCGTTTACCGTTACCGAGTTTTCGCGCGCATCGTACTTGTCACCCCACAGGTAACCGTTGATTTTCGCAGCATAGCTTAGTGCATCTTCGTCCGTGCTGTAGCGGTTTACCACTTCACCTTCGGCTTCAATGAAGTTGAAGCCCTGCTTCGCAGGATCAAGGTTGAAATCAGGCCTTGATGGATCCTGACCATAAAAGCGAAGACCATTACGTTGGTAGTTTACGCGACCGCTGAATGTGGCCTGATCGGTAATGCTTCTTCCGAAAACACTTAATTCCTGCTGGTTGAACTGCTGTCCTGCCAACTTGCCTTCCTGACCAAAATGTCTGAAATAACCGCCTGCCTGAAGTGCCTCATCGCGGCCAGTGTTCACATAAGCTTCCAGTAAAGTTGTGGTTGCCGAGCCAAAACCAGCCTTAGCATAATTGTTTATCAATTCTTCCTCACGCGCTGCGGCAAGTTGCTGCGCCTGCAGCTTATTGATGTCGGAGTTCAGTTCTAGTTTCTTGTCCGTTAGGGAGTAGTTGAATTTTGCTTTATAATCGACAACATCGTTCAAATCCGGACTTCTTCTAAGCTTTACGGCTTCAGCGAGAATCGGTTTGTATGGTCGTACAACTTCAATTTCCTCATTGATGGTTTTCTCGTCCGTCTTTTCCGTTTTCTTCACGTCTTGTGCCTGTGCGGCCAAACCTGCAGAACCAACAAGAACCAGGGTAGTATATATAAATTTGTTGAATTTCATTTCCGTGTGCTTATTTAATATTTGCCAATTTCTCTTTTGCCGCAGGTACAATCTCGTCGTCGCCTTCGTAGTTGTCAATCAAACTTAACAAAGTACTCTTCGCCTGAAGGTTGTCCTTTGTAGCCACATAGTTGTCTGCTAGCAGCAGGAACGATTTAGCTACCCAGTAATCATGCGAAGCCATGTTGTTGATCAGGTCAAAACAGGTCTTCAACGACGTCTTGTAATCGCCTTTAGCATATTGAATTGCCGCAAGGTTGTATTTGGATTCTGCAGCCGCAACCGTCTTGGTTTTAGCAACAACATTACCGAATGCCTTAACCGCTGATGTGGTATCCGCTTTCGCCAGATAAGCCTTTCCAGCATATAAGTCAGCACTATTTTTTTCTTCCTCTGAAGATTTATCAGAATCCTTGATAAGCTTCACGTACTTAATGATATCATCAGACATGTTCAAAGCACTGTAGGCTTTAAGCAGGTTATTGATGGCGTAGGTGTAGTGGGCTTTGTAATCAGAAGTGGTTTCCAGACGTTTCAGGTACACAATCGCCTCATTGTATTTCTTATCCTTCATGTAAAGTTCAGAAATGCTGATCAGCGAGCGCTCTGTATAATCACTGGTCCAGTCGTTCAGGATGTACTCATAATCTGGAATGGCATCTGCTGCGCGGCCAACTTTTACAAGTGACTCCGCGCGGATAAAACGTCCTTCTTTATCGTGAATTGGTTTCGGGAATTTGTCGAAATAAGCATTTACCGCTTCAATGGTTCCTTGTGCATCACCTTTTAAATAGCGTACGTTAGCAGCAGAAAAGGCAATGTTGTCCTGCTCTGCTACGGTGAAGTTACCAATCGGCGTCGTACCTGCGTAGTCAATGAATCCTTGTGAATCACCCTTGTCGATGTAGATGTTCTTGATGGATTCCAGCGACTGTTTCGCTTCTTCCGTGCTACCATACTCATTGATAACTTTCTTGAACGTTTCAGAAGCTGCATCATCCTGGTTCAGGTTGTACTGTACCAAACCGATTGTTACCAATGCTCTAGGAATATAACTGCTGTTCGGGTATTTGGTGATCAAAGCACTAAGGTCATCTTTAGATTTCTGCAGATCGCCTTTATTGAAGTAGGTGTAGGCCATTTCGAAACCTGCATCATCCGCATAGTTGGAACCCGGGAACTGCGCAAGCAAACTTTGCATCGTAGCAATTTTTGCATCATCCTGTCCCTGCAGACCCTGAATCATACCACGTTGGAATAAAGCGTAATCTTCACCCGAAGCTTTGCTGTTGATGATCTGGTTATAGTTCGCCAAAGCATTCTGGTAGCTTTTGCTCACAAAATATGCATCTGCAAGTCTGATGCGTGCATCATTAACCGTTTTTGGATCTTTATCATTACCGTTAAGGAAACGCTCAAAGTAGTTGGCTGCTTTGCTATATTTTTCATCTTCGAAAGCTGCGTAGGCCAATGCATAGTTTGCATAGTTGTACACCTTTGTCTTACTTGCTTCAGGCGTCGCAAGGAATTTTTCAAAGTCTCTTACCGACTCCCCAAATTTGCGGAGTTCAAATCCTGCCTCAGCCTTCCAATAGGTGGTTAATGCCGTGATCTCCGGGTCTTCGTTGAAGTTCTGTGAACGTAGGAACATAGATAGTGCATTTGGAAATGCACGCTCGTTGTAGAATTCCAAACCTCTGAAGTAAGTAACCTTCTGATAGGCTTCCCGCGCTTCTTTGGTCTTATTTGGAATCGGCTCCAGAATATCAATTGCCGCCTGATAGTTTTTGCTGCTCAGTAGAATCTCACCCAGCAAGGTTTTCGCTTCATTGATACGTCTTGATCTTGGGAACTGCTTTAGGAAGCTCTGGGTAGATTCCAGCGCCTGTGAATTGAAGGTCAGCTCGTAGCTTAGTTTCGCATAGTTCAACCAGGCATCTTCCTGCACAACTTTATCAAACTCCAGTCTTGAAGCCCTGAAGAATGCACTTCTCGCCTTATCCTTATTACCGGCTTCAATAAACAGCTGTCCCAGGGTGAACATACCATTCTGCAGGTAGACATCATCTTTGGTTAGCTTTTCCAGAACCGCTACCGCTTCCTTGTTTTTCTTTTGCTTATAAAGCGTGTAACCATATTGGTAGATGAAAAGGTTATTCTGAACACCGTTAGTGTTTTTTGCATAAAAATCACGGAAGTAAATCTCCGCGTTTTTATAATCTGACTTTGCAAAGTAGGATGCTGCAATTAAGCTCAGCATTTCAGTTTCATACTCCTGTTTGGTCGACTTCAAAATCGGAACCGCATAGGAAATTACATCATCATACCGTTCATCCAGGTAGTACATGGATGTAATGTAATATGGATAGCTGGACTCGTAAGTAGGGGAGCCCTTTAGTTTTTCAAAATTTGCAAGGGCTGTTTTGTATTCTTTGTTCAGGTAGTTGATGTATGCAAAATAGTAGGTTGCACTTTCCTGAAATGGGGAGTCTTCTTTCTTTACTGCTTCAAACAGCGGCTCTGCACGTTCAATGTCGTTCAGTTGGAAATAAGCATAGCCCTGCTTAAACTGATACTCCAGTCGCTGCTTTGCAGAAAGGGTAGAAGGGTCCGTTTTTTCAAACCACTCCAATGCCTTCTCATATTGTTTCTGGTCGAAATACGACTTACCAACATGGAAATACGCGAGCTTTGTATTTGGATTTAAGGGGTGCTCTTTGATGAAGCTCTGGAATAAAGCCTCAGCATCAGCATTGCCGATTTCTAAAGCACAAACGGCAGCGTAAAACTTTGCATTTTCACGCAAAAGCGAGAGTTCTGCATTGCTTTCCTGCTGGGTAGCAGGTTTCTGCCTGCTTTGTTCAACCAGTCTGAATTGTTGAGCAGCAGCAACGTACTTCTCGTTATTAAGCAGCTCCAGACCAGTCTGATAGTTTTTATTTAGATTTACGATATTACTGATTTGCGCATATCCGGTGGATAGGTTTCCAGCCAGTAATAGCGGAATAAAGAGGTATTTCTTCTGCATTGGGTTCAAATATGGTTGCTGCGAATATAGTTATATCTAAGAAGTTTGTTAACAATTGTAATAAACATATGTTGATAACTTGTTAAACGGCAAGTTGCAATTAATGGTATTGCAGGAAAAAGGGTAAATGCTAATCGCGCTGAGCGGCAAGTAGATAGAGTACGGCCATACGTACCGCCACACCATTTTCCACCTGATCCAGGATGATCGATTGTTTGCTGTCCGCTACATCACTGGTAATTTCCACACCGCGGTTGATTGGCCCCGGGTGCATCACCAGAATTTCTTTGTCAAGGCTGTCCAGAATTTCCTTATTCAGGCCGTACATCATGGCGTATTCCCGCTGGGATGGGAAGTACTTAATGTCCTGTCTTTCCAGCTGGATGCGCAGCATATTGGCAACATCACACCAGTTGAGTGCTTTCCTGAGGTTGTGTTCTACTTTCACGCCCAGTTCATGGATGTGTCTTGGAATTAAAGTCGTAGGTCCGCAGACCATAACTTCGGCGCCCAACATCTGCAGGCACAGGATATTTGAAATGGCTACCCGCGAGTGCAGGATGTCGCCAACGATTACAACTTTTTTCCCGGCAACATCGCCAAGTTTCTCCCGGATGGAAAAAGCATCCAGCAAGGCTTGTGTAGGGTGTTCATGGGCACCATCACCGGCATTCACGATCTGCGCATTGATGTGTCTGCTTAGAAACACACCCGCACCAGCATAGGGATGACGCATCACAACCATATCCACCTTCATGGACAGGATGTTGTTTACCGTATCAATAAGGGTTTCACCTTTGCTTACCGAAGAGGATGAAGCGGCGAAATTCAAGACATCGGCAGAAAGTCGCTTTTCAGCAAGTTCAAAAGATAGTTTTGTGCGCGTTGAATTCTCAAAGAAGATGTTGGCGATGGTAATATCACGTAGCGAAGGAACTTTTTTAATGGGACGGTTGATCACCCCTTTGAAATTATCTGCAGTTTCAAAAATGAGTTCAATATCATTCCGGTTGATATCTTTAATGCCTAAAAGATGCCGGGTTGATAGTTTTTCTGCTGCCATTTCTTATTTGTTTCTATCTGATAATAAAATTACTCTGTCTTCGCCGTCTACTTCTTTCCAGGTTACCCGTACCAGCTGAGAATCCACACTGTCCACTTCCTGTCCGGTATAATCTGCTTCTATAGGTACATGTCTGGAGAACCTGCGGTCTATAAGCACCATAAGTTCAACTTTTGCTGGTCTTCCGAAAGCAAGCAGGGCATCTAGTGCCGCGCGGATTGTCCTTCCGGTCCACAGCACATCGTCAATAAGCACCACGTTTTTACCTTCAATGATAAAATCGATGCTATTTGAGCTTGCGGAAACCAAACCATCTTTCCTTCTGAAGTCGTCTCTGAAAAAAGTGATGTCCAGATTTCCCTTGCGAATTTTACTTTCGGGAAGTACTGCGGAAAGCTCCTGCTGCACCCTGTCGGCAAAGTAACTGCCACGGGGTTGAATACCAATGAGTACTGTATTTGAGAAATCCGTATGATTTTCAATAAGCTGATGACACAACCTTTTGATTGTGATTTGAAACTTAGGACCGTCTAGCAGTGTTCGTTTTTGCATGGACTTAGGGTTGCGCAAATATAAAAAAATTGAATGAAGCGCAAAGCGCATGGTCCAAATATCGCGCATTTAGTACCTTTGTGCATGGCTCAGCCCGTGATATTTTTTGATGGCGTTTGCAACCTCTGCAATGCTGCCGTGCAGTTTATTATAAAGCACGACAAAGCCGCTGTGTTCAAACTCGCGGCACTTCAAAGTGCTGCTGCTGCCCAGCTGTTGCAATCGCTGCCAATACCTGGTGATACGGCGAACAGCATTCTGCTGCTGGAAGATGGAAAGCTCTATGCCCGCTCCACGGCTGCACTGCGCATTGCCAGACACCTGCGTGGGGGCTGGAAACTGCTATATTTGTTTATCCTTGTACCGGCGTTCCTTCGTGATGCGGTTTACAAACTGGTGGCCCGCAATCGCTACCGCATCTGGGGCAAACAGGATAGCTGCATGGTGCCTGCACCCGAACTACAACACCGTTTTCTTTTTTAAACATCAGGCTAAATCAGAACTGGGACGAGAGGCATATTATGGCTTCGTACAGCTTTTATTCGGCTCGTGTTCGCCTTTCCTTCGACTTGAGCCGAAGCATAGGCGAACGAAAGGCGAACAATAGGCGAACGAAACGCGGTTGAAAGCAGAAGCTTTTGTGGCTTTTATGTCCGGTTTTTCTTCATCAATCCGGTTGCTGAATATTGTGGAAAGGTTTGCAGATTATTATTAAATTGTGCGGAGCCAAACAGGCTGAACCTAACCTAATATTACCTATATGTTTAACAGACGATCGTTTTTAAAAGCCACAGGAGCATTGGCCGGAGCCGGTGTGCTTTCTTCCTTTGGTTGTTCAAGCAGCATCCTTTCCGCAGGAAAACTGAAGCACCCGCCGATAGGGCTGCAGACTTACACGCTGAACTTTTTATTTAATGCTAAAGACGCAAACACCGCAGAGGTGTTAAAGCAGATTGCCGCCATTGGCGTGAAGGAGCTTGAAACCGCCACCGGTACGCCAACGGGTTTGTATTATGGCCATAAACCTGCTGAATTTGCCAGGATGGTGAAAGATCAGGGGATGAAATGGATCGGTAATCACTACCAGGGATTACCGCGTCAGGCGCCAAACCTCACTGCGCCAAACAGACGTATAAACCTGCGTGATGATGTGCAGCAAATTGTAGATGATTCTGCTGCTGGTGGTTGCTCCTGGGTGATCTGCTCCAGCTCTGCAGAAGCAAACATGGACGAAATCAAAAGAACCACGGAAATCTTCTCCAGAGCGGGGGAACTTGCAGCGGCGCAAAAGATGAAATTTGCATACCACAACCACCAATCGGAGTTCACTAAAATTGATGGTGTTAGTGCTTACGATTATGTACTTGGACAAACGAATAAAGATCAGGTTTTCATGGAAGTGGATCTGGCATGGGCTACTGAAGCAGGTATGGATCCTGTGGAGATGTTCAAACAGTACCCGGGCCGCTTCCCTTTGTGGCATGTAAAAGACATTGATCCGGCAACAAAAAGACCGTGTCCTGTTGGGCAGGGGAAGGTAGACTTCAAGCGAATCTTTGCGAATGCCGGGCAGTCGGGTGTGCTACATACTTTTATTGAGCAGGATGGTGCAAAATCCATTGAAGATCCGGCTTCGAGCGTGAAATGGATGCAAGCAAACCTGGTTTAATTAGGCGGCGATTACTTGATCATTATGCTATATTTGCGCATTAACTAAATTTAAATGGGATCAAACATAATAGAGATTTTAAAGAACTCTCAAAGCACTATCTTAGAAAACTGGAGTAAAACGCAAGCTAGCGCCATGTCTTTCAATGATGATTTGATTAGCAGTCAGGAAATTCAGGAGCAGTCTGAAGAATTGATCACTGCCTTTCTTAGAAACTTAAACGAAGAGAACCTGGGGAACGGTGATGCACCGGAATTTGACGAAGTTGTTGAATCCCTGTCGGACCTTTCAATCAGCCGTGCGAAATTGGGATTCAGTCCTAAAGAAACAAGTGTTTTCGTTAATGGCATGAAGAACGCCATTATTGATGTGCTGGAAGCACAATTGATCTCACAACCTGCGCAGCTTTATGCCGCAAGCAAGAAATTAAACTACCTTTTTGATAGCTTCAGCATTGTCACCTTTGAAACATTCATCCGTGGACGTGAAGAGGTGATCATCAGACAGACGGATGAGATTTCCGAAATTTCTACACCGGTTATCCGCGTATGGGAAGGTATCCTTGCGTTGCCGATCATCGGAACACTTGATAGCGCCAGAACTCAGGTCGTGATGGAAAACTTGCTAGAAGCGATCGTTGAAACTGGAAGCAGCATTGCTATCCTGGATATTTCAGGTGTGCCGGCGGTAGATTCACTGGTTGCACAACACTTGATGAAAACCGTAGCTGCAACCCGTCTGATGGGTGCGGAATGTGTGATCAGCGGTATCCGTCCGGAAATTGCACAAACGATCGTACACCTTGGTATCGACTTATCAAACATCATCACCAAGGCATCACTTGCGCATGCACTTAGATTCTCGTTCCAGTCCTTAAAGCTGGAAGTTAGAAAGCAACAAACCCCGGCTAACCGATAGTACATGGAAAAAATTCCTATTTTAAGAATGGGGCCATTCCTTTTGGTCACCATTCAAGTGGATTTGTACGACCGATTGGCCTTAAACCTTGAAGCTGATTTGATCAAAACGATCAGCGACACGAATGCCAAAGGTGTACTTATCGACATCTCTGTGGTTTCCATTGTCGACTCCTTCATGGGGAGAATCATTGGGAACATCGCCAGTATGTCTAAGATCCTCGATGCAGAAACAGTTGTTGTTGGTATGCAGCCTGCTGTAGCCATCACGCTTATTGAACTTGGATTACCCTTAACTGGCGTACACACAGCATTAAATGTAGAGCGCGGCATGGAACTGCTGCGCGCTAAAGTAAACTTGGATGACTATTCATCTAGCGAAGATGAGGATGAGTATGAGCCAGATGATCAGCGTGATTACTAAACAATCCATGCTGATCCAGCAGGATCAGGATGTGGTGCCTTTTCGAAACCGGGTTAAAGAATGTGCTGTAAAGCTGAAAATGGGCTTGGTTAATCAAACGAAACTCATTACAGCAGCCAGTGAGCTGGTGCGGAACATGCTGAAGTACGGACGGGGTGGACAGGTGGTTATCGAAGCGGTTTCAAAGCGGAACCAGTTCGGTGTACGGCTGATCTTTATTGATAAAGGTCCCGGTATACCCGACATTGCACTCGCGATGAAGGATGGGTATTCCACGGGTAAAAGTCTGGGACTTGGCTTGCCAGGTACAAAGCGCCTGGTGAACGAATTTGAGATTGAATCTGCCGTAGGCGTTGGTACGAAGGTATCAATCATCAAGTGGTGTAATGGTTAATAAGATCTACACACGATATGAGGCTTCAGACAGGAGCTTCTATGCCTTGCTGCGTAAAGGTATTCATAAACAAGCCGTTCAGGCAGACTTCCCCGAGGTAAAGATCGCTTACCTGGACTTGATCGTAGCGGAAATCACCTCTAACCTGGACAAATATACGAATGGTGGAGAGGTGCTTTGTGCTGTACAGGGACTGGGTAACGATCAATACGTAGAGATAATCGCAATTGACAATGGACCCGGGTTTACCGACGTGAACACGATGATGCTTGATGGAATATCCACAGGTAGCACGCTTGGTCATGGACTGGGCAGTATTAAAAGGATGTCTGATTTTTTCAGCATCTACTCGCTAAAAGGCTGGGGCACCATTTTGGTTACCCGTCTTTATAAAACCGAGGCACGTACCGAAAACCGGCGGATTGTGGTACGCGGCATTGTGGTGCCGAAGGCACCCGAAAAAGTCAGTGGTGACGGCTTTACTTATAAGTTCTCTGAACGTTACTTTAAGCTGCTGCTACTGGATGGCTTAGGACATGGACCGGAAGCGAATAAAGCTGTTGAAGAAGCGGCAAACGCCTTTAAGCTGTGCCCTGCAAATGATCCGGCAGAAATCATCAGGTATATGCACCCGCCGCTGAAAAAAACAAGGGGTGGTGTTGGCACAATCCTGGTCTATGATGGGCAAAAGGACACCTACGCCATTCTGGGGGTAGGCAATATATCTTCAAAGATTATAAGCAATAACGAATGCAAGAATGTAATGCCTTATAATGGCATTATTGGGCATAACATTCCAAATACAATGACCAGTCATGAGATTGCCGCGAAGGACTACAGATTCATCATGATGTGTTCTGATGGTATTAAAACGCGTTGGGACATTTCAAAGTATCCCCACATTCAGCGGCATGATCCAATCATCATTGCAGCAGCGATTTATAAAGATTTTGCGCGGCATACGGATGACATGTCGGTCGTTATTATAAAGATAAATAAGGTATGATCAGGTTAGCAGAGGTTACATTAGAAAATGAGATGGATGTGGTATTGTCTGGTCAGAAGTTTCTGAAGATAACAGAGCTGCTGCACCTGAACCTATCTACGCGGAGCACCTTTGCAAGTGCCGTTTCCGAGGTGGTACGCGTCATGACGGAGCATACTGATAATGGTATACTGCATCTGGGGATCGAAGAGAAGGATCATCGCCACAAGCTGATTTGTAAGATCTGTTATCCTGCAGAGGAGGCTGCGATTGATCCCGAACAATTCATGTATGCCAAGAAACTGGTGCCCTTCTTTGAAACCTTTACTGCTGGTGAGAAAATTACCATAGAATTCTCGATCGGCTTACCCCGGTCGTTGAATCTCAATAAGGTAAAAATTTACAAAATCGCAGAAGCATTGGAACAGAATGGTCCTGTTTCACCTTATGAAATTCTCAAGATCAGCAAAAATGAACTTTCGCTGAAAGCAGAATTGCAGGAAGCAGAGCTTCGGGCCTCTAAGGTCATGAATGAACTTAAATCGGAGTTCATATCTATGGCCAGCCACGAGTTAAAAACACCAATCACAATTTTAAAAGCCTACGGGCAACTTGCGCTGTCTCCCAAGGTCAAAACAGTGGAACAGGCGCAGTCTATTGTAGAAAAGATGAATGTGCAATGCATGAAGCTTTCTACACTAGCGCTTCAGTTGCTAGACTCCGCAAAGATCGAAATCGGCCAGTTGGAGTATAACATGGCACCAGTGGACTTCGGAAACTATATACAGCATACCGTAGAAGACCTAAAGCACTTAATTCCAGATCATCAATTGATTATCAACTGTGAAGAGACCAGTATGATTGTCATTGACGAGCTGCGTCTGGAGCAGGTGCTGAGCAATTTGATCAGCAATGCCGCAAAATACTCTGAGCCAGGTACTAAGATTCATTTGAAAACTGTAAATGACTTTACAAATAACACTTTAATCCTCTCGATTAAAGACGAAGGTATAGGCATCTCGCCTGAGGGCCTGACCAAAATATTTCAGAAATTCCACCGTGAACCGGAAGTTATCAGTAAGCACTCCGGTCTTGGAATGGGGATGTATATCGCTGCCAAAATCGTAGATAGCCACGGCGGTAAGATTTGGGCGGAAAGTGCTGTTGGTGAAGGTTCTACTTTCCATGTTTCACTTCCTTTTGCCTAGAATTTCGACTTTCCTGGGAAAATCTCCCACGTTGATATCTTGTTGAAAAGGGCCGCCAAGGCCCTTTTTGCTGCTCGATACCATGTTGATAAATTTTTTGTGGTAGAAAGTGGTAAAAAGTGGTAGAAGTAGTTAATTTTACCCTACATAAAAAGTGTAGAGATCAAAATGGTTCAACTGCTGGGAGAGTACGATTGTAAATTAGATGCGAAGGGTCGCCTTATGGTGCCTTCCGGTCTAAAGAAGCAATTGCCAAATGTTGACCAAGAGGGACTTGTCATCAATCGTGGTTTCGAAAAGCACCTTGTCATTTATCCGAAGAAAGTTTGGGAAGCGAAGATTGAGGAGTTAAGCACCTTGAATCAATACGAGGAAAAACATCGGAATTTCATTCGATTATTTACCCGTGGCGCGACAGAACTGCTGATGGATGCTACCGGAAGGATTAATCTTCCGAAGTCGCTGATGGAAGCAGTAGGGATTACAAACAATTCCGAACTGGTGTTGGCTTGTCAGCTGGATAAAATCGAGGTTTGGAACAAATCGGCTTACGAGTCGCTGTTTGATGAGGATCCGAAGAGCTTTGCACTTTTAGCAGAAGAAGTAATGGGAGAGAAAAACAAGAAGGGCGCAAATGGAAACTAATTACCACGTACCAGTATTGTTGCAGGCATGTATCGATGGTTTAAACATTAAACCCGACGGGGTTTATGTTGACGTAACCTTTGGTGGTGGCGGCCATTCCCGGGAAATCTTAAAGCATCTTGGTGATAAAGGTGTACTGATTGCATTTGATCAGGATCCGGATGCTCAGCGCAATAAAATTGATGATCCAAGATTTCATTTTGTAGATCAAAACTTCGCCTATTTAAAAAATAACCTCCGTTTACTTGGATACAAGAAAGTAGACGGTATCCTTGCTGATCTGGGTGTATCATCTCACCAGTTCAATGAACCTGAAAGAGGCTTCTCTACACGTTTCGAGTCGACACTAGACATGCGTATGGATAAGCAAGGTAGCGTTACCGCGGCGACCATTCTGAACACCTATACGGAAGAGCAGTTGCATCGCATCTTCGGTATTTATGGTGAAGTTAAAAACGCGAAGTCGCTTGCTAAAGCTGTGGTAACTGCTCGTGTGGCGCAGCCGATCAACACCCTTGCGGAATTCAAAACCGCAGTCGCCAACCACATTCCTAAAGGTAAAGAGCACAAGTATATGGCGCAGGTTTTTCAGGCCCTGCGTATTGAGGTGAATAAAGAAATTGAAGTACTTGAAAGCTTCCTGGAGCAAACTGCGGAAGTTCTAAACCCAGGAGGGCGCCTGGTGGTAATGTCATACCATTCCCTTGAAGACCGGCCTGTGAAGAACTTTATTGCAAAGGGTAAGGTCCGCGGAGATGTTGATAAAGATTTTTATGGCAACCAGCTGAAGCCCTTTAATGTGGTGACACGCAAAGCTGTTGTTGCCGATGATAACGAGCTGGTGGATAACAGCCGTTCAAGAAGTGCAAAATTACGGATTGGAGAAAAGATATGAGTAACCAGTTCAGAACATATGAAGAAGAGGAGCCGGAGTTAATTGCTGAACCAGTAATTAAAATCAAAAAGGAGCGGCCGAAGCAAGTGGCTCCTGAAGGTAAAATTGGCGCCAAAACATTCTTCAAGAAGCTCTTTAGCGAGGGCGGTGTAAGTAAAGAAGCTGCAACGGAGATGTTGCCGTTTTTGTTGTTTTTATCCTTTCTGGGTATGCTGTATATCGGAAACGGTCATATCGCGATGAAAAACATCCGGAACATTGACAAGCTGCAGAAGGAAGTGAAAGAACTGAGCTGGGAATACAAGTCGCTAAAGGCCGACTTGATGTTTAAAAGCAAATTAACAGAGGTTGCAAAGAAAGTAGATACTTTGGGTGTAAGGACTTTAACCGAGCCACCGAAGAAAATTATTGTGAAGAACAATGAACATTAGAGCAAACATATTAATACGTGTTTATCTGGCTTTCGGCCTGATTGTACTGCTTGCCGTAGCGGTATTGGTCAGACTATGCGATGTACAGTTTGTAGAGGGGAGTAAATGGCGTGCCATGGCCGATAGCCTCTCTACAAAGTATGTCAACATTGAGCCTGCACGTGGAAATATTTACTCTAATGATGGAAGTTTACTGGCGACTTCTGTTCCGGAGTATGAGCTGCGCATGGATACCTATGCAGGTGGCATTACCGATAATGAAGTATTCTACAGTAAAGTAGATTCACTTGCCATCCAGTTGTCTGGATTTTTCAAGGATAAGAGTCCTAAAGAATATGCCCGCTTGTTGCGCAGCGCACGGAAGGATTCCGCGCGATACTTGCTGCTTAAGCGCAAGGTAAATTACCAGGATTTGAAGATGGTGCGGAGCTTCCCGTTATTTAACATCGGAAAGTATTCAGGTGGCCTGATCGCCATCCAGCAGAATAAACGGATTTTACCTTTCCAGTTCCTAGCAAAGCGAACCATTGGCTATAAGAACGCGAATGTTAAAAACGGTGTGGGTCTTGAAGGTGCTTATGGAAAATACATAGACGGCGAAAGTGGTAAACGCCTTGTACAGCGTACTGCGGGCGGTGTGTGGGTGCCAGTTAATGAAGAGGCGGAAATCGCTTCTAAAGAAGGGGCAGACATCATCTCTACAATCGACATCAACATGCAGGATCTTTGCCAGAGTGCATTAGAAAGGCAGCTAATTGCAAGTGATGCACACCATGGTACGGTGATCCTAATGGAAGTGAAAACCGGTGAAGTACGTGCGATTGCAAACTATACAAAGGTTGCGAAAGGGGAATATAAAGAAACCTTCAACTACGCGATTGCGGGTAACCAGGATCCTGGATCGACTTTTAAAGTTGCTTCCTATATGGCCTTGCTTGAAGATGAAATGGTTGATACCAACACCATGGTTTCTACAGAGAACTACAGGGTTCCCGGCAAGACGATTAAAGATTCGCATGGTAGTATTGGGGTGGTTTCTGTGAAGCGTGCTTTTACAGAATCTTCGAATGCGGCTATTGCACAGATGGTGAATACACATTACCGCAATGATCAGTCTAAATTCACGGATCACCTTTATCGCTGGGGACTGAATGAAAAAATGGATCTGCAGATTCCTGGTGAAGCACAGCCCGTGGTGAAAAATCCTAAAAATAAAAGCTGGAACAAGAACCTTACGTTGCCACAGATGGCATATGGTTATGAAATGCAGTTGACGCCGCTACATATGCTGGCTTTCTACAATGGTATCGCCAACAACGGCAAATTGATTGCTCCAATCTTTGTTAAAGAAATTCGTAAGCTGGGTAACCCGATCGAGCAATTCGAGGCCAGGGTGATCAATGAGAAGATGGCTTCTGAGGAGACCATAACCAAAATGCAGGAACTATTGGAAGGCGTTTTCACGCAAGGTACCGGAAAGTCGCTGGCTTCTAAATACTTCAAAATTGCCGGTAAAACCGGAACGGCGCAAGTTGCTGATGGCAACAAGGGCTACCGTGCAAAAAGACAATATCAAAGTTCGTTCTGTGGCTATTTCCCTGCAGACAACCCTAAATATTCACTGATCGTCGTGATTAATGATCCAAAAGGTGCTTACTATGCTGCATTGGTTGCAGGGCCTCCATTTAAAGAAATTGCCGATCGAATTTATGCAAGCGATATGTCGCTGGCCAAACACTATACGACGCATTTGGTTGGGAACACGAAAGCGCCAGAAGCGAAAGCAGGAAAAAGTAAGGCGGTTAAGACCGTCTACCAGTCTTTGGGCATCAAGACACTTTATGCAGCAAAGGGCGACTACTTTAACAGCATTGACACTAGCAATGGACTGGTTTATCAGGAATACACCTCTACTAAGGGGGTGATGCCGAATGTTACCGGCATGGGTCTTAAAGATGCATTGTACCTATTGGGTAATGCAGGACTTAAGGCTAAAGTAACAGGAAGTGGAAAAGTTTTGAAACAGTCTATTGCTCCGGGATCAAAGATCAGTAAGGGCTTAGGCGTACAAATAGAATTGAAATAACATGCAGTTGCAGGAGATCCTATATGGCGTAACAATACTGAAGCTTGTTGGTGTAACCAACAGGACGGTTACGGCCTTGGAATTTGATTCCAGAAAAGCAGGGCCTGGCGCTGTTTTCTTTGCCATAAAAGGCACGATGACCGATGGTCATCAATATATCCCGCAGACCATTGCGGCTGGCGTGGATGTCATTGTTTGTGAAGACCTCCCGGAAACATTTGAAGATGGGCTGAGCTATATACAAGTAGAAAATGCAAACGTAGCCCTGGGTATCATGGCTGCAAATTTCTATGGAAATCCTTCCAGCAAACTTAAGCTTGTTGGTATTACTGGTACCAATGGAAAAACGACCATCGCAACTTTGCTCTTTAAGCTTTTTACGGAACTGGGTTATGCCGTAGGATTGATTTCTACAGTAGAGAACCAGATCAAAGAACAAGTGGTTCCAGCTACACACACCACACCAAACCCGCTTGCATTGAATCTGCTGTTGAAGCAAATGGTGGATGCAGGTTGCGTTTACTGCTTTATGGAAGTGAGCTCCCATGCTGTTGTTCAGCACCGCATTGAGGGACTGACCTTTGTTGGCGGCGTGTTCTCTAACATTACCCATGACCACCTTGACTTCCATAAAACCTTCGACAATTATATCAAAGCGAAGAAGGGCTTTTTTGACAGCCTGCCAAAACATGCTTTTGCATTAACAAATGCTGATGATAAAAACGGCCAGGTGATGTTGCAGAATACCAGGGCAACCAGGAAGAGCTATGCTTTGAAGCAAATGGCGGATTTTAAAGCTAAGATCATTGAGAACAGTTTCAGTGGCTTAAATCTGGAGATTGATCAGCTGGAAGTATTCTTCAAACTGGTTGGTTCTTTCAATGCTTACAACTTGCTAGCGGTATATGGGACGGCCATTTTACTGGGTGAAGACAAGATGAACGTGCTAACGGTCTTGAGTGAACTGAGTGGCGCTGAAGGTCGTTTCGACTATGTTGCTAATACACAGAAGATTATTGGTATTGTGGATTACGCACATACCCCAGATGCCGTACAAAATGTGTTGAGCACGATTTCCAATATTCGCAAAGGCACCGAACAGGTGATCACCGTGATTGGCTGTGGCGGCGACCGGGATACCACAAAACGCCTTGTGATGGCGCAAGTGGCCTGCGACTGGAGTGACAAGGTGATTTTAACATCCGACAACCCGAGAACGGAGGATCCAAATGCCATCCTGCGTGATATGGAAGCAGGTGTATCCCCAACAAACAGACGTAAAACCTTAACGATAGCAGATAGAAAGGAAGCGATTAGAACGGCCTGTCACCTGGCAAAACCTGGAGACATCATTTTAGTTGCTGGAAAAGGACATGAGAAATACCAGGAGATCAATGGCGTGAGGTATCATTTTGATGATAAGGAAATTTTAACGGAACAATTAAACTTGATCAGCTAATGTTATATTATTTATTCGACTATCTGCGCGAGCACTATGACTTTCCTGGTTTAAGGTTGTTCCAATACATCACGTTCCGGACTTCACTTGCGATTATCATCTCCTTGATCATTACAACTGTTTTCGGGCATAACATCATCAGCTACCTGCGTAAAATGCAAGTGGGTGAAACCGTAAGAAACCTGGGCCTGGAAGGGCAGATGCAAAAACAAGGTACGCCGACAATGGGTGGAATCATGATTTTGCTCGGCATCCTGGTGCCAACACTGTTATTGGCAAACTTATCGAACATCTATGTGATCCTGATGATCATTACAACGGTATGGATGGGCGCAGTAGGTTTTCTTGATGATTATATTAAAGTATTTAAAAAGAATAAAGAAGGTTTAGCGGGTCGTTTTAAGATTGTAGGTCAGGTTGGACTTGGACTCATCATTGGGTACACCATGTACTCCCATCCGAATATTGTTGCACGCCAGAAAGTAGATGAGGCGAATGTAATTAAGTCAAAGGCACCTATGGTACTTAGACAGAAAGGTGAAACCTTTTACTATACGCAAGATATTAAAACAACGATTACCAACGTACCTTTTTATAAAAACAATGAGTTCGACTATGCAAAAGTCCTGAAGTTCATTGGGCCAGGTTATGAGAAATATGCGTTCCTGGTATTTATGGTATTCGTGGTGGTGATCATTACTGCGGTATCTAACGGTGCTAATATTACCGATGGGATCGATGGACTCGCAACGGGGACATCCGCCATTATTGGGATTACGCTGGGTATCCTGGCTTACGTCTCAGGTAACACGGTCATTGCCGATTACCTCAACATCATGTATATCCCGAATTCTGGTGAGCTGATGATTTTCGCAGGAGCCTTTGTGGGCGCCTGTGTCGGTTTTCTTTGGTACAATTCTTATCCCGCACAGGTTTTTATGGGCGATACCGGGAGTCTTGCGATAGGCGGTATCATCGCTGCTTTTGCGATCATGATCCGTAAGGAGCTTCTGATCCCGATTCTTTGCGGTGTATTCCTTGTGGAGATCGTATCCGTGATGCTGCAGGTTTCTTATTTCAAGTATACCAAAAAGCGTTTTGGAGAAGGCAGACGCATCTTGCTGATGTCGCCGCTGCACCACCATTACCAGAAAAAAGGCTACCATGAAGCGAAGATTGTTGTTCGTTTCTGGGTTATCGGAATTCTACTGGCCATCATCACCATCATCACCCTAAAAGTAAGATAATGGAGAAGTCGAGGATTGTGATATTAGGCGCTGGTGAAAGCGGATATGGTGCGGCAATGCTTGCACAGAAGCAAGGCTTTGAAGTCTTCGTTTCTGATTCGGGCCGGATTCCCGATACCTATAAAGAGAAGCTAAATGCGCTGGCAATTCCGTTTGAGGAAGGTCAGCATACAAATGAACTGATTACAAATGCAATTGAAGTCATTAAAAGTCCGGGCATACCGGATAAGGCACCAATTGTAGCAGCCATAAAGCAGGCCAACATTCCTGTGATTTCTGAGATCGAGTTTGCCAAGCGTTATACCAAAGCAAGAACGATCTGCATTACCGGTTCAAATGGGAAGACCACCACGTCAACCTTGATCTACCATTTGCTTAAAAAGGCAGGGATCAATGCGTCACTGGCGGGAAACATCGGAAAGAGCTTTGCGGCGCAGGTTGCAGAAGATCAGTTCGACTGGTATGTGCTTGAGATTTCAAGCTTTATGTTGGACAACATGTATGAGTTTAAAGCCGACATTGCGGTCCTGCTAAACATCACGCCGGATCACTTGGACCGGTATGATTATAAAATGGCGAACTATGCGGCATCGAAGATGCGCATTACGCAAAATCAGACGGATGCAGACTATTTCGTGTACTGTGCCGATGATGCTGAAACCATGAAAATCCTGCAGACCATGAAGCTGCAGGCCAGGCAATTTCCGTTTTCAATCCTGCATCATGTAGAGCAGGGTGCCTGGTTAGAAGACGACCTAATCCACATAAATATAAACTCTAAAGAACAATTTTCTATGTCTATAGCAGCGTTAGCCTTGCAAGGCAAGCACAACATCTACAATTCCATGGCTTCCGGTATTGTAGCAAAAGTGTTGGATATCCGCAACGCGACCATTCGTGAGGGTATGGGTGATATCAAAAACATCGAGCACCGACTGGAGTTTGTTGCGAAAATTTCTGGTGTGACATACATCAACGATTCAAAGGCCACCAATGTAAATTCGACCTGGTATGCACTGGAAAGTGTAAGTTCTGGTGTGGTGTTGATCATGGGCGGCGTAGATAAGGGCAATGACTACGAGATGCTTAAGGATCTGGTAAAAAGCAAAGTGAAAGCTATTGTTTGCCTGGGCAAGAATAACAAGCGCATTCATGAGGCATTTGAAGATGATGTTGAAATGATTGTGAACACTTTTTCGGCGGAGGAAGCCGTTCAGGTGGCATACCACCTTGCAAAAAAGGGAGACACCGTACTGCTTTCACCAGCATGTGCAAGCTTCGACCTTTTTACAAGTTATGAGGACCGTGGAATCCAATTCAAAAAGGCTGTAAAAGAACTATAGATATGTTGGTAAGTGCGCTATTGGAAAAAACAAAAGGAGATCGCTGGATATGGCTGATCATAATCCTGCTGTCTTTGATTTCGATCCTTGCAGTATACAGTGCAACGGGCACACTTGCCTACAAACAAGGTAAAGCGGTGGAAAAAATCCTGTTGACCAAACACATCATTTTTGTTGTGATGGGTATAGCGATGATTTACATTTCGCACTTGCTGGACTATAAATATTATGCGGGGATCTCTAAGGTGCTGATGCTCATCACGCTGCCGTTGCTCGTTTATACTTTAATATTTGGTACGAGTCTCAACGATGCTTCGAGGTGGGTGAAGATTCCCTTCATTGGGTTGACTTTCCAGACCTCGGATTTGGCGAAGCTTGCCTTGATCACCTTTTTAGCTCGGATGCTTACGAAGAAGCAGGAAAACATTAAAGATGTAAAAAAGGCCTTCTTGCCCATAATGGGCTCTGTGTGTGTGGTGTTTATCTTAATCGCACTTGCCAATTTGTCGACTGCATTGATGTTGTTCGGGGTGAGTATTCTATTATTAATCATCGGCAGGATCAGCATCAAGCAGATTGGAATGGTTTGTGCAGGCGGGCTGGTGTTATTGATGTTTGTAATTTTTCTGGGGCCACGGCGTGAAACTTATAAATCAAGGATCCAGTCGTTCATGCATCCGGAGCTGCAACATTCGGATAAAACCTATCAGGCGGATCATGCGAAAATGGCCCTTGCAAAGGGAGGGGTTTTTGGAGCGGGTCCGGGAAAAAGTATAGAGCGTAACTTCCTGCCGCACCCGTACTCGGATTTTATCTTTGCGATCATTGTAGAGGAATATGGCTTTATTGGTGGCTTGGTCATCATTATACTATATCTTGTATTGCTCTACCGATGTGTCAGGATTGTAACGCAGAGTCCCAAGGCGTTTGGCGCTTTGCTCGCCGCCGGCTTAAGTTTTAGCTTAACCATTCAGGCATTTGCAAATATGGCGGTAGCTGTAGGACTGGGACCAGTAACGGGGGTGCCTTTGCCTTTGGTGAGCATGGGCGGTACGTCGATGATTTTCACCAGTATTGCCTTTGGCATCATCTTAAGCGTAAGCCGGGATGTAGAAGAAAATAATAAAAAAGTAGTGGTTGGAGAAATCCCAGCTATGGCATAATTATCATAAAATGAGACCAACAAGAATTATCATATCAGGAGGGGGTACCGGCGGACATATTTTTCCGGCGATATCCATAGCCAATGCGCTGAAGCGTATAGAGCCAGGCTGTGAAATCCTGTTTGTTGGTGCACTCGGCAGAATGGAGATGGATATGATTCCCGCTGCCGGCTATAAAATAATCGGGTTGAATATTGCAGGCATACAAAGGGGCTCAATTGTGAAGAACCTGGCGCTGCCATATAAGATGTTCGATAGCATGCGCAAGGCTTTAAAGCTGATTACAGATTTTAAGCCTGATGCTGCGGTAGGTGTTGGCGGCTATGCTTCCGGACCGCTGCTGTTGGCAGCTTCCTGGAAAAATGTACCCTACCTCATTCAGGAGCAGAATTCGTACGCTGGAGTAACGAACAAACGGCTGGGTAAGAATGCAGCAAAGATTTGTGTGGCATTTGACGGCATGGAGCAGTTCTTCCCTGCAGATCGCATTATCAAAACTGGTAATCCGGTGCGTAAGGATGTTGTTGACATTGAAGACAAACACTTTGCCGGGGCAGAGCTATTGAAGTTGGATCCACTGAAGAAAACGATTTTGGTTACTGGCGGCAGTCTTGGCGCCGGTACGCTGAACAAGAGCCTGGAAAAGCATCTAAAAGAAATTACAGACCAGGATGTGCAGTTGATCTGGCAGACTGGAAAATATTATTATAAAGGGATTATAGAGCGGCTAGGTGCGAATCCTCATCCGAATGTGCGCATTTTGGAGTTTTTAAACCGGATGGACCTGGCTTATGCTGCTGCGGATGTAATTATATCCAGAGCAGGTGCGGGTACTATCGCGGAGCTATGCCTGATCAAGAAACCAGTGATATTGGTGCCTTCGCCGAATGTTGCAGAAGATCATCAGACGAAGAATGCTTTTGCACTGGTGAAAAACCAGGCGGCTTTGATGATTGCAGATCGATCAGCAGAAGACACCCTGGTGAAAGCGGCGTTGGATCTTCTGAACGATGGTTCTAAATGTGAGGCTTTGTCAGAAAACATCGGCAAGATGGCGCTTGTGAATGCCGATGAAATTATCGCGCAAGAAGTTTTAAAATTAACGAGGAGGGGATTGTAAGATGGAGCTGCAGGCAATAAAACGTGTATATTTTGTGGGTATCGGTGGCATTGGAATGAGTGCGCTTGCCCGCTATTTTGTTATGCGTGGATGCCTGGTGCGTGGTTATGATAAAACCAGAACAGCCCTTTGCGCAGCACTGGAACGAGAGGGTATTGATATTGTATATGCCGATGAAGTTACTGCGATCAGTTCCGCATTTCAAGCGCCTGATGAACATACGCTGATCGTTTATACGCCCGCTGTTCCGAAGACTGCAGCGATTTTAAATTACTTCAAAGGTCTTGGATGTAAGCTGTATAAGCGGTCTGAGGTTCTAGGAATCATCAGTGCAGGGCAGTTTTGCATTGCGGTTGCAGGTACCCACGGGAAGACCACAACTTCAGCAATGATTGCGCATATCCTGAAAACTACGGGCCATGATTGTACAGCTTTCCTTGGCGGCATCGCAAGTAATTACAACAGCAATTTCTTAGCGGGACAAAATGATGTGGTGGTGGTAGAGGCCGATGAGTATGATCGCTCTTTCTTAACCCTGCACCCGGATATCGCGGTGATCACCTCCATGGATGCAGATCACCTGGATATTTACGGAGATGCTAGCGAACTGCAAAATTCGTTTGGACTGTTTGCTGGTCAGCTTAAACCTGAAGGCAGCTTATACATCAAGTCGGGCCTGCCTATTGCTGGCGAAGGATATGGCATTGAACATACGGAAGGCATATATGCAATGAACATCCGGGTGGAAGAGGGGCAGTTCGTTTTTGATTATGGTAACCCTGAGGTCTATATTTCAGGCATTAAGATGTTACTGCCTGGGCGGCATAACATAGAGAATGCTTTAGCGGCCATCAGTGTGGCATTGAAGCTTGGCATTACGGCTGAAGCGATCAAAGCTGCACTGGAAAACTTTACCGGTGTGAAACGTCGGTTTGAATATGTGGTAAGAACGGCAGATCATGTTTACATTGATGATTATGCCCATCACCCTGAAGAGTTGAAAGCCTGTTTTGCTGCAGTACGTGAGCTATATCCGGGCAGGAAACTGACGGTTATATTTCAGCCGCACCTGTTTACCCGCACGCGGGATTTTGCAGCGGCCTTCGCGGAGGTTTTAAGCACGGTGGATGATTTGGTTTTGCTGGACATCTATCCGGCACGGGAGCAGCCAATTCCAGGCATCAACGCGGAGTTCCTGCTGGATCAGGTAACCTTGCAGGACAAGAAGATTTTGAATAAAGCACAAGTGACCGGCTACATTGAAGTGAAGTATCCGGCATTGCTGGTGACGGTAGGTGCGGGAGATATTGATACCTTGGTGGAACCTTTAAAAGCAATTTATCATGCTTAAGAAGATCCGCTGGCATTTGGTATTTAAAACCACCGCCTGGGTGTTAAGCCTGGCAGGGATAGTGGTGCTTATGAGTTTTGTTGAAACAAAGCGGCATACCACAAAATGTACGAACGTGAAGATTCTGATCCCTGGCGCAGATAATTTTATCGAAAGGGAAGAGATTGATGAAATCCTGAAAGTTAATCAGGGCATACTGATCGGAAAGGTGATGGATCAGATTAACCTGGATGAAATTGAGCGTAATATAAAGTCGAATCCATACATCGCGTCCGCAAAGGTTTTCGGTGACATGAATGGGATCATTCATATTGAGATCGAGCAGCGGGAACCCGTACTTCGGATCATCAATTCGGGGGGGCAGGATTTCTATGTAGACCGGGAAGGTTTGAAAATGCCGGTTTCGACGAACTTTACCGCCAATGTGCTGGTGGCAAATGGCAACATCGCAGAGTTCTTTAACGGACGCCTGGATACTTTAAGAAGTAGCCTTGCCGAGGACTTGTATGAAACTGCATTATTTATTCGTGCGGATACCTTGTGGGACGCACAAATTGAGCAACTTTACGTTGCTGAAAACAAAGATATTGAACTGGTACCCAGGGTTGGTAATCAGCGGATAATCCTCGGCGACGCAGAGGCACTGCCTTTAAAAATGCGTAACCTGCGGGAATTTTATAAGCAGGCGATGCCAACGGTTGGCTGGGATGCCTATAAGACAATCAACATCAAATACACTAATCAGGTGGTTTGTGAAAGAAACAAGATTGATTCGCTCTATAAAGCCCCGGCGCCGGTAGTAAGAAGTCCTGTGGACAGCATAAAAAGCACACGAAAGGTGCTTGACTCCATCGTAAAGGATGAGATCCTTAAACAGATCAGTAATAATTAACAGATACCAGAAAAACAAACAAAATACAAAACGCAGCAAATTTATATAGTTATGGGCAAAGAAAAATTTACGATTCAATCACCTATTGTAGTTGGATTAGATATTGGTACCACCAAGATCTGTGTTATTGTCGGCCGCAGAACGCAGCACAATAAGATAGAAGTACTCGGCATTGGCAAAGCGGAGTCGGCGGGTGTTACCCGTGGTGTTGTTTCCAATATCCAGAAAACCGTGCAGGGCATTCAGCAGGCGGTGGAAATTGCCAGCGGACAATCTAACGTTGAAGTTAGGGTCGTGAATGTTGGTATTGCCGGACAGCACATCAAAAGTTTGCAACATCGCGGAATTTTGACGCGAAGAGAATTAAACAATGAGATATCTAAAAAGGATATCGATAAACTTATAGATGATATGTTCAAACTGGTTATGCCCCCAGGAGAAGAAATCATCCATGTATTGCCACAAGAATTTACTGTAGACAGCGAGCCAGGAATCAAAGACCCGATTGGAATGGCTGGTGTACGTCTGGAAGCAAACTTCCACATCATCTCCGGACAAGTAACGGCGGTGAAGAACATCATGCGCTGCGTAACGAATGCCGGTTTACAGACACAGGAGTTAATTCTGGAGCCATTAGCTTCCTCCGAATCTGTGCTGAGTGACGAAGAAAAAGAAGCCGGTATTGCACTGGTTGATATCGGTGGTGGTACAACGGACATTGCGATTTTCCATGAAGGCATTATCCGTCATACTGCGGTTATTCCTTTCGGTGGTAACAGTGTTACGGAAGACATCCGTGAGGGCTGTTCCGTAATGCGTAACCAGGCGGAGCTGCTTAAAACAAGATTCGGTTCTGCCCTGGCCGAAGAAAATAAAGACAACGAAATTATCTGCGTACCTGGACTTAGGGGACGTGAGCCTAAAGAGATCTCCGTTAAGAACCTGGCCTATGTTATTCAGGCGAGAATGGAAGAAATTATAGAGCACATCTATTACGAGATCAAATCTTCCGGTTACGAGAAGAAATTGATTGGTGGTATTGTGATCACAGGTGGTGGTTCTTTACTTAAACACTTGCCGCAGTTGGTAGAGTACGTAACTGGATTAGACTGCAGAGTTGGTTATCCGAATGAGCACCTGGCAAAGTATGAAGATATGCCGAAGACCATTTATGATGATCTGAAAAGTCCGATGTACGCAACCAGTGTTGGTTTGCTGATCAAAGGGATTCAGAAAGCGGAAGAATTGGTGGAAGAAATGAAGCAGCCGGGGGTATTTGTAGAGAAGCCGAAACAGGCAAAAGACAAGCCTAAGAAAAGTGGAAGTGGCCTGTTTGACAAGCTACTTGCCAAGACTAAAGACTTCATCAAAGACGATATGAACGTAAGTGATGAAGACTATATAAAACCTTAGATTTTCAACAATACGGAAGTTTTCCACATTATTGACACATGTGGAAAACGTATGTTAAAAAATGTTAATATTACATTTGGAGATGAAAAGGTATAACCTAATTTTAATCTACTGATTCTGAAAGATATGCAATTCGAAATGTTAAAAGATAAATCGTCCATCATCAAGGTTATTGGTGTTGGCGGTGGTGGTGGTAATGCGGTAAACCATATGTACCGTCAGGGGATAACAGGTGTTGATTTCATCATCTGTAACACAGATGCACAAGCATTAGAGTCTAGTCCGATTCCTAATAAGGTGCAACTGGGTGCGAGTCTAACAGAAGGAATGGGCGCGGGTTCAATTCCGGAAGTAGGTAAGAACTCTGCAATAGAGAACATAGAAGATATTAAAGTCATGCTGGGTAATACAACGAAGATGTTGTTTATTACTGCAGGTATGGGGGGGGGTACCGGAACAGGTGCCAGTCCGATTATAGCACAAGCTGCAAAGGAGCTTGATATTTTAACCGTTGCAATCATCACGACGCCTTTCTCGTTTGAAGGAAAGCGTAGAAAGATGCAGGCGGAAGATGGTTTAGATGAACTAAAAAAATACGTGGATTCTTACCTGGTCATTTCGAATGATCGCTTAAGGGAGATCTTTGGAAACCTTACCCTGGGTTCCGCGTTTGCACAGGCTGATGATATTTTAACAACAGCTGCTAAAGGGATTGCAGAGATCATCACCGTACCGGGTTATATCAACGTCGATTTCAAGGATGTGCGTACGGTAATGAAAGACAGTGGTGTTTCCATCATGGGGAGTTATTCGGCAAGCGGTGAAAATCGTGCGTTGGTGGCTGTTGAAGGTGCACTTGCTTCGCCATTGCTAAAAGATAATGAAATTGAAGGTGCAAGGTATATACTGTTGAACATCAGCTCAGGTATCAATGAAGTAACGATGGATGAGGTTGCCATTATTACAGACTACATTCAGGATAAAGCAGGCTTGTCTGCCGATTTGATCTGGGGTAACTGTATTGATGAGAACCTGGAAGACCGTTTATCGGTAACCATTATCGCTACCGGATTCCAGACCACGGAGCAACGTGCGCAAGACAAAAAGAACGTTAAAAAGATCTCTTTGTTAACACCTGAAGAGGCGCCATTGGTAAAGCCAATTGAGCCTGTAAATACCTTCATGGCACCTAAAGCAGAAGTGCATAGCATGGAGCCGGTCATGAAAGCCAAAGAAGCGCAGTCTGACATGTTTGGGGACATGATGAATGGTCCGAAAAACAGAAGAACGGATGATCAGGATTCAAATGTGATTAAACATACCTTGATTGAGGAAGAAGTATATCCAAATGAAGTACAAGCGGAGCCAGGCTTTGAATTTGAAGTAAAGGTTTCTGAAACCGACTTCACTTTTGAAAAACCAATTGCAGACTTCAGTGCGAATCAGCAACCAGCAAGCAAGCCAGAGGTTCAGCAAGCGGGCGCGGATGATTACAAGACGGATGAGTCTATGGAAGATCAGCTGAAAAAATCCAAAGAAAGGATTTTACGGTTAAAGGATCTTAGCATGAAGTTGCGTACGGCAAACGGTTTGCAGGAACTTGAAAATGAACCTGCTTACAAAAGAAAACAGATGCAACTACAACAAGTTCAGCATTCATCAGAGTCTCAGGTATCAAGATTTACCTTGAGTAATGACGAAGACGGATCAACAGAGATTCGTCCAAATAACTCGTTCCTTCACGACAATGTGGATTAAATAATGATCAACAGAATTGAAAGCCTTAAGGATTAAACCCTTTAAGGCTTTTTTGGTAAACTGCAATATTGAATCCGCTGGCGCTCTTGTAAGTAGATAGTTGTAAATAAGGCTTATAAACCTTAAATTTGCGACAATAGAATAACCTTAAAAACATAATACATTGGATATTTTTGAAAAGATTACAAAACATATGGGGCCGCTTGGCCAGCACCAGAAATGGTCTCATGGATATTTCTCTTTCCCTAAGTTAGAAGGAGAATTAGGTCCTCATATGACTTTCCGTGGTAAGGAGCACCTGGTTTGGAGCTTGAATAATTACCTAGGATTGGCTAACCACCCGGAAGTTAGAGCTGCTGACTTACAGGGGGCTTCAGACTTCGGGATGGCATACCCTATGGGTGCGAGAATGATGTCTGGAAACACGAAGTACCATGAGCAGCTGGAGCGTGAACTTGCAGCTTTTGTAGGTAAGCCTGATGCATTCCTGCTCAACTATGGTTACCAGGGTATGGTGTCTATTATAGATGCTTTGGTTGATCGGAATGATGTAATTGTATATGATGGTGAGTCGCATGCCTGTATTATTGATGGCTTGAGATTACACATGGGTAAACGTTTTGTTTATCAACATAATGACATTGACAGTGCGGCAAAACAACTTGCGCGTGCTTCAAAACTTGTAGAGCAAAGTGGCGGTGGTATCCTTTTGATTACGGAAGGTGTATTCGGCATGTCAGGTGCACAAGGTAAGCTAAAGGAGCTTATTGAACTGAAAAAACAGTACAACTTCCGTTTGCTTATTGACGATGCGCATGGTTTTGGTACTATGGGTAAAACTGGTGCTGGTACGCATGAAGCACAGGACTGTATAGAAGGGGTAGACGTTTACTTCGGAACTTTCGCAAAATCTATGGCTGGTATTGGCGCGTTTGTCGCTTCTACTGAAGAGATTACCAACTTCTTGCGTTATAACATGCGTTCACAGACATTTGCGAAAGCACTGCCTATGCCTATGGTAATTGGTTTGCTTAAGCGTCTGGAGCTGCTTAAAAACAATGATGAATTAAGAGCCAACCTTTGGAACATTGCGATGAGCCTTCAGAATGGTCTAAGAGCCAGGGGTTTTGACCTTGGATTAACGAATACCATGGTGACGCCAGTGTTCCTGAAAGGTGAACTACAGGAAGCAACTGCATTGACAATGGATCTTCGTGAAAACTACGGCATCTTCTGTTCAATCGTGGTGTATCCGGTGATTCCTAAAGGATTGATCGAGCTCAGGTTAATACCAACGGCTGTACATACGCTGGAAGATGTTCAAAGAACCTTAGATGCGTTCAGCGAAGTGTCTGATAAACTGAAAAGTGGCTATTACAAAGACAATAAATTTGTAGAAGCTTAACATAGCTAAAAAAATAAAAGCCCTTCAGGATTCTGAAGGGCTTTTATTTTTACTGAGAATTATAAAAAGGTCAATATATTGTTGTTATGCTAGATGCGCGGACTGTTCGTGTCTGGTCACTGAGGGCCAGGTGTGCATTTTGGTGCGTTTAGCCTTGGATCTTTTGTATTTGTTCGGCAATCTTTGCTGTTAAAGCTTCTGATGCGGGTACAAGTGGTAAACGCACGCCGTCGCCACAGATGCCCAGGTGTTTAAGGGCTGCTTTTACGCCAGCAGGATTTCCTTCGGAGAAGATCAATCGGGTAAATTCAATTAAGCTCAAGTGTAAGGGAAGGGCTTTTGTGAAGTCGCCCTGAAGCGACAATCTGATCAGATTAGACATTGGTTTTGGCAGCGCGTTACCCACGACAGAGATCACACCTACAGCCCCAATGGCAATCATTGGCATGGCTACCGGATCGTCTCCGGAGATCAGCATGAAGTCTGCTGGCTTATCCCGCATGATCTGGTTAAACTGGTCGAAACTCCCGGAAGCTTCCTTGGTACCGATGATGTTTTTGAATTCGTGGGCAAGTCTGCAGGTTGTCTCCGGACTTACGTTGCTGGCAGTTCTACCCGGCACGTTATACAGCAGGATTGGCAAAGTTGCAGCCTCACTTATGGCTTTATAATGTTGATAGATACCTTCCTGAGTGGGTTTATTATAGTTCGGGCTTGCCGAAAGAATAGCATCATATCCAAGATGCGCAAATGTTTTAATGGTCTCTGTAACTGCTGCGGTGTCATTGCCGCCGATTCCTGCAACTAAAGGCAGGCGTCCATCATTCACTTCAGCTGTAAAAGCCCAGACTGCATCCTTTTCCTTGCTTGTTAGGGTAGTGGTTTCACCGGTGGTACCTAAAGAAACCAGGTAATCTACACCGCCGTCCACCATATGGTTAATCAGCTTTCTAAGACCATCAAAGTCAACTGATCGATCTTGTTTAAATGGTGTAACTAAGGCTACACCTGTTCCATGAAATTTTTCCATTATTTTTATTTCAACATCTCTAGTAATTCCTGATGACTGATCATTGGAATTTTTAATTTTTGTGCTTTCTCAAGTTTGGAAGGACCCATGTTATCTCCTGCGACCAGGTAATTCAGTTTCGCAGAGATACTGCTGAGCATTTTACCGCCGTTGGCCTCTATAAGTTCTTTTAACTCGTCTCTGCTAACACCTTCAAAGACACCCGAAATTACAAATGTTTTTCCGGTAAACTTATCGCTTTGCAGCTTTATTGTACTTTCCTGCGCTTCAAACTGCAGTCCGTATGAGCGGAGTAAGCTGATCTGGCGAATGTGCTCTGGTTTATGGAAATATTCCACAATGCTTTCGGCAATTCGCTGGCCGATTTCATCAATCGCGGTTAGTTCTTCTACAGTAGCGTTCATCAAACGATCTATCGTCTTTATCGCGAATGCAAGTTTACGCGCTACGGTCTCGCCAACATACCGGATGCCCAATCCAAAAAGCACTTTCTCAAAAGGCATGTTCTTGGATTGCTCAATGCCATTCAGCATGTTGACAATCGACTTTTCTCCAAAGCGGTCCAGGTTTTTAAGCGCTGCCTCACGATCTTTAAGCGTGTATAAGTCGCTGATGTGCCGCACCAATCCCTGTCTATAGAAGTTTTCAACCGTTTCATCGCCCACACCATCAATGTTCATGGCTTTACGTCCGATGAAGTGCTGCATCTTGCCAACGATCTGTGGTGGACAGCCCTCATCATTTGGGCAGTAAAAAGCAACTTCACCTTCATTTCTGATCAGGGTGCTGCCGCACTCGGGACAAGTGGTTGGATAAACGATCTTCTGCGCATCCGGGTGTCTCTTATCCAGATTAACATTGATGATTTTAGGGATGATCTCTCCGCCTTTTTCAACGAAAACGGTGTCGCCTTCATGGAGATCCAGACGTTCAATTTCATTTGCATTGTGCAGGGTGGCGCGTTTTACCGTTGTGCCTGCAAGTTGCACTGGCTTTAAGTTCGCCACAGGGGTTACAGCGCCGGTTCTGCCAACCTGATAAGTTACTTTGTTGAGCAAGGTTTCAACTTCCTGAGCCTTGTATTTATAAGATATTGCCCAGCGCGGGGATTTGGCAGTAAAGCCTAGTTCCTGTTGCTGGCCATAGTTGTTTACTTTGATCACGATTCCATCGATGTCGTAACCGATTTTGAATCGTTCATTCTCCCAATGCTGGATGAATTCAAGTACCTCATCGATATTTAAGGCTAGTTTCGAATGTTCGCTCACGTGGAAGCCCCAGGATTTTACCGCATTCAGGCTTTCCAGATGCGTTTGAAAGAGCGTACGATCGGTATTCAGCGAGTAAAAAACTGCATCCAATGGTCTTTTGGCTACCTCCGCAGAGTCCTGCATTTTGATGGTGCCAGCGGCGAAGTTCCTCGGATTGGCGTAGGTCATTTCACCTAGTTCCTCACGTTCTTTGTTCAGGCGCTCAAAAGCGGCACGGTGCATAAAGATCTCCCCCCTGATCTCAAAGATCTCGGGATGGTTCTCATGTTTAAGTTTATGTGGAATGTTCCGGATGGTTTTAACGTTGGTTGTCACATCATCACCTTGTGTGCCATCACCGCGGGTGACCGCTCTCACAAGGAGATCATGCTCGTAAGTCAAGCTGATGGACAGGCCGTCAAACTTTAACTCACAGACATATTCAAAGTTGCTGCCGAGTGCCTTGCGAATACGGTCGTCGAAGTCACGCAGATCCTGCTCGTTATAAGTGTTCCCAAGCGAAAGCATGGGCCACTTGTGTTTAACGGTTATGAAATTCTTGGTGAGGTCGCCCCCGACACGCTGTGTAGGGGAGTTCGGGTCTGCAAATTCGGGGTGTGCTTTCTCCAGTGCAGCAAGTGCTTCCAGCTTTTTATCGAATTCATAATCCGCAATGGTGGGCATTGCCAAGACATAGTAGTTGTAAGTATGCTGATTAAGTTCCTTAACAATTGCATCCATGGTATCTTTAATACGATCTGCAGACATGCAACGAAGATACAAAATCGTAGTTAAATCGCTCTTATAGCAGAATTTTCTTCCAATTCGTTGAAGATGGTCATAAATCGCGATTCCAGTTCCGGGCAGTATTCATCCAGCTTCTGCGTCAGCATTTCTGTTTGTGCCTCCGTAAAAGGATTTTCCCATACGCGCATGCAGATGCGTTTAAGCGCATAACTGATGTTGTGTAGCTTCTGGTAGCTGAAAAGGTACCTACTGTCGAGGTAGTCATTGAGGAAAACGTCAAAGATTCCCTGATCCGGGATCTCCGCTTTAGCGAGAAATTCACGTAGCGCGGTAGAGTTTGCCTGCTGCAACTGCAGATAGAAAGTTTCGATGTTGATCATGCCTGAATGCAAAAGCAGGTGATCTAACATCAGTTCGAGACCAATGTGCGCAAGAAAAAATGGCTTCACCGGGCCTGCTGTGACACAGGGTAAGATGAGCTTCTTCAGATTAGCGGTTTCGGTCTTAAAGAACTCGGAAGTGTGAAAGTAGTTGTCTACCTCCAGGTGCTTGTTCCATCCACGAAGGATGGAGGCCTCGCTTTGCTGATCTTGGAAAAGCGCGGGTGTTTTCTGTGGATGAATGTTCCAGAACTTGTCCGCATTCTTGATTAAGTCGGGCAATACCACACCCATGACCACAAACTGATCTGGGTTGTTACGCTCGAAGTAATAGTGGGAGAGGAAGTTCATCGCCTTAAAAGTAGAAATTTTTTAAGCAGGCTTTTCCTATATTTGCGCCAAAAGTTACGATAATGACCAATTTTGTAGAAGAATTACGCTGGAGAGGTATGTTGCACGACATCATGCCGAATACCGAGGAGAAGTTAAATGAAGGTATGTGTGCGGGGTATATCGGGTTTGATCCGACAGCAGATTCGCTTCATGTTGGACATTTGACGCAAATCATGACTTTGATACACTTCCAACGTGCAGGGCACAAGCCTTATGCATTGGTGGGCGGCGCTACCGGAATGGTTGGCGATCCATCAGGTAAGTCTGCAGAAAGGAATCTTTTAACAGAGGAAAGCCTGGAGCACAACCTGAACGGCATCAAGGCGCAGTTAAGCAAATTCATGACCTTCGGAGCGACCGGTAATGATGCGGTAATGGTTAATAATGCCGACTGGTTCAAGAATTTCAGCTTTCTGGATTTCATTCGAGATGTTGGTAAACACATTACGGTGAACTACATGATGGCCAAAGACAGCGTTAAAAAGCGCTTGAATGGTGAGGCAGGTGCGGGTCTATCCTTTACTGAGTTCAGCTACCAGTTGATACAGGGTTATGATTTTTACTATTTGTGGAAGCATCATGATTGTATATTGCAGATGGGTGGATCTGACCAATGGGGCAATATCGTTACAGGTACGGAATTCATTCGTCGTAAAGACAATGGTACGGCGTATGCACTTACAACGCAGTTGATTAAAAAAGCCGACGGTACTAAGTTTGGTAAAACGGAGAGTGGCGCGGTATGGTTAGACCCGGAGAAAACATCTCCTTACCGTTTTTACCAGTTCTGGTTAAATGCGTCTGATGAAGATGTGAAAAAATGGATCAGAATATTCACCTTGAAGACTAAAGAAGAGATTGAGCAGTTAGAACAGGAGCACGACCAGGCGCCACATTTAAGAATTCTTCAGAAGGCCTTAGCGGAAGATATTACCGTGCGTACACACTCTGAGGCTGCGCTTGAAACGGCAATTAAGACATCAGGGTTTTTGTTTGGCAATGGCTCTCTGGACTTCTTCGCTACCCTGAATGATGTGCAGGTGTTGGAGATCTTTGACGGCGTTCCGCAGTTCCATATAGCTAAAGCTGCACTGGAAGAAGGTTTGGATGTTGGTACCTTATTAGCAGAGCAGACCAATATTTTCCCATCGAAAGGAGAAGTGAAGAAAACGATTCAGGGCGGTGGATTGAGTATTAACAAAGCAAAGCCCGCAGATGCAGGTCAGCAGTATAGCACAGCCGATTTGTTGAATGGTAAATACATCATCGTTCAGAAAGGCAAGAAAAACTACTTCCTGATAACGGTGCAGGATTAACATATTCCTTATTACAAGAAAGCCGCAGTGTTAATCTACTGCGGCTTTTTTTATACATATGATTTTGAAACTTCGTTGCGGAACGGGCACTGATTTTTATTGTACGAGTAAATTACAGCCGCGAATGTCGGCATTGTCGAAGCGGCCGAGTACCTCAAAGGAACCATCTGGATGCACTTTACCCAGATCCTGCGTAGCGATGAAGCTACAGGAGTTGATGTTGGCGAGGTCAATAACGTTGATGCCACCAGTTGTTTTATTTTGTAGCAGGCTAAGCGGATCGTTGGTATCGCGAAGCACAATGCGCATCCAGGGAGGACAGTTGAAGATGCCTTCACCATAGGAGTAGGCTTGAGACAGGAGTTCTGTCATTCCGTATTCGCTATGGATGGCAGGAACACCGAAGCCTGCGGTAAGTAACTCATGAAGCTCTTCACGCACCATCTCCTTACGTTTTCCTTTCATACCACCTGTTTCCATGATGATCAACGCTGGAAAATCCAAATTGAATTCTTCAATGAAATCCAGCAAGGCATAGGTGACACCGATGAGTATGGTGTGTTGCCCCTGGGATTTTAGCTGTAGCAGAGTTTCGTATAGTGCCTGATTGTTATGCAGGAAATAACCACTTTTCGGATGTTTACTTTGGGCAATCAATGCATCTACCATGTAGATTAAAGATGAGCCCTCCCGTTCCTGATAAGAGGGGAGCAGTGCCAGAATGCAGGCATCTTCTGGTTTGCCGTAGTACATCTCAAAAGCGCGACCGAAGCTTTCTTCGTATACCTTAAGATCTGTCACTAAGTGCCGGCTCTGGATTTGTCCTGTTGTTCCAGAGCTAAAGAAAGTCACTTCGGTACTGGCTGCATTGCTTTTTACTTCGTGACTTTTAAAGAATGCGATTGGTAAATATGGTATTTGCGACACTTGCGTCACAGCAGCAGGATCTACTTTAAGGTGATGTAGATAAAGGTTGTAAACCTGGCAATTCGCCGCCTGATTTTTAAACACCCTCAATGCGGTATCTTCAAATGCTTCCGGCGTGCTGATGTTGAAAATGCGTTCTTCTATGTTCTCCACGGCACAAAAATACAGAAGATTATGCAGTTTGCGTATTGGTTTTGGGCTTGATCATGGCTTTACGGAATTGGTAGCCACAAAATCCACTCACTGCAGCGACAAATGCACCAAGCATAGCGGAGATCAGCAACACCAAAGTCCAGCTGTTAACGCCAAGCATCTCTGCGACGCGTTTTGCAAGCAGATGATCATTTGGGATGGATTTAAACAATGCCATCCCAGTCCAGAGTATTAAGATCGCAAAGAATGGTGCCCATAGGGCGATTTTAGCTGTTTTCCCAAGAATGGCGCAGGTGAGGAAGGCCACGATGACAATAACCCACCAGGGAAGGAAGAATTGCAACAGGAGCGAAACGATTAGAATAATTAAGAAGACCATGTTATTTTTTCGAGATTTTTAATCGGGTGAGTGGTTTTACTGAAGCATCATTGACGTTTTTCAGCAGGAACAGATCGTAAAGTTTGCCTTCTGCCCAGGTGTTAATCATATTGTCGTAAAAAGGACTTCCAGGATTACCAGATTGCCCTCCTGGGAATACACCATGCCCTTTTGGGGTGTCTCCAAGTTCTACAACCATGCGCCAAGATGGGCCATTGGATTCGCTAAGGGCATTGATGGTGCTCTTGGATCCGCCAATCATCAGGGTTTTTGAGCCGAAGCCCGGGATTGCTGCAAGGTGGGGCACATGGCTACGTTTTACATTTGCCCAGGACCAATGTTTTCCGATAACACCAAACTTACGCTCCAGACTGTCGCAAGCGAACTTAAAAGAAGCGTTGGCAAGTGCTTTCAAGGTTTCCTGATCCGGTGTGTTTACGTTATCGAACCATTTAGCATCTGGTTCTTTGGTAATCATCTGCACGGTACGATCTCTGGAAGGCTTACGCATCGGCACTTTGTCAACTTCGAATTCATCATCCCAGATTAATTTATTGAGTTGATCCATCCACAGATCGAAGATCCCTGGTGCAATTTCAGTTGCGTTATAGTGGTAGTTCCACTTTTGAACCGTTTGGAAGGCTTCTTTTTGGGTGGCGTTTAAATTACCGCGGTCCAGGAGCGGCAACAACGTTGGCAGCACATTTTCCGGAAAAACACCGTAAGCATCACTTTGCATAACGCGCATGCTATCTGCAGTGATGTTCTTCATCATGCTGAGTTTATCATTAATTCGCTTTCCACGTTCATAGGGTGCGAATTCCCAGTTGATGTAATAAGGATAACTCGGATCGGTTGACGATTGATTTGCGGAGCTTACAAAATGTCGCGGTGGGTTTTTGACCGTTGGATTTTGTGCTGCAGGAATCCAGCCTTGCCAGTCGTTCTTTTGGTCACTGCCGTCGAGAATGAACTTACCCTGGTTTTTATACTTCAAAGGGAATTTGCCATTGGCAGTGATTGCTATGTCATTATCTGCAGAAGCGAATATGAAGTTCTGTGCAGGTGCCGTGTAGAAGGTTAGTGCCTTACGGTAGTCCGCATAGTTTGCGCCACGGTTCAGACGATAAAAGGTCATCAGTTCGTTCGACTGATCATGTGCGATCCAGCGCAATGCGTTACCTACTGGCACGGGCTTGGCAAGACTTAGATCTGGTTTTTGAAAGTATACAACCGGCCCATGGTGCGTGTAAACGACGGTATCTGCTAAGGTTTGTTCACCTCTGATTTGAATCTTTTCGACCCGGCTGCTGGTATTTTTCCAGCCATTGTTGTACCAGTATTGTTTATGGCTATCATCCTTGAACTTGATTTGATAATAATCAAGTATATCGGCAGCAACATTTGTTACCCCCCATGCGATGCGCTGATTGAAGCCGATGATCACACCTGGGGCACCAGGAAGAGAGACGCCGTAGACATTCACACCTGGGGCATGAAGTTGGATCTGGTACCAGATGGAAGGCAGCGTAAGGTTTAAATGCGGGTCGTTTGCGAGAATGGGTTTACCACTTTGCGTCTTTTCGCCGGACACTGCCCAGTTGTTGCTGCCGATGCCCTCCACGCGCCGGGTGGTTTTGATGCTGCTGTTTGCCATTTGATTGAAGGTTCCAGGAGGCAGCGGCACCGGTAGCGGTTCGAAATCCCAGGTCGTACCTTTAGGTATAATAGGATCTTCTTTAAATGGGTAGTCCGGGAACAGGTTCGCGGTAACATCCGGACCGAACTTGTTCAGAATGTTGGTCATATAGAACTCGTCTGAGCCCATGGCCAGTACCGCTGACATTTGCTTTAATAACAAAGCGCATTTCAGGGGTGTCCAATCTTCAGGTTTAAAGTCGAGGATCTTATATTCAATGGGTAAGTCTTTCTGGCTAAGGCTGTGAATGTAGGCATTGATACCTGCCGTATATGCGAGTACCATCTTTTTGGATGTAGGATCTTCCATCATCCCGCTAAGGGAGTTTTCTGCACCATAGACCATACCCAGTCGGCGCTGGTAGCGGTCAAGTTCTATGGCTTTCTTGCCCACTACTTCTGACAAACGACCAGCAGCGTACCGGGTTTGAAAATCCATTTGCCAAAGACGGTGCATTGCGGTGACGTACCCCTGAGCATAATACAGGTCATAGTCGTTACTGGCGAAAACGTGTGGAATCATGCGATCATCGAAGATGATCTCAACATCTGCATTGGTATTCTTCAAGACGACTTTCTGCTCAGGCTTTATCTTGATGCTTTCTGCATTTTGCCAGAATCCGTCGTAAGGGTTGAGGAATTTAAGAATGGGTGGGAGATCTCCGAATTTGGTGTTGAAGCCGTAAATCAATAAAACAGGTACCGCTAGGCAGAGAAACGCTTTAACTTTGTTCATTTGCTGAATCATTAAGCTGATAAAATGATGGGAATACTTGGTTCGGGCCAATTTATAATAATGACTGTAGATTACAAAGTGCAACCAGATTATATTTCCTGAAAATTAAATCATTGTTCGCCGAAAGGCGAATGGATGTTGATTCCTGGACCATAAATCGCAATGTTTCTGCTTGACATCAGGTTTTAGTGCAGTTATACAGGCGGTTATCCGTTTGGAAATTTATTTGTTTTGAGTAAAAGTTTTTTATATTTAAGTACACAAACCAAATAAACTTATTGTATGACGAAGAAACTTACCAGAGCACTCTGTATGCTTATGATGGTCCTTGGCACAGCTATGCTTGCGAAGGCCCAGAACATTGTTATAAGCGGTACGGTAACAGACAAGTCGACCCGGGCACCCCTTGCCGGCGTTAGCATCAACGTAAAAGGTACAACAACCGGCACAGCATCAAATCAGAATGGCCAGTTTTCACTTACGACCAGTAGCGCATCCGCGACATTGGTGTTTTCCTACGTAGGTTATGGTACGGTGGAGCGCCAGGTAAACGGCGCAGCAACAAACCTGAGCGTTGAACTGGAGGAGTCGACCTTCCTTGGACAGGAAGTTGTCATCTCCGCTTCAAGAACACCGGAACGCATTTTGGAGTCTCCTGTTTCCATTGAGCGCATCAGTGCGACATCAGTACGGGATTTACCAGCGCCTACATTCTATGATGCACTTGCGAACCTGAAAGGGGTGGAGATGAGTGCACAAAGTTTGACTTTCAAATCCGTGAACACCAGAGGTTTCAATTCCAACGGTAATACGAGGTTCAACCAGTTCGTTGACGGGATGGACAACCAGGCTCCGGGGCTGAACTTTAGTGTTGGTAACATCGTGGGCCTTTCCGAGCTGGACGTGGATAATGTGGAACTTTTGCCTGGTGCGGCTTCTGCATTGTATGGCGCAGGTGGTATCAATGGTACTTTATTGATGACTTCAAAGAACCCGTATGACTATCAGGGTGCAAGTTTTGCGTTCAAAACAGGTATCAACCATGTGAATGATGATAATACCGGCACACAGCAGTTTAATCAGATGGATGTGCGTCTGGCAAAAGCCTGGAACAACAAGTTTGGTATTAAGACCACTTTTTCTTTTCTGCAGGCTAAAGACTGGGGTGCGACCGATACCCGGAACTTCGACAGAACCGCAAGGCAACTGAAGGGTGGTGACCGGAACACGGACCCGAATTATGACGGGGTTAACATTTATGGTGATGAGATCAGTCAGAACATGATCAACGTGGCGCAGAGTGTTCAAAATCAGACGATCGAGGGTATCTTGCAAGCAACAGGTGGTACGCTGAACATAAAGAACTTAATGGATCAGCAATTGACACCAAGAGCGACGCCAGCGGATCAGGCGAGATTTATCGCGGGGCTTCCGGCAGCATTGCGTCCAGCGGTTCAAAACTATTTGCCTTTTTATGTTGGTTTGGGGAATAATTTGATTCCAAATCAGGCGGTATCCAGAACAGGGTATGCGGAACAGGACCTGGTAGATTATGACACCAAGTCTTTGAAGACGACGACTTCCTTACACTATAGATTTAACGATAAGGTAGAAGCAATCGGGCAGGTGAATTGGGGAACAGGAACCTCGGTGTACACCGGTACTGACCGCTATTCACTCCGGAACTTTTCTATCGGGCAGTTCAAGCTGGAGCTTAAGGGATCTGACTTCTTCTTACGTGCTTATACCACGCAGGAAAGATCAGGCGACGCCTACAACGCTACCATTCTTGGAACGTTTATCAATGAAGCGTGGAAACCATCAACAACGTGGTTCCCGCAATATATTGGCAATTACATTGGTGCAGTTGCGGCGGGACAGCCAGATGCTGCGGCACAACAATTTGCACGGTCACAAGCGGATGCGGGTCGATTAATTCCTGGTACGCCAGGGTTCGAAAGTGCGAAAATCGCCATTACGCAACGTTCGATCGGGCCGCAAAATGGTGCTAAGTTTAATGACAAAACCAACTTATACCATTATGAGGGTATGTACAACTTCTCCAATCTATTTAATAACGTGGTGGAGTTTCAAGTGGGTGCTTCTTACAGAAATTACTTCCTGCACTCGGATGGAACCATCTTCGACGATGCCACACGTGATATCACGATTGAAGAATATGGTGCATTTGGACAGATTGGTAAGCGGATGTTCAATGATAAGCTAAAGCTGACTTTTGCAGGACGTTATGATAAGAGTCAGAACTTTGAAGGCCGTTTTACACCAAGGGTTACCGGTGTGTTAACTGTAGCGCCGAACAATAACATTCGTGCTTCGTATCAGACCGGCTACCGGAATCCTACTACACAGGACCAGTATATTGACCTTGCCGTAGGTGGCGGCGCGACACGTTTGATCGGGGGCTTGCCTGAGTTGCTGAGCAAGTATGGACTGGTTACCAATCCTGCAGTTACATCAGACAGTTACCGCGCGTTTTTAGCTTCAGCTGCTTCGGGAGCACCTAATCCTGCAGTGCTTCAAACCTATACTTTCGATGCACGCGGCGTTCGTCCGGAAAGTGTACAATCCTATGAGTTGGGCTATAAAGGGCTTCTTGGATCTAAATTACTGATCGATATGTATGGCTATTACAGCATTTACAGTGATTTCATCAGTGCTGTAGAGATATACCAGAATCCTTTGGCGACAGCAGTTAAATTTAATGTTCCTGTAAACTTAACAGATGACGTAAAAACTTACGGTGGTGCCTTCGGACTGGATTATGTGTTCGGTAAGTACAACCTTAGTGGAAATGTTTCTTACAACAAGATCAGCGATATACCTACAAACTTCATCAATACTTTTAATACCCCTGAGGTCAGGTATAATTTCGGATTTGGAAATCGGGAGATCGTGAAGAACGTGGGCTTCAATCTGCAATACAGATGGCAAGAAAAGTTCACCTGGAATTCAACTTTCGGCTCCGGCGACGTGCCTGCATTTGGAACCCTGGATGGACAGATCAGCCTGAAAGTGCCGTCGATAAATTCTACGCTTAAATTCGGTGGTTCAAACCTACTTAATAAATATTATAGCACTTCTTTTGGAAACCCAATGGTTGGCGCAATCTATTATACCTCAATTACTTTTAACCCGTAACAATTCGTTTGTGGTATTAAAGAGCCTGGAACTTGTTCCGGGCTCTTTTGCTTTTAATTATTAGACAAAAACCATCTGTGCCGATTTAATGTTGATCTTTAGGTAAGTTTTAGGGATTTTACACTTTCTTTGGATGTAATACCGGAACTTATAATCTACACATAATGGACAGTTCAGAAATCAAAAAAGCTTCTTCAAATAAGTTCCCTGCAAGCGCTCAAGACGGAGACAAAAAGGTCTGGTTCCACAGCTTACTCACGGATTTTGATGTATCCCTGTTCATATCGGGTAAACACTTTCGCCTATATGAGAAGCTTGGATCCCATGTGCTAACGCTAAATGGGACCACTGGGACCTACTTCGCCGTTTGGGCACCGAATGCCAAGGAAGTAAATGTAACAGGTGAATTTAATGCGTGGAATAAAAGCAGTCACCAACTTTACAAGCGCTGGGATGCTTCCGGTATTTGGGAAGGTTTTATCCCGGGGGTAAGTCATGGCGATTTATACAAGTACGCCATTCACAGCTTTGAGGGTATCTGGCTGGAGAAAGGTGATCCGTTTGCAAGACGTTGGGAGCTTCCACCGGGAACCGCTTCAGTGGTTTGGGACCTCAAGTACAAGTGGAAAGATAAAAGCTGGCTAAAGAAGCGGCCTAAGTTGAACGCGCTGGATCAGCCGATTTCGGTGTATGAAGTGCATCTGGGATCCTGGAAGAGAGATCCTGCGGAACCCTCGAGAATTCTGACCTATAAGGAGGTTGCAGATACCTTGGTCGATTATGTGCTGGAAATGGGCTTTACGCATGTAGAGGTGATGCCAGTAATGGAATATCCGTACTTTCCTTCCTGGGGCTACCAGATCACTGGTTATTATGCCGCAAGTTCATTGCATGGCACACCTGAGGAGCTGATGTATTTGATAGACGCCCTGCACAAAGCGAATATCGCTGTGATTATGGACTGGGTACCCTCGCATTTTCCTGGTGATGCTCATGGACTTTACAAGTTTGATGGCACACACCTGTATGAACATGCAGATATGCGCAAGGGATTTCATCCGGATTGGAAATCATATATCTTCAACTACGATCGCAACGAAGTGCGTTCATTCCTGATCAGCAATGCGATGTTCTGGATAGATCACTTTCATGCCGATGGACTGCGTGTGGATGCGGTTGCTTCAATGCTGTACTATACTTTTTCCAGGAAAGCAGAAGATGCGGGCACAAACATCCATGGTGGGGCGGAAAACCTTGGTGCAATCCAGTTTTTGCAGGACATGAACGAGGCCATATATCTCAACTTTGAAGGTGTACAAACCATTGCAGAGGAGAGTAGTACTTATCCCGGTGTAACGTGGCCCGTTGCGGATAATGGTCTTGGTTTTGGCATGAAATGGATGATGGGCTGGATGAATGACACCCTGAAGTATTTCAAGCTTGATCCGATAAATAGAAGTCATCATCATCATAAACTTACTTTTTCTATCACCTACGCCTTCACAGAGCGATTTATGTTGCCATTTTCACATGATGAAGTGGTACATGGCAAGTCGTCCATGATCTATAAAATGCCTGGGAATGAGTGGGAGAAATTCGCAAATTTAAGGGTGTTATATACCTATATGTTTACGCAGCCGGGCACGAAATTGCTGTTTATGGGTAATGAGTTTGCACAAAATAGTGAATGGAATTTCAAGAAGTCGCTGGACTGGCATTTACTGCAGTACGAATCCCATGCGGGCATGCAGCGGATGGTTAAAGCATTGAATTTTTTCTACAAATCTGAACCTGCGCTATATGTGAATGGTTTTTCATACGACAGCTTTGAGTGGATCAACGCGGATGATGTACAGCATTCTGTTTACATATATATGCGTAAAGGTAAAAAGGGTCGGGATACCTTAATTGTCTTACTGAATCTTACGCCTGTGGCGCGCAATCATTATAAGATCGGTGTACCTTCAAAGTACAAGTGGAAAGAGGTTTTTAACACAGATCACAAGGACTTTTTCGGCGAAGGCAGAACAAGCTCTGCGCCCTACCTGCCAGAAGCAGATGTTTGTTATGGAAGGCCATATTCGATCTATGTAGATCTTCCACCATTAACCGCAGTTGTACTGAAACAAACAAAATAAAAAAAGGGGATGTCCGGTACGAGAGGCCACTGAAAAAGTCCTTTTGAATTAAAGGGTAAAAAGGAGCAGAAGACAAAGGTTTTCTGCTCCTTTTTTTGTATCTTAAAGTAGGTTTAAAAGGCATTTAGATGTTAGCTCAACAGCAAAAGCTTCAATTCAGCACATTTTCGGGGCTGTATGATTTGATTGTTCCAAAAGACAATCTTCTTCGCAAGATCAACGATCTTATTGATTTTAATTTTATTTATAAAGAGTTAGTAGACAAATATTGTTGTGATAATGGCCGTAGGGCAGAATGCCCGGTACGCATGTTCAAGTATCTGTTATTGAAAACAATTTATACTGTCTCAGACGTTGACGTGGTGGAACGTTCCAGG
>Ga0265798_10000543_pt1 | contig 62184 bp, 41 predicted proteins | sample P3T30metagenome_FD_192430 | JGI IMG/M metagenome (GOLD analysis project Ga0265798, IMG submission 192430) | Plant litter microbial communities from East Loma Ridge, Irvine, California - P3 T30 | ecosystem: Environmental > Terrestrial > Plant litter > Unclassified | place: USA: California... | reverse complement strand
CCCACTCGGGTGCTGACACACCAGTGCTGGCTACGGCCTTTGCCCCGCCCGCGTCCTTCAACTTTACGATGAACCAGTTTGATGCGCGACAGCGCTACGTCGAAGACGTGGTGGCGCCTCCCACAAAGGTGTCAAGCAGCCAGTTGCGCGCAGCAGTCCGAAACAGAAAAAGGCGCCTCGAGAGGCGCCTTTTCAGTCTTGCACGGTCTTGCTTATGCGTTGTAGCGCTGCAGAACCAGTGTTGCGTTGGTGCCACCGAAGCCGAAGCTGTTGCTCATGATGCGATCGAGCTTTGCGTCTTCCCGGGTTTCCAGCAGGATCGGCATGTCAGCGACTTTCGGGTCCAGCTCGTCGATGTTGGCGGAGCCGGCGATGAAGTTGTTCTCCATCATCAGCAGGCAGTAGATCGCTTCGTGAACGCCAGCGGCGCCCAGCGAGTGACCCGACAGGCTCTTGGTGGAGCTGATTGCCGGAGCGTTGTCGCCGAAGACTGCACGTACGCCGTTCATCTCCATTTCATCACCGACCGGGGTCGAGGTGCCATGGGTGTTCAGGTAATCGATCGGGCCTTCAACGGTCGACAGGGCCATCTGCATGCAGCGGATGGCACCTTCGCCGCTCGGTGCGACCATGTCGTAGCCATCGGATGTCGCGCCGTAGCCGACGATTTCCGCGTAGATCTTCGCGCCACGTGCCAGAGCGTGTTCCAGCTCCTCGACCACGACCATGCCGCCACCGCCTGCGATGACGAAACCGTCACGCTTGGCGTCGTAGGCGCGGGAAGCCTTTTCCGGCGTCTCGTTGTACTGGGTCGACAGTGCGCCCATGGCGTCGAACAGGAACGACTGGCTCCAGTGTTCTTCTTCACCACCGCCTGCAAAGACGATGTCCTGCTTGCCCAGCTGGATCTGCTCGACAGCGTTGCCGATGCAGTGGGCGCTGGTGGCGCAGGCGGAGGAGATGGAGTAGTTCACGCCCTTGATCTTGAACGGCGTGGCCAGACAGGCGGAAACCGTGCTGCCCATGGTCCGCGTGACGCGGTAAGGGCCAACGCGCTTGACGCCTTTCTCACGCAGGATGTCCAGCGCTTCCATCTGGTTCAGTGTCGATGCGCCGCCGCTGCCAGCGATCAGGCCGGTACGCACGTTGGACACCTGCTCGTCGGTCAGGCCGGCGTCAGCGATGGCGTCTTTCATGGCCAGATAGGCATAGGCTGCCGCATGGCCGACGAAGCGGTAGATCTTGCGATCGATCAGTTCTTCAAGGTTGAGGTCGATGGAGCCGGCAACCTGGCTACGCAGACCCATTTCGGCATATTCCGGCTGGAATTTGATGCCAGGGCGGTTGGCACGCAGGTTAGCGGTGACGGTGTCTTTGTCATTGCCCAAGCAGGAAACAATACCCAGACCAGTGATAACGACGCGGCGCATGCGATTACCCTTAGAAATTTTCAGTGGAAGTGAACAGGCCGACACGCAGACCTTCGGCGCTGTAGATTTCGCGACCATCAACGCTCACGGTACCGTCGGCGATTGCCAGGACCAGTTTGCCGCGCATGGTGCGTTTGATATGGATGTTATAGGTGACTTTTTTGGCAGTCGGGAGGACCTGGCCGAAAAACTTCACTTCACCCGAACCCAGGGCGCGACCGCGGCCGGGGTTGCCTTGCCAGCCCAGATAGAAGCCGACCAGCTGCCACATGGCGTCAAGGCCCAGGCAGCCCGGCATCACCGGATCACCTTCGAAGTGACAGGCAAAGAACCACAGGTCAGGATTGATATCGAGTTCGGCGACCAACTCACCCTTGCCGAACTTGCCGCCTTCTTCGCTGATGTGCGTAATGCGGTCAACCATCAGCATATTGGGGGCGGGCAGTTGCGCATTACCTGGGCCGAACAGCTCGCCACGACTGCAGCGCAGCAGGTCTTCCCGGGTAAAGGCGTGTTGTTTGGTCATGCGAGCTCCTCAATGATCTTGTGCGGCAGGTTGGGGCGCCACTGGCCCAAACGCCAGTCCTGGCGGACTAAATTGCCAGGACTATGTCCGGCAGCCTACTCATAGACTGTTGCGTTGTAATGAAAGTCACAGGACAGGAGAAATCAAAGTACACCTGTGCACTGAATTTTGTCACTCGACCGCCGTTCAGGGTCGATCAGGCTGTCAAGACTGCCGCAATTTAACATTTATCGCCAGTCACAGGTGTCCGAAAGAATAGCCAGCGACGTAAAACCTGCTGTAAATCAGCGTGTTTGAAGGGTTTTGCGAGATAGTCGTCCATGCCCGCCTGTAAACAGGCGTCACGGTCACCCTGCAATGCATTCGCCGTCAAAGCGATGATGGGCAGCTGTTCGAGGCCTTCCAGTTGCCTGATACGGCGCGTGGCCTCATAGCCGTCCATGACCGGCAGTCGGCAATCCATCAGAATAAGGCCGTATTCGCCTGCGGCGGCCATGTTAACAGCCTCGGCACCATCGACGGCGACGTCCACCCGGCACCCCAGGTTGTGCAGCATGGCCTGAACCACGGTGCGGTTCACCGGATTGTCTTCGACCAGCAGAACACTGCGCTCCTTGCCCGAAGCGTCCAGTGCCGACAGCGGTTGGCGAATGTCGACGGGCAGGTGTCGTGATATCGGCAGCGGTATCTGCAGGGTGAACAGCGAACCCGCGCCTTCTTCGCTTTGCGCACGCAGGGTGCCGCCCATGCGCTCGGCCAGGGTGCGCGCAATCGGCAGGCCAAGGCCGGTGCCGCCATAGCGTCTGGAGATGGAACTGTCAGCCTGCTGGAAGGCGTCGAACATCGATTCCAGCATGTCGGCATGAATGCCGATGCCGCTGTCCTGAACCGTGCAGGTGAACTGCAGCCGGTCTTCTTCAATCAGGCTCCAGCCCGCCTTGATGCAGACGCTGCCTTGCTCGGTGAACTTCAGCGCGTTGCCGATCAGGTTGACCAGAATCTGCCGGATACGTGTCGGATCGCCGATGACGGTCAGCGATTCCAGACCGGGCTGGACCTGCAGATTCAACTGCAGGTTGCGCTGCTGTGCATTGTGGTTGAAGGCATGGGTGGATGCGTTGACCAGTTCGGCCAGATTGAACGCGATTCCCTCCATCTGCAGCGCGTCGCGTTCGATGCGCGAGAAATCGAGAATGTCGTTGATGACGCGTAACAGATGCTCGGTGGACTCGGTGGCGAGCGTGGCGTATTCGCTCTGCTCGTCGGTCATGCGGGTCGTTTCCAGCAATTGCAGCATGCCCAGCACGCCGTTCATGGGCGTGCGCAATTCGTGGCTCATCATCGCCAGAAAGTCGGATTTGGCACGGTTGGCCTGTTCCGCTTCCTCGCGGGTCTGGATGAGCTGCGCCATGGAGCGTTGCTGCTCCAGGCTGGCCTTGTCCAGATTCGCTGCCAGGTTATTGATGTGCCGCGCCAGCGCCCCGAGTTCGGCATCGTCACTGACCGGCAGCGGCGTTCTGTAGTCTCCCTGCTGAATGGCCTTGAGGGCTTCACCCATGCGGCTGATCGGTCGCGACAGACTGAGCGCCAGGCGTCTGGCCAGCAGGAAAGTAAACAACAGTGCGCACAGCGCCAGGATGCCGGCCTTGAGCAGGATTTCCTGCTGACGTCGGTTGAAGGCTTCGCTGGACATGCCGACCAGTACCCGGCCCAGATAGCGTTTGGAGCCTGCCGCCGATAACGGCTCTCCCGCTGCAGGTGCCTTGTGTACGACCAGATGCTGGGCGCGTACCGGTGCCTGGAAAATTTCCATCTGACGCGTCTGGTGCTCGTTCTCCCGAGGTTGATCGATGTAGACCAGAACGGTGTTGGAGCTGTCCTGAATCTCGACATAGCGAACGCTGGGCATGGACAGCGTGGCGCGCATCAGGCCTTTGAGGCTTTCGGTGTCGCCGACCAGCAATCCGGGCTCGGCGGCAGGCGCCAGCTGGTTGGCGATGAGTTGGCCGGTGTGGTTGAGTTCCTGACGCAGATCCTGAATCCGCACGAACGTGAAGAACCCGATCAGCAGGACGGTCAGCAGCAGGGCCGGGCCGAGACTGATCATTTGCGTGCGGGTGTTGATGTCCCAGTGACGAAACGTCATCGCCAGCCCCGTTCGGCGGCGGCCTGTTCCTGAAATTCGACTGATGCGTCCATGCCGGTGCGCTCGCGGGTTCGTATCAATGCATCGGTGGCATCGTTCCGGATGCTCAGGAAAGCCGATGTTCACGGTGATGCATGCAGTGTGCGCATATGTTAACCGAGATGGCTGCCGTTCCAGACACCTTATTGCTTGCTGACAGGCTCTGGCGCGTTTGACGCTGGCCGATGACGCAACGCTCCGTATAATGCCGACATCGCCAGTCAATGGCCCAGGATGGATTGATTTATGACCACGCAGCAGCCTGTAGCGGTTCTTGGTGGCGGCAGCTTTGGCACCGCCATCGCAAATCTTCTGGCCGAAAACGGCCATCAGGTTCGCCAGTGGATGCGTGATCCCGAGCAGGCGGAGGCCATTCGCGTCAATCGTGAAAACCCGCGCTACCTCAAGGGCATCAAGGTCCGGCCGGAAGTGGAGCCTGTAACCGATCTGGCCGCAACGCTTGAAGGCAGCGAGCTGATCTTCGTCGCGTTGCCCTCCAGCGCGCTGCGCGGTGTGCTGTCGCCTCATGTCGAATGCCTGAGCGGCAAGATGCTGGTGAGCCTGACCAAGGGTATCGAAGCGCAGACGTTCAAGCTGATGAGTCAGATTCTCGAAGAGATCGTGCCGCAGGCGCGTATCGGCGTGTTGTCCGGACCGAATCTGGCGCGGGAAATCGCCGAGCACGCGTTAACCGCCACTGTGGTCGCCAGCGAAGACGAGGCGCTGTGTCAGCAGGTGCAGGCCGTTCTGCATGGTCGTACCTTTCGGGTTTACGCCAGCGCCGATCGGTTCGGTGTCGAACTGGGCGGGGCGCTGAAGAACGTGTACGCGATCATCGCCGGTATGGCAGTGGCGCTGGACATGGGTGAAAACACCAAAAGCATGCTGATCACCCGCGCCCTGGCCGAGATGACCCGTTTTGCTGTCGCTCAGGGTGCCAACCCGATGACCTTTCTGGGGCTGGCTGGCGTCGGCGACCTGATCGTCACCTGTTCGTCGCCGAAGAGCCGTAATTATCAGGTCGGTTTCGCGTTGGGTCAGGGGCTGACCCTGGACGAGGCGGTCACGCGTCTGGGCGAGGTTGCAGAAGGGGTGAACACCCTCAAGGTGCTCAAGGTCAAAGCCCAGGAAATCCAGGTCTATATGCCACTGGTCGCGGGCCTGCATGCCATCCTTTTCGAAGGTCGTACGCTCAACCAGGTGATCGAAGCGCTGATGCGCGCCGAGCCCAAGACGGACGTCGATTTCATTTCAATCACGGGCTTCAATTGAAACCACTTCAGCCGGGAGAAGGATCTTGAACGAGTCGAATACCCAGAAGAACGAATCCATCGCGCTGCGCATCCTCTGGATGCTGCTATTTGTCATCGTCTGGCAGGTTGCAGAAGTGGTGCTGGCAGGCGTGGTCATTGTGCAACTGGGCTATCGCCTGATCTACGGCGCACCCAGCGGCAGCCTCATGAATTTTGGCGACAGCCTCAGCCAGTTTGTGGCTCAGATCGGCCGTTTCGGCACCTTCCATTCGGATCAGAAACCCTGGCCGTTCGCTGACTGGCCGACGCCACGTGCCCCGGAGGGCGAAGCTGCGCATTGTGTTGCCCCTGCGCCGCATCCGGTGCGAGACGAGGAGCCGAAGCTATGAAGGTTTGGGTGTTGCGCCACGGCGAAGCCCAGTCCCGGGCGCGCAGCGATGCCGAGCGGGAGCTGACCGATCATGGTCGAGGAGAAGTGCTCAAGAGCGCCGTTCACCTGAGCGACAAGCCGTTGCAGAAAATACTTGCCAGCCCTTATGTCCGCGCGCAGCAGACAGCCGGGCTGGTGCACAGGTCGCTGGGCTTCGATGACGCGGTCGTGACCGTGCCATGGCTGACACCAGACAGCGATCCGCGTGAGGTTCTGGATCAACTCGCGTCGCTGACTGTCGACGAAGTCCTGCTGGTCAGCCATCAGCCTTTGGTCGGTGCCCTGATCGGGCTGCTGGCCCACGGCAGTTATCAGCATGCCGAACCGATGAGCACGGCCAGCCTTGCCGAGCTTGAAGGCGATCATGTGCTCGCAGGTGGCATGAACCTCAACAGTATTCGCCACGTGTGAGCGGACCGAAAAGTCGGCCGCTCGCCGTGTGAAAAACCAGCGTCACCCCACCATAAAAAGGACTGAACATGAGTGTATGGCGTGTCACCCCGGATATCGACGCCCTGATGAAGGCGCAGAAGAACACCATCGGCGAAGTGCTTGATATCCGCTTCGAAGCCTTCACGGACGACTCCCTGACCGCCAGCATGGTGGTCGATCAGCGCACCCATCAACCTTTCGGCCTGCTGCACGGCGGCGCGTCGGTGGTGCTTGCCGAATCACTGGGCTCGATGGCCAGTTACCTGGTTGTGGATCCGGGCAAGTTTTTCTGCGTTGGGCTTGAGGTCAACGCCAACCACCTGCGTGGCGTGCGTTCCGGACGCGTCACAGGCGTGGTAAAACCGGTGCACCTGGGCCGTACGACCCATGTCTGGGACATTCGAATCACCACTGAAGAGGGCAAGCTGAGCTGTATCTCGCGGCTGACCGTCGCGGTGGTACCCCATGGGCAGGAACCGCCAGCTCGTTGACTCGCCTCGGGGCTTCCGACACTTCGGCCTGTAAATGGCCGGAGTGACACCTTCGATGGCAGTTCCAATCGTTGTCGTAGTTTTGGCCCGGTGCGCACAATCAGTACTCGTCCGGCCCTTGAGTCTATCGGCATGCCCCAGCCCGTGTTCTTCGCCCACGCCAATGGCTTTCCCTCGGCCACCTACGGCAAGCTGTTCGCTGCGCTGGGGCCTGAATATGCAGTGGCACATCTGGAACAGCATGCCCATGATCCGCGTTTTCCCGTGGACGACAACTGGCGGAATCTGGTTGACGAACTGATCCATCATTTGCGAGAACAGGCCGAGCCGGTGTGGGGCGTGGGCCATTCGCTGGGCGGGCTGTTGCACCTGCATGCCGCCCTGCGTTGTCCCGAGCTTTACCGAGGGGTGGTGATGCTCGATTCGCCAGTGCTGGGGCTGGCTGATCAGTTGTTCATCCGCGCTGCCAAGCGTCTTGGGTTCATTGACCGGATCACACCTGCGGGCCGAACGCTGGGGCGTCGCGAGGCGTTTGCCGATCTGGAATCTGCCCGGGCCTATTTTTCCAGCAAGACGCTGTTTCGCAGATTCGATCCAGAATGCCTGGATGCCTATCTGCAGCATGGCCTGCAACGGGATGGCGAGCAGTTGCGCCTGCGTTTCGATCCGGCCACTGAAATCAGTATCTACCGCAGCATTCCCCACACCAGCCCCGTTCCATCGCGGCAGCTCAAGGTGCCGCTGGCAATGGTGCGTGGCAAGCACAGCCGTGTGATCATGCCGCACCATGGCTATCTGGCCAGACGCATGCGTGAAGGCGAATACCTGTCGATGCCGGGAGGGCATATGTTTCCACTGGAGCGGCCGGATGAGACGGCGCAGTTGCTCAAATCGCTGTTCATGCGCTGGGATGAACGCAGCGCACGACGTCATGCACAGAAAACCTCTGCATGAAGTGTGCTGTCGAGGAGGTGCGCCTGAGCCTCGGGCATGTCGAGCTTGCTGCGCATCTGTTCGGCCCCGAAGACGGCACGCCGGTTATCGCTTTGCATGGCTGGCTCGACAACGCCAACAGTTTTGCCCGACTCGCTCCCAAGCTTGACGGCCTGCGTATCGTGGCGCTGGACCTGGCCGGGCACGGTCACTCCGATCACCGACCGGCAGGTGCAGGCTATGCGTTGGCCGATTATGTGTTCGACGTCCTTCAGGTCGCCGAGCAGTTGGGCTGGTCGCGCTTCGCGCTGCTCGGGCATTCGTTGGGGGCAATCATTTCGGTCATGCTGGCTGGCGCGCTGCCCGAGCGGGTCACCCATCTTGCGTTGATCGACGGCCTGATCCCGCTGACAGGCGAGGCTGACTCTTCTGCTGAAAGGATGGGCGCTGCGCTGCAGGCGCAACTGGCGTTGCCCGGCAAGAAAAAACCGGTTTATCAGGATCAGGACCGGGCCATTCAGGCGCGCATGAAGGGCGTGGTGGCAGTCAGCCTTGAGGCTGCCGAGTTGCTGGCGCAGCGCGGACTGATGCCGGTGCCGGGCGGATACACCTGGCGCAGCGACAGCCGCCTGACCCTGCCTTCTGCGACGCGCCTGACCCACGAACAGGCCATGGCGTTCATCAACAATGTGAGATGTCCGACGCAACTGGTCATCGCCCGCGAGGGCATGCTGGTGAAAAAACACGACGTGATCGAGCGTCTGCCTTTCGGCATCGAAACCTTGCCGGGCGGCCATCACCTGCATCTGGATGACGAGGAGGGCGCGTGCGCTGTTGCACGCTGTTTCAATCGCTTCTTCGCTGCTTCTTGACTTGCGGTCGGCAACTGCCGACGCTGAGCAGGTTGAAACAGGAGCCAACCACGATGGATCAATCCTCCACTCTGCAAGATTGCCTTGTCGGCAATGCCCCTCATGTTTTCCTTTCGTCTGCCTGCCAATGAGAGCACTCATGCGTGTATCCAGTGTTCCATTCGTTGCACTCCTTGCGTCGGTCTTCAGTGCCATGGTGGGTGCTGCCGATTTGCCGGGCAGTCAGGATTTGCAGATTCTGCCGCGTCTGGCTGACTCGGAAATCGTCGACTATCGCCCCCGCGCCGAACTCGAACGTGTCTACCCGATGGGCTCGATCCGCAAGATCAGCGGCCAGTTGCGGTTCGATGGTCAGGTCAGTGCGCGAGGCAATCTGACGTCGGTTACCTATCAGCTGCCTGCCGAGCATTCTTCTGACGACGCCTTCACCGCAGCGCGCGAAGCCTTGCAACAACAGGGTGCCGAGTTGCTGTTCTGGTGCCAGGCCCGCGACTGTGGCGAAAGCAGCCTGTGGGCCAACGAGGTATTCGGCAACTCCAAGTTGTATGGCGCCGATGACCGGCAAGCGTATCTGCTGTTGCGTCTTGCTGAACCCAATACGGATACGCTGGTTGCGCTCTACAGCATCACCCGTGGCAATCGCCGCGCCTATCTGCATGTCGAGCAGTTCGAGTCAGCCGCGCCGCTGGGCGATCTGCTGCCCACCTCGGCCACCTTGCTGCGTCAACTCAAGAGCACCGGCAAGCTTGATCTGCCAAGACTTGGTGGCGAACCTCAAGAGGGCTGGGTGACGTTGATCTCGCGTGGGCTCAACCTCGACAGCACCTTGCGAGCCACCGTGTCCGGGGCCAACGCTGCTGCATGGCGCGATGCGCTGATCGCCAAGGGTGTTCGTGCTGCGCGACTGGAGACCGGCAGTGCCGATAAAAAGGGCGTGTCCATCGAAGTGATTCGCTAGCGTTCCATGTTCTGCCTGCGACGAATCCGGCTGACGCGAGCCGTGTTCGTCTTTATGCTCGCCACTTCCGATTTCTTCTCGCAGGCCCTTCATGTTCAACAACGATCGTCTACTGGTTCAGATCCTGCTGCTGGCCCTGTTCGGCGCTTGCCTGTGGGTGATGGCACCGTTCTGGTCGGCACTGGTCTGGGGCGCGGTGCTGGCGTTTGCCAGCTGGCCGCTGATGCGCCTGCTGACGCGCTGGTTCAAGGGGCGGGAATCGCTGGCGGCACTGGTGATGAGTCTGTGCTGGCTGCTGTTGGTGGCCGCGCCGCTGGTATGGCTGGGTTTCAACCTGGCTGATCACGTGCGCGATGCCACGGCGTTTGTCAAAGATGTACAGGTCGACGGTCTGCCGGATCCGCCCACCTGGCTGGCAGGCATTCCGATCGTGGGTGAGCGGCTGGTGGGTTTCTGGACCACCATCGATCAGCAGGGCGCAGCCTTCATGACCACCGTCAAACCCTATCTGGGTGAGGTCGGCAACTGGTTGCTGGCGCGCAGTGCGCAGATCGGCGGCGGTATTCTCGAGCTGACCCTGAGCATCGTCTTTGCGTTTTTCTTCTACCGCGACGGCCCGCGCCTGGCGGCCTTCGTCCTCAGCCTGCTGGAACGTCTGATCGGCGACCGGGCCCAGTATTATCTGGATCTCGTTGCGGGTACGGTTCAGCGCGTGGTCAACGGTGTGATAGGCACGGCTGCTGCCCAGGCGGTGCTGGCGCTGATCGGTTTCCTCATCGCGGGCATTCCCGGCGCGCTGGTGCTGGGCATTCTGACGTTCCTGTTCAGCCTGATCCCGATGGGCCCGCCACTGGTGTGGTTGCCCGCTACCGCCTGGCTGGTCTGGCAGGGCGAGTACGGCATGGCTGTGTTCCTCGGCATCTGGGGCATGTTCATCATCAGTGGCGTGGACAACGTGCTCAAACCGTACCTGATCAGCCGTGGCGGCAACCTGCCTTTGGTGATTGTGCTGCTGGGCGTTTTTGGCGGGCTGCTGGCGTTCGGCTTCATCGGCCTGTTCATCGGGCCGACGTTGTTGGCGGTGGCTTATAGTCTATTGACGGATTGGGTCGGCAGCGAGCGGGCGCGAACGCCGCGTTGAATGGACGCTTGCGCAGGTCAGTGACGTCGCAGGGCCAGAATCTGCGGCGTCCGGGTCTCAATGACGTGGCAATTGCAGCACCGCCGTCAGTCCTCCCCCCGGCGTCTGCTCCAGCGACAATTCCCCCCCGATGCGTCGTGCGGCTTCGCGGGCGATGGTCATGCCCATGCCGACGCCACCGGAGTTGCGATTGCGCGAACCTTCCAGTCGATAAAAGGGCTCGAACACGCTTTCATGCAGTTCAGGCGCGATGCCGGGGCCATGATCGACGACCGAAATCTTGACCCGATTAGCGCCGTCCTCTATCACGATCTTCGCGCTGCCTGCGTAGCGCAGGGCGTTATCGACCAGGTTCTGCAGGCATGAGCGCAGCGCCATGGGCTGGGTTTTCAGCGGCTTGCACTGGCCTTCGTATTGAACATCGTCGCCATTGTCCTGCGCGTTTTCGGCCTGTGACTCGATCAGTGCCTGCAAATCCAGCTGCTGCAGGACTTCGGTTCTGCGGTGTTCGTTGAGGTACGCCAGGGTCGCGTCAAGCATGTTGATCATGTCGTTGAGGTCCTGGGTCATCTGTCCGTGCAGCCTGGGTTCCTCGATCTGTTCGACACGCAGCTTGAGCCGCGACAGGGGCGTGCGCAGGTCATGAGAGACCGCTGCCAGCATGCGCCCGCGTTGCTGCATCTGCTCACGGAGCTTGTGCTGCATCAGGTTGAAGGTCTGCGCCGCCTGACGGGCTTCGCGCGGGCCGGAGATTTCCAGCGGCGGGCTGTCGAGGTTTTCACTCAGCCGTTCGGCGGCTTCGCTCAATCGCTGCACAGGACGGCTCAGGGCCTTGGCGCCATACCACGCTGCGATGATCAGCGTAATGAACTGAAAGATCAGGGGAACGACAGGACCGCCCAGTAGTGGTGGTCTGGGCGGTCTGCGTCGCTCGTCCGGATAATCCGGCCTGCTCTGATCGTGCTGAGCAGAAGATTCACCCCCTGGCGGAGGCTGCATAGGGTGCATGCCGTAATTCATGAACCAGATGAACGCCAGCAGGTGCGCCAGCAGGATGGCCAAAAGCGCACCGCCGAAGAGGCGGGCGAAGAGCGTATCGAACCTGCGGATCAACCCAGGTCCCTGGCATCGAACAGATAGCCTTCGCCGCGTACGGTCTTGATCAGTTGCGGGTTCTTCGGATCGTCGGCCAGCTTCTGGCGCAGGCGCGAGACCAGCAGGTCGATGCTGCGGTCGAACGCCTCGATCGAACGACCACGGGCGGCGTCGAGCAATTGCTCGCGGCTCAGCACACGATGCGGACGCTCGAGAAACACCCGCAGCAACCGAAATTCGGCGTTCGACAGTGGCACCACAAGGCCGTCAGGCGCGATCAACTGGCGCAGCACGCTATTCAGGCGCCAGGTATTGAATCGGATGGTGCTGCGCTGATCGCTGCGTTCATCGCGAACCCGGCGCAGGACTGTCTGGATGCGTGCTACCAGTTCGCGGGGCTCGAACGGCTTGGCCATGTAGTCGTCTGCACCCAGTTCCAGGCCGATGATTCGGTCGGTGGGTTCGCAGCGGGCGGTCAGCATCAGGATAGGGATGTCCGAGGTGCTGCGTAGCCAGCGGCACAGCGACAGGCCGTCTTCGCCGGGCAACATCAGGTCCAGCACGACTACGTCGAAGCTTTCTTCGCTAAGGGCAAGACGCATCTGGGCACCGTCAGTCACGCCACGTGCCTGAATATTGAAGCGCGTCAGGTAATCGCACAGCAGTTCACGGATCGCCACGTCGTCATCGACGATCAGGGCGCGCACTGCCCAGCGCTGCTCGGGGGCGGTAGTGTCGGATGAGTTCTCGGTGAATGCCTGCATAGTGCCTGTGCTGCCTGTTGATGCTGCCATGGTTGGCCGCTGTTGATGATTCAGGCTCCCGTCATACCGATTCGCCGGGAGGCGCGGCGAGAGGGTGGGGCTTCTGATTGTCATCGGCATGTCGGGAATGTATCGGAGTTGATACACCTAAGAATTTTTACCTCATTTCTGTGCCTGCACCTAGCGTTTCCAACAGTATCGACAACGCCGCTGTCCACGTTAAATGGCGTCTGTACGGCCGCGCAACCGAAGTGTTGCTGCGTGCCGGCAGGTCGCCTTCTCGGTCATGAAAGTCCGTTCAGGCCCATGTGTCATTGCCCGTCGGTCCGGCGGGTCTTCGTCAGGGAGACGCATTGATGACTGTATCAAAACCTCAACCCGAACTGACCGCCGCTGAGCAGGCGCGGCAGTCCTATCGAAAAAAACGTTCCGAGGGCTCACAGAAAAAGGTGGACCTGGATCAGCCCGACGTCGATGGCGTGCTCGGGCTTATTGATGGAGATGACAGGTACCTTTGGCCCAGAACTCAGTGGGGAAAAGACTGGACGATCAGGATTCCAAACTCTGTACAGCTGAATCCTTATGAACAACTGCATTTCATCATGAATGGAGATCGACTGGATATTATCGACCTGCCTGATCCGGTGACCCCTGACATTCGCGTATATGTGATACCCGCAGATAAATTCGAATCCGAAGGCGTCTACAAGATTGAATATCTGCACGCAAATGGTGATGGCAACATAATTGGTTCGGCTTCCCGGTCAGTGACTGTCGACCATACGGCGCCCAACGGAAATATTCCCGGGCAGGCTCCCGGCTTGCCGCAAGACGTCATCGATAACGGCCTTACACTGGCGTACTTCGATGCTCATGCGACGCTTGATATCAGTATCCCTCGTACCAGCGATATCATTGCCGGCGATGAGATTCGAGTGTATTGGGGTCCGGTTGGTCCCAAAAGCATGGCCGATCCGATAGACCACGTCGCATCCATTACCGTCTCAAAGGATCAAGCCTTGCCAGGAGCCGCTGATCCGGTCATAAGCCTTGACGCTGATCTCGTCAAAACACTTCAGGATGGCCCGATCGCAGTGCTTTATCGCTATGTTGATCGAACCGGCAACCTTGGTCAGCCCTCAAGATGGCAGGAGATCTATGTTGATCTTGATCCGCTGCCGGAAAGTCTTGTGGCGCCGCTGGTACCGTTGGCAAATGATGGTTTGATTGATCGTGCCGACGCGCGTCTGGGCGTGCGCGTGGAAATTCCCGCGCCAGGTTATGGCAACCCGCAACCAGGCAAGGACATGATTGAGGTCAATTGGGAAAACACCACGGTTCCAGCGGTGCCTCTGTCAACCTTTCCGATGCTGATTTTCATTGACTGGCCTACCTTGTCGGCAGAGGGAGCGCTGGACGCGCGCAGCTTCAAAGTGAGTTATAGCGTGGTCCGGGGCGCTGCCAAGACAAGCTCTCCGGAAATTGACATCTCTGTGGATTTCACCGTGGCAGGTGTCAATCCAGATCCGGATCCGGATCCCGAAGGGCCTGATCCGATAAATGACAAGCTGCCACCGGTGGTCATCAAGAGCCGCGGGCCTGTAGATAACGAGCTAAGCGAGGAGGACAAGGGGCTGGATGCCAAGGCGCTGGTGACGCCAAATCCTGTGATCGCCGGACAAAGCCTGCGTCTGTTCTGGGGGGCGCTGATACCTCATGTCGATGAGGTGGTTATTACCGACCCGCCCGCCGATCCCGTTGAGTTCACAGTGCCTTGGGACAAAATCCAGCAAGGTGGCTACAACGAACAATTACCGGTCTATTACAGCACCTGGAATGGCGTCAACGAGCAGCAATCCCCGCGTACCCTGGTAAAGGTGACTATCGTCGAGTCGGAAGAACTCGCAGATGTAGAGTTTCCAGACCGGTATTCCGGAGGAAATCCGGCCATTCCGGTGATCAACTGCTGCTCGAAACCCTGGGACGGAATCAAAGCCAGGATCCCGGGGGATCGGGTGAGTTTCGAAGTGGGTAACACAGTTGATGTCAGTTGGCAGGCCTATGATGACTCGCAAGGTAACTCGCCTATTCCTGGAACGGCCTATTCGGCGCCCACTGTGACGCTGGATGACGACGCAGTGAGGAACGGTTTTACCATCACAGTGCCTTATATTGATTACATCGAGCCCATCGTGACGCGTGGCAGTGGCCGCGTCACCTACGTGTTGAAGAAATCGCCAACCCAGATAAGTGTCAAATCGACCCTGGTCGTTGTAACGCGCGTACTGCCAGGCGAGTTAAACCTGTGCACACGGGAAGAGCCGGGAGTTTGCGATATCCCCGATCTCTCTGAATGACGGCCTGCGACGCGGCTTGACAATTGAACTGTATTGAATACGGCAATGCCTGATGATTGTTGCGGGTGGGTATTGCCGATTTCGACTCAAAGGGTCGCGAAATCGAAGCGTCCATCCTTTCTATTGCGGGCTACCCGATTTAACTAAGCCGATGAACTTATAGTTCAAAACGTTCTGTTGCGTTGAACTCCAGGCTTTAAACTTAGAGGCTGACGGCATTATTACGTAGGACGAGTCCTACAATAACATCAGATTGGTCTTGCATAAGCTTGAGGTGCAAGCATGTAGTCTGCGCGGCCGCTCACTTATGAAGCGCCCGGCTGGCGTTGCCCTATGCGTATCAGCTGCCCATGGCCTCAAGGATATTATGTATGTCGATCGCCGATTTGTTCATTCGTCGCCCCTTGCCTGCTGCGATCAGCCTGACGTCGCTCTTGCCGGTTTTTCTCTTCAGCCATACGGCGCTGGGTGCCACTATTCCAGTCAAGGGCATTCTTGACATTGATCGACTCAGCAATAGTAATAACTACATCGTGACCGAGGGGGGAACGCTGAATGTCAAAGGTGGAACCCAGCACGGCTCGGTCATTGTGCGGAACTCCACCCTGACAATGACCGCCGGATCCTCGATCGAGTACGCCGATTTGTCGTTCGGCTCATCGTTCACGATGACAGGCTCGACGGTCAGAAGCGGAACGACGTTGAACGAAAGCCTGGGAGCGATCGCCGACAGTACGCTGCTCAACAGCACGGGTAGCGGCCTTTCCCTTATAAGGCAGTCAAGCAATACCTTCGGCTCGACCGTGACCCTGACCAACAGTACCAGCACTGGCGTGACTGCCGGGGCTTCGGTGACGCACTTCAGCCTGCTCGATCTGCAGAACTCGACGTTGACCGGCAACGGTACCAGCGGTTTGGGCCTGCGTTTGATTGCAGGAGCGGCCGAGGCGAGCGGCAGTAGCATTACCGGTACTAAGCAGGGTGTGCTGATCGTCGCAGAACAGGGTTACAGGGAGGGTTCGTTGAGCCTCGACGCCAGCCAGGTGACGGGGCAGACCGGTGCTGCGATAAGGGTCGCACAATCGAACCCGGCAAGCGCTCTACCTATCGCCGTCATCAATGTGAATAACGGTTCCACCTTGACGGGCGGCAACGGAAATATCCTCGAAACCGCGGACGGGTCGCACGCTACCCTGAACGTCAACGACAGCCGCCTGAACGGTAATGTCCAAGTTGATGCCAGCAGTACGGCCACCGTCAATCTGAACCAGAGTAGCCTCACGGGCGATATCGTTGCCGAGTCCGGCGGTACGGCCAATGTGCGACTGGACAACGGCTCTCTACTGACCGGTCGTCTTGAAAACACTCGCAGTGTAGCTGTCGGCAACGGATCGCAGTGGACTATGGTCGACAACGGCAACGTCGAAAACCTCGTGATGAACGGCGGTGCCGTCCAGCTCGGCGAGGCTGCCGCGTTTTACACCCTTTCGGTCGCCAATCTGTCTGGCAGCGGCACCTTCAGGATGGATGTGGACTTCGGCGGGGCGCAAACCGATTTTATCGACATCACTGGCAGCGCGACGGGCAGCCACCAGTTGCTGGTCGGCAGTACTGGCAGCGATCCGACTACCGACACCAGTCTGCATGTGGTGCATGCTCAAACGGGTGATGCCAGTTTCGCGCTGGTCGGCGGACGCGTGGACCTGGGCACCTGGTCTTATGACCTGATCAAGCAGGGCGACAACGACTGGTATCTGGACGCTACTACCCGCACGATCGGTCCTGCACCGCAGACAGTTCTGGCCCTGTTCAACGCCGCACCTACCGTGTGGTACGGCGAGTTGAGCAGTCTGCGCACACGTATGGGTGAGCTGCGCGCCAATGGTGGGCGCTCAGGCGTCTGGATGAGGTCTTACGGCAATAAATTCAATGTGGCCAATGCATCCGGCTTCGGCTACAAACAGGTGCAGCACGGAACTGCTTTGGGAGCGGACGGCAGCATACCGACCTCTAACGGGCAGTGGCTGGCAGGCGTGATGGCTGGACAAAGCACGTCCGACCTGGATCTGGATCTGGGAGCCAATGGCAAGGTTGACAGTTATTACGTGGGCGCCTATAGCACCTGGCTGGACAGCCAGAGCGGCTATTATCTGGACGGCGTGATCAAGCTGAACCGCTTCAACAACAAGGCGCGAGTGAATCTCAGTGATGGTACGCGCACCAAGGGGGACTACAGCAATTCCGGCGTTGGTGCGTCCGTTGAGTTTGGGCGTCACATCAAACTGGACGGCAGCTATTACGTCGAGCCCTACACCCAACTGATCGGGGCATTCATCGAAGGCAAGGATTACGACTTGGATAACGGTCTGCGTGCCGAGGGTGATTCGACCCGCTCGCTGTTGGGCAAGGTGGGTGTCACGACAGGGCGCAACTTCGATATGGGACAGGGCCGGATCGTTCAGCCATACCTGCGCGTCGCGCTGGCACATGAGTTCGTCAAAAGCAACGAAGTGAAAGTGAACGACAACCGGTTCGACAATGACATTTCCGGTTCACGCGGTGAGCTGGGAGCTGGCGTCGCCGTTGCGTTTTCCGAGCGGCTGGAGGCGCACATGGACTTCGAATACAGCAATGGCAGCAGCATTGAGCAGCCTTGGGGTGCCAACGTCGGACTCAGGTACAACTGGTAATCGCCAGAAATTTCTACCGCATCCAAAGGGAAGGCCAGCAGGTCTTCCCTTTTTTCGTATGTCTCATCGACGACCTGGCAGATCTGCCAGTGTTTACGACACGGGTCAGCGTGTTAAATCTGGATCTTGAAGAATTGATGCCGATTTCATGACGCTATGAAACGGATGGTGAGGGTGCACATGACCGACTCCACTCCAAAGCAAGAACTCGCGTTACCTGTTGTTGCCGATTTGATGGCTGACGATTCCCGATGGGACGAAACGGGTCTGCTGCCCTTCTGCTTGGCGACCTCGCCATTGCGGATCGAAGTGCCTGCCTGGGGATACACCCCCAAGCCCAATGAGCTTTTTTATCTCAACATATTCTGGGATGAAAAGCTGCTTGACAGACGAGAACTGGATGGCGCGGTGCCTGCCTTGCCTGCAAACGACCTGATCTTCGACATACCTGTTGCGCAATTGACCCAAGGGGCGCATGAGCTTCATTACGTGGTGGTCAATTCAGATGGCAACTCCAACGATTCGTTGAGACAGATCGTTACGGTGGATGTGATCGCCCCTGTACTGAACGCCGCCTCCGGCCAGCTGGAGTTCGACACTGCGACTATCACGGAACAGTATCTGAACGACCATGACAATAAAGTCATTGGCATTGTGCCTGTTTACAGTGGCGGCAAGGCAGGTGATGTGGTGACTTGGTACTGGAGTAAAAGTGCCTTCAATTTCACTGAGGCTGATGTGGTTTCAACCAGGATCCTCGAGCGAGAAGAAGTGGGCAAGCCGGTCGCGCTCGCGTTTGGTGGTGACATGATTCTGTCGCGCAAGGATGGAACGCGTTACGCGTTCTACAGACTCCGCGATCGGGCGGGCAATCTCAGCCCGTATTCCCGCCCCTTTGAACTTGAGGTCAAGGCCCAGCCTGCACCTCGCGTACTGCCTCCCCCGAGAGTCACACAAGCGACTGGCTCGGCAGCAACCAGCACGCTCAACCCGATACATGCCATCCACGGCGCCACGGTAACAATACCTGACGACGCTGTGATCCGTGCCGGAGAAACAGTCTCGGTGCAGTGGGCGGAGCCAGAGAGCGTGGGTTCCTATCTCACGTCAAAGGAGGATGCGAGGACGTTCACCATCCCGTCCACCTGCATCGCGCAGCACTTCGGAAAATCAATTCCGGTCTATTACGAGGTGCACGAAAGCGGTGTCGCGGATCCTCACGTTTCGAACACTCACACCTTGAAGGTGTTGACGATCAGCGGCTTTCCCGTGGTGCAGTGCGACAAGGTCTCGGGCGGGCGATTGAGTCTGGGCAGCATTGCAGATGGCGGAAGGGCCCTTTTTACGCTGGGTAGCTGGCCGTTCATGGACACCAGCCAATTCATCAACATTCAGGTTATCGGCCTGAGCGTCGGAGGACAGAACCTGACCATTGATGTCTTGAAAGAGTCTCCGGTCCCCCATGTCGCCGATACCATAGATGTCGGACACATCACCAAAACCGACCTGCAACGTTTCAAGACAGGTGGTCTGCTGGAAGTGCGCACGAAGGTGAGTTTCGATGAGAAAGCCAGCTGGATGCCATTCGGTTCGCTGAGGCCGACGCTGTCCAACTGATCCGGAAAGTCGGCTATCGAGCGCGCACCACTAGCGGTAGGTCATCGTGAAACTGAGCGCTCCTTTTGCCAGCCCCGGACGAATCTCGCTTCTGGTATGGGTCTGGTAGAAACGGGCATTGAAATTGATCGTGGTGCTGCCCGGCATAATCGTGACCAGAGGCACTTCTGCCTGCAGCTCCATCGGCGTAACACCATCTGCCTTGAGGATCTGAATCCCCATGCCCTCTGCTCCCGAATCGCTCGTCAGGCTGAAAATGCCGTTGCTGGCCGGCCCAATAGGTGTTGAGCCATTGACGCCGTCCAACTGGATGTGTGCGGTGCTCACGAACGCGCCGCTGGCATCGGTCTCGCAATTGCTCAGGGCAATGCTGAAAGGAACCGGGGGGGTGGTAAAGCCTGGTCCTGTAAAGTCCGAGCTGTCCCATTCACCCAGTTGTACCGGATCTGCACTGACCGGGTTGCTGCCTACAGTGCACTGAGCCTGGATGATGGTGCCGACCAGTCCGTATCTCATGATCCTGCCCAGCGTCGTGACGCTGCCGGACCAGAGTTCGCCACCGTCCAGTTGATGCGGGCCAGGCGGGATCGGTCCGGTCTTCACCAGTGTGATCACATTAGTCAGGTACGTCATGCTGAGCGAAGTCAGCATGTGCTGGTGGTCGTTGATGCCGAGGTAGGGCACCGTCGGATTTCCCCCCACCGGCAAGAAGCAATTGGCGCAAGGGCCAAACGGGTTGGTGAACGGATAACCCAGTTTGATCCTGACACCGACGCCTGGAATATTGGTTTGCACTATTTTGCCGGTTACATCTTCACCATTGATCGGGTCGATTACGCCCGGAAAGATCGGTGCAGTTGCGACCGCGTTGAATTCGAGAAGCACCGTGCCGTTGTTGCCACAGGCTGCGTGCAGGTTGGCCAGATCAGTGCTTCGTGCGCTCATGTCCACCGTACCGATAACGCTGCCGATGCGTGCATCCCGGGGGATATACAGCGTGCCGATGTCGCGACGGAAGTCTTTGATTCCAGCGTTGGAAACCCAGTAACAATCGTTGTTGGGGTTTTGCTTTTGCGGTTGTGCCTGGACGCTGGCACCGTAGAGGACACCAAGGGCGATCAGGCCCCGTGTCAGGCGCTTCATTGGGTCGTTCATCAAGTATTCCTTGGCGGCGGGCGGTTTGACGGTGTCGGTTGCGTGGCGATCAAGTGCAGGTCAGCTCTTGCAAGCGATAGCCATCGGTCTGCGGCATGCTTGCTGGATCAATGTGCAGTTGGCATTGCGGCTCGCCTTGTTCGCCCCAGCGCACGTCAAGGGTCTGCGGTCGGGCGTCAGTGGCGATCAGGACCTGCCCACCCTGGCCGGCAATTCCCAGCGGCTTTCCGGTTGCATCGCTGATCCGGGCTCCGAATGGCAACGGCTGACCGCCGGCGGTCCGGGCGGTAATGATCAGTCGCGTGACCGTACGGGCAGCGAAGGTGGTCTTGATCACGGCCCCTCGTGTGGGAACCACTTGAGCGCTGCCGTTTTCGATTTCGACTTCCGGGCCGAGCTGATCGGTCTGCAGAGCAATCTGGTTGTACCTGTAGGGGCGCAGATAGGGGACCAACGCGTAGCCCTGATGGTTTGTTTCGACCCCTGTGGCGTTGAGAATGCCGACACCTGGCGTGCCAGGCACTTGCACCAGCGCAATGGTGTCGCCCAGATTGGGTCCCAGCTCGATGCCGTCGGCGTGGAGCAGAACGGCGCCATTGGCGTTGATCGATGTGCTGCGATAACCGGTACCTTGAGTGACGCCTGCACCAACGCTGCCGAAAGCGGCCTGGTAGCCTGCCGAAACCCCGACGCTGCGTTGGTGCCCGTCGTCACTGCTCAGGCTGGTTCGGTAGCTGAGGCGGTTATCGTCAAGGCTGCCACTCAGGCTCGCTCTTTGACTGTGACGGCTGCCGCTGCTTTGCGTATCGAACGTGACATTGCTGGAATGACCGATGTCCAGAGGCATTGACAGACTGAGACCGATTTGCCGATCGCTGTTGCGATTGCGCCCTTCGCTCAGCGATTGCGAGGCATACAGGTTATAGGTGATGCCGGCATATCGAGTGTTGAAGTTGAATTGATACTGGCGTTGCTCACTCCGGGTACCCCAGTAGTCCTGTTGTGACAGCGTCATGCCGAGGCTGCTGCGTGACCCGATCCGTTGATGAATGGACGCTTCCAGACGGCTGCGTCTGCTGCCGCTGAACGTGCTGCTCTGGTCGCGTTGGCGCACCGCTTCGTCGAAGTCCCGATACCCTTCGGTGGAGTAGCGATAACCCGCGAAACGCAGGCTTGTGTCGGTCGCGAATGCCTTGCCGTATTTGATCGCATAACTCATGCCTTGCACGCTGCTCTCATCAAGCCTGTCTGTTTCGGCACGCGAATGGGTGAGGTCGAAGGCCAGGGCACCCAGCTGTCCCATGTCCCTTGATATTCCGAGCGCTCCGGCGTGATAGATATCACTGGTCATCAGGCCACCATAAAGCGTCGAGTTCCAGCCGATACCCATGGCCAAAGTGCCTTGCCACAGCCAGGGCTGTTCGCTGTCCCGAGCGCCGTTGTAACGTCCGAGCGCAGCGCTGTACCTCCATACGCCTTCGCGCAGCAGATTGCTGATCGTGGCGTAGGGCTGGATAAAGCGCCGGACCTGCCCATCAGCCTCGGTCAGCACGACTTCCAGTTCGCCGCTGCCTGCAGTGGTCAGATCGTCAATCACATAAGGGCCCGCACTGACGTAGGTTGAATAGATCGGATAGCCGTTTTGAAGCACTTCCAGTTTGGCGCGGCTTTGTGCAACACCACGGATCACCGGTGCGTAGCCTTGAAGCGCATCCGGCAGCATTTCCTGATCGGTCCTGATGAGCGCCCCTTCTATCGGCACGCTTGCGAAGACGTCACCTGCGGTATAGGTCTCGCCCAGGGTCAGATTCGCATGAGTACCTGGCAGATCCCGCTGTGCATAGGCGTAGGCCCGTTTCCATTGGCGGCCTCCTTCTTCATCGTGGCGTATGCTTTGATTGCTGCGCAGTCGCCAGGCACCCAGATTGATCCCGCTATTGAGGTAGAGGTCAGCGCTGTTGCGGCTTCCGGTATGGGTTGCGGTGCTTTGCTGGGCTGACGCCTGATAGCTGAAAAACGCAGCGTTGATACCATGAGCCCAGAGGGCTGGATCGACCTGGCCGATCATGTCGCGGCGCATGGCAACCTGCGGGACGGAGAGTGACAACTGGAGCCTGCCGCCGTCGAATTCGATTTGTGATCCCGGGACCAGCCGCAGCAGGTCGACGCACTGCTCTTGCAACAAGGCAGGTTCGGCAAGGCTTTCAACCCGAAGCCCCATCTGTTCCAGCATTGGGCTGGAGAAACAGGGCACAAGACCTTCGCCCGTCGGCCGTTGGATAAAACGGATCTGTCTCTGGCCGAAATAGCGCGTGTTCACGTAGATCTCTATCCAGTAGTTTCCCGGGACCAGATCCTGAGTGTCGGTGAGCGAATCGAGCGCCTGTACCCCGGCATCGCTGGAGTAACCGGGGCCCTGACGCAGGAAGCCTGACTGGAACTGGAGCGTAGCCGCAGCACTGGAACTCGGCTTCAGGATCAAGGCACCGCTTCCGCATACCAATAACAGGCGCATGAAACGCAGGCGCACCGGTATGAGCCCGGATTCGGGTAATAGCGTCATTTTCTATGTCCTGGAGGTGAATCCAAAAAAGGCCGACTCAGGGTGTCAGCGGGGCAGGGGCGGTCCGTGGTGTGCTGTAACCGCCGTAATCGTTGATTGCTGAAAACACTACTTCTACGCCTGGTGTCGCGTAGGTCTCCTCCAGCAGGTAACGTTGGGTCGAAAAGGGGGCGAGCATGGCGGCCTGCCTGAGCTTTTCAGTCTTGCCGCTGCCATTGACTTCCAGACGAATGAACGACACGTGAAAAGGCGTCGGATTGGCGGCAGTCAGGTAGGTTTTTCCCTCCAGACTGCTGATCGACCATTGCAGATCCTTGAGCCGGGAGATGGGGTTGTCCTTGAGCTGCGCAGGCCGATAGAACAGTTTCAGGCGTGTGCGCAGTGCGATGTTCAGTACGTTGCCTTGTGACGCGTCGGCCTGTGGGATTTCCTGGACGTTGAAGAAAAACAGCGATTCGCGATCATCGGGCAGATCATTGGGCAGGCCGTTTATCTGCACCTGCTGTTCCTTGCCGGGGTTGAGGCGAAACAGCGAAGGTGAGGGGGCAAACGGCACGAGTGAGGTGGCGTCGTCCGCCTGGGTGTTGACCCACGTCTGAACGGCGAAAGGTCGATTGCTCGGGTTGGAAATGATGACCGAAGTGCTGCGCTTGTCGCTGGCAAATACCACGCGAGTTGCATTGACGGTCAATGCCGCACGAGCTTCGTGCATGAAAGCGGTGAGCATGAGCAAAGCCACGCAAAGCGCACGTGCACGGCCTGGAAAAACCTGCTGACGGGTTACGCCGATCATTGGATTTACCTTGTGCATCCAGACCTCAGGAGGTCTGGATGCATTGACGATGTTTCAGGTGGATGGTGCGTGGACGACCATGTCGGAAGCCAGCGGGCAGATCAGTTGATTGCAACGACGAACTGCACGTCTGCCGAGGCCGTACCCGCAGTGACTGTGGCAGCGGTCGAGCGGTAGTAGGCATCGAATACCATGTCTGTGATGCCGTCCTTGATCAGCGGGTACTCGGCAGATTCCGCGCCGGGGGCGACAGCCGCGCCGGTGTGGTCCTTGATCACGATGGCCACGCCGGTCGCTCCATCCGAGGTAGGGGTAACACCAAAATAGCTGCCAGAGGTGTCAGCAGTACCGTTGAATGTCACCTTGGCGACGTCATCGACGCCGGTCAGACCGCAGCTGCCTTTATCGTCGATGCGCAGGGCAAATCGCTTGCCGCTGTATTCCTGGCCCACGCCGGTAAAACGGCTGGCGTCGACCGAACCCATTTTCACCAGATTGCCCACTGCGCCGTCGCCGGGATTGACGACTTCAATCGGGCAGGTACTGCTGGTGATCTTGCCTTCGAAGTTGATTGTGCCGGTATTGGCCGATGCCGACGCTGCATAAAGTGCGGCGGCCACGGTCAGGCCCAGTGCGGATACTGTTTTTTTCACGGTAAGAACCTTATGGCGAGGTGAAGTGTAGAAAGTTTTTTGCGTTATATGTATCTATTTATATCAAGCGGTATGGCGTTTTTATTGCGTGTCATGACGGGGCGGGATTCTAGTGCGGGAAATTTGATTGATAAAGGGGCGAGTCTTACTTGGTTGATGACTGTGTCTGTAAGAACTTTCCTGCTGGTTTTTTAAAGGGAAATAGATGGCATGTGACGGGTTTTTCTATTTCTTTTCGTATGTGGATATTTCTCGTTGAAAAACAAGGCAGCCTGGAAGTTGTAGGTCGTTGCAGTCATGAGGACTTAACTGCAGTTTTTGTAATGGTGGCAGGGCAACATCGATTATTAGAAGTTGTTTCAAGAGTAATCTGTAGTGAGGGTTTGAGCAGGCGGAAGTGCTCGCTCAGAGCACTCCGGCCATTCCACCTTTTATGTGATCATGCCCTCACTGGGTAGGCTTCATGTCACAGCAAGCCCGTAGCGTTGCGTCACATCAGTTGTATCCAATCATTCTGATCCCATAGTTCAGTTTGCCGTTCGCCGGGAACTGCTCTGCGATGACGAATGTCGGCTGGATATTCTGACCTGTGACTGCCATGGCTGGCACGTTGTTCAGTACCGGTTGAGCGGCTCGATTGGCGCTGGCTGCGGTCCGCGCACCGCTGACACCGGGGTTACTGCCTGACACTTTTATCGGCAGCGTGTGCAGCCTTGAAGCGCTCATGTCTACGTTAATCGCCATGAACTGAGGTTTAAGGGCAGCTCTTGGTAGAGTGATGACATCGCCGAGACCGCTTCTCAGGCCGTTCGAGGTTCTCGATGCAGCGCCAAGCGATCCCGCGTTCGACTCACTCGCTGCCATCGCTGCGACGCTTGACGATAAGCTGCTTCTAGCTGCCGTCTGCGCGGCTGCCGCAGGCGCAATAGCCGCTTTGACGGCACTTCTGACTGTGGAGGCGATTGCACCGCCGCCTAATGTGAGAGGTATGGTTGCCAGACCCGCGTACATGCCTGCATCGCGCCAGGTCTTGTTGTTGGTAGCAGCGCCATATACGCTGGCCGCAGTTGACGCAGCCTGCGCCACCGTGCCCAGAGCGAGTATCCCGGTGGCTATTGTCGAGGCTGATGCGGCACTCATCGAGATCCCCATTACCGAGACAGGAACCGTTACCGGCGCGGTTGCTCCAAAGCTGGCAACTGTCGCGTAGGCACCCGCTATGGTGAATACGACGCCCACACCCAGCATCACCCAGTCCACCACTCCAAAACCACCACCAGCGGAACTTCCCGGCACCACATTTTCATCCGGTCGACGCAACCGGCCACTCTGGTTGGCTGCGTCGTGTCCGGTGGGGTCACGCAGGGCAATGGGGTTGCCCAGGCAGTAGGCATAAGGATTGACCCCGGCCTCGCTGAATGGACTCATGAAGTCCGGACTGTGAAAACGCATCAGGGCCGGGTTGTACGCCCTGTAGCCGTTACCCAGCAGGTACCAGCCGGTGGATGGCTCACGCGATTCGCCGTTGAACCCATGAAGTGCGAGAAGCGGCTGGTCCGGCGGCTGCTCCCCGTAGGCGCTGTAGACCGCCGTTTTCAACGTGTCTTGCTGGTATTCACCGAGCACACTCCGGTTGGCGTCGGTGAGCAACAGCAGTGTTTTTTGCGGGTCTTCCGTCGTCTGCTGGCCCAGTGGTTGCTCGTCGAGATAAAGGTGCTGGGTGCGGTGACCGTCCTGGACATGGCTGCTTTCCTGATGCCCCTGATAGAAGTGCAGCGTTTCACTGGCGCTGCCGTGTCTGGACGTTACGAGGTGATCATGACCGTCATACGCATAGGCGCTGACTGGCTCGCCCTCGGAGCCATGAACACCCACGAGACGATTCTGGCTATCGTACTCAAGCTTCTGGCCTCGCTCGTCATTGAGTTGGTTGCCGTTCAGGTCGTAGGTGAACGACGGATTCGGTGTTGCCCTTGCAGGCATGTACACAATACCTGTCAGCTGGCAGGGGTTATCAGTGTCATACGAGAACATGGCGAGTTCGAGCTTGCCATCGGCAAATTCGGCTTTGCTCAGCGTGATGTTGTCCAGAGCATCGAAGCTGAACTGTTGTTTCGTGATCTCGCGACCCATGACATCTTTGGGGAGCGTGGCGCCTGAACAGCGATAATCGTCAAGACGTCCCCTGGCGTCGTACCTGAACTCTTCAAGCAGCAGACTGGTTCCGTCGTTCAGGTGAAGGTGTCGGCTCTTGAGCAGATTGTCCGCTTGCCATTCCTGACGAATGTAGCGCGCGGGCTGTTCGGGGAAACACTGCGTTCTGAGGGTTTCCCTCCCTTGATCATCGTATTCAAGTGCCGTGCTTAACACGGTCGATGCGTTGATGTCGGTCGTCAATATCAGCTGAACGCGGCCCAAGTCGTCGTAGCCGAACTCTGCAACAAGATTGCCCTGCTCCAGCGTTGCGATTCGACCGAGCGTGTCATAGTCATACTTTGTCTCGATAGATAGGGTCGTGCCGGGAATCTGCTCGCTACGTTTTATAGGGCGTCCCTTTGATGACGACTCGTGAAAGGTTGTCCAGTCGTTGCCCTGCTTATCGGTCCATGCCTCACGCTGCAGGCGGCCGAGCGCGTCATAGTGGTAGGTGCGTTTACCCTGTTCGTTCTCTGCAAGAAGCAGGCGGGCGCTCTTATCGTGGTATTCGAAGCGGGCCCTTTCATCCGGCGCAGTGCTGGTCAGGGCCTGATGCGTCAGTGTCGGGTCGTAAGTAAACTGTATCGTGTCGGTTTTGCCGGTTGTTCTTGCCTTGATCTGTGATCGGCCATCCTCGTAAGTGAAGGTCTCGATCCGGTTGCCAATCCGGGTCTGCGTCAGACGTTGCAGTCCGTCGAATACCTGCTCACCTGCCAGCGTCCGGGTCGTGCCGTCGGCGTGAATGACTTCAATTTTTTCCGGCAACTCGGCAGAGCTGTGTACGGCGTAACTGCGTTCGACCACGCTGGTGTCGGGCAACGTTGTCGTGATCATGCGCGACCATGCATCGTAGCGGTACAACGTTTCCTGCTGCAGTTGATCGATCTGCTTCGTACAGCGTCCCAGGCCATCGTATAAAAAGGTCTGAGTGCTGGCTGTCTCTCCATCGCCGTTCTGGCTGATGATGCGGTCCGGTTTGCCGAACAGGTTCAGCCAGGTTTCCTGGCGACCGGTAATGAGCGGTTCCGGCTCGGCGCTTTGAACCCAGCTGCGCAGAATCGGGCTGGCGGATTCTGCGCTGCCGACGGGATCGAACAACTGATGGGTCTGCACACCATCGCTGCCGATAACGCAGCGTTGTTGGTTCCAGTCGTCATACAGGTAACGGTTGGTGAGAACGAGCGGTTGATCATTGTCGCGATGGTCGTACACGGTCTCTGTGAGCATGTTGCTCCAGGCGTCGTAGCAGGCCGAATATATTTGCTTCGGGGCCTGGGGGGTATTGCTGTCGAGGTTGTCCCGAGCCTCGAAGATGATCCGGCCCATTCCGTCCACTCGGGTACAGGTCTTTACACCCAGCGCATCGGTCATGACCTGTTCGGCCTGATCTTCAGGTCCCGCGCACAAGGTGTACTGGTAAGAACGGCTGGCCTCGAAGAGCGGCATGCCTGGCGCAGTCGTTTCAAGAATCACTCTTCCCAGAACGTCGTACTTGTAGTGAATCTCCACACCATCGGCAAGGCTCATTTGCTCAAGTGCCGTCTGCAGTGACTGCTGGCGCAGGCTCGTCTTGGTGGCTCCATCGAAATCGTTGCTCAGGCACTGTTTAGTCTGCAAGGCTTGCAGGCCCGTCTGCTCACTCGTGATTTTTTCGTAATCGTAGGTGATAGAGGTCGATTTTTTATTCAAGGTTTGAGTCTGACGCCGGGTGCGCCCATGCGAAAATGGTTCCTCCAGAGCGTGAAAATACTCTTTGCGGGTCCGCTGCAGCTCCAGCTCATTACCGTTGCCGTCAGCGTCTAGGTGCACCATCGTCTCGGTGACCGGCACGATCCATTCAGGCATGTCACTGCCCTCCAGCGCAGGCAGTGCTGTATAGGTGTAACGCGTACTCAACGTCGGAGCGCCACCCTGACTGGACTTCGCGGGTGTAATGGTCTTTTCCTTCAACTGACTGACAAAACCTTCGGGGTTGGCGGGGCAGAGTTCGCTGCCGTCCGGGCTTCTCTCGCCTTGCGCTGGATACCATGTCAGGTGTTCGACGACTCCGTCCGCGCGTGCCTTGCTCTGCAGGTTGCCGTCAGGGTAGTAGGTGTGGGTGATTGTCTCCTTGCGTATCGCCGACTCACCCGACACGGTCCACTCTGTAGTGATATCACGGGGCATCTGGCAATCGATGGGTGTTGGCCCGGTCTGATGTTGTAGTTCGTACGTAACGTCTGGGTATGGTTGTTCTGGGAGGTGACTTCCAGCGTCTGCAGATGAAACCGATTGAAGGTGCGCTGAACAGTGCGTGCTGGTTTGTCATCGATACACAGGCTTTCAGTGCAGACGTAGTCGTAGTCCTGAAGGGTTTTGAACAGGTTGTCCAGGCCGTCGTTTTCCCAGGCTATGGTAAGACCGGCACCCAGGAAGTTCTTGTCGCTGTAGGTGTATTCCACATCGACCGCAGATTGACCAAACCCCGGCTCAGTCCGGTGATGGGTAACTCTGGGCAGAGCGGTACGATGGGCACTGGCAGGAAATGTGTGCCCAGCGTCATGGTAGCTCAGGAATTCCCTTCCACCCGTCGGCGTGCGTACAGACACGATGCAGAGCTGTTCGTGCCTGTAATCATGTTCGAACTCCCAGCTCGCCTCATTATCGGTAGGCAGAACAATGCGTTTCACGCGGTTATCGCTGTAACCGAGGATCAGCTTGTAATCGGTCAGTTGGCCATCCGTGCCTGAGTCAGGGTAGAGATCAATGCTCACCATGTTATCGCTGCGCGACACGGCAAGCAGTCTTTCACCGGCGTCATCCGTGATCTCTTTCAACCTGAACTGACTGTTGCCCGCAGGGGAATAACTGAGGTGCACGCTGTGCCCGGAGGGCGCAATGATCCGGGTGACGAGGGCAACCTGGGAGTCGCCGGCGCTGTGCACGGTCAGCAGTTCCGTGAGTCCGGATTTATGTGCCACACGAAAGTTTTTTTGATCGACCCTATAGAAGTGAAACGTATCCAGTTTTTTCTCCGTCGCCAGCAGCTCGGTGCCGTTCGTGTTATCGATGCGGTAAGTTTCACCGGTACTTAGAGACAGAATATGTCTACTGATATCGTAGTGCGAAAGTTCGAGGGTCCAGCCGTAGCCGTAGCCACTGTCCAGCATATTCAAGGGGCTGTAAGACAGCGTGGGTTTGATGTCCGGACCGCGCAAGTCATTGCATTTCAACTCGGGCAGATCGATCGATACGTTGTAAAGCCCGGTGCGCGGATCGACACCGCTTTTCAGGCTGCTCATGAAACTGAGCGCTTTGGAATGCACGGAACTGGTGGCTGCAGGCATGGAGGCGGACCTCTTTGATCGGGAAGAGACGAGTGCGCGGACGCCTGACAGTCTCTGATCCGTGCGCCTGGGCATTATGGAGCCTGCAGTGCTGAAGCCAGGCTCGTATTAACCCTAACAACCCTCCGCAGGCAGGCAACCTAGCAATTGTGCGAGTAGGCGGGGCAGTGGGCGCGGGGTAGAAATGCTCCACCCGCTGTCGTGAGCCTGATGCCCGCAGCGTTTCGTTCTTGAGTCGAGTACGAATGCGACAGGAGCCATCCGATATGACCCGCAATCTGCCTGCGCCAAAGGTGCCTGACCTGCAACAGCCTGGCAATTACATCGATCTGGCCAGGTTGGGCACCGCTGCCCTGACGACGTATGTCAGTTATCCGGGCATCGCTGACGGTGATTTTTTCTACCCTAACTGGCGAGGCTGCGGGGCTGCAGGAGAGGTTGTGGATTTCTTTGCAGATATGCAGCAGGTCATCAATCCAGGGCCCGAAGGCATGCTTCTGGAGATTGATAATGCATTGCTCAAGGCGCTGGATCAGGGCTGGGTGTTTTATTCCTATCGGCTCCTCGATCCCGCCCAGCCGAACGATCCGGGCGAAGAGTCCGCGCGGCTGTTTTTCTACGTCGGCGAGCGGTCGATGATGTTGCCTGCCCTGGCAGTCGCCCAGTGCAAGGAGTCTCATGACCTGCACCTCGATCCCGCGCTGCTGGAAAAGATCGATACCATTTCGATCGTGACGCCGCCTTATCGCGCCATGCTTGCGGGTGACAGGGTCACGCTCACGCTCGACCTTTACCTGGTTGAGGATTTTTGCCTGATCTCCCTCGTTCAGTCAAAAGAGGTGACCGAGGAGGATGTGGGGCAAACGTTGCTGTGGGTCATCGGTGTGACCGAGCTGTCGATGATCGAAGACGGTTTTTTTCTCATGCACTACAGCGTCGACTATGCGACACCCACGCAACCGACGGTGTCGCTCATTCAGAGGCTGTCTGTCGTCGCTCCTTCGCAACCTATGCTGCCCGCGTTGACGATTGAAGGATTCAGCGGTGGCTCGCTGGACCCCAACTCCTTTCCCGACGGCCTCACACTGGTCATCGAGCCCTATCCCGACATGCGTATCGACGACGGCGTGGTGCTGTACGCAAGCGGCGTGCAACAAGAGGCAGAGAGCCTGCGTACTGATCGTTCGAATCTCGACAGCGGCGTGCTGCAGTTCGATCTTCCGTATCAGTGGCTGCTGCAGAACAACGGCAAGGAAATCGAGCTTACATGGCAGTACGCGCGTGAAGGCCAGGCGGGCAGCGCCATTGCACACAAAGTAATGATCCGCAAACCCCTCGATCTACCGCCGCCGGAGATCGACGATGCCATTATCGACGGTGTGATCGAGAACGGCGTGGCGGGGCATATCTTTGCATCCAGCCTTGTCCGTGGAGCACGTGTCCGTATTCCGGACAGCGCCCTCATCGGTGTCGACGATACCGTGCGAATGCATTGGGACGGCTACGGCAATACGGGCAGCTTCATTGCCAGTCCTTTACCGGATGATCCCGGTTCATTCGATATTCCTGCCTCTGCCGTGCCTGCCAACATGGGGCGGCATGTCAGTGTCTATTACGAGGTCAAGCCTGTTTCGCAACCCTCGGGAATGTCGAAAATATTCGATCTGGAAGTCAGAGGGATCAAGGAAGGCTGGCCAGTGATCCAGATCAAGCGTCCACCTGCCACTGATGCGCGAATTCCATTGGGCAGCGTGCCTGCGAAGGGCGCCGGGCTTGATCTGGCCTCATGGGTCTATATGGCGCAGGGCCAGCGCGTACAGGTCAAGGCCACAGGCGTATTGCAGGCAGGAGGGGAAGAAAGAATCGACATTCGTACGGGGGCTGCCGAACCCGTTACCCCTACGGAGTATCAGGCGGGAGAGGTATCGGTGATCCTTCCCAAGGATTTTCTGGCGCGCCTGAAGAGAAACAGCGAGACCAACAGGGTTACGGTTGCCGTCAGCTTTGATGACGGGGCGACCTACGTGACCTTCCCCTTTATCGACTTCAGTGTGCTCGACTGATTCAACGCCTGACGCTTGGCTGGGAGAAAACCGCTATGGATGGCAATTCGCTGGAAGGTCTCGTGTCATGGATGCGCGACAGCAAAAACGACGTGATGCATCGCTGGGGATGCATTGCAGTACTGGCGCGCAAGCAGCTCAATGAGGTGCTGGTGCAGAATCACATCGCCTGCCATACCGCTGATACAGGGTTTCGTATCGATGCAGCGGTTGACACGATTCCAGGCAAACAGAAAGACATCCTCAGCGGTTTTTTGCTGGATGCGCCCCAGTTATCGTTCGAGAGGGCTGAGCGCGATCATGCGAGCCTGAGCTGTTCGGTTGTAGCCGGTTCCTGGCTCTTGCTCGTTGCCGAGAATCGGAACTGGCATATCCGGAAAGTCACGGCGATCAACCCTTTGACTGCGCCCAGGGTACTGCTGAACGTGGACCTGACAACTGCGTCGGGAGACGTGGACGACGACGGTCGCATCCTGCTTGACCTCAGGAACAGTGATGACTTCAGGTTTATGGGAGCCGACACTGAAGAGCAGCAAAAAAGGATCGGGCAGATTTTTCAGGACTGGTTCAAAGGACAGCCGGATGACAAACGTATCCTGGAGCTGGGCAGTATAGGCGGCGAAGGCGGAGGGCTGATGACGCCGGATGGCTTTACGCTGCGTGCGCAGAAAAACCCGACAGCGGAGCGGGATAATGATGGCGACGGCGCTGTCCTTGTGTGCATCAACATGGTGGGTCAGAACAGGGGAGACGACTTTCCGGCTGATTACCCCTATTTCATTCCTGACGACGTCGGGGAGCACTATTCGGCCACCGTACTTTTTGACCAGGCCACAACCCCCTTTGCCTTGTTCGCTGCTATCGAAAAAGCATTCGGCAGCCAGGCATTTTCGTTTGCCTACGATGCGCAGAGTTCACGCTGGGAAGCGAAGCTGACCTCCGGGGAATTGAGCGTGCCGCCCATGACGATCGAGGAAACCGATCCGGACACGGGTTATGTGGTGGTTTGCGTCATTGAAAAAATGAAGTTCCCTGCCACGGTCGAGCAGCCGCTCGTACTGGGCATCGAGGGCACCACCACTCATATCACCTGGTCTTCGGCAGCCTCAGCGACAATGCGTATGTCGGCAGAGGATCAGCCTGAGGAGGACAGCCTCACCTTTGGTGTGTCCCTAAGGCTCGACGCCACTTATGAACTGCAAGGCCTCATGTTCTCCAGAACGGCTTATACGCTCGATAAAACATACATTGCCCCCGCTGACCTTGATCTGGCTCGCCGGACGGGCTGGTTCTGGCGTTTTATCGAGCAGGTGATACTCGATCTCGTTCACTACGCATTGCTGGAAACAGTCAGCGAAAGCATCGATCCGATGTTTGAAACCACCTTTTCGGCCGGGACCGGTGCCGAAGCCTTCCTGAAGGACAACATCAAGGTGGGGGCTGACCAGTTCATCGAAAGCCAGAGCTTGCACATCCCCCGTGACGTTGTCATTTTTGGCCGCGTCAACCCGACCCTGACGACGTTCGTCATCAATCCTTTGCAGCCGATAATGGCGGCAGGAGGCAGTCAGCAGTTCAGCACCCAACCCGGTGTCTCAGGTGTGATCTGGTCACTGGAGGACCCGGCAGGTGGCAGTGCAGACCTGGGCAGCATCACTTCTGCAGGGCTTTACAAGGCACCTGGCGGTGAAACGTCAAGCCCCACTATCAATCGCATAAGGGTGGTCGCCACGCACAACGGGCACAGCAGCGCTGCGCTTGTCACTGTACTGGAACACAGATTGAACATCAGTCCCTTGATTCAGGTATGCAACGCCGGCGAAACCGTGGAACTGGCGGGCGGCGCACTGGACGATGCAGCACTGCAGTGGACGGTGCGCAACCCGGTGGCGGGGGAAAGCGGTACGCTGGAACCCGGTAAGGTGCCTGGCCACGATTGCAGCTATGTCGCGGCGGCAAGAGTGCCGGACAAGACGTATGTGATCGATGAACTGCAGGTCAGCAGCGCAGGTGAGACGCGTTCTGCCTGGGTGCTGGTCAGGCAGATAGTGTCACCGTTGACACTCAGACCGTTCCCGGACGTCAACCTGTCCGCCGGTCAGATACGTGTGCGAGCCTTCTTCGGCAGCGACGAGGCCACGCCTGTCTCATGGCGTCTGCCGCTGGAAGGTCCGGGCTCTCTCGATGCAGAGGGCGTCTATACCGCACCTCAAGGTACCGATGACCGGTTTGTCCTGATATTTGCCTCGTATGACGATGCATTTCTTGGCGACATCGAAGGCCACATCATCCTGCCCCTTCCGCTGGAAGACTTCCGTGACGAGCTGGGGTTGCTGAGCGTGGGCATTGAAGAGGAAGGACTGGGTCAGAAATCGCTGCTCAACGATCCTTCCCTCGAGGGGCTCGTGCAATGGATGGCCAAACCCGACAGCAAAGTCATGTTGGGGTGGGGCGCTATCTGTGCCATGGCACGGGGCAAGATCAACGATCTGTTATTACAGGAATATACCGCCCGTTTCGACAGCGACACTTACCTGCCGCCCATAAGCGGTGAAGTGTCGATAGTGAAAGGGATGTGGAAGGAAAGCATTCACGATTTCATCCTCGATGCACCACGTCTGGCCTTTACCAATGATGACCTTGGTCGCTCACGCGCGACCTTGAAGTGTTCCATTTACAGCGGAACGCAGTTCAAGCTTTACAACAACGTCGATGTCTGGCAGGTCGAAAAGGCGGTGTACATCGACCCGCTGCAGGGGCCTGAGTTGACGCTTGACCTGCAACTCGATCAGGTTCCGGGTCTTGTCGAAAGTGACGGTCGGGTGCGACTGGACCTCAAGAACAGTGACAATTTCACGCTGTCGTTTGCAGACACCGAATATGAGCGAAAGCTGGGCGGTGATTTTTTCAGCGAGCTTTTCAACAATCTGCCTGACTCACAGCGGATCTGGACACTGGGTGTCATTCAGAAGAACAGCAACCCGTTGCTGGTGCCGGCGTCGTTCAAGCTGCGTACGCAGTCCGATCCCATGGCTGCGCGCGATGGGCGTGCGGCGAGCTCTGGTGACGGTGCTCTTCTGGTGTTAATAAGGATGGAGGGTAGCTCGGAGGGCGGAGATATTCCGGTCGAGTATGCGTATCTGATCCCGAATGATCAGGGCAAGGACTATTCAGCCACCGTCCTGCTCGAAGCTGAGCGAGCCATTGACGCCGCGCGCTTCGTTGAAACGGTGGCAGAGGCCGTCAAGGCTCGCTTCGAGGCCGCCGATTTTACCTATAAGCAAAACGCTGACGGAGTCGTGATCAATGCTACAGCAACCAGGGGTACGCTGAATTTTCCCACCTCCAGTCGAGATCTTCTCCCAAGCAGGGTCGACGGTGTTTGGGTGACTCCCCACATTTACTGGAACGGTGCGCAGGTTGATCTTGCGCGATCGCAGCCGATGGTTCTGGAGCTGGTCGGACGTAACAGTGTTCTGCTGAAGTGGAAGGACAGCCTCACGATTGCCAATATGCTTGAGCTGAAAGGCATACAGTTTCCGCCGATTGTGTTCACGGAAAAAATCTCGATTGACGTGACTGTCCAGTACAGTTTCAACGATGAAACCGGCGAATTGATCCTCAAGCCCGACCTCAGACTGGACGTGAGCAGTTCAGACCAGGATACCGGCATCGAGCCCGGCGCCCCGACGCCTTCTATCGCTCTTACGGCTTTGATTATTGCAACAAGTTTTAGTGTCACGACCAATAGCCGCGAGCGGTTCATCGCAAAGATCACGGACATTCTTGGACGCATGTTCAATGCGAATGTGCAAGTCAGCGGGTTCATCCGTGAAAGCGTCCAGCTCAATTTCAATCGCGCCATCACCAGCGATGTGTTGCGTGCACCTCGGGATTTCCTCTCGGTCGGTCGTGTGGCTGCGGTGGCAGAAGATTTTGTCGTGACGCCTCAGGAGCACCTGATGGCGGCTGACAGCTCTATGAAGTTCACGACTGATCCACCCGAGGTGGATGTGCAATGGAGTATCGAAAATCTGTACGGAGAGTTCGAAGATTTTGGTGCTATCAGTGGGGTGGGCAAGTATTACGCGCCGGAAGCCAGCTCGTTTGAAAAGTCGTTCACCCGGATCAGGGTCACCGCCACAAATCCGGCCACCGGGCATGCCAGCTCGGCGCTGGTTACCGTGCTGGCCAATGCGCTGACCCTCAATCCGCTTATTCAGGTCTGCGATGCCCTGGATAGCGTGGAATTGGCTGCCGGTGCCCTTGGCGGCGGTGATCTGGAATGGCGCATTGACAATTTTGTCGAAGGCGAAAGTGGAGAGCTGCAATTCAGCGAGCAACCAGGCAGTGATCACAACGGCAATCGCGCCTATCTCGCGGCACCGGCCGTGCGAGGTAAAACCTACGTACTGGATGAGGTTGTCGTGACAGGCGTCGACAGCTGCGTATCGGCCTGGGTGCTGGTGCAACAGAAGCTGCCAGGCCTGGTGATCAAACATGAAGAAGCGGGGCTCACCGCAGACAGCATCCATTTGTTGGCGTTCGCCAATGGCAAACCCTTGCTGCCCGATCAGGTCGTTAACTGGTCAATCGGGGCGCACGGGCCCGGGTCAATCAGCGAAGCCGGTACCTACCTCAGTGATCCGCAGTCCAGCGACCGATTTGTTCTGATTTTCGCAAGGTGGGAGCACCAGATCCAGGGGGCGTTCGAGGGGCATATCATTCTGCCGTTGCCTTTGCGCAAACTCTAAAGAGGGTCAAGGCTGCCTTCACGATTCGCAACGCATTCAGCAAAGCAGTTGACGGTATTTTGTAAACAAGATGCACACGGATATCACAGGAGGTGATGTCATGGCGGGTTATTCAATGGACAGTCTGTTGGTGTGGTTGAGGGACACGACCCGGTTGAGAGGTTGGGATAATGTGATAGCGCTGGATACTCGACAGGTCAGTGAGGGCCTGAAGGGCGTTTACCAGCTCAACCTTGAGAATGGCGTTACGCCAACCGTACCCGACGGAAGCGTCGTCATCCCCGACACCAACATCTCGCACTTTTTCTCGGGATTCGTATCAGGGCCGCCAGGCCTTTCACTCAGGCAGGCTTCGCTTGAACATGCACCACTGGCATGGCGAGTGTCGATGGTCGGTGGCCTGCATACTGTTCTGGCCCGAGAGTATGGTTACAACGAGGTACTGCGGATATCGGCCTACGAGCCGCTCAACAGTCCGGCGCTTGATATGGATCTGGCGCTGGCCAGCGAATCCAACACCCTTTCTGTGGATCTGGCGCTTGGCGAGGGTCCGGAGCTGACGATTACCGGCACTAGGACTGAGCAGCGCGAGACGGGCAAATTTTTTCACAGTTGGTTGCAAAGCCTTTCCGAATCCGCGCGCGTGTTTCCGATCGTCGAATTCAGCGCCACGGACAATCCATTGTTGAAAGTGCGCAGGATCGATGCAAGAGCCCAGCTCGAGAACGCTCAAGGTGTTTCTCGACAAACCGCAGAGGCGCAGGGCAAGGGAGCGTTGCTGCTGTTTGTCACGCTTGATTATGGCGTGACGGGTGGGCTGCCGGATGACAGCTCGGATTTCCGTTATCTGATTCCCAATGACGCAGGCGCTGACTATTCGGCGGCGATGGTGTTTTCCTCTCACGCGCTCCACAGGGCCGCGCTTGGCCATGCCGTGATAGAAATGCTGAATAGCCCCGAATTCCTTTTCGAAATGCCTGACAAGGAACCGCTGAGATCGATGGTCGCCCGGTCGGGCACGTTCGACGTGGCGGGCGACAGTTACCAAAGCGCCGACTTTGTTTTCGAGTCTTCCGCATTCAATGTGCAGGCCTCTGACACGCACCAGCCACTGACGGTTGATTTCGATTACGGCAACGCCGTTCACAGTTGGGGTTTTCCCTGCACGCTCAACTTTCGGTACCGGGCGCTGAACAGTAGCGAGTGGCAGCCGTATCAGGAGGCAACGTTCAACGTCACCCTCAAGCATGAGTTTCACCTGACGCCTGGCGAATTCGACAACGATGTGATCGAGGGCCATTTCTATTGCCCTTATCACCATGATGCGCAGGTCACCCCTGTGGCAGGTCATTTGGCAGACATTTCGCCCGCAGAACTGCAACAGATCAATGGCTTCGTTGCCTACACGGCCAAACATGGTCTGCTCAAGGGACTGGCCCCGCATTTTCGTGCCGATGGCAGTGAAACCTATCTGTCGGGTCTGAAACTGTGCGGCAGCCACGCATTGCAAGCTCGGGCAAAGAGGCTGCCTCACGATCTGGCAGTGTTCGGCCGAATGGGGCCTGACTCCTCGACGCTAAGGATTGTCGCGCCCCAGGGCGTGGTTGTGGCTGGCTCGAGCCTGCAGTTGAGGACTGAGCCCGTCTGCGAAGGGTTGCGATGGTCTGTCACTCTGCCTGATGGCAGTCATGGCGCCCCGGGGACGATCAGTGCCCAAGGCCTGTATCAGGCCCCTGACACCGAGGCGATGGGGCAGCGGTTTCATCAGGTGTTGATCAGCGCAGAGAACGCTGTCGGCAACGAGCGCGCTACAACGCTGATTGCCGTGCAGTCTCATGGCGTCAGCCTGAACCCGCTGATCGAAGTCTGCAATCACAGCGAGTCGGTAAAGCTGTCGGCCAGCAGTGTCAGTGGTGCAGATCTTGTCTGGAAGAAAAAGGACGCGGCCAGTGGAGGTAGCCTCGGGCCTGACAAGAGTGATCCGGCAGGCGGCCAGATCTATACCGCCGGGCCCAGGGTGGCAGATAAAACCTACGTGCTGGATGAAGTGACGGTCAGCGATGGCAATGACACCCGTTCGGCGTGGATCCTTGTGAAGCAGATGCCGCCGTCGCTCGCGATCAGGCCTGTCGAGGATGCAACGCTTCCCGAAGGGCAAATTCGACTGGATGTCTTGAGCGGCGTCGATACAACGAGCTTGAAAAAGGGAGAACGCATTCCGGCAAAGACTTCCGACGAGGAAGGGCTCGTGTGGTCATTGCCTGCCGGTGGCCCCGGCTCTATTGATCAGAACGGTATCTACACCAGCGCTTCCAATGCCTGCGACAGTTTCGTCCTGATTTATGCCACTTGGGAAGACGATTTCCTCGGAGAGTTGGCAGGGCACATCATTCTGCCCCTGCCGCTCAAACAGGCTGCGGCCGTAGTCAAGGCGCTTTCGATCAAACCCGATGACCAGGCGCAGCCTTTTGTGCCCGGAGTGTGAATCATGTCAATTTCCCTCAGGTATCTGAAACACCGGTTGCAGACTTCCGACAACGGTTCGGTCACTCAAGGCTGGGGCGCTGTTCTGGCCATCAGCTTCTCCGAGCTCAACGAACAATTGCTCGTTCAGTATCTGGAGCGCCATGCGCGGTTGAGTTTTCTTCCATCGTTTTCCGGTGACATCAACTCGACAGACAAGACCATGAACATTCATCTGTCTCGCATCGAGTTGGGTGTACCGGTTCTGTCCATCTCAAGTGCGTCTGCGTACAAACAGTTCGTGCAGGTGACGATGGGGGTGGTGTCAGGTACTTGCCGAATATCGCGCTGCCCGCAAGGCAGCGCCACCACAGTGTCACAGGATGTACGCATCACTGAGGCCATGAGTTTCAGCCTGCAGGCAGTTGCTGAACTGCAGCTTGATGATGACCTTGGCGTGACACTGGATCTGGCAAAAGCATTCGACTTCACCTGCAACGTGGCGGGGGCTGACGAAGTCTCCAGTGCGCTTGTTGCCGAATTTATCGAGCAGAAGTTCAACAATCTGCGTCTGCATCAGAGTTCATTTTTTCTTGTGCAGAAGTTACCTCCACAGGTGCTTTCGGGCAGCAGGCTTTTCATTCAGCCAGCGCCTGGATCGCACGTGCGGGGGGCCAGAAACTTCGGTGCGGGTGCTCTGGTGGTATTCATGCGATTGAGGGGGCGTCCTGAGTCCGGACGTTTCCCGCCCACCAGTGATTTTCCATTCCTGATTCCTGACGCCCCCCGCGCGGACAAACGTACGGGGTTCGGGGTGACGCTGGCACTTTCGCGCGACGCACGAGGCATGACTGCCGAGGGGCTTGCGATGATCGTTGACAGCCTGCGCTTCGCTGGGCAGAGCAGGTTTGTCGAGGTGGAACGCGATGTGTCGAGCGATCTGGTGCTGTTCGGTACGCTCGCGTCGCCGCAGGCTGCTATCAGCCCATCGACGACCAGGCTGTATGCCGGGGAGCAGCGGCAGTTTGTGCTGCATGATGCTGACGGTACGGAATTGAACGTCGACAAGTGGGAGGTGCGGGGCCTGGAAAGCCATACGCTTGAAAGCCAGGGCAAGATCAATCCACTTGGCGTTTACACGGCAGCCCGCGTGGACCTGCTGGGCCACGAATCCCTCCGTGTCGCGATCATCGCGACTTACGGTGGTGCCAGACCTCTCATCGCTTCGGCGCTGGTGACGGTCGTGTACGAGAAACTGGAACTCGGGCCACGCCTGGCGCTCGTCGCAGGTGGAGCACGCCCTGAATCTGTGACACTGAAGGCATCCGATTCCAAAGGTGCCGTAACGCTCTGGGCGTTACCCAGCCCTGAGTACGGCGTACTGAGTGAGGTCGAAGGTGGTGCACTGTTCACCCCCGATGAGCGATCTGCAAACAAGGCACTGATCGCCCAGCAGATCGAGGCAGGGGGGGCGGACGGGAAAGTTGCCACGGTTTTGATAGCCAATGGGCAACCCATGTTGCGAATCGATCCCGTCTTTGTAGCGCGGGCGCGACAATCGACTCCCGTCAAGCTGACCGACGACGCCACGATGCTTCCGGGCTTTCAGCGCCGCTGGCACGTGATCAGTGGCGCTGGCAGCGTCAATGACCAGGGTGAGTTCAGCCCGCCTCTGGAGAATACCGGGTCGAACAGCGTGGTCAGATGTGAGATCGTCCGCGAGGGTATGGTGCTGGCCTGTGGCTATAGCGTTATCGAGGTGTCGGATCTGATCGATGAGCCGACGTGGAGTGAGCTGAGTGTTTTCAAGGTGGTGGTGCCAAGCGTATATAACGTTCATGCCGGAAAGTTGCTTCCGAACGGTCGCCAGCAACTCGCGTTCCGGGTCGAGACGCAAACCATGGACGTCAGCGGTGTGAATTATCCGTTGAGCCCGGCAGAAATGGCTTCGATGCGACTGGTCGATAAAGCTACCAGTCAGGAGATAGCATTCCTGCTTGATGGTCAGGAGGCTATCGCTGAAGCGGCCTCACTGCAAGAGCAGCAACTGTGGGCGACCCACAGTCTCGCCAATCGTTTCGATCTCGCTACCTGGACGATGGCCAGTGCGGATGTGCCGGATACGTTTGCCGCGGCCGAGTCGTCAGTTATTAGTTCGAGCACCGTCGTCCAGCCCTTTTATCTGCAAAGTCGTGCACCTGCAGGAGCGGTCACGGAGTTTTATGCCAGGTTTCAATCTGAAACAAATGCATGGTTTGAATCGATCCAGTTTGCCGACGAGTTCAACAGGATAACGATCGAGCCGTTAGCGCTTGTTGTATTTGACACGAAAGACTATTCGTTCGAACCGCATCGGGTCGAGGGCAATGATATTCCTCCTCCCACAGCGGAACCGCCCCCGCCCGCGGCGGACGGCGACGTCACTTCAGACCCTGCATTCAATTTCGTATTTAAGTCTGTTGATTTCTGGGCGTTGAAAGTGTTGGATCCGATGACGCGTCAATGGATAAAGTTTTACACCGTTGAGTTCCTGCCTTCGGTAAACGGGAGCGATGACATCAATTGCTCGGCACTGCTTTGGGAGAGCGAACAAGCGAACGAGTCGTTTGTCAGCTGGACAGGTTATATATTTCAGGCCATCCCGGATGGCTTGAACGTTGAAAAAATTTCATTCGATCCCGGTGTTTCGGACGTTATAGGCATCGGTGAAAGTCTGGATAAGGGCGGGGTGCTGCCTGGATTTGAAGTGGGTTCGCTGGTCATCAGCCTGCACCGCTCCTGGAGAATACCCTACCGTCCCTCAGGCGATGCGGTGCGCGATCGTTTGTACCGTCCGCTGGCGGTCATGTTGATTGATCAGAAAGGAAGCGTTCACCGAAGATACATCGACTTTAGACCCAGCGGTGTCGGAAGACGAAATCGTCTGATTCATAGTTTATATACCCCCTTTTAAACCTTAGGCGATTAAACGACAGGGAGTCAGAGTCATGAATATAAGGAATGGTTTTTTTGCGTGCCTGCTGGTGGCAGGCTTGACGAGTTTGCAAGGATTCGGCTCTGACAGGCAGCCGGTAGCGCTCGAAGGCGATACATCACGCTCCATAAATTTTGCAGAAAAATATGAAAATCAAAGACCTGAGGGCGATCAGTGCTCGGTCCCCATCAATTCGACTGTGGATTGGAGTTTCGCGGATGATAATCCCTGCAAGAATGATCAGATGAATTATTTTCAGCTGAATAATGTTCGTTCGGCCACGGGCATCGAATTGGAGTCGAGGCACTGTAACGATTCCGGTGGGTGGGTGTTTGCTTTAAAGACGTACGTTGATCCGGTGAGTACGGACTGGATTGACATCCAGGAACTGAAAGGCCAAGAGCCTGGTTATATCGTTCGGGAGGGCGTTTATCTCGAGTGGAAAAGACATCAAAACGACGATCAGATAAAAGGAAAGCTGTCCTGTGTCAGGGTGAGAACCTCTCGTTGACGGTGAGCGCATGGGTTTCGTTGCAAGGGAACGATGAGGCCTGTCTTCCCTTGCGAAAAAGAATGGGAGAATCACGCAATGACGCTTTCAACTTCCGTACATTCCAACGCTTTCAATTTCATGAGTTTCGTCCAAAGTGGCGTAGACCCACGTACCGGTCAGTACACCGTTTCCATTACATTGCCGGATATAAAAACCAATGGGCTTCGCGGTCCGGGTTTTCCATTGGCATTGAACTATAACCCGCTCAATACCCAAGACAGTGGTTTTGGCCTGGGCTGGAATCTGGGGTTGTCGCAATACACACCGGGTAGTCAGATACTTGCCTTGAGCACCGGCGAGACGTTCAAGGTGGATGACAGTAACGGCGATCAGTTACTGATGTCGGAAAAGAAGATCGACAGTTTCCACTTTCACGAACAGGTCGACTCGACGTACCGGGTCGTGCACAAGTCCGGACAGGTAGAGATACTTGAAGTTGTCGGGAGTCGCGAGAATCCCGTTGCGCTGCCCGTGCAACTGTTTGCCCCTGAAGGGCACAGTTTGAAACTGACCTACACGTCTTTCGACAATACCCATCAGTTGCTCAGCGAAGTCATCGATGATGCAGGCCACACCTTGCTGAGCATCTGTCGAGACGATCTGTCTGTCAGTCTCCGGATGAGTGCGGGGGAGGGGCCGGACGTCGAGTTTTTGATGAGACTGGGCGGTTCGGATCATCGTGTCCAGAGGATTGAACTTCCTACCGAGAATGCCGCATCCTGGCGTTTTGATTACGAGTTGTTTCGCGAACACCTCTGTGTCACATCACTCGACACACCTGCCGGAGGTCACGAAGACATTGCCTACCTGGACGGCGGCCATCAGTTTCCGGGGTCAGCGGGACGTCAGCCATTGCCGCGCGTGACCTGTCATCGCACCACGCCCGGTTTTGACCAGCCTGAAGTGGAGGTGCACTACACCTATCAGGACAGCGAAGGCCGTGAGCATAATTTCCTCGGTGCCGGCCTCGAGATTGATTGGGCGGACGACGGCCTCGACAATCTTTACAAATACGGGGGGGCGCAAGCGTATAACTATGTCACGACCGAAACCCTGTGCGTGGACGATCAGGACGCACGCACGATTGAGCGTGTGTTCAATCAGTTCCACCTGCTCACCCTGGAAACCACCCGCCAGAACAACAATGTCAAAGAGGTGCAGACCCTCTACTACGTTGATCCGGACAAACCCTTCGACCAGCAGCCCAACTATTGTCAGCTTCCCAGGGAGGTCAGGACAGTATGGCGGCAACTGGAAAGTGGGCGTGTGCCGCGCAGTGAAATCGTCAGCAGCCGCTATGACACGCATGGCAACCTGCTCAGTCAGACCGACGCAAACGGGGTGGTCGAAACCAGTGTGTGGTACGAGGCCGAAGGAGAGGATGGTTGCCCGTCCGATCCGGAAGGGTTTGTTCGTAACATCAAGAGCCGCACTGTCGAGCCTGCGGCTTCGGAGTACGGTCAGGCGCCGACGCTTGTTACACGCTACCGTTACACGTCGCTTGACCCGATAGCGGGCAGCGAGCTCGACAACTGGCTGGCTGTGCAGAGCGAAACGCAGGTGCAGATTGATACAGGGACCCTACACAAGCTGCAAGCGAGTCTGGACAAAATGGCTGCCGCTTTACTGTCAAAACAGGCCCCTCTCTTTCAACGCACTGCGCATAAGCTCATCGAGGCTGTCAGGAAGAAAGTCGCACAAAGCGAGCAGCCGCTGCAGAGCATTGTCTACGACTATATTGACGTGCCCACCGATGCATTTCGGCATGGGCGCATCGGGCGACAGATCGTGACACTGGACGGTCAGGACACCACAACCGATTTCGCCTACGACACGTTGCAAAGTCCCGTCTTTGGCGAAAGTGTGCAGCGTACGGTTCAGACGGTCACCGGCTTTGATGGCGAACAGAAAGTCACGACGTTTGAGCACTCTCTGCTCATGGGTGAGCCTTTACTCAATCGCGATGACAACGATGTGGAAATCCGCTATGCATACGACTCGCTCAGACGCGTTTTTTCGGAGACCGTTGCGTCCGATACGATGTACGAGGCTTCCCGGTTCTACAGCTATGTCCTTTGCGCCGATGACGGCGATCAGGCCGAGCAAGGGGTGTTTGACGTCAAGGGCGTGAAAACCATCAGTTACATGGACGGCTTGCACCGGGTGATCCGCGAGGAACGTGACGATGCTGATAACCCCAGCCCGTTCGGTACCCGTTCTACACGTCCGACCTATGCGGCCCGCTATGATCCATGGGGGCGGCTGTCGTGGGAGTGCGAGTACGACTGGCTTGATGCGCGTGCTCTGGCGTTGACCAGCAGATTCGAGTACGACGACTGGGGAGAACAACGCTGCGTGACGGGCCCGGACGGTGTCAGGAATTTTGAAGAAACCGACCCCATTGGTACCGATGAGTCCAAAGGACCTGTCCGGCGCAGCTGGAGCGAAGGAACCGACGAAAACGGTATCGTCGTAAAAACCGGTGTCACCGAAACCTGGCTCAATCTGTTTGAAAAACCCACCCTTGTCGTCCGGTTTGACCGTGACGGTAAAAAAGTCAGCCAGACGCAGACCCGCTACGATGGCCTGGGACGTACCGTGGAGGAGATCGTCGGCCTCGAGCCACCGTTCAGGGAAACGAAGTTTTCCTATGATGCCTTCGGCCGGGCTGTCAGAACCACCTTGCCGGATAACGCCATCGTGCACCGTACCTTTGCGCGCCACAGCAGCGAAGACCTGCCTGTCTCCATCAGCGTCGAAGATGCCGGCAAGACATTGCCACTGGGCGAACAGGTGTTCGATGGCCTTGATCGCATCAGGAAAACCGTCACGGGTGGACGACAGCGCGTATTGAAGTATGAGCCGGGAATGTTGCAACCCCAGTCGGTCACCACGGCCAGCGGAAAAACTGTGGGGTATACCTACGAGCCTCGGCTGGGCTCCGATCCGTTGCAACGGACGCTGGAGGGCGTGACGTCTGATTACACCTATGATCCGAAAAATGCACGTCTGCTTCATTCCCAGGAGCAGGGCGAGCGTCTTGAGCGCAATTACTACAGCACCGGAGAGTTGAAAAGCGAGCAGCGGCTCTCCGATGGAAATCTTTACTCAATGCAGTATCGCTACAGTCGGCTTGGCCGACTGCTGGGCTATACCGATGTGCTCAAACAGGAGCAAACCTTCCTGTACGATGACTACGGACGTTTGAGCCACACCTCGCTGGGTACTACATCCACGGATTTCACCTACGATGCCCTGGGTCGCACGCGCAGCATCACGACGACTGACACCGGAAATCAACAGCGTGTCGCGGTCGGTCTGGAGTACGACGATTTCGGTCGCGAGATTCTGCGCACTTTTGATCTTGCCGGCGTCATGCAGCGAATGGAACAGGAGTACGATCATGTTGATGACATGACCAGGCGTCTGCTGACTGAAGGAAACACCGTCATTCGGGACGAGGCTTACGGTTATGACCTACGTGGACGTCTGACACGATACGTCTGTGAAGGCACTCACTGTCCGGTGGACCCCTACGGCAAGATCGTCTCCAGACAACTGTTCAGTTTCGACGGTCTGGACAACCTGAGACTGGTCCAGACCAGCTTCGGTAACGAAAGCAATATTGCCAGCTATCATTACGAAAACCCCGACCCTGTCCAGCTGAGCGCCGTCACGAATAAACACGCGGATTACCCGGCCAGAATCGATTTGACCTATGATCCGGACGGCAATCTGATTCGTGATGAATGCAACCGCACGCTTAGATACGACGCCCTTGGCCGTCTGCTCGAGGTCAGCAGTCCGGGCGTGACGATTGACAGGCCCCACGACCCTGCCGATCCCCAGGCGGTTGGAAGCTCTGAGGATATGCAAGTCAGGCGTTGAGGCGTTGCTTGTGGAAGGCCGGCCAAGAATGTTTTGTATCCTGGCCGGCTTTTTTATGAGGGCTTGAAAAGCATTCAAGCAGTTGCCTACCTGGAAAGTAACATGCCCTGATTGATGGCGATGACCAGCGCCGCTCTTATCGAGCTGACCCCGAATTTGCGACGAATATTGCTCAGGTGAAAGTTGATCGCCGCTTCGCTGCAATCCTGTATGCGCGAGGTTTCCCACGCAGTCTTGCCGAGCATGGCCCAGTGCAGGGCCTCCTGTTCCTTGGGGGTCAAGCGTACGGGCGCTTCATGGGCGCGATAATAGCGTTCTACAGTGTTCATGGCCGGTTCCTCATCCTTGAAAACCAGCCATTAACTTAGCGCGTCAATGAGCACTTGAAACCTGACAGAAATGTCATTTATTCAGTCCCGGTTCGCCAACCGACCTGATGTTCTTTGCGCGAGCGTTTTTTAGCGCCAAATCCCGAATTTTACGGTTTCTTTATGCGGGTTCTGCCGCCTCGCCCTCGTTCCTTTACGCCCCAGGTCACGACAATGCCATTACGCGGCCATCGCCGTATTCGATGTGGCCTGATCATGGGGAAATTGCAATGAGCGTTATGGATGGTATCTCTCTGTTGATGGGAGTCGGGCTGTTCATCTATCTGTTGGTGGCGCTGTTGCGCGCCGACCAGAACTAGGAGCGGCCATGCACAGTTATGACTATCTGTTGATCCTGGCCTTTCTCGTGCTGCTGCTGTTGCCGGCACCCTGGCTTGGGCGTTTTTACTACCGAGTGATGGAGGGCGAGCGCACCTGGCTGACGCCTGTGCTGGGACCCGTTGAGCGGGCCTGCTACCGGATATCCGGCGTCGATCCACGAGTGGAACAGTCCTGGAAACAGTATGCCTGGGCCTTGCTGGCCTTCAATCTGGCGGGCTTTGTCCTGTTGTTTGCGATCCTGTTGTTGCAGGGCGTGCTGCCGCTCAACCCGCAGCAGTTGCCCGGCATGGAGTGGTCACTGGCGTTCAACACCACGATGAGTTTTATTACCAACACCAACTGGCAGGCCTACAGCGGCGAAGCGTCGCTCAGCTACCTGAGCCAGATGGTCGGCCTGACCGTGCAGAATTTCGTCAGCGCCGCCACCGGCCTCGCCGTGCTGGTCGCGTTGTGCCGAGGCATCAGCCGTCGTTCATCCAACAGTCTGGGTAACTTCTGGGCCGACATGACCCGCGCCACACTGTACGGTCTTCTGCCGATCAGCATCGTGCTGGCCGTGTTTCTGGTCTGGCAGGGCGTGCCGCAGAGCTTCGCTCATTACATCGACGCGCTGACCCTGCAAGGCACTGATCAAAGCCTGCCGATGGGTCCGGCTGCGAGCCAGATTGCAATCAAACAACTGGGCACCAACGGCGGCGGCTTTTTCGGCGTCAACTCGGCGCACCCGTTCGAGAACCCGACGGCCTGGAGCAACCTGTTCGAACTGGTCTCGATCCTGCTGATCCCGGCGGCACTGGTGTTCACCTTCGGGCATTACGTCAAGGACATGCGCCAGAGCCGCGCGATTCTCGGTTGCATGCTGGCGTTGCTGCTGATTGGCGGCGCGGTGTCACTGTGGGCCGAGTACCAGCCCAACCCGATGCTGAATCTGGCGGGTGTCGAACAGACCGCACCGCTGGAAGGCAAGGAAACCCGCTTCGGCACCACCGGCACCGTGCTCTGGTCGGTGGCCACGACCGCGGCGTCCAACGGTTCGGTCAATGGCATGCATGACAGCCTCAACCCGCTGACGGGCATGGTGGCGCTGGTCAACATGATGGTCGGCGAAGTGATCTTCGGCGGTGTCGGGGTCGGCCTCAACGGCATGCTGCTGAACGTGCTGATTGCGGTGTTTCTGGCAGGTTTGATGATCGGTCGTACGCCGGAATACCTGGGCAAGAAACTGCAGGCTCAGGAAGTGCGGCTGCTGGTCGCGACGCTGCTGGTAATGCCGGTCGGCGTGCTGGTACTGGGCGCCATCGCCGCCAGCCTGCCCGGTCCTGCGGGTGCGATCAGTAACCCCGGTCCGCATGGCTTCAGCCAGTTGCTTTACGCCTACACCTCGGCCACAGCCAACAACGGCTCGGCGTTCGGCGGTTTCAGTGCCAACACCGTTTTCCATAACCTGATGCTCAGTCTGGCGATCTTCATCGGCCGTTTCGGCTACATCCTGCCGGTCCTCGCCCTGGCGGGCAGTCTGGCGATGAAAAAGAGCATACCGCAGGGGCAGGACAGCTTCCCGACTCATGGCCTGCTGTTCGTGACATTGCTGACGGTGACCATTCTGCTGGTCGGCGGGCTGACCTTTTTGCCGACGCTGGCACTGGGTCCGATTGCCGAACACTTGAGCCTGGGTTTCTGAGGAACCGACCATGAATATGCCTATTTCTTCTGCCAAACAGGCCGAATCCCAAACCGCTCAGACTTCTGCCAAAACCGGCATGTCGGCCTTGTGGCGTCCGGCACTGGTGCAAGCTTTCGTCAAGCTGGACCCGCGTTTGCTCAAGCGTTCGCCGGTGATGCTGGTGGTGGAACTGACCGCCATCCTGACCACCGTGCTGTGTTTCATTCCCGATCCACAGGTGTCGACATCGGTCGCGTTGCAGATTGCGCTGTGGTTGTGGTTCACCGTGCTGTTCGCCAACTTCGCCGAAGCGCTGGCCGAAGGTCGTGGCAAGGCGCGGGCCGACAGTCTCAAGGCGGGCAGCGAAGGCCTGAAGGCTCGCATCCGTGACGAGAACGGCAGCCTGCGCACCATCAACGCCAGCGAACTGCGCAAGGGCGATGTGGTGCGCGTCGAAGCCGGGGAGATGATTCCCGGCGACGGCGAAGTGATCGAAGGGATTGCAGCCGTCAACGAGGCGGCGATCACGGGCGAATCGGCCCCCGTGATCCGCGAGTCCGGCGGTGATCGCTCGGCCGTTACCGGCAACACGCGGTTGGTCTCCGACTGGCTGCTGGTGCGCATTAGCGCCAACCCGGGCGAATCGACCCTGGACCGCATGATCGCGCTGGTGGAAGGCGCCAAGCGTCAGAAGACGCCCAACGAAGTGGCGCTGGATATTCTGCTGATCGGCCTGACGCTGATCTTCCTGCTGGTGGTGATCACCCTGCAGCCGTTCGCCCACTTTGCCGGTGGCAGCCTGCCGCTGGTGTTTCTGGTGGCACTGCTGGTGACGCTGATTCCGACCACCATCGGTGGGCTGTTGTCGGCCATCGGTATCGCCGGTATGGACCGACTGGTGCGCCTCAACGTGATCGCCAAGTCCGGTCGCGCCGTGGAAGCTGCGGGTGACGTGCACGTATTGCTGCTCGACAAGACCGGCACCATCACCTTCGGCAACCGTCGTTGCGCTGCCGTCTACGCTGCTCCCGGCGTAACGCCGAAAGAGCTGGGTGAGGGCGCCTTGCTCGCTTCGCTGGCCGATGAAACTGCCGAAGGCAAATCCATCGTCGAATTCCTGCGCGACCTGCACCCGATGAACGAGCCGACGCTGAGCTCGGTGACCGCCGTGCCGTTCAGTGCTGACACGCGACTGTCTGGTGTGGACTACCAAGGCCACGTGTATCGCAAGGGTGCGGTGGATTCGCTGCTGGCGTTCATCAACCTGCAGCGCAGCGACCTGCCTGCACCGCTGGCACGTGAAGTCGACAAGATCGCCAAGACCGGTGGTACGCCGCTGCTGGTCTGCGCCAATGGCCGTCTGCTGGGCGCGATTCACCTCAAGGACGTGGTGAAGCCGGGCATCCGCGAACGTTTCGAAGAGCTGCGCAAGCTGGGCATCCGCACCGTGATGGTGACCGGCGACAACCCGCTGACCGCCGCCGCAATTGCGGCAGAAGCGGGTGTGGATGACGTGCTGGCCGAAGCCACTCCTGAGAAGAAACTCGAACGGATTCGTCAGGAACAGGGTGAGGGTCGTCTGGTCGCCATGTGCGGCGACGGCGCCAACGACGCTCCGGCACTGGCGCAGGCCGACGTCGGCATGGCCATGAACGACGGTACTCAGGCGGCTCGTGAAGCGGCCAACATGGTCGATCTGGACAGCGACCCTACCAAGCTGCTGGACGTGGTGCACATCGGCAAGCAGTTGCTGGTGACCCGCGGCGCGCTGACCACGTTCTCCATCGCCAACGACGTGGCCAAGTACTTTGCGGTGCTGCCCGCGCTGTTCGCTGCGATCTACCCGCAACTGGGCGTGCTCAACGTCATGCGACTGGCCAGCCCGCAGAGCGCGATCCTGTCGGCGATCATCTTCAACGCGTTGATCATCGTGGTGCTGATTCCGCTGGCGTTGCGTGGCGTGCGGGTTCAGGCGGCGAGCGCTGCGCACTTGCTGCGTCGCAACCTGCTGATCTACGGCGTGGGCGGCATCTTCGTGCCGTTCGTGGGGATCAAGCTGATCGACATGCTGCTGGTCGCGTTTGGCCTGGTTTGAGTGGATGACTGAGCTGCACGCCGGTCGGTGTGCAGCTTCACCTGATTGAGGATGTGGAAATGTCGAATGTAGTGCGTCCGGCCCTGAGCCTGATTGTGTTGATGAGTCTGATCACCGGCGTGGCCTATCCGCTTGTGGTGACCGGTGTGGCGCAAGCGGCGTTCCCGGCGCAGGCCAATGGCAGCCTGCTGTATGACAACGAGGGCAAGGTGCGCGGTTCCGAGCTGATCGCCCAAGCGTTTACTGGTGATGAGTGGTTCCAGCCGCGTCCTTCGGCCGGTGCTTTCGCAACGGTTGCCAGCGGTGCCAGCAACTTTGCGCCGAGCAACCCGGCACTGAAGACCCGTGTTGCTGAAGACGCCGCAAAACTGGCTGTTCCCGGTCAGGGCCCGGTACCGCTGGCCTTGCTGACCACGTCCGGCAGCGGGCTTGATCCGCACCTGTCGCCTGAAGCGGCGGACTGGCAGGCCGCACGCGTGGCTGCTGCGCGGAAATTGCCGCTGGACAGGGTTCAGGCGCTGATCGAAGCCAACACCCGTCGTCCATTGATCGGCCCGCCAGTGGTCAACGTATTGACCTTGAATATGAGCCTGAATCAGATAACGTCTGCACAACGCAACGCGCAGCTGTAACATTCGCTGACAAAGCGCTGTTTCGCAACACCGCACGTAGTGTGGGAGGCGCCTCCACGTCTTCGACGTAGCGCTGTAGCGCAGCAAGCACCGGACCGTGGGAGGCGGCTTGCCGGCGATGAACGATGACGCGATTTTCCTGAAATACCGCGTTGACTGCATCGCCGGCAAGCCGCCTCCCACAAAAACGCGTTCCTTCAGTGGTTTACAGCTTGTTTGATAAGAGCCGCCTCCCACAGTCCGGTGTTCGATGCGAGACAACGCTGTTTCAGAAAAATGCGTTCTTCCAGCTGCCATGATGTTCAACGGCGCCCAGGCCTTACCGAAAGAGAGTGATACCCAACGTGAGTGATTCCGGTCGAGCAGACGCATTACTGGCCCAATTGCCCCGCGACGGCCGAGGGCGGCTGAAGGTTTTTCTGGGCGCAGCGCCGGGCGTGGGCAAGACCTACGCCATGCTGCAGGCCGCTCACAAACAGCTGCGTCAGGGCGTGAACGTCATGGCAGGCGTCGTGGAGACCCACGGGCGTGCGGAAACCGAAGCCCTGCTCAACGGCCTGCCGCAGCAGCCGCTGTTGCGCAGCGAATACCGCGGCATGACGCTGGAAGAAATGGACCTGGACGCCTTGCTCAAGGCCGCGCCGAGTCTGGTACTGGTCGATGAACTGGCGCACAGCAATGCGCCCGGCAGTCGTCACGCCAAGCGCTGGCAGGACATTCAGGAGTTGCTGGCTGCGGGCATCGACGTTTACACCACGGTCAACGTTCAGCACTTGGAAAGCCTCAACGATCAAGTGCGCGGCATCACCGGCGTGCAGGTCCGCGAAACGCTGCCCGACTGGGTGTTGCAGGAAGCCTTCGACCTTATCCTGATCGACCTGCCGCCCCGCGAGCTGCTGGAGCGTTTGCGTGAGGGCAAGGTCTACGTACCGGAGCAGGCACGCGCTGCCATCGACGCTTTCTTCACCCCGACCAACCTGAGTGCTCTGCGCGAACTGGCCATGCAGACTGCGGCCACCCAGGTCGACAACGATCTGGCGCAGGGCTATCGGCAACTGGGGCAGGCTGCTCCGGCAGTGCGCGGTCGTTTGCTGGTGGGGATTGACGGCGATGCGCAGGCCGAGCGCCTTGTGCGTCATGCCAGCCGGGTCGCCCAGCGCCGTCACCTGCCGTGGAGCGCCGTGCATGTAGACGATGGGCAGACGCTGGACGAACAGTCCCGGGCGCGGTTGCAAGGTGCCCAGCAATTGGCCGAGCGTCTGGGCGGCGAAGTGGTGTCCCTGCGCGCCGGAGAGGTGGCCCGAACCCTGATTCAGCATGCGGTGGAGCGTCGTGCCAATGTGGTGCTGGTCGGCCAGTCGCATCGACACTGGCATCGGCGTATTTTCGGCGGCGGTGTGGCCGCACGTCTGCTGCGCGAAGGACACGGGCTGGAAGTCTGTGTGCTCGACGACAGCGAGCAGCAGCCCGACCAGCCGCCACGCGCCCGGCCGCTTCGCGATGTGGTGTGGTTCGATTACGGGCTGGCGCTGATCGCAACGGTGCTGGCCAGTCTGGTGGCGTGGGGCGTTTCGGGCTTGCTGGCGTTACCCAACATCTCTCTGATCTTTCTCGCGGCCGTGCTGCTGGTGGCGGTTCGCAGCAGCATGGGGCCGGCACTGGCCTGTGCCGGACTGTCGTTTCTGGCCTACGACTTTCTGTTCATTCCGCCCAGTTTCTCGCTGAGCATCCAGCGCGACGAAGACGTACTGACCCTGATGTTTTTCCTGCTGATGTCGGCGCTCACCGGCAAGCTGGCGGCACGTCAGCGTCGGCAGTTGCAGGCATTGCGCGATACGCAGGAACAGACCAGCGAGTTGCTGGACCTGTCACGCAAGATGACCGCCGCCGCCGACAGCAAGGCGGTGTTTCATGCCGCTGAACAGCATTTCAGTGGCTGGAAGGAATTGAAGCTTTGTCTGCTGGATCGCGACAAGCAGGGCGGCTGGACCGTCGAGAGCGGCGGACCGCTGACCTTTACCGAGGCCGAGCGCGCTGCAGCCGACTGGGCCTGGCAGCATGAGCAGCCTGCGGGCAGCGGCACCGGCACCTTGCCGTCGGGGCAATGGTGGTGGTGGCCGATCACCGCCGAAGAGGGGCCGTTGGCGCTGCTCGGCGTCACGGCACGCAAGGGTCAGTCGTTCACGGCGCAGCACCGGCGCCTGCTGGCGGCGCTGACCCAACCCCTGGCTCAAGCCCTCGCACGTGCCCAATTGGCCGAAGAGCTGGAAGCGGCTCGCCTGCACGGTGAAACCGAACAATTGCGCAGCGCCTTGCTGGCGTCCGTCTCCCATGACCTGCGCACGCCACTGACGTCCATGCGCGGCAGCATCGACAGCCTGCTGGCGCTGGGCGAGGCCATTCCACTGGAGGATCGTCGTGAACTGCTTGAGGGCACGCGCGACGAAGCCGAACGTCTGGATCGCTATATCCAGAACCTGCTGGACATGACCCGGCTCGGTCACGGCGCCTTGAAACTGGCCCGTGACTGGGTCTCGCCCGCTGACATCGTCGGCAGTGCGCTCAACCGGTTGCGTGCCGTGATGACGCCGTTGCAGGTCAGTACCCAGGTCGCCGAAGCGTTGCCGCTGCTGTACGTGCATGCTGCGCTGATCGAGCAGGCGCTGGTCAACGTACTGGAAAACGCTGCACGATTTTCGCCGCCGGAAGGACGCCTGCAAGTGGCGGCGGGCGTTATCGACAGCGAACTGTTTTTCTCGGTCAGCGATGAAGGGCCGGGTATTCCCGAAGAGGAGCGCGCGAAAATTTTCGACATGTTCTACACCGCCGCACGCGGCGACCGGGGCGGGCAGGGCACGGGGTTGGGGCTTGCGATCTGTCAGGGCATGGTCGGTGCGCATGGCGGCCGTTTGAGCGTCGGTGAAGGCATTGACGGTCTGGGGACGAGCATCACCCTGTTCCTGCCGTTGCAGGCTCAGCCCGACGCCGAAACGGAGGAACCGGCTTGAGTCGATCCTGGGTTACGCTTGTGTTCACTTCCCGCATTGAAACGGCAGCGCACCGATGAGTCAGACGGCAACCATACTGGTGATCGACGACGAGCCGCAGATCCGCAAATTCCTGCGCATCAGCCTCGTGTCGCAGGGCTATAAAGTGCTCGAAGCTGCCACTGGCGCGGAGGGACTGACTCAGGCGGCGCTGAACAAACCTGATCTGCTGGTGCTCGATCTGGGGCTGCCGGACATGGACGGCCAGCAGGTGCTGAGCGAGTTTCGCGAATGGTCGGCAGTGCCGGTCCTGGTGCTGTCGGTGCGCGCCAGCGAAGCGCAAAAGGTGCAGGCGCTGGACGCAGGCGCCAACGATTACGTGACCAAGCCGTTCGGCATTCAGGAGTTTCTGGCCAGGGTCAGGTCGTTGTTGCGTCAGTCCTCCGGCACTGAAAAAACCGAAGCTGCACTGACCTTCGGTCCGCTGACTGTGGACCTGGCATATCGCCGAGTGCTGCTGGACGGCAACGAAGTCGCACTGACCCGCAAGGAATACGCAGTGCTCGCGCAACTGGCGCGCCACCCAGGACGCGTCATCACCCAGCAGCAACTGCTCAAGGACATCTGGGGGCCGACCCATACCGAAGACAGCCACTACCTGCGCATTGTGGTGGGGCACCTGCGTCAGAAACTGGATGACGACCCGACCGCGCCGAGGTTCATCCTGACCGAGGCGGGCGTGGGGTACCGGTTGCTGGCCAGGGATTGAGCGCAGTGCCCGCAAACGTGCCGCTCTGCGCCACATCAAATCCGCCTCAACACTGATCGTGCCCATCGCTGCGCGTGGGCATGCCTCCCGTGACGCTCCGCGTCACAAATGGCACAGATTGCGGACTCAGTGAGCCGAGCGCATGACGTGGATAACGCTGAAGCTTGTCCACGCATCTGCGCCACATTCAAGAGCGGACGCGGAGCGTCCTGAGCGGCATTCCCACGCGGAGCGTAGGAACGATCAGCGTGATCTCAAGCACGCCTCCGAGTTATACCCGAGCCTTGCTGCGACCACATACTGTGGGAGGCGGCTTGCCGGCGATAGCGTCAGTTCAGTTACTGATAGGTCGCTTCAGAAAAAGCATCGCCGGCAAGCCGCCTCCCACTGAACGCCAATGTGCGATGAACCCACGCACTTAAACGAAAACAGTTACCCTTGAACCCGTGCATGACGGCACTTTCAGCCAATATCGCCGTCAAAGCCGCACAATTCTATTTCTACTTGAGGTAACACCCCATGAAAGCCTGGATCTGTCTGCCATTGTTCATCGTGGTTCTTGCAGGTTGTGCTGGCAAGACCGGGTATCGGGACAGCTGTGCCACGCAACTCGATGCGGCCTGGCATGAGCTTGATCTGGCCAAGGCCGAAGGCTTTGCCGGAACCGTCAGTTACTCCAAGGCCCTCTCGCTGTTGACAGGCGCCAAGACCCAGCAGCAATTCGAAGCATTCGAAGGTTGCACCGAGAAGTCCGAAAAGGCCCGTTTCTACATTCGTGAGTCGCGCGCCGGTCGTTGATGGTTCCCCACGGGCAGGCACATCACGTGTGCTTGCCCGTCCTCGTTTCAGCCCCTCCTGAGCAAATCCCTACTCGCTCTTCAGCAAATCTCTATCCCCTCTGGTGAAACGGCCTACGCTAACCGTAAAGTGATCATACGTTTGGCATCCTTGGTCATGCGTGACCAGCCATAAAGCAGTTGCCGGGGAGGCGTATCAATGGGCAAAAGACTCGATGCATGCCTGAGCGCCATCAATGAGGTGGTGTTGGGCAAGGAAGCACAGGTGCGTCTGGCGATGACCTGCCTGATTGGCGGCGGACATCTGCTGATCGAAGACTTGCCCGGCATGGGCAAAACCACCCTCAGCCACGCGCTGGCGAAGATTCTGGGTCTGAGCTATCAGCGCATTCAGTTCACGTCTGACCTGTTGCCGGGCGACATTCTTGGCACCTCGGTGTTCGATCGCGACACCGGGCAATTCACCTTCCATCCGGGGCCGATCTTCGCCGAGCTGGTGCTGGCAGACGAAATCAACCGCGCCACGCCCAAGAGCCAGAGCGCGCTGTTGGAAGCTATGGAAGAAGGGCAGGTGTCCATCGAAGGGGCGACACGCCTGTTGCCGGATCCGTTTTTCGTGATCGCCACCCAGAACCCGTTCAGTTCCGGGGGAACGTTCGCCTTGCCCGAGTCGCAACTGGACCGCTTTCTGATGCGCATCTCCATGGGTTATCCCGCACGCGCTGCCGAGAAGGCGCTGCTGCTGGGCGAGTCGCGCCGTGAGCTGTTGCCGCGCCTGCAACCGATACTCGATCACGCCATGCTCGGCCAGTTGCAGGCCGAGGCGCGTCAGGTTCGCGCCAGCGATGCGCTGATCGATTATGTGCTGCGTCTGGTGGATGCGACCCGCAGTCAGCCGCAATTCGCTTACGGCCTGTCGCCGCGTGCCAGTCTGGCGATTCTGGCGGCGGCGCGGGCCTGGGCCATGCTGACGGGCCGGGATTATGTGATCCCGGAAGACGTGCAGTCGGTGCTGCCGTCGGTGGTAGGGCATCGCCTGCGTGAACGCACCGATCCGACCGGGCATGGTGGCGGGGCGCTGGTGCAATGGCTGTTGCGTGAGGTGCCGGTGCTTTGATTCCGCCGCTCAAACCGTTCTGGCAACGCTGGCTGGCAAAGCGCATCCCTGCGGCGTCGCGCATCGTGCTCGATCATCGACGCATCTTCATCCTGCCGACGCGCACGGGCGTGACCTTCATGGTCGTGCTGGTCCTGATGCTGCTCGTTGCAATCAACTATCAGAACAGCCTGGCTTACGGCCTCACCTTCCTGCTGTTGTCGGTCGGGGTGCTGGCGATTCTGCATACCTACCGCAACCTGAGCGGGCTGATCCTCAGTGCCGGACCGGCCCGCTCGGTGTTTGTCGGCGAGGCCGTGCAGTTGCGTCTGCGCCTTGAAAGCTCAAACCATGCCCATCAGGCGCTCGGGCTGGGCTGGGAGGCGGACAGCCTGCAACATGGCGACGTCAGCGCCCAAGGACTGACCGAGGTCGAGTTGACACTGTCTGCTGAGCGTCGAGGCTGGCTGCGCGCGCCTCGACTGCGGGTGGAAAGTGTGTTTCCGCTGGGTGTTTTTCGTGCCTGGACCTGGCTGGATCTGGAGCAGACGGCGCTCATCTATCCGCGTCCGTTGGCGGGCACCATGCCGTTGCTCAATGGCGTGCAGCCCCATGCAGAAGATGACGGCCACGCGACTCAGGGCGCAGGCGTGGATGACTATCAGGGATTGCGCAGCTACCAGCCGGGCGATAACCGTGGACGGCTGCACTGGAAAGCCTATTCGCGAGGGCAGGGCCTGCTGATCAAGGAGTTCACTGATCTGAGCGGGCATGAGCTGTGTCTGGATTTTCTGGCGTTGGGCGGCAATATCGAAGAACGTCTGTCGCGCCTGTGCTACTGGGTGCTGGAACTCTCTGAGCGCCGCCAGCCGTTTGCGTTGCGCCTGCCAGGCTTTTTGTCCGGCGTGGACGTCGGCGATGCGCATCGGGAAGCCTGCCTGCGTGCGCTGGCCTTGTACGGGCAAAGGCCATGACGACCAAAACGGCGGTGAGCCAACCGATTCCCCGGGTCAGCCTGACCTGGCTGCTGCTGGCGCAGGCTCTGGTGGTGGTGCCGTTTGCACTGCACGTACCGGCTTCGATCATGGTGCTGTGGCTGGGCTGCAGCCTCTGGCGGGTCCAGGCGTTTCGCATGCGTGTGCGTTTGCCTGGGACCTGGGTCAAGTCCGGATTGCTGGTCGGCACGGCCGGAGGGGTTTATCTGGCGCGTGGCAGTCTGGTGGGGCTGGATGCAGGCGCGGCGCTGCTGGTTGCAGCGTTTGTGCTGAAGATGCTGGAAATGAATACGCACCGCGATGCAAGGGTACTGATCTTTCTCGGTTTCTTCTGCGTGGCGGTTGGCTATCTGTTCGAAGATAACCTGCTGTGGGCGCTGTTCAGCCTGCTGCCGATCGGTGCGCTGCTGGCGGCCCTGATCGGCCTGCAGCAATCGGATCTGGCGAGCAAGCCTTCGGGCACTCTGAAGCTGGCATTCAAGCTGATGGCGCAAGCGGTGCCGCTGATGATTCTGCTGTTTCTGTTCTTTCCACGTCTGGATCCGCTCTGGTCGCTGCCGCAGCCCAGCAACAAAGGGGTCACCGGGCTTTCCGACAACATGGCCCCCGGCGACATGGCCGAGCTGAGCCGCTCGCCCGCGCTGGTGTTTCGCGCCAGTTTCGAAGGGGCCATACCTGCGCGCAATCAGTTGTACTGGCGCGGTCTGACACTGGAACAGTTTGACGGCCGACGCTGGTCGCAGTCGGCACGCGCCCAGGCTGTGCAGGTGCCGCAATGGCAGAAGCGCGGTGAACCGGTGGCCTACAGCGTCGTCATGGAGGCCAGCGGCCGACCCTGGCTGCCGAGTCTGGACATCGGCGAAACCCCGCTGTCCGATGTGCGTCAGATGAGTGATTTTCGCTTGCAGCGCAGGCGCCCGGTCGAGCAGTCGTTCTTGTACAGCGTCACGTCGTGGCCGGACAGCGTGCGCGATTCGCAGCTCAGCGAGCAGATTCAGCGCCAGGATCTGCAACTGCCCGCCAAGGGCAACCCGCAAGCCAGGCAATGGGCCGAGGAGCTGCGACGTCGTTACGCCAGGCCCGATGAGCGGGTGCAGGCCATGCTGAGGTACTTTGCCGACCAGCCGTTTCACTACACCCTCAAGCCCGACTCGCTGGGCAACGACAGCATCGACGAATTCCTGTTTTCCAGCCGCCGGGGCTTTTGCGCCCACTACGCCGGGGCGATGACCTTCGTGCTGCGTTCAGCCGGGATTCCCGCGCGCGTGGTGGCGGGGTATCAGGGCGGCGAACTCAATCCCGAGGGGCGGTACCTGACCGTGCGCCAGTTCGACGCGCATGCCTGGGTTGAATACTGGCAGCCGGACGTTGGCTGGCGCAGTGTCGATCCGACTGCCGCCGTCGCGCCGCAACGCATCGAGCAGGGACTGGAACAGGCGCTGGCCGCTGATGAGGACTTTCTTCAGGACTCGCCCATGTCTGCCTTGCGCTATCGACACGTGCCCTGGATCAACGCGATGCGCCTGAGCTGGGACAACCTCAATTACGGCTGGCAACGCTGGGTGCTGGGTTATCAGGGCCAGCAGCAACTGCAGGTACTGAGCCGCTGGTTCTCGGGTTTCCAGGCACCGGTGTTCGTCGCCGGGATCGCGCTTTCTCTGGGGCTGGTCGCGTTGTGGCTGTTCAAACCCTGGCAGCGGGAGAGCGATTCACAGCTGCGATTGTTCAATGTCTTTGAACGCTTGCTGGCTCGCCACGGTCTGCGTCGTATGCCGGGCGAAGGTGCCGAGGCGTTCGGTGCGCGTGCGGCGCTGTTCCTGCCGCAGCACGCCGAAGCCATCGGCGCCTTCATCGATGAGTTCCAGTCACAGCGCTATGCCGGACATCCGGTGTCTGTCGGCCATTTGCGACGTCGGCTCAATGCGTTACGCCGTCGTCTGCCGTGGCGATTCTCGTCGTCCCGAAACAGTCATTCTTGAATTTTTAAGGGGGAATTGCATGTCTTCAATGGTGGATCATCTGGTCGCTGAAATTCTGGCGCTGGACGTCAAACTGCTTGCCTGTCAGGCACGCCTGGCCGTCTCGACCGACAGTGAAGCGCTGCATGATCTGCGCACCACCGTGCGCCGTCTTCGGAGTGTGTTGAGGCCGCTGCGCGAGTTTTCCGGCGCTACGCAATTGGAAGACGCCGCCAAGGCAGTGGGCCAGTTGACCACGCCGTTGCGTGACATGCAGGTCCTGGCTGCATTCCTCGACAAGCAAGGCCTCAGCGACGCCGCCCGTAAACGTCACGATCATCTGAGCAGCGCCTGCCCACGCGTGGCAAAGTCCAGCGAGCTGACCCGATTGCTGACCTTGATCGACCAGTTTCCGACGATGCTGCGCATGCAGCAACGCCAGGGCCTGTTACGCGGTCTGCGCAAGACCATCGAGAAACGTATGGACAAACAGTGGCGCAAACTGCGCACCGCGATTGCCGAGCCGGATCATGATCGCCACGACCTGCGCCTGTTGATCAAGCGTGTGCGTTACGCCGCCGAGGCGTACCCGGAACTGAGCCATCAACCCAAGAACATGCAGGCGCGTCTCAAGTCGGCACAGAGCGAACTGGGTGACTGGCACGACCATCTGCAATGGCTCGCGCAGGCCGGCGAACAACCTGATCTGGCGCCGTGCATTGCCGGTTGGCAGATCGGGATCGTGCGGGCCGAGCGCAAGGCCGAGGCATCGCTGAAGCGTCTGGCGAAGGCCTGTTTCTGAACGCTGGCTTTATGAAGTCTTTTCCTACGGTAAACAGGTCATTCAGGCCGCAATAATGGCCGATATGTAGCATGTCAGTGAGGAGGGGGATGAGTACCATCATCCCTACTCACATCGAATCCCGCAGGGACGCCCATGACCTTCTCCGAATTGATCGCCGCAGTACGTGACAACCCCGGTTCCGTCACCATTCCTGCCGAATGGTCCCAGGGCCGGGCCTGCTTCGGCGGTCTCATGTCAGCGTTGAACTACGAGGCCATGCGCGCCCAGGTGCCTGAAGGGCGACCTGTGCGTTCACTGGCGATTACCTTTGTCGGTCCTGCAGAACCTGGCGTGCCGATTTCGTTCGAAGTCGAAATCCTGCGGCATGGCAAGGCGGTGAGTCAGGTGCTCGGTCGCGCGGTGCAGAACGGTCAGGTGATGACGCTGATGCAAGGCAGTTTCGGTGCTTCACGGGAGTCGATGATCTCGGTCAAGGCAGACGCTGCGCCCGACCTCAAACCGGTCGACGCATGCCCCGAGCTGCCCTTTGTCAGCGGCATCATGCCGGAGTACCTGCGCTTCATGGAGATTCGCTGGGCGCTGGGTGGTCTGCCATTCAGCAACACACCATCACCCGCCGTTGGCGGCTACGCACGCTTCAGGGACACCTCGCAATCGGAGCCGATGACCGAAGCGCATATTCTGGCGCTGGTCGATACCTGGCCGCCTGCGGTGCTGCCACACCTGAACAGACCTGCGCCGGGCAGCTCGCTGACCTGGACCATCGAGTTCGTGCAGCCACAACCGGTGCTCGACACCTTGCAGTGGTGCAGCTACCGCGCAGTCATCGAGCATGCGCGTGACGGCTACGGGCATACCGCTGCCGCGATGTGGACGCCTGAGGGTGAGTTGATCGCGATTAGCCGTCAGACGGTTACGGTGTTTGGCTGACCAGCATGGTCAGACGACGCAGGCCGTCTGTTATCAAACTACACGTAGTCTGCTGAGTGAACACGTTTTTGTGGGAGGCGCCACCACGTCTTCGACGTAGCGCTGTCGCGCATCAAACTGGTTCATCGTAAAGTTGAAGGACGCGGGCGGGGCAAAGGCCGTAGCCAGCACTGGTGTGTCAGCACCCGAGTG